>MDTD01139281.1_pt1 | contig 110420 bp, 98 predicted proteins | sample 811221 | NCBI WGS metagenome assembly MDTD01 (sample SAMN05326646, study PRJNA326480) | marine metagenome | isolation source: seawater | place: Pacific Ocean: South West | collected 2011 | reverse complement strand
CCAGTTCTCTTAGTATACATTCTTTTTTGAAATACACGATTCAACTTGAATCACTTATGAATGGGATATTAGCAGCTAATAATTTAAAAATACTAAAAGAAAAGCCATCATCACGAAATGCTTTCACCAACACCAAATTAACAATTAAAAGAGCAATCGAAAGCTTGTCTCAAGATGATGACAATTTTACATTCGAAGATCAAGAAACAAAAAATATCGCCCTAGAACAATCGCAGGGGCAATCAACAGAGCCAGAGTTTTCAGCAAAGGCTGCAAAAATGGCTTTAATGACAATACCTATGATCATCAAAGGTGCGGCAGAGATGTTTGATCCAAATATCAAAATATCAAAAGGAATTAGGTTGGGCGCCGACTTGGCAGGTTTCAATATTCCACCACCGGTGGCATCACTCATGGGCTTGCCTCTTAACTTAATACCATTTGCCCCCGGCCCACCAATCACTCCGTTGGGATTGGCTTATTTAGCCACATCTTTCCTCGAACCAAAAGAAAGAAAAAAGCTTTCAGATTTAAGGCGCGGTAAAAACCTGAATCCCGGCGCAGATCCCGGTGGTGGGTTCATTGAAGGTACCATGGAAGAGCAAGCCGAAGCGGCAAGAGAATTGGCTTTAGACGATATTAGGGGAACCATAGTCAAGCACTATACTATCAAAAGAACTATATATGAATTCTATGAGCAGATGAATGACTTGATTGACTCGACACTACAGGCAATCCAACAAGAAGAGTTTTATGACGATTATTTCCGTTCAGTAAATGGAGATATGCATGGAAATAATATCACGCAACATCACAAATTAAGTCACGCAACCGCTCTACCGTGTTTGAGGCAAAGTTATGACAATGGTGGAGCTTTCCCGGTTTTCAATACATTTGGTAGTGGATATAGTATATTCGAGGCTAGCCCATCTAACTCATCAGTTCTCATCAGTGATGGGCATGCTACCACCGAAGTGTTCTCTGTTAACAGCGCCGGCTTTGGCGTAACCCTAATTCCAGCCTATAGATTTTATTTAGAAGGTGCTCGCATACGGAACTTCCGAATATACGGGCGAGACTACGACATCAACGCGGAGTCTTGGGAAAAAGTACCTATTTATAAAAGCACTAACGATGAGCAAGAATCATTGTTTGCATATCTTAAGCATGTATGTAAACTCCTTTTTCCCAAGACTGGATTTGGCTTTAACCGCCTAGACGAAGGAAGCCATTCTGTGCCCAACGCCGATAATTTATATTATGGAAAAACTGGGCCGTCTAACGGCTGGAAACATGTCAATGGACTCAGTAACGTCGCCACTGAAAACAACATGTGGGGCAACCATGTCGCCCGAGATTATGATTTTGGTGAACATTTCTCTCAACAAGGGTTCTTTGTCGGCGCCGACAATCGCCGCTTCATATTTCATGGCGAAAGAGTTGGATACAAAATTCAAGAACGTACATATATCGAGCAAGCAGGCGAAGATGGCGTGTATACTATTTTAGATTATACAGGTAATCCGCACTGCGCAGATAACACGCTATATGACTTTCATAGTGCTTATCTAAATTATCTTTCTAAATTAAGTGACAATCATGAGGATATTCATCCAAATCGATTTTTGTCGTCAGAAAAGTTTCATGGCGCCCGCAATGTATTGTTTCACATGGAAGTATTTGAAGCTGCGGCAACAGCAATGGTTGGAACTGTACTAGAGCAAATTAATCATACAATGTTTGGATCTATGAAAGACGAAGACACGCAAGCCCTGCAAGATAAATTTCAAACCGCTAGAACGACACACACAAAATCAGGAACAGTTATAGTTCCCGGCACAAATCCATTTGAAGTTGTTTCATATGAATATCCAGATCTGGCACAAGTCAAGGCAGACGCAATGAGTAGCTGGATATACGAGTATGGACTCGCCATTAACCCAGCAGCTTCAGATTCTGGTTATGAAACTTTTATTCGAAGATATTCTGCTCAAAATAGTACTGTTAAGCCACCTCCACCCGGCGAAGCCGGGGAGCGACAACAAATGTTGGCAGTTGGCGCCCCCGCCGCCCTTGGCACCCTAACAATGGATCCACCCGCAGCATCTTCTTCACCTACCACCGTCACCGCCTCGCGCGCCCTCTCTCACCCCGGCAGCGTGTGGAATGATAGAAAGGAGATAGAAAATGCTCTTAAACAAGGTTTTGACATATTATACGGCTCCGTGTTCAAAGAATTAGTAAAAGAATTATCTGAAGCAGCAGAATCTTTAGATTAAATATAAGCGAACGCTACTATTTAATGTTAAAAAGAGGTATTGTGAATGTCGAATTATGCTCCATTATTGCCATTAACCAGTGATCCAGCAAATCAATTTGCAAACAATCATACGATCGAAAAGGTAGCACTACAAAACTTAAAAATGCTAGTTTTAACTGCTCCGGGTGAAAGAATCATGGATCCAAACTTTGGAGTGGGAATTAGGAATTTTTTGTTTGAACAAAATGTTGCTTCTACGTATTCAAATATAAAAACTAGAATTATAAGACAAGTTCAAGAATATTTATCATTTTTAGAAATAATTAGTGTCGATTTTGACTCGGATACCAACAATCCACAATTCTTGGCTAATGGACTTCTTATAACTATTGAATTTGTTATTACACCACTTGGCAGAGCGAGTGTTTTGAGCTTATCAGTATAGATAAAGAAAAGAGGAAATTAAATGGCTAAATACGATGATAAAAATAAAAAAGTACCCATCAGGTACACAAGTAGAGATTTTACCAGTATAAAAAATGATTTAGTAAGTTATGCCAAAAGGTACTATCCAGACACTTATAAAGATTTCAACAAAGCTTCCTTTGGTTCTTTAATGTTCGACACTGTGGCATATACAGGTGATATCCTATCTTTTTACTTAGATTATCAAGCAAATGAGTCTTTTCTGGACACGGCGAATGAATATAACAATGTAGTTAAACTGACTAGACAAATGGGCTATAAATATAGAGGACGTCCATCTTCTTATGGCTTTTTATCTTTCTATATCTTAGTGCCAGCCAACGATACTGGACTCGGCCCTGATACCGCATATGTTCCTATACTTAAAAGAAGGACAGAGGTAGCTTCCAAGTCAGGAGAAAATTTTATTTTGACAGAAGATGTAGATTTTAGAAAAGCTAATAATGAAATTGTTGTAGGTAGGACAAATTCAACTACCGGACTTCCAACTCATTACATTATCAAAGCAACTGGAAGGGTAGTGTCTGGAAGACTAGTACAAAAGAATATAGAAATTGGAGCGTTCAAAAAATTCAATAAAATACTTTTGGGAGATTCAAATGTTTCGGAAATATTAGAGTGCATAGATATAGAAGGGCATGAGTATTTTGAAGTAGAGCATTTGGCTCAAGACGTAATCTATCGCGATATAGATAATTCAGATACCCTGACATCAGATGATACTCCAAAAATATTAAAACCAATGTCAGTGGCAAGAAGATTTGTTGTTGAAAGAGATCGTAGCGAAACATTTATGCAGTTTGGGTACGGCTCCGAAGAGGATATAAAGATAGATAAAGTCATTGATCCCACAAATGTCATACTCGATCAATTTGCTAGAGATTATGTAACAAATACAGATTTCGATCCTTCTAATTTGCTGGGTAGTGATAAGTTTGGTGTCTCTCCAGTTAATACAACATTGAGGATAGTATACAGGGTTAATTCCAGTAACAATCCAAACGCCGCCGTAGGTGCAGTTGACTCAGTTGTTAATTCAATATTTAGTTTTGAGAACCCAACGGTGCTCAACAGCGGTAAGTTATCATCAGTAAGAAACTCATTAGAATGTTCAAATGAAGATACAATCGTCGGACATGCGAATATACCTTCAACAGAAGAGTTAAAAATAAGATCAAAATCATTTTTTGCCACTCAAAATAGGGCTGTCACAAGAGAAGATTACAAATCTTTAATCTATAACATGCCTCCAAAGTTTGGTGCTGTAAAGCGTTGCGCAATCTTACAAGATCGCGACTCTTTCAAAAGAAATTTGAACATATACGTCATATCAGAAAATTCAGCAGGAAATCTGACTCCTTCAAATGATGTGTTAAAGGCAAATATTAAAACATGGCTAAATCAATATCGCATGGTTAATGACACTCTGGACATAATGGATGCAAAGATAATTAACATAAAAATTAATTTTACCGTGGTAACCAAAGCCGGCTACGACAAGTTTAGAGTTTTAGATCAGTGCTTGCGAGTTATGAGAGATAGATTCTCACGTCATTATGATATAGCAGAGCCATTTAGCTTCACAGAAGTATACTCCACACTAAACAGAATAGAGGGTGTTGCCGATACTGTAGACGTCACAATTACAAATGAAAACGGCGGTGCCTATTCTACAGCCGGCTTAAACATCAAAAAGTCAATTACTCCTGACGGCAGATGGATTGTCTGCCCTCTGAATTGCTTGTTTGAAGTTAAATTTCCGACAATTGATATCAAGGGAGGCGTCAAATAATGGGAATCAAAAGATACGTAGCAATTGCTGATAATACAATTACAAACCAATTTAACGAAGCCTTGCAATCTAGAAACACCAAAGGTAACACCGGTTTGGCAGATTCTCTGGAAATGTTCAAGATTTATGGGCAAGTTACAAGCGCCTCTGTAGAGCAGACTAGAATTTTAATAAAATTTCCTGTAAACGAAACTGATCTTAGATCAGAAATTAGAACTATAAAACAAGATAGAGATGCTGGAATTCTGCCAGAATCAGGTTCTGTAAGTTTCTTCATGAAGATGTACGATGTAAAACACCCAGATACCGTTCCTAATAATTTTAAATTAGTGGCACACCCTTTGACAAAAAATTGGACAGAAGGCAATGGAATTGATCTAGATGAATATTCAGACATAGGGCAATCAAACTGGCTATCAGCTTCTACTGGCGTTGGATGGGCAACAGAGGGTGGAGATTTCTCTACAGCATCAGTTTTTCAGCAACAATTTGATACAGGCTTTGAGGATTTTGTTGTAGATATTAGCTCGTATGTTGAGCAAACAATAGCTGGAACACTAAATAGCGGAAACAATTATGGATTAATTGTTTTGTTTTCATCTAGTATTTTATCTGATTCAAATTCATATTACACGAAAAAGTTTTCAGCAAGATCCTCAGAATACTTTTTTAGTCGCCCTATAATCGAAGCACGTTGGGATTCTTCCATAAAAGACGATAGAAGAAACTTTTATTATAGTTCTTCTTTATGCCCCGCAGCAGACAACTTAAACACTCTTTATCTGTATAACAATATTGGAGGAAGACTCAAAAACATTCCTTCAGTTGGAACTGGAAGTATTTATGTAAACCTCTACCAGTCATCTGCATCTGCCCCTTCCGGCTCCGCTTTGACACTAGTGCAAGATGGGACTCACGTCCTTTCTGGCTCTCCAACAGTTGTTACAGGCGGGTATGTATCGACTGGTATTTACAGCTGCTCAGTAGCCGTAACAGGCACTGCTGATACACTACATGACGTTTGGTACAGCGGTTCCACACAATACCATACGGGTACATTATTCCCCGAAACTTTGTCTCTTGCAGAGACAACAAAAACTAACGATTATTATGTCTCTTTGACGAATCTCAAAACTACTTATAGTAACACAGAAACTGCAAGAATTAGAATTTACTCTAGATTAAAAGGTTGGAGTCCAACTATTTATACTAGAGCGGTTTCTGAGCCTCAACTCTACATTCCAACTTCGGGATCTTATGAAATTATTCGAATCATTGATAATTACAAGGTGGTGGAACATGCTACCGGCAGTGTCAAATTTACAGAACTATCATTTGATGGTTCAGGAAGCTACTTCGATCTTGATATGTCTATTCTTGAGCCGGGATATTCATATGGTATAAAATTAGCTTTTTATGATGATTATATTTCTGATTATAAACCAATTGACGAAGTATTTAGATTTAGAGTAGAGAAACATGAAACTTAAAGATTTATTTAAATCAACGAAAATTATACAATCTTCTAGCCTTGAGGATATGGCTCGCGAAATTGAATCGCAAGAGTACATTGAATCATTCACGAAAGATAAGCAAAGATTTTTACCCAATGTAGACTATAGCAAGCCAGCCAATTTTGCATATTTTGGCTCTGCCGAAAAGTACTACACAGATTCTTTTGTGAGGATTCGTAATACATACCCTTACGATGGCTCAGAAAGAGAAAAGTTTGATTGGCTTAATGAGTCAACTTTTATTGATCTGTATATATTTGATAACCGATACCCAAGATTCAACGGATTTGTAAACTTGGGATATCCATCGTGGGGTACGTTAAGTGGATCTTTGATCGATGGATACGGCAAATCAGATTCTGACGTATATATTAAAACGTTTGGCGGCCCACATAAGTCAGACTTAAAAACATTAAAAAAGCAGCATGAAGATGCAAACAAATACGACACTTCAAAACAAGAGAATCAAACCTCAAATTTAAATTAGAAGACGGTGTAACAATTGAAATGTGGCTAAAAAAGCCAGCCTTCAATACCGCAAAAACAGAGAAAGAGGTTTTATTTGATTTGTGGAATGGCGAAGCCTCTAGCTCGGCGCAATACGGAAGACTCAGATTAGAACTCACCGGCGCCTCTAGTGGCTCTCCATTCCTATTAACAGCGCTTAGTGGAACAACAGGTAAGCAAAATCAAATAATTGGGCAGAACATCACTACAGCCTCTATAACTGATTGGACTCATGTGGCTCTTACTATGAAAAATAGTACAACCGTAGCAACAGCAGTTGACACAAATTTATATATTAATGGCGCTCTAAACAGAACTCAGACTATTTCTGGAATGGCTTTGAAAGAAGTTACCGGTTCGATGATATCTTACCTTGGAGCATTGCAAACTGCACCCTCTGGCTCTCCTACAATCCAATCTGGCGCCGGAAAATTCTCAGGATCTATCGATGAGTTTAGATATTGGAAAACAGAAAGAACTTCAAAAGAAATCGGTAGACACTATTGGACTAATATTGGTGGTGGAACCAATACTGATCAAGCAAATACTAACTTGGGCGTATATTACAAGTTTAACGAAGGTATCACGGGCACTTCATCATTTGATTCGGTTGTGTTAGATTACTCTGGGCGCGTCTCAAATGGTACTTGGACGGGATACCAAGCAGGCGCAAGAAGTACAGACTCGGCAATAGTTTTGTCAAAAGCTAGTAAAACAGAATTTAAAGATCCCACAATTTATTCTAGTCACCCAACATACAAGCTTGTGTTGGATGAATTGGAAAAGAGCGGTTCTGTACACGATACTCGAAACAACTCGGCTCTATTCCATACAATGCCTGCATGGATAACTGAAGAAGATGACACCAAGCACGGAAATCTTAAAAACTTAACGCAGATCATGGGTAGTTACTTCGACAATCTTTATTTGCACATCCAAGAAATAAATTCTCTAAAAGATGTATATTCACATTTTCAAGCTAATGTAATTGATCAACAAGATCTATATGCTTCCACTAGTATCACTGGTACTGTCAAGCCTCTTCCTTTTGCGGATCGCCTGCTAACCAATGCCGGCTTTGTAGCTCCGGAATTATTTGCAGACGCTACAGTTTTAGAGGCTTTGGCTACCAGAAGTGAAGATGAAAATTATGAAATGAAACTTCACAATGTGAAAAACCAAATTTATCAAAATGTGTACTCATGTATTTCTAACATATACAAACAGAAGGGCACTAATAAAAGTTTTAGGAACGTGTTGCACTCATTTGGAGTGGACGAGGACGTCGTAAAAATTAACTTTTATGGCGACAATGTAGATTTTGAAATAGAAGACAGACATAAAATTAGATCCAGCAAAGAAAAGTTTGTTAGCTTTAGTCATCCAGATCGCTTTCACGGCACAGTCTATCAATATGCTTCTGGCTCTAGTTCATCTGGATTTATATCTGGCTCTGGAAAAGACTTTGAAAAATACATACCAGTAACTTTTGAGGTTCAAACTGTATTGCCAGATAAAATGCCGTTCAATGAGCCAAATGGATTTGCTACTCCTTTTGTAACATCTTCAATTGTTGGTATCCACGAAGCCAACGCCTCCACTCCTAGTAGCTATACAATCCCCGGTACTGATAGCTGCGGGCTTGATATATACACTGTAAGAGACGAACAGGAGTCAAAACGAGTTAGATTCCATCTTTCTTCGTCAGCCCTTGGCGTACACCTTTCCTCGTCTTTGTATGACGAACAATATAAAAATAATCAGTGGCTATTGGCATTTAAGATCAGAAACGACAAAGCACCATCAGCAGACTTGGTACTTAGTTCGTCTTTAAATTCATCATATCTACTTGAGTTCGTAGGATACAACACCGTTGATAAGAGTCAAATACACACTTTTAGTTTAACAGCTAGCGTAGCCTCCGCATCAGCACACAGCTTTTTAAATTCTTCTAAAAGAATATACGCCGGCGCCCAACGTCAAAACTTTACAGGCTCCACTATGCAACAATTCTCTGATCATAATATAGGATTTGTAAGATACTGGATGAGTTATCTGGAAGATGAAACGCTTCAAGCACACGCTTATGACAGTAAGAATTACGGCGCCGGCTCCCCATTTAGAAGTTCTTACTTGATGGAAGACTCGATTAATGATATTAAAATCCCAGAAATAGAAACTCTTTTACTCTCTTGGGATTTTGAAACGCTTTCAACTACCGATAGTTCTGGGCAATTTATAGTATTGGATACCACTAGTGGCTCTGCCGAAGCAAGATACTCTCCAACATTCCAGTCACTAAAGAGCAAATTTTATCATGGACGTGGTGACAAATTCCTGCCAAACGACGAAAAAGTGATCGACGCTAACCACATTTCTATCGCCCGAGTAACATATCCAGAAATCTTGCAAGGCGATGATATGATAGAAATTAGATTGCAAGATGATGTTAAGTTTACAAAAAATACTTTACCACAAGACTATTATATCGCATTTGAAAAATCGATGGCACAAACTGTATCTGAAGAGATGATTCGATACATGGCGTCTGTTAAAGACTTCAACAATCTTATTGGACGCCCAGTCAATCGCTATAGAATGGAATATAAAGACTTGTCTAAGTTAAGACAATTGTTTTTTGAGAAGATTAGAAACGAGCCAGATCTTGACAAGTATATTGATTACTATAAGTGGCTCGATGACGCACTAGGTGAGATGCTTGTTGCTCTTGTTCCTGCGTCTCTTAAACATTCTGATGGAATCAATAATGTAATTGAAAACTATATTTTTGCAAGAGATAAATACTTTAATAAATTCCCAACAATTGAGTTTAAGGCACCTACTCCAGAAGGCGGTATGAATACAATCAATCGCCACCTTTATCCATGGAAAACGGGACATGCCCCAGTCGGTGGCTCACCAGAAAATGAAAATTGTTTTTGGTGGCTGAACCGCGCCGAACGCGATCGCCCCATCTTGTCTGGCTCTAATTCTGGCTCTAACCACTCCAGAGTAAAAGTTTTTCAAAATAGAAAATCTGTATTAGATCGTTCATTCACCACCGCGCAACATTTCGCAGTAGATAGAGGAAGAAGTCTGCATGGTGGGGTGAACTATGAAGATAACAAAAAGAGAGATTATGTCTGGAGTGCCACCAAAGAAGTGGCTGAATACCCGCTACAGTACAATTTGTTTGGCGGATTCCCATTAAGATACATCTATACAAATAATGAAATGCTCATGGCGCTAAAAGATTGCACTGATGAGCGCCCTGCTCATGAAAAAATCAAAAGAGCATTCTTTGCAATAGACGGAATGGAGTCGTTTAGACATGCATATCTTAGTAGCTCTCGCGACGGCGTATTCAAGGGTGGCATGGTGATGCCATTCAACATAATGTCGTCATCAGTCACCACTGGATATGCTGCTCAGTTAAGTGGCTCTGGTAATATAGGCGGTATCGACTTAGCAAACGTCCACTCTGACACAACGGACAATACCAATGCAATCCCCTTACAAGGCCCATTTACTGAAAGGTGGGTTGGAGGACACCAATCTCGTCATGCACCAGTTAACAGGGGAAGTGATGGCGAAGCAAGCAGAGGTGAGGGATACAAGATCCTTGTTAGTGATTTGTTAAATGAGAGTGGTGCCCTTGGTGTTGTTGGAGCAGATTATCCAGCGCCGTATTCAAACATGGTAGATGCACCACACTTTAGAGTCGATCAGGCAAAAGCTAGATATTATCGCGATGGCAGAGCAAAACGTCCATTAAATATTAAAAACATTAAAACTTCTGGATCTCAAGTAGGAAACTACCAGAAAAACTATCAATTTGTACATACGTTTGGCAGAGCACAACAACGATTGTGGATGAGAGAACAATCAGTTACTATCCAAAGACATAATGCAATCAATAAAACAATGCCTACCACAACTCAAGAGACTGGTTTGTTCGCCCGCGGTACCGGCTCGGCGGGCAATACAATGTCCAACTTTCATTCTTCTAGCTTGTATTTAGGCGGTATAAATACTAGCACAAATGAGACAGTCAACACTGCTACAGATTCAGTCTTAGCTACAAAATTCTCAGCCCCGGGCTCTTATGAAACAATGTCTGATATCTTCTTGGACTTATATGGACGAGAAAAATCTGTTTACAATGCGCTACCTTTCCGTAATTTGACAGTCAGAGGCTCAGGCTCTGGCGAGTCAGGAACATTCCGACTTATAGACATCCATGGCAACAGATATGGACTCAGAACACACCTAACACGCCACTCTGCTAGATTTGGTATTGATAGTGTGGTTGGCTCTGGAAAGCCATCATTCCATAAAGTAAACAGAAATGCCAAATGGGATGCATCAGAAGAGTCGTATGATTATGATAACTATTGGCATCAACATCACATACCACAATCAGACTTTCAATACAAGTGGGTAAAGTTGTCTCACACTGCAACGCTAGCCACATCATCTATGGCTGGGCATTTATTGTCTGATTTTTCAGAGCCATCTGGAACTACCGCGAGATATCCACATGAGCATATAAGCTATGCTGTTCCAAGTCAAAGTGTTGTTAACAGAAGAAGAGACACGATGACTGCATATGGATATCCTAGTTGGGAACAAGTAAGAAATAACGATACCCCAGAAAACAACAAATTAAAAAAATCTTATGGATATAATATCTTCAACAGAATTACGCTACCTGCCAATGCAGCGCACCCACACCCATCAGGAAATTTCCTTGACATAACAGGTTCTAGAGAAGAGTCTAGAGTTACGGCAAACATTCCCAATAAAGTCGATTTGGCTTACAAAAAGAGTAGATTTGAATTTATATATCCATATGTGAACATGAGATATCATTTTAGTAATCAATATTTTCATTACTTGAACGTGAATCCAAATGCTAATGAAACAATGTATGAAACTTTTTATTCTTACTACTCGAATAACGCAAACCGTACAGAAGATAACACAGGATTTTCTGTGATTAGACACAAAATTAGGCAAAACGTTTTCCCACAATACATCAAACATACGAAGTTCAATGTAAGACACAGGCACTTTTACACTTCACACTTTTGGGCAGATGGTGAAAATAAACTATACAATACGGACACTAGCGAAACTGGATCCTATCATAGACTTGATGAGATCGGACGTAGGCAAACCAACGTTACTGCCTCTCTGTTTAAGACTGAAAACTTAAATACAATAACAAAGTTAAATATTTCAGCCGCACCTCCAGTTATGACTAACATAATCCCATCTCAGTCAATTTGGAGTATGGATTCTAGAACAAACTTTACATCTTCAAGTCCTCAGATCGGTGCATCCAACTCTGCCGGCGCCCCCGGAGTCTTGCAAAATCAAGATCACCATTTCCATAACAACACAAGCAAAGCAGTATTATTACAATCTGGATCCGCCGCATCAGGCTCTTTCCAAATGTCAGGTGCTACAGTGCCCGGCACGAAAGCAACCGGCTCGTTTACTGTTAGAGGAATTATACCAGTTGGAAATAAAGCAACCGGTAGTTTCCAAGTAACTAGTTCAAATGTTCAAGGTACATCTGGACAAGTAATATTCCAAGCGCAGCCTGCAAACGTAGCTGCTGTAAGCGCCTCGTATCAGTTCAGAGTAAAGGGCAGGGAAATACCGGGACAATTTGCTAAAGCTAGATTTGAGGTTTCTGGAGCATTTTTCACTGGTTCTGCGAGTAGTGGTAGTTTTGTGTTTGACAAAGATATTCCCCTAGGTGGAAGGCGATCATATGTAATCGCCAGAATTTCAACCAACACATCTAGACAGGGTGATTTACTAAAGCTAAACCGCCGATTCGAATCTGATCATTCGTTTTTGTTTAATCCACAAGGGTTTACCGACTTTCCAGCCAACACTTCCTCGCTTATGCCTACCAATCCTCGTCGATCGATATGCTTAAGCGGTTCTGAATTTATTGGTGTCACGTTGCCAACCACCGGCCCGGGCTCAGGACTTTCCGGCGTAGGTACGAACAAGATACAGCCTAGAATTTTTTCAATGTATACTAAGATTACAAACAGTTCGTTATTACATGCTACTAATAAGAAATACTTAGTATACCTATACGATGCCGTTAACGGTAATCCTGTTTTAGAGTTATATTATAATAGTGGATCCGGCGGCGGAAATCCAACATCATATGATCTTGTTATGAGAGAGTATAGACTCTCAGGATCATCTTTAGGCTTTACACAATTAACATGGGCTGGAGTGGGAGGCTCAACTTCATGGAGAAACTTTACAATTTTCACTGATCCTTCTTCGATCACCGGCGGCGGACAAATTGGACATACAGCTTTGTATATTGATGGAACTAAGTTTGGTACCGCACCTACCCTCGACACCAGCGGCATGGCGGGAATGGGCAGCGCAACCAGTATGGTATACAACGAGCCTACAACAATGTACATTGCTGGCGCACCAAATTCACTCATATCCGGCGATCATCGATGGACTGCCGAAATTTGTATTGATTCGTTCGTACAGTGGGGAAGCTCGTCATATCACCCAGATATTGTTGCCACCCAAGGAACGAAACAACTCAACTTTGTGACAGCAATATATAACGGCGGAACATTAGAGCCGCATTATAGTAACACTGGTAGCGCACATATTACTCAATATTATGACTTTGGACAAGGAAGAAAAGGCACAAGTACTAGTCTTGCTTTTTGTGACGATATCAAGTGGCCCGGAAGATTCTTCAATCTGGATCCGTCATCATCTCCAATAGGCTTAAACAATGCAAAGATATCTACTGGTTCTCTTTTTAATCATATTGTAGTCGGTGATGGCTTAGATCCGCAGCACTCCACAGCCGCTTGGGTAGGAACTTCTGGAAGTAACATTCACAACAAAAAAGCTAGATTTCGTACTGGAAAATTTGTGGATCCAAAAACGGAGCAAGATTGGAGAGATCACATCGTAGCAACAATTTCATCGGTGCAGTCCAACGATACGTTTTTTGATATAGAAGCTCGCGTCCAAGAAGAAACAGCATCTTCTAACATGTCTACGACATGGTATAAAAGGACATCCGGTTCTTTTGCCGCAGATCCTTTAGCTACATACACCTCCGGTAACGGAGGCATTTCCACCGGCGATACCATTGGATCTGTATTACTTTATGTGGTTTCGAAACAACAAAGTATCGGCAATGATTATCAGTTAGATACGTGTTTCGGCGTCAATGCACAATCAGGACAACTTAGAAGTGTACTTGCTTTATCATCCAGTACCACTTCCAATGCTCCCGTTCAAGACGGCACCGTAATACATGACACTGGAATTAGCATCGGTGGAACTAGTATATTCTTGGATCACCACAGTAGTTCTCAAACGCCGGCAAACTGTGTACGTACTTGGACAACTCTTAATAAATCTTTCGCTATGTCATCCACCAGTGGATTTAGATTAAAAAACGATTATCCCGTCAACGGGCTATTGAACAACATGCAAGACAGCACCATGTCATGGTGGTACGCTAAAGATGGTGACAATACAGGCTCCGGACATATGGCATTCGCAATTCAATTTGATGCTGCATGTAATCCATCGGCAGGACAAGGCGGCTATCATTTCTTCTACGGCGGATCCGCAATAAACATTAAAGTATTCGCATCTAACACAGTACACAGAAGAGTACAAGTTACATATGCCAATATTGCCGCTCAGGGTGGACAATTGGCGAACTTCAATGTAGATGATTTTAACCACTATGCTATTCTGTTTGATGCTAGTACTTTCGATGATAATAATGGTACTGCCGGCTTCAAACTTTATGTTAATGGGGTAGAATATACTGGAACCTATTCATACAGTAGCACCGGCACTTCTTTTGGCGGAAGAGGGCAAAATTTGCTTTCACTAGCCTTAATGAATGGTATAACACATAACAACTATAGAATGTATGGCAGGTTTACTCAATTTGCTGCTCACAGAACTCTTCTCACCGCCGCCCAAGTTAGGGAATTGTACTCCGGTGGTAGGCATGATGAGGTACAGCCTGTAGATCCCAAAAATCTGGCTCATTACTACCCCCTTAACAATATTCAAGATGGTGTTAATGCAGCTTCTGTTAATGACACTTTGACTACTGCTGGCATCGCCCACGTACTGGACAAAACCCTGAATAGCGCCCGAAGCGCCTGTAATCTTACTGTAAATGGTGCTAATGGCATTAGACTTCGAAATGGCATACCGAGCAACAATAGAAGCACAACCGTAATAAAAAATGCGCTCGAAGAAACAATATCAAATGTAGTTACCAATTTTACAGCTAGTCGAAGTGGAGATAGGTTCACGATTATTTCAACAACCGCCAACTCATCATTTGATGGTACTGCCATAAATAACACCGCTGACAATTTTTATACCGGCGCCTCTGAAACTTCTGGTGGACTTGACTCTAGTGGATCTGTCCAAGGGCATAACTTAGCAATTGGCTCTAAGACGTTCATAGCAGACGGACTCGGAACATCAAATACAGCAACTAATTTTTACATTGCCAACAATAGTACCGATTCGGATTTTTGGGACGATCTTTCGCAATCTATCAAAGATAACACTGTCTTTGACACAATCAATATTACAGGAACAGGCAATAAAAGATTCTTTAACCTGACGGCATCCACTACAGGTACTGCAAATAATGGAGGATTTTCTGTTGATACTGGAAATAGCTTCAGAGTTCTTCAGGATGCCCAAGGCGGAACTAACCATGCAGGAATTTTAGATGATGATCGTATCCAACTTAAGCCATCCACCAATAGTTCTTTATATAGAACTTTTAGGGCTGATTTCGGCGGAAGTGATAGTGATACTGCGACAATTAAATTTGTCCACTCATCACAGTCTTCAGATGTTAATTTCTGGAACGCCCTAAAAACCAAGATCGAAGCAGAAGGGTTTGGGGTAGCTTATAATGCTAACAGCCCGTCAGGCGGCGTAGCTACCTTTACGATAACAAATCACATAGGAGGCGCCGCAGGTAACTCTCCCAATAATAACATTATAGATACACCGTCTTTCGATCATCACACGGCAACTACAAAATTTGCAGGAGGATCTGACACTGATGGCGCCCAGCCGGGTGACACAATTACAATCAATGGAGTCACTATTACTCTAGTAAATTCAGCCCCCGGCAACAATCAAGAAGTTAAAGTTACAGGAGTATCTGATACTACATTCTGGAACTCTTTGAGTTCAAGTTTAAGTCACTCTATTGCTCCCACGTATAATGTTGTAAAAGCCGGCTCAGGCTCTCCAAGGACGTTTACAGTTACTTCAGTTGCAACTGGCACCGCGCAAAATCCAAACGCATCGGAGGGCGGATCTTCCTTTACAATCGATTCACAAAATGTTGGTACCGCCGAATCTGGAGCAGAGAATGGCGATGAGATCATCATTGGCGGTTCAACTTTCGCAATTAATTTAGGCTCTGGGCTTGGCACCGGCTCAACATCAGATTTCCATAATGCCCTTAAGGATCAAATTATAGCAGCAACAAATTTTGACACAATCACTATTACAGCGCTCGGTACAGGGTATTCTGCTTTCCGCCTTACTTCTTCTGTAACTGGAACCGCTGAGAATGTTGACTTTGAGACAAATTCCGCAGGATCTAGAAATACATTTAATAACACCCAAGGAGCAGGCGGCGGAACGAATGCATTTGGTATTGGACACCGAGATCACATCATATTCAAAGACACAGAAGACTCCCAAGCTGGCACCGCCAATGTAAGATTCTTAGCAGATACAACTGGTACTGGATCATTTGCCGGTAATTATACTAAAGCAATTAACATAAATACCGGTGGTGTAGGCTCTGGTGATGATCCAAATCCATTAACTGGCTCTACTGACGAAGAAAAGAGTAACGAGTGGTGGAACAAGCTTTCAGCATCTATTAAGGCAAATACAGGATTTGACGAGATTACTATTACTAAGGCTGATAACGTAGCAGTGTTTCACTTAACTGCATCTTTAACAGGCTCTAACTTCAATAACGATATCGTTTCTATTCACTTGGCACCCACAACGCCCCCTGCTGGGCACGGGTTCGAAGCCTTTAGCCAAACTAAGGGAGGCACAAACGAAACTGGCGCCAAAGTAGGAAATACTATTACCCTTGGCGACGGCACGCAAGGTGGGTTTGTAAACTTTTCAATAGTATCCAGCAGCAGCCCCGGCCCAAGAGAAATTAATGCTGCCGACACTACAGACTCTGCAATGTTTGACGCACTGTCAGCTAGCATCAAAGCGAACACTCCATATGGAAGTATAATTATTAATTCATCTAGCATCCCGGCTACATTTCATCTAACTTCATCCCGTACATCCGGAGTAGATCCATATACTGGATTACCAGATATTACTGGCTCTAATAACAATTTTGCTGTCGGCATCGGTGGCAGCAACAGAACATTTAGAAACGCTGTGGGTGTACAAGGTGGTACTGATGGCTTGTTTAAGTTCGTTAAGTTTACAGAAGTCATCCCACAACCTAGATATGCATACCCGCATATTCTTACTTCACCCGGCTCCGTCCGTGCTCCATCTGCTAAGTCTAATTTGGGATTAATCACTCCAGATTACAAGCTCAGATCTAACCACTTTAACTTAACCAGATCTCTAGGAAAAAGCACAGATGGGCTCTATGACAATACTTCCAGATGGATAACTCCAGATCTCACTGGACTGACTCCATTCGATTCAGACTATAATACATGGTATGAAGATATCAAAGCACACAACAAGCATTTTGCTCTGGTTCCGGAGTTTAGAATTAGTAGCCATGTGCCATCTATCGTGGCATCTGGTACAGATTTGTTTGATTATTTCTCTAGAAATTATTGGATGGAATTGACTGGTACCAGTTTCGACGATGGAAAATCAGTTGCAACAAACCGGCGCCCTAATCAAAACAAGTTTGTTGGAGAATATGCTATAACAACAAACATCAAAAATGTTGACACAATCGTGGAAGACAATAATTCAAATAATGTATTCCCGTATAAAATTACTCTAACCTGCGAAGCATTGAAAAAATTCTTGCCATATGAAGGATTTTATCCACAAACCAGAACAGTACAAATGTGTGAAGCGTTCGCAAACTCTTATGGTAAGCACTTCCGCGCCCAAGAGGCAGATCCCTCTAATACTAATTTAGAGTTCCCAATCAATAATGTGCCCGCACAATCGCGCCCTATTTATGATGCAATTATGTCTCCCGGTATTTTGTACAATACAATTAAATCTGGTATGGCTGTTGACTATCCTGTGTTACTGAACAGGCTAATAACCGGCTCTTATCTGGATCCATATGGCGGAACGAACTACATGATTCGAAACGAGTATTTCAACGAAAGACTTCCTTTTGAAACTTTGATCTCCCCGGAAGCGCATCTTTATAAAAAATCAATTGTTGATGCTAACCCACACCCAAGTTCATCTTTCAACTTGAAAACCAGATGGACTGGACAAGGAGATATAAATTATAAATTAATGGCTAATAACTTCTTTGCAGAGACTATTGAGTTCTTCTTGCAAGGCGGTAAGACGTCAAGGATTATTTCAAAGCCAGATACTGATCCTAGTTTTGGAATCGTTCTACAAGATCACGCTGGCAGACTGCCAGTATATCGTGCAATGTTTAGGGTTTACAAGTCGAAGAAGGCTCACCCGTACTTAGAATTAAGCGGAACTACAGATATTATTTCCGGCTCAGATAGTGCATTTGATAAATTTCATAACCGTCCTCCAAGTGGCACAAATTATTTCTTGAAAGAGTACGGACAAAGAACTGGTAGTGCTTTAGAATATGACATTCAAAAAGTTAATTTCCCACGTCCGCAATTTAACCCATATGTTGAAGTTGAAACAATGACAATGTATTCGCAACCAAATGCATTCGGCCCACCATGTGCTGGCGGAGTTGCTGTTCAACTTAAAGACTTCGGTGGTGGTGGAGGTGCTGCCCGCGGCGGTACGAACAACAACACGACATATATGATGTATGATTCTACAAATGGGTACAACTCTCCGTTTACACCACCATACTACGATGGCGAAGCATGGGCTATATACACGTTTGCCCCTATCAGATCCGGTAAGCATACTTTGGATGAAATCATAGAAAACACAACTGTTAAATACCTCAGATACGAATTGAATCATGAAAGTGGTTCTTTTGGAGATCGCGGTACCGCCGGCCCACAAGGATTTGCAATTAATGACAATGCTATGCAAGCTAATGCATCGTTTGATCTTTTCAAGCAAATCTCCATCGCCCCTGCTGTCTTCGATATTGCCGGTGAAACACAGGCTGTCGATAAAGATCCTAGAAAAGAAGGAAAAGCTTGGGTTATTCAATCGAAATTTGAAACTCCGATTCTGGATTTCTCTAAGTATCTCAACAGAGAATACAACGCTGAATTCGAGTCTGATGTAACCTCTGCCGATATTTATACCGCCAGCCTAAGCCTTAGTGGTGCCAGCCAAGAAAAAGATAACCTAAGCTCCGTACACGCTTCTCTGGCATCTGTTAGTAAGTTGTCAGGAGCGTTGAATCCAATCGGAATGTGGCACCAATATGGTGAATTCCCAGAAAATGAAGATAAAGGCATCTTTATGCAATTGGTTGATGTGCCCCCAAGCTATGTCGAGTTGGGTACTGAGATGACAATCGCGAATCCAAAATATACATTAATACAACCAAATGATCCGTCATGTGATGCTTCGGGAATGGGACAAGTATATGCAACAGCTTCGATAGTATCTGAAGTTCTGCCTTATTTTAAGAAAACTGAAATTAGAAGAAGACTGGAAGGTGTTGATGAGTTCTCGGCAGTCGGCGGAGCAATTCAGGTTCTAAACGCTGATACAGGAATTATTTTAGACACAGAACTAAGAGAAGCAGATCTACAAGCAGCATTTGGAACATTGCCTACCGCAAACTCAGGAAATATGATTGGAAACTTCAGTGTATTCAATGTATTCCGAGATTCGACAAACTATACTATGAATATATTGACTGGCTCCACTTTCAGTTCTGGTAAGTTTAAGGTATTCTCCGCTGGTTCTGATGTTTCCAATGATTACTCCAGAGCTACTACTGGAGATTTCCCGGGACACTTTGCTGCTTCGTATTATCACTTTGATCGTCCTACGACTTATGCACCGTTGCTAATCGCTACCAAGAATCTCAATAGTCTTAAGTATGACTTTGGAGAATTCAGAAATGGCTTCTTTGAAGATTTCCTCAAAGATTTCTCAATTGGTATACACTATTCAGATCAGTCTCCAACTTTCGGAGACAGTGAGCCAATGAAATGTGCATCTGGTTCGCAAGGGCTTGTATTCGTGCCTAAGCTCCTTATTCACACTTTAGAATTGAAGAATAACAATTTGACTTTAGGTACCCTTTCTGAATTGAAAGCGGATGACACAATAACAAAAGAATTGTTGGGCGTCAACACAATCATAACAAACAATAATAAAACTAAAAAGAGCTTCAAGTCATTAAAGAAAGTTATTTCAATGCCTCCTGCTGGCTTGAAAAAGCCTAAATCTGTCGGAGACTTCCAAGTTGGCGGATTCACGGGAGTCACAAAGAAATTTGATCTTATTCCACCGCGCCCCGCTGTACAAACTCAGCCTAGCACCGCTTCATATACTCAGTTTGAACCAATGTTCGTCCGCGCAGCAATCAGATTTAACCAAGGTGCCCCAACACAATCTGCTAATCAACTCTATAATACTGATAACTTTGCCAGTATGAGCCAATACGCTCCACAAAATGAAAACAATATTGCAGGTAATGCATCAACTGTTAGATGGGGACAATACATGCATACTGAAGGGGTTCACCAGTTAACTAAGTCTTTAGCTGATCTAGTTGGGTTCAGTCAGCAAAAAGTTAAAATGGGCGTTACCGCCGAAGCAAGAATTATCAGAGAAGCTGTAGTTGCAATTCCATACGTACAAGAAGGCGGAGTGAGAAATTATCTTAATTTGAATAAGCCGGCGGTAGATAAATATCTTTTCGCCAAGGGCTACACGCGCTTTGACAGAACAACAGAGCGAGGGCAAAAGATGGATCCACCAGTAGGAGCCGATGTTATTGATGATATCGAAACAGCTTTGGGTGGTGATACATCTCCAGATTCCTTTAGTGATCCAAGAGACTTGGTGCATTCATCTGTGAAAAGACAGATTTCCAAAATGAGACAATATAGTTTACCGCCACATTTGGATTTCGTCAAATTTAATATTAACCCAGTCGCAATGTATTTCTTTGAATTTAAGAAAGAACTAAACAGGCAAGAACTAAATGACTTGTGGCAAGGCGTGAGATCAAAATCTCTAACGTCTGTAAAATTTGATACTAAGAGTGTCACCCACATTCTACGTCCAGAAGCGCTTCTGGGTTCTTTGAATGGGCAAGGAGTCGGCAGAAATGTATATGCAGACGCTGATAAACTTAAAAACTTAAAATGGTTGGTGTTCAAAGTCAAAGAAAAGGCAAATACCAGCTACACCAAAAAGATGGAATCCGATCTTGGTGATCCTAGATTCAAGTTTGATTTACAAAACAGTGAACAGGAAGAAGTCAACTATGGATATAACTGGCCGTATGATTACTTCTCGTTGGTAGAAAATGCGAAACTATCTGTCGAGATTGATATGAGATACATACCAGATACCACACCCGGTAAAGAGTTTACTCCACCAAACCCGGATGATTATGATGATGATATTGAACAACAATATGATGGAATTATCGAAGATCCAGTTGCGCCACTGGAAGATTCAGAGACTCCCTATAAAGGCTATCAGGTTGAAAGCGTAGAGGACGATACGCCAACAGGCACCCTGCTAGCCAGCGGCATGGAGTATGGTACCGTAAATGATCTCTATGGTGATCCTGAAGATGACACCGGTGGCGGAGGTGGCACCGGAGGTGGCACAACTGTAGGATTCCGTAGTTTAGTTGACATTGAGATCGATGATCCGGCGAGTATTACGCCATCAGTGCAGGGCTCTGGCGGAGGCGCTGGTTACGGTGGCTCTGGTGGTGGTGGCGTAGGACAAGGCTCAGATGGCGTTGATGATGATTACTAGGAGGGGTTACAATGACATTTTTTGATAAAAAAGAAGAAGTATTAGAGATTAAACTTAGTTCCCATGGGAAACAAAAATTAGCAGCCGGCACTTTTAAGCCAGTTTATTATGCTTTTTTCGATGATGATGTGCTATATGATGGCGCCCGAGGTGGCATCACAGAAGATAATAATAATATTGAGCCAAGGATCCAAGAAAATACACCCTCCACAAGAGTACAAACGAGCTTTGTAGATTTAGAGGAATTAGTCATGAGACAAACCCATGACTTAACAGCGGCTGGAGTGTATCACGAATCGAATGTTTCCGACTTAAAATTGGATCCAACGGTGTTTAAGGATTACGATGGATTAAGAAATGTTTTGCCGTTAGGAAATTCTCAACTAGGAAATAGAAATGTAGCCTCTTGGAGAGTTGAGTTTTTAGAAGGAAATTTTCATACTTCCAAGGCTTTGATAAATGACGACTTGGAAAAGAAACCAATCGTCAATATACCACAAATTGAATCTAATCTTACCGTACAGCCTTTTTTGGTAGAAAAAGATTTTACAGGAGTCGTCGATCCGGAAACAGGTAGATATGTTGTGTTAAACAGCGAGAACAATCATTTTATAAGATTGGAAAATGATTATATATTACTAGACGTCTCAGAAGCAAATGTAGATTTGTTAAATGATTCTTTTACGTTAGAAATTTATGAAGTAAAAACAGAAGATGGTAAAGAGGTTTTATCTCCAAAATTATTTAAAAAAGAGGTACAACAAGTTGTAAATGACTTGCTGATCGATCCCGATGAACTTATGCAACAAATAAACTCTTTCAATGTTCCGATAGATTCAAATTTTGCAGAATATTATTTTTCTATAGCAAAAGATGATGAAATCGATGGTAAAACTAAATTTGACAAAATAGTATCCAGAGAATCCAAGGGCAACTTGTACGATAACACTGTTGGATATGAAGAGTTCACACAAAAGCCCGGCGGAGAGCTATATACTTCTGATAATGATGGAGATAATTGTTAATGGCTAGATGTACGTTAGATGATTTGGTACCTTCCGTTAGGTGTAACAGGGTTTTTCTTGAGCCAATTTCTTCAATTAGTGAATCAGAAACACAATCTTTTGTTTCTGGGGTTTACAGTGTTTCGTTTGATCTGTCGGTTTATGATATTGTAGATGATGAAAACGGAATAGCAAACTACTTGTTGACGGATAAGTTCAAAAACCAAATTAAATATAAGTTAATATATTGTAGAGATGACTCTTTTAAAGAATTATGTGATTTGTTTAAGTCAAATAGAGCTATACCTCCATCCATTCAATCGTATTTATTGTCACAACTAGCTTTTAACGAAGCAGTCGAAGCTGTAAAGTCTAAAGAAGCAGACACACGAACAATGCTTAATTATATAATGGATAACTTGACTCTGCCCGGAAAAGATTATCTCAAAGAAACTTCATTTTATAATAAAGTGGTAGAAAAATTAACAGCATTTTATAATTCTGATTGTGACATTAAGCCGGGATTTACGGACATTCCTTCGGAATCACATGGTGCAAGATTTTTCAACGACAAAGGACAGATTGAATATGATCTTAAAATACCTTTAGGATCCGTCGTATACGAAAATAGCACTAGTGTTAAAGATTGTTACTTGTATATAATTCCTTCATATGATCTAGTGGAGGCATATTCTGAATTAGGCTTTGAACAAGCGATTTTCGAAAACATGATCGACGAAGAAGCAATGAAATTTTTCTTCAAAGAAGTCCATCGCTGCCCCGTACTGATAAATAAAAAGCCAGCAAACGACACCGTACAAGATTTCAGACTCGTGGAGAGAATAGCAGAAATAATGGACATTGACAGAATTACTGATTACGATGCTACCGTTGATAAAATTTCTTCTGTGTCTGATTCTTATAAGACTAATCAAATTAATATAACAAGTCAGTTGTTCAATTCTTTTGTTGGTAGCTCCAAGGAATTATATATCATAAGTTCATTTTATTTGAATACAAAAATGTTGTTAATACAAAATTCAAAATTTCCTTTTATATACAAAAATTTATATGAGCCAAAAGAAGGATCCGCATTGTCAGGACAATCGGAAGAATCTCAAACCATTCGAGCGCTTATGGCAGAGTTGGTGTCCAAATATTTTAATATTGATAAAATGTCGATATTTAGAGAAAGAGTTGACGAACCCGGCGAGTCTGTAAGGATTGCATTCGACTCACAGATTTCTGCAATGGAGATAATGGATGACAATGTTGGATATTCATTTGTAGACAACGATTTTAAAAACATTGATTCTGGTGAATACAAATACAGAATGGAATTAGAACTTCATGATCCAATGGAAAATGTAGTCGAAGAGTTGGTTTTAGATGTTAAGAAATTTTCTAATCGCTTCAAAAAAGCATTAAAGTATATCAATAATTCAAATAGTACAAATAACCAAGGAATTAAAGCTTCTTACAATGAAATGAGAGATGAACTGAGCCAACATACTATAAACGAAATACTATCTCAAAACCCACCAACCAGTGCAGAATTGAAAAAAGAATTTCTTTCTTTCCAGACATTGTTTGCATTTTTTACAGGAGAATTGTTTAGTACGGTGTCAACTGCAATGATTGATTTACAAAAAGTTTTTAGAAGCAGAAAGCTTATGGTAAACATTCATAGGGTGGTTGAAGACATGCTTTTTGAGGTTCAGAAATATTATGAAACAAAAGATGTCACAAATGCTTCATTAAGTTCAAATAAGCCATCATCGTATATTTTCGTCAATAAAGTGTGGAGTAACACAGTAAAAGCTAAACAACAAACTAAAATGATTCTGGATTTAATTGGAAAAGATCAATATGTTTTAAACGAAAGTGCATATGCTGAACAAAACCATCGCGAGGCATCGGCACACTACGGAGATCAAGTTGGTAATGAATTTGGTAGAACCAAAAATATTGGATGCTTTACGCCTAAAATGTTAGATGATCAACCAATTTATCAAGGAACAACGCAAAATGCATTTTTAGCTAAATTGTCATTAGATCTTTTGGAGATGCCAATTACAAGCCCTAGGCACAAAAAAGTAATTGAAGATTTCTTTGGCGGCACAAAGCCAGAGTATTCCGAAGAAGAAATGAAAAATAATTATGGAGCCTTCGAGACAATGTTGACAAATTTGGGAGTAACAATTACAAATACAACATTGAAAAAATTTGAGTTTCAAAGTAAAATGCGAGGCGAAACAGCCCAAAATCCAGCATCTTATGGTATTGAAGATGGCTCAAATGTTGATACATCGTTAGAGATCGGAGGCATTGCTGAGTTTGAGCCAACTATTATACCAGCCGATGAAGAGCTTCTGGCTGAACAAGATACTGGCAATACCGCAGTTTCTCATGCATTCTACAGTGAGTTTTTGAAAAAAGAAGACTTAGCGTCTAAAATTGTATGTAGGGGAAGTGGCTATAACGCGTTTGATAGATTAGAGTTTACTCAGGGCGCCATTAGAAAATCTTTTCAGCCTTCGTATATTTCTTTCTATACTCACTTTCATGAGGCACCCAGAAGAGCCCAGCCACTACATTTTGAAGGAGAAAGAATAGTCAACTTGATGCTTCAATCTCACGCAAACGAAACAGAACCTATTGTGTCAAAAGTAAAAAGTAGATTATTATTGGATAATACCTTTTTGGTGTATTACTTACATAGCTTTGATAAGAATATGCAACCTCAATGGCGCCATCTTGTAGACTACTCCATGTTTGAAAATCAGTTTGAGAAAGGGAGAGAAAGAGTACTTTGCAAATTAAAGAGGTATCAATCTTCTATGGCAAACATTGGACAAGGCGCTTTATCTGATCGAGACATATTTTTAGAATATTTTTATTTGCGAAGATAGCCTATTTACTGAAAAGGACAATATAATGAAAACAGCTACTTTCAATGACATTGATACCATTAATTTTGTAGACAACAAATTAGTGGAATATAAAATTAGAAATCACCGGTATCCTTTGCCCACACCCAGATCTGAATTGTACAGTAAACTTTTGGTAGAGCGTGATGCTAGAAATCCCGAATCATTGTTGGAGCCAGAGCAAGGTAGTATTTTGTCGGCAGATGTAGATTACGAGTATAATTATTACGTTCCAAGATATGAACAATTGGGTGCAATACCCGGTGTTTCTAGGGCAACTCAAATACTACCAGATTTGAATATGTTTCTTGCCTATGAAGAAGATTATCTAGATATAGATCAGAGAAAAGACTTTAATACATTGTTTACTGCGTTTAATACATTGCCCGATGATTTCACGGGACGCCATCTTTTGAGTAGAGACTATTTTGTAGATTTTGGTTTCGCCGTTTCTAAACTGTCTGACGATGAACGAATTATCCAATCAACTCGAAATACTACGTTTGTTAATAAAAAGATGAGAGATTTGTATCTAGATAACGAAAATAAAAGAGAGATGTTTCCATATTTTGGCAAAATTTCCATTGAAGGATTTGCAGATTCTGAGGTAGCTAGCATATTACAAACTCACAAGCTTGATAAAAGGTTTTGCGAGTATCTTGCGATGCACAGAGAAGATCACTCTAAAGACGCTACATATGTAATAGTGCCTTCTGACAAGCCAACCCCGATTGTTAGAAATGTAAAATATTACTCTCTGCTAGATTTATATACTCATCTAGATGATAATCATGGCGGCGGACAAACTTATGAAGTAGCGCAAACCACAGATAGTACCTGTGCATACTTTGAAAATTTTCTATTGGGTACCATGGCAAGAAATAGATTTGAAAAATACATTGAATCTAGCGAAGTTGGAACATCTACCCCGGTTGCTTTTAGGTTGGAAAAGTATGACAAAAGTACTTTTATTTCATCTCACTATTTCTTCAATTATGAAGAAATGTCAAATTTTAAATTCTTTGATACACAGGTTCACTACGATCATGTATATGAATATAGAGTAAATATAATAAACTCAGTGGTAGCCGAAGAAGCGTCTACGGGCAAAAAGCATTTGATATTTTTAGAAGAATTTTTCTACAAAGATGATTTTTACATTCTTGATTCTCCGCCAATTCCGCCGGATATAGAATTAATAACTTATCGCGGCGTAAGTGATAAGCTGCTGATACTATTTAATCAAATGATAGACAAGCGGGCAATGGTACCAATCTATATAAACGAATCAGATCTCCTAACATTTGAGCGACAGTACCAAGCTCAAAAGATAGATAAGCCAGATCCGATTGTGTTTGAGAGTGATGATCCAACTAACTTTGAACTTTTCAAATGCATGAAGCACCCATCAAGCTATTCAGAGTTTGCAAATCCGTTTTACAAAATTATATATTCTGATGAAATGACTGCTGCATCCTATACAGATACGATTATTCCTAACCAAACGTACTATTACATGTTTAGGGCTTTGGATATGCACGGATTTTGCTCAAATCCTTCTCCTATTTATGAGTTTACTCTAATTAAAGAGGGAGAGACAATGTATCCAAGAATTAGAACAGTTGAACTTGCAAAGCCAGATCCTCCAGTACAGAAATCTAAAGATTTTAAAAAATATATTAAGATCGGCTTTGCACCAGAGCAAATGCAATTAGATCCAGATAGCATTAGTCTGACAGCGGCTACAAATATAGTTGGCAAACATATAGCCATCGGCACTAGAGAAGAAAGAATAGTTGGTTCTAATAGAAAGTTTAAATTTAGAATCAGAAGTAAAAATACTGGTAAATTGATTGACATTAATGTAACTTTTAAAAAGAATAAGGTAATTAAAGCATAAATGGTGACAATTCACTATTTATGATAAAACACGATAAACTTGAGAGGAACGAAATATGGGTTTTTTAGATAATTCTGGCGACATAATTTTAGATGCCGTCTTGACAGATACAGGCAGAAAGAGATTAGCCAGAGGTGATGGAAGCTTTAAGGTTTCTAAATTCGCTTTGGGCGATGAAGAAATTAACTATGGGCTTTACAACAAGGCTCATGCAAGTGGTTCTGCGTTTTATGATTTAGAGATTTTGCAAACTCCTGTGCTCGAAGCGTTTACAAACAACACCAGTACTATGAAATCAAAATTGATTACCATTTCTAGAACAAACATTTTATACTTACCAGTGGTTAAGCTGAACGAATCCCTCGCAGGAGCTACTAGAAATACCACTCACGGCAGTTATTTTTTAATCGCCGTCGATGAACTTTCCAGAAATCAATTGATTAATACGGATAGCGTCGGCGGAGTAATCGATGGATTTGAACCAAATCAAGACTCTTCTCATGTTGTGTTTGATCAGGGACTAGACACTACAGAAATCAGTAAGGACAGAGCAATTGATCCAGACTTAGTTGAAACGCAATATATTATTCAGATGGATCACCGCTTAGGGAGATTGACTTCAAAAGATGGTACTCAGATGGCTCACTCATTTATTGACGATGATAACATAGCAACATATTATGTTACAACTACCGCAGATCTCGTCACCACTATGAACGAAGGACAATCTGATTCTAGCCTTGGCGGCCCGAGAGGCACCAGACTGTCATTAAAAATTAGAGCCTCACAAGAGTTAGAAACAAGCGTCTTTTTGTTCAATCAGATTGGACTATCAAGTAATATAAACTACGGCGCATCAGCGACTCCCTATCGGGTAATCGACACAAACATTAGAATTATGGGAGGAACAACAGGCTATTCGTTGGATCTTCCAGTTAGATATCTCAAGAAAGCATAAAGGGTAAAATAAACTATGGCTACAACTTATAAATCACTATCAACAAATGATATTGTCACCACAAAAACTTTGCTTCACGAAGCAATTCCAATTACTGGAACAATAGTTACTGGAACTTACGGCGCCGCAGGTGCCGAAAAGAATATTAAAAACTATACTCATGGCATGTTTCAGTCCGTATATGATTATCCGTTCCTAAGTTCTTCAGCGAATCATATTTTTGATATGACTGTGGGAATGCATGCAACATCAGGGCTTAGTTCTTCAACGAATACCCAGCAGGCAAAGAAGCAAAACATTTATAACCAGATGGCTCAAGTACTTATGGGCTATGATGAAAATGGAAACATTAGGCTCTTTGATGAAGATGGAGATTTGTCTGGCGGCACAAAAATGAGATCTGTGTTTTTCATGAATTTCGCCAGATTGCTGACTAAAGATGAGATTAAAAAAGGCTCTTTTGCTATAGAAATAGGTGTTAACAGAGAACATACAGCATCTAACTCGCCAAATAAATTTAGAGTTCAGTTGGCTGATACAAATGCCCAAAACGACTATAGAGTAAATTCTCCAGCAGGAGATTACGGTATTTTGTATGCAACCGAAGCTTCCGGAACGCAGGTTCTGAAAGTAGATGATGGAACTCAAAAAGCTGGACTTATCTTTTATCAAGCTGGGATTGTTGTTATAACCGGATCACTTTTTAGTTCTGGATCGTTCACCGGCGGACTCTTGGGGAATGACTGCGATCACCCTAGGATGGATTTGGACTTCGGCCTTCGTACCACAATGGCTTCCTCATCGATATCCGCATCATGTGACGCTTTTAGACGCAGAATATATAATTTACAATTCAACAACACTACTGAATTAAATTCTACAGTATATTTTTGCCGTGCCCACCACAATGAATTCAATTATTCAACGAACCCAACATATCTTTCAAGCTCCAAGATGGTTGTTAAGAATGTAGCATCAGATTCGCCTGTTAGCTATATTTCTACAGTTGGTTTATATTCATCCGACAATGAATTGCTCGCTGTTGCAAAGCTGTCCGAGCCCCTAAAGAAAGATCCATCTAACGAATTAACACTTAGGGTACGTCTAGACTACTAATTCCATACTATTTAAAGCATGGGGTTAAAGTTACGAGTAAATAAATATATCAAAAAGCTATCTTTTGTTAGGGCAGATTTAGAGTGGCACAGGGAAGAGCACCAAAAAAGACTACAAACATTCTTGGATGCTAGTGTGGAATATCTTTCTGGCTCAGAATTAGAGTACAGCCATGATAAGGCTAGCAAAAACATGATTGATGTTTATAAGAAAAAGCCAGTTGTGCAAACTCCAGACATTCAAGCGCAAACAAAAAAATTATTAAAAAAAATCTCTAGAGAAACCCACCCAGATGTAACTAAAGATGCAGAAAAGCACGCTATCTTTAGAAAAGCATTTGATGCACAGAAGCAAGGAGACTGGTTTACGATTTATGAGATATCGTCAGACTTAGGACTAGAGCCGGTAGATTTCTCAGAAGAGCACATCGAGTGGATTAAGTTTGAAATTGACAAAGTTGTTTCTATAATTAAAGGAATTAAAACAACTCTAGAATGGCTATATGGAGAGCCAAATGCAAACAAAGAACAATTGTTGACTACTTACTGTATGGCGACGTGCGTTTCCAATAAAAAAGATGAATAATTAATGTATATTATTCGTATTATTAAAGAAAATTATGAGTATTTATAAATTTAAAGAAGAAGAGGTGTTTGTTAATAGCTTGCGTATGTACCCTAAATACGAGTTTACATTCTATTCGGGCACTGTGTTTATTAACAACGAACAGCCGGATTCTGGTTCCTTAACGGCTAATAGCCTTAGTATTCCATCCGGCTACATATCTTTGAATGAAATTAATATTGATCGTGACGGTACTAATAGTCCATACATTTATCCGTTTATTACCAAGAATGGCTCATTAGCTTCTTTCGCTACGGTAAGCACATCTCAGTTTGCGCAATCATTTGCATACGGCGATGAGATCACTGGCTCATATCCAATGTCATCGTCTTTATACAGAAACTATTATTCTGCATCTTCTAACCGCAAGCACCTAAACGCAATCAAGAACACATTGAACCATTATACCACACTATCGCCACGTTATCAGTTTAGCGCATCGTTTGGAGATAAATCGACGATGGAAGCAAACCTCATCAGCGTGCCTTCAATATTTTATGGAACTAGGATAAAGAAAGGTACTGTGGATCTTAAATTTTATATAACTGGTACTTTGGTTGGACAGTTGCAAGATTCTAAAAGGAATGGAGAGTTAATACAAGTCGGCCCTGCCGGCTCAACAGGTTCTGGTTCTTGCGCCGGCGTTGTGTTGTATCAGGAAGGTTTTGTGCTATTAACAGGTAGTTGGGATCTACATGGAACACAACTGAACTACATAAACGATATATCCCTAAAGAAAAGAACACAATGGGTATATTGGGGCTCTGGGATCGCAGGGTTTGCTAACGATCCTATGACTGGCTCACATGGAAGTATTTCGTTTAAAGGTGAGACAAACGTCCCAACAATTACGATGTATGCCCACGCACCCAAAGCGCAACTTAATCACTCTAATAATCCAACATTTATAGAGTCTGGGCAATCTTTGTATACATCTTCGCTTGTACAAACTGGTACCTTGTTTTTAGAAAACAGGGAGGCAAAGATTAAGAATACAGTTTTTAGTCCATACGACAACAACACAGAAACTTTTCAAAAGCACACATACATAACCAAGATCGCCATATACGACGAAGATATGAATATACTTGGCGTTGCAAAAGTAGCTAAACCCGTAAAGAAGACTGAAGAAAGAGAGTTTAGCTTTAAATTAAAATTAGACATTTAAATTATGACATCAAATATATTAGGAATAGACATTAGTACTTCCGTGATCGGATTGGCTGTGATGAACACAGATTACAAACTTGTGACTTATGACAAGATCAAGTTCAAGTCTGATATGCCACTTGAGCAACGCGCAGATTATTTTGCAAATAAAGTAAAGCATCTAGATGATTACTATTATATTTCTGAGGTTTACATTGAGCAGCCTGCTATGATGTTTGGTAGAGGAAAGACAACAGCAAATACAATGTCTAAACTTCAGAGATTCAATGGAATGTGTTGTTACGCAGTATATTCCGAATTAGAATTGGTACCCAGTTTGGTTCACGCAAATACAGCTAGAAAAAAAATGAATATTTCTGTGCCCCGAAACGTATTAAAGAAGAAGCACTTTATTATTGAGCGAGTAAAGGAGAGATACCCAAACTTCAATTACAATATCACAAGGCATGGCAATCCGCAACCCGGTACGGATGACATAGCAGACGCAATTGTAGTTGCATACGCAGGGGTAACTCTAATCAAAGAGGGGGAAAATGAGGGGCGAGAAACTTAATCTGATAACTAACATCTTGGGATACTACAGGAAGCAAGGTTCTGAATGTCTTTTTACTTGCCCATTTTGCAAGCATCACAAGAAAAAGTTTTCTGTCAATGTGGATTTGAACGTATACAAGTGTTGGATATGTGATACACGCGGCAGAGATATCCGCCGTCTTGTACGTCGTTTTGGAGGCTTTACTCAGCTAAAAGAATGGGATCGACTCTCTGGAACTATTGATTTTTCGTCTCAAGAGTTTACTTTGTTTGAAACAGAAGAGGTTGAAACACAGCAGAGGTTGTCTTTGCCGCCAGAATTCAAAACATTGACTGGCAAAATAACCCCCGCCGATCTCCGTGCTTTCTCATATTTGCAGAATAGAGGACTTACAAAGCACGACATATTGAGAAACAAAATAGGATATTGTAGTGAGGGCGAATACGAAGGTAGGATCATTATTCCATCATTTGACTTGGATGGTTATGTAAACTATTTTATCGCCCGAACTTATAATGATCACTGGATGCGGTATAAGAATCCCAACGCATCTAGAGATATCATATTCAATGAATTGAATATTGATTGGGATTCAGATGTAGTATTAGTAGAAGGAGTATTTGATGCTATTTTCGCAGGAAACGCTGTTGCTTTATTGGGTTCAACTTTACGGGAAGAATCGCGATTATTTCAGCACATAATTAAAAATGATTCTAGTGTTTTCATTGCCCTTGATCCGGACGCCGAAGAGAAGGCTATGAAGATTACTAGAACGCTTTTAAAGTACGACGTTGAGGTTTGGAAGGTTGACATGCCTGAAGACTCAGACGTAGCTTCACTGGGCTCTGAAGCCTTTCGGGGGCTAAAGCAAAATGCAATCTTGATGAAGGATAATCATGATTACATATTGCAGAGAAAAATAATGTCCATTTGATCAATAGGGAGGATTAATGATTAAAATAGCACACATTGCAGACACGCACATTAGAAACTTGAAGTACCATTACGAATACAAAATTGTATTTGCTCAGATGTACGAAACACTTAAAAACGAAAAGGTTGACTACATTGTACACTGTGGGGATATAGCACACACCAAGACGCAAATCTCGCCAGAGTTTGTGGAAATGGCAAGTGATTTCTTTGCTGGCTTGGCAGAGATTGCTCCAACCTATATTATATTGGGAAATCATGATGGTAATCTCAAAAACAGTTCACGGCAAGATGCTATTTCGCCAATCATTCAAGCCCTAAATCACCCCAACTTACATTTGTTAAAAAATTCTGGAGAAACAGATATTGGTGATAATGTTTGTTTAAATGTTCTATCTGTGTTTGACGAAGACAATTGGGTGGCTCCATCTGACGATTCTAAGATTAACATTGCATTGTATCATGGCGCAATCTGGGCATCAAAAACTGACACTGGCTTCAGTCTGATGACTGGAGATCATGATATAAACATATTCAATGATTTTGATTATGCTATGTTGGGTGACATTCATCAACGACAAGCACTGGATCCAGACGAAACTATTTGGTATGCCGGCTCAACTGTGCAACAGAACTTTGGAGAAACAGACGATAAAGGAATTTTAATCTGGGAAATTAAAAACAAAACCGAAAAGAAAATCATCCCAGTTGTATTCAAGAATCCACGCCCATTTATTTCTTGGAATATTCAACTGGATGCATCAGGAAATATTGACACAACAGGGTTTGCACCACCCGAAGGCGCCCGCCTCCGATTAATTGCTGATAGTTCTTTATCAATCGATATAGTTCGTAAGGCAACAGAAGTTGTAAAGCACAAATTTAAGCCCGAGTCGGTTACGTTTTTAAATCGTGTTATAGAGAGGAATTCAGTTGATGTTGAAAATTCCGATGTAGAAAAGCTGGATCTCCGTAACATCGATGTTCAGCAAGATTTGATTGAAGAATTTCTTGAGCCATTTAATTTGTCACAAGATGAGTTAGACAATGTTTTGCGACTTAATAAAAAGTATCATGACATAATTACGCAAACGGAAGATGTATCTAGAAACGTTAATTGGAGACTAGACAGAATCCGTTGGAGTAATCTTTTTAATTATGGCGAAGATAACGAAATCAATTTTAACAACTTAAATGGCATTGTAGGAATTTTCGGTAAAAACTTCTCTGGAAAATCTTCAATTATTGATTCTATTTTGTATGGAATGTTTAATTCTACATCAAAAAATGAGAAAAAGAATTTGAATATTATTAATCAAAATAGAGACAAAGCAATTGCAAAGCTTGATGTTAGCGTTGGAGAGCACACGTATACCATCGAAAGAGAATCAGAAAAGTATCAAAAAAAGCTTAAAGGTGTGCAGACAACGGAGGCGAAGACGAATGTATCATTTTTTAGACAAAATGCAGTTAGTGGCGAAATAGAGCCCCTTAATGGATTGACTAGAAACGACACTGATAAGGCTATCCGAAATCACTTTGGTTCTCTTGATGATTTCCTTCTCACATCTATGTCTTCTCAGAATGGAGCCCTTAATTTTATTTCGGAAGGAGCTACTAAGAGAAAAGAAATTTTTGCTAAATTTTTGGACTTAAACCAGTTTGAATCTAAGTTCAAGCTAGCCAAAGAAGACTCTGCCGAAGTCCGCGCTATCTTGAGGAATTTAGAAGCCAGAGATTTTGCACAAGAAAAGAAAGAGCAGATAATTGAACTGGCTAAAATTACTAAAAAACTCAATGGACATGAAGAGGATTGTGTAAATCTCTCAGAACAAACTGAAGAGATCACTTCTCGGCTTCAAGAATTAGATAATAAGATTAGCTCTATCCCGGCAGAAATAATAGATATAGCAAAAGTTAGAAACAATATTGTTACAAAAAATTCACAATTAGCACAAATTGTAGAGCATTTAGAGGAACTTAAGTCTGAGCGAGAGAAAAATAATGTGATATATGAGAAATTAACTGCTTTCGTAAACTCGTTTAAAATCGATGACTTAAGAGACAAAAAGGCTAAAATTGATGAAACTCAACATAGCATTGACGAATTGGCAAATTCTTTAAAGGCAAAGCAAAAGGAATATAATAATTATGCCAGCAAGGTAGAATTACTGCATGATCACGAGTATGATCCTAATTGCAAGTATTGTTCTGAGAACAAGTTTGTTAAAGATGCTGAGACTGCAAAGACAAAAATCCCTAGCATACGCTCTAAGATTACAGAGATTGAAAACGGCTTAAGAATCTTAGAAGGGATTCAAATAGATCTAAACCCAGAAAAGGTGAACGATCACTTAGAAAAGTACCAACAAGTATTGAATAAGAAAGTCAATACTTCTAGTCGCTGTACAGAGATTGGGCTTCTGATCGAGAGGGACGAAAGCACGATCAAGTTGTTACTGAAAGAGATAGAAGAGCTTGAAGCCAAAGAGGCGATATATGAAGAAAATAAGGAAGCTATCGAAAATCTTGAAACACTTGTAGCCGAGAAAAACAAGCTTAACAAAAATCTTAAAAGTGTCAAGCGCTCTCTGTCTAAGTGCGAAAAGGCAAAGTTAGAATTTTACAAGCAGACAGGCTCAATCGAAGAAAAGATTAAGGTACTAGAAGAACAGCAAGAGCAGCTAGAGCTATATAGAAGTGAATATTCTGCTACCGATTTATATATGCAATGTATGCATGCTAATGGAATCGCATTCGATATTATTAAAAAGAAACTACCAGTAATCAATGATGAAATAGCTAAAACTATTTCGAATATTGTAGATTTTGAAATATTTTTTGAAGTTGACGGATCTAAGTTTGAAATATATATCAAGCATCCAAAGCACGATCCACGTCCATTAGAAATGGGCTCAGGCGCCGAAAAAACAATTGCTGCCATGGCAATCCGAATGGCGCTACTAACAGTATCTTCTATGCCGAAGGGAGACATTTTTATTCTTGATGAGCCGGGCACTGCTTTAGATGAAGAAAATATGGAAGGGTTTATTCGTATGTTGGAACTAATTAAAGTGAACTTTAAAACAGTTCTGCTCATTTCCCATCTAGATTCATTAAAGGATTGTGTTGACATGCAAGTCGTTATTGACAAGATTGATGGATATGCGCAAGTTAAACAATAAATGTAGGAGTTAACATGACAATGGAAGAATTAAAAGCAAAACAAGAAGCACTGGTTGACAGTTGGTTACAAAAAATCACCAGTAGAAAACTCATGGTTTGGACAGCCGCAACAGTTCTTATGGGCTGTAGTGTCATCGAATCAGCAGACTGGGTAATGATTTCGGCTTTATATATTGGTGGGCAGTCTGTCATTGACGCCATCGCAAAGATGAAAGGTGCCTAGTGGGTAAAGCAAAAGAAATAATTTTAAAATTTGTTATTAAGCATTGGAAAGAGATATTGTTGGTAATCCTTTCTGCCGGTATTTTTATCAAAGGCAAAATGGATTACTCAGCATTATACAAGTTACACATAGAGTCAGTAGAGCAATACAAGACTCGAATTGACGAATTAAATTTAGCACACAAGGAGCAGTTGAGAAGAAAAGATGAAGCTATCGAACAGTACATTCAACGAGTGGAAGATCTTAGGATTCAATACGATTCGGCAAGGGAAGAAGTTGAAACAACCACAGAAACCCGCCGAGAAGAATACCGGAGAACCCTCGAAGAAAAACCAGAAGAATTAATTGAAGAAATAGAAAATCAATTTGGATTTAAATATGTTGAATAAAATACTAACATTAATCGTATTATTAGTAATGCCATCTGTCGCCATGGCGCAAGATGGTAGATTTACATATTTGGAGCCGGGTATGCAAGCACCCTTTAGGGGTACATTATTTGACAGTGCAGCGACAGCGCATTTGCTATCTCTGCCAGAATACTATCAAATGCAATGTGATTTGGAGCTTGAGTATCAATTGGGCTTGCAAGAAGAGAAATTTAGTTTCGAAAGAAAAGACTTGCAAGCTCAAATAATATTCTTGCAAGATGATAGGCAGAGCATCATAACACAGACAGATGCCAGAATTGCACTACTAGAAGAGCAAGTTAAGAAAAACACCCGCAATGATCGTCCATGGTATATTGCAGCAGGAGTTGCTATCGGAATCGGACTAACTATAGGCATGATGAAAGCAACGGAGAGCAGTAGGTGAAGATAAAAAATCCAGACAAGATTGCACAATTTGAAAAAGCAATAAAGAAAAAGTATGGATATGATGCTATAAAAAATCCAAACGCAGGATGGGATGACGAAAAAGAACAAGAGTATCTTGAGTCTACCAAGAAATTTCAAACTAAAGTCTCCAAGTATCATGAAGACAATGATTTAGTAGAAGTTGATGGATTTTTAATGCCAAAAAGACTACTTAATAGTGAAAGTAATAGAACTTGCCCAGTATGCTCAACATACTCATTCGACAAAGGAGACGACTTTTATATGAACAAATTTGATTGTTGTCAAAATTGTTTTATTAAATACGTTGATGGAAGAGAAGAAAGGTGGCAAGCAGGCTGGCGCCCCAACAAGGAGAAATAAAATGGCTACAACATTAGAAATAGTAAGAGGAATTCATCAAGCAGCAGCTAATGCTTATGATGGTTCACACGATGAAAGGTTTGCAGGTGAAGACTTGGCAGCAAAAGCTGGGCTTCGTAGGGAAGAGGGTTGTGCAATTAAGGACTCTCGCGTTATTGACGGCTTTAATGTAAAGATTTCTGGAAATGAGTTGCACATTATTTACCACACAGAGTGTACATCAAAGAATGCTCACCGCACCTCTTTGGTTTCTGATATTGAGCAAAACATTGCCGATATTGTAAAGTATCTTAAATCAGAATATAAGAAAGTAGCAGAAGGAACTTTGTCCTTGTCAAACGCTTCAGAAGTTGATATTGATATGCAATATATCTCCAGACAAAGAGTTTCAATTATCGCAAGGCAATCATTTGAGTTGGGCGGAACTGATGCAGAACCTAACACACCAGAGTCTTCTGAGGATAGGTTGGATAAATCCATTAAAGACTTTTTATCTATGGGCAGAGAAGACGCCAAGAAGCCGTCAAATTATACAGCAAAAAATGAGAGCTAATGTTAACAAAGGATCAAGCACTAAAGGAAATTCTCAGATCTGGGAAGGATCAAGAATATTTTGTAAATAACTATTGCCGAATACCTCACTCGGTTCATGGCTTGGTTCGGTTCGACACATATACATTCCAAGATCAACTACTCATTGATCTTGAAAGGCACCGCTTCAACGTGGTTTTGAAAGCTAGGCAGATGGGTATTTCGACAATTGTCGCCGCCCACATCGCTTGGCTTATGATGTTTCATAAACATAAGAACGTTCTTATTCTGTGTACCAAGCTGCAAACTGCAACCAACTTGGTAAAGAAGGTTAAAGAGATGGTTAAGAACCTTCCAGAATGGATGCAAATAGCCAAGATCATCGTAGACAATAGAACTAGCTTTGAGCTTTCTAACGGCTCTCAGATCAAAGCCTCGTCCACTTCTGGAGATGCTGGACGTTCTGAAGCATTGTCGCTTTTGGTTCTAGATGAGGCTGCTTTTATTCCAGATATGAATGATCTGTGGACAGGTATTTATCCTACGATCTCAACTGGTGGACGCTGCATCGCTCTATCGACGCCAAATGGCGTCGGTAATTGGTTTCACACAACGTATGTTGATTCCGAAGCAGGTGTCAATATGTTCTTTCCAACAAAGTTACATTGGAGTCTCCACCCAGACAGAGATCAGGATTGGTTTGAAGTTGAGACTAAAAACATGTCACAACGACAAATTGCACAAGAGTATGAGTGCAACTTCAACGCATCGGGAGAAACTGTAATAGCCCCAGATGATATTGACAGGATTGAAAACATGGTATGCGAACCTAAACATAAAGTGGGATATGATAGAAATTATTGGATATGGGAGGAATGCCAAGATGGAAAAAAATATATATTGGTTGCCGACGTGGCTCGTGGCGATGGAGCAGATTATTCTGTTTTCCATATACTTGATGTTGACGACATGAACATTGTTGCTGAGTATAAAGGAAAGCCTAACATCGATGACTTTGCAAATATACTTTTTTCAGCAGGTAGAGAATATGAAAATTGTTTGCTAGTTGTTGAGAATAACAATATCGGATACTCAGTTTTAGAAAAGTTAATAGATTTAGAGTACCCAAATTTGTATTACAGTGTAAAGGGAACAAACGAACATATAGATCAAATTGCAGCAATTGGTAACAACAGTGCAATCGCCGGCTTTACAACATCTATGAAAACTCGCCCTCTTATTATTGCAAAAATGGAAGAGTTCATAAGAAATAAACTAATTAATGTTAAATCTATTAGATTAATGAATGAATTAAAGACTTTTATATGGTACCATGGCAAGCCACAAGCTATGAAAGGTTACAATGATGACTTGGTTATGGCACTTGCTATCGCATGCTGGGTAAGAGATACTGCAATTATTTCAGCAAAAAGAGGCGAAGAATTACAAAAAGCAATGTTAAACTCAATGGTTTACACTAACACCAAACTAAATACTAATATTAGAGGACAAACAGGCTTTGATAAAAATATGTCTGTCTTTTCAAAACCTCGCGATGGCGATTTGGAAAAGCAAAAACAAAATATGGATAAATTTGGTTGGATATTTAAAGGATAAGATATGGCTGATAACAAGAAAAACCCAAGAAACCCGCAAAGCAATCTCTATAAGAGATTGACTAGATTACTATCAACACCGATTGTTAATAGGCGCACTCAACTACAAAGACGCTATCGTCGTGCAGACATGGATAAGTATAACTTCAATTCTGCTCAAGGGTTGGACTTTAAGAAAACATCATACAACCCATACGACAACATGACTGCAAATATTATGCAGCAGCAAAATCGTTATGAAAGGTATATTGATTTTGATCAGATGGAATATACTCCAGAGATTGCCTCTGCGCTAGACATATATGCAGACGAAATGACGACATCAACCAATCTTTCACCTATGTTGAAAATCAAATGCTCAAACGATGAGATAAAATTAGTTTTAGATAATCTATACAACAACATCTTGAACATCGATGCCAATTTGTTTGGCTGGAGTCGTTCACTTTGTAAGTTTGGTGATTTCATGCTTTACTTGGATATTGATGAGACGACAGGGATCAAAAACGTGATCTCATTGCCAATTGATGAAGTTGAGAGACTGGAAGGTGAGGACAAAACAAACCCAAACTACATTCAATATCAATGGAACTCAGGCGGTTTGACTTTTGAAAACTGGCAGGTTGCTCATTTTCGAGTGCTTGGCAATGACAAATATGCTCCATACGGCACATCAATTCTTGAGCCCGCCCGACGAATCTGGCGCCAACTGACTTTGCTTGAAGATGCAATGATGGCATATCGCATTGTGAGATCCCCAGAACGCCGAGTGTTTTATATTGATGTGGGTAACATCGCACCTCAAGATGTTGAGCAGTTTATGCAGAGAGTTACCACACAAATGAAAAGAAATCAACTAATTGATTCTTCTACCGGACGCGTCGATTTGAGATACAATCCGCTTTCGATTGATGAAGACTATTTCATTCCTGTTCGCGGCGGAAACTCATCAAGAGTCGAGTCCCTTCCCGGTGGTTCATATACCGGTGACATTGACGATGTAAAATATTTGCGTGATAAATTATTTTCTGCACTCAAGATACCAATGTCTTACCTGTCAAGAGGTGATGGACAGACGGAAGATAAAGCCACGTTAGCGCAGAAAGATATTCGCTTTGCAAGGACTATTCAAAGACTTCAGCGCTCTGTAGTTTCAGAACTCGAAAAGATAGGTTTGGTACATCTTTATACTCTAGGTTATCGAGGCGATGATCTGATATCTTATAAATTAGTTCTAAACAATCCCTCAAAGATATCTGAACTTCAAGAGCTTGAACATTGGAAACAAAAATTTGATATTGCTGGTGCAGCCACAGAAGGCTTCTTCTCTAAACGTTGGATCGCAGAGCATGTTCTTGGCATGTCTGATGAAGAGTTCTTGCGTAATCAAAGAGAAATGTTTTATGATAAGAAGTTTACTTCCATGCTTGAAAAAGCCGCAGAAGAGGTACCCGCTTCTTCGCCTGATACTGGCGCCGCCGGCGGACTTGGCGGCGGAGGCGGCTTAGATCTTGGTGGGGGTGATGATGCTGGTGGGGGCTTAGATCTCGGCGGCGCCGATGACAAGGGCGGAGGCTTAGATCTTGGTGGCGATACCGCTGCCGGTGGCGATGACAAGCCTGCTGATGCTGGTGCCGACGACAAGCCCGATACGGCTCTCTTGGCAGCACCCGGTAATCGTCCCGAAAATCCCAAAATGGATAAGTACGGCGACATAAAGAAAAAACGTGGTGACGGCAAAGGACGCAGAAAAGTTAAAAGAACTAAAGATTCTGAAGCTGGACGCGCCGCCAGAACAAATAGTACAAGAGCGGTGACGGATCCAATTAAAAGAATGTTTCAAGATCCAGCCGGCTCAATTATGAGAACGGTATACGAAGGCGAAACAAATGATATGTACCATAAAGAAGAAAAGCAACTATTTAATGTTAGCCATGATTTAAAAATACTATTAGAAAGTATGGAGCCTAATAAAGATGAAGTATAATAAAAAAAGAAACACAGCATTTTTGTATGAATCGTTGGTGCTGGAAATGACAAAAGCAATTGTTAACAATGACAACAAAAGAAGAGACATTGCTTTGGATATATTGAAAGAAAATTTTCACTCAAACTCTCTTTTGCACAAAGAGCTAGATGCATATAAAGCAGTCCTAGAAACTAAAAATGTAGACGTTACTACTGCAAATGTAACTCTCCGCGAAGCTACAAGAACTTATCTTTCTCTTCACCCGGGACATGTGTTTCGAGATCAAACTCATGTAATAAACAGAGTGAACAAGGAATTGGGAAAAGATACATTTAATATTTTTACGCCAAACTATAAATCTTTGGCAACCATATCTCAATTGTTCAGCGTGAAGACACCAGTAAAGCGCCGCGTCATTTTGGAAAAAAACTTAATTGACGAAATGACTAGTACCGATTCTGGCATGGACATGCAGCCGATCGACAATGTGGTTTACAATGTGTTTGTGAAAAAATTCAATGAAAAATATGATGCTCTCTTGGAAGAACAAAGAGACTTGTTATATAAATATATCTTTTCTTTCGCAGATGATGGGTATGGATTGAAAATAGCGATGAACGAAGAAATTTCTAGAATGAAAAAAGTCATCACTACCAACAAACAAGAAGTACCAGAACTTAAAGAAAAGTTTGAATCATTAGAAGGGTTACTTAGTTCTTTTTCTAAGAAAAGTATAGATGACGACATGGTACTGAAAGTGTTGCAAACACAAGAATTTTGCAAGGAATTAGAATAAATGTCTATTAATGTTTTAGTTGGCGATAAGGCGATCAAGAGAGATGCTAATCAACTTAGAGATTACACTTTCTCTCTAGATATTCGTCAAACTTTGGGTGGTGATTACGTTATATACGATCACCCAGACATTGATATTGTTGTTATGCCTAAAATGAAAAAAGTTGTTGCTTTCCCGAAAGACAAAATATCAGAAGTAACTTATGACACAGAGTCTAGACTTTTTGACTTTCTGACTAAAAAGGGAGTTATTGCAAGAGATTCAGTACAATCTGGAAATGTATACGCATCTTTGCAGGGACTTTTCGAAGAGCCGAAAAAGCCGCAAGAAGGTGAGCCAGTAGATCCGATTCAACCTGTTATATTCACTATTGCTAAATTTATAGAAAACGAGCGCCCCCGCTACGAATATGTGAAAAAGATGGAAGAAGAGGAAGAGGAATATTACACTCAAGCAACTGATGATAACTCAACTGAGTTGGGGGAAGTTCCGCATGCCAGAGAAAAGGGCAGCATTCGCCCCGGTATTTACTATCAAAATTATATGCACCACGGCTATTACAACAGATAGGAGTAAAAATGCAGTTATTATGGTTTGTCCTAGCATCCTATGGACTAACTCAGATTCTAGTTTATGGATCTATTTTTAAGTGGCTTAGAAATCGTACTGGTAAAATTGGAGAATTATTTAGCTGTCCAATGTGTACAGGATTTTGGGTTGGCGTTCTTTTATTCTTCCTAAACGGTTTTACAGAACTATTTACTTTTGATTATAATCTAGCAAATTTATTAATTTGTGGCTGGCTGTCATCTGGCACATCATATATATTCTGTACTGTATTCGATGACAACGGAATCAAAATCGAGAGGAAGAAAAATGAATATTAAAATTTCTAAAAAGAGAGCTAGAAAGATATTCCAAGAAGAGATCGAAAAGTTTTTACTGGAAAACAAAAACGTTGATCCTAAAATTCTGAGAGAATATGTAGAGAACCACATCAAGGAGAGTAAGTGATATGTTTAAAAGATGGATGATACAGCCTGTTAGGCGATGCAAGAATGGATGTTGACTATGAGTAAAGTTTTATTAAGAGAATATTATGAATTGTGTGAAGGTGGGCAATGCCAAGATCTTCTGACAGAATCCGAAAAGAAATATGTTGCTAATGGTGGCATGATTCTTGTTGGCAAGCTTCAAGAAGCAGAAGTACAAAATGGAAATGGTAGAGTATATCCTAGAAAAATTCTAGAGAGAGAAATGAAAAATTATCAAATGCTTGTGAAAGATAGAAGAGCATTAGGCGAACTCGATCACCCGGATGACTCGATCATTAATCTCAAAAATGCTTCACATATGGTTACGGAGGCATGGTGGGATGGTAATAATGTTATGGGTAAAGTTAAAGTACTTAATACTCCGAGTGGTAAAATCCTTAAACAACTTGTCGATGATGGTGTCAAGCTCGGTATTTCTAGTCGCGCTCTTGGTTCCGTCAATGAATCTGAAGGGCAAACCGTTGTCCAAGAAGATTTACAGCTTATTTGTTTTGATTTTGTTAGCGAGCCTTCTACTCCTAATGCTTTTATGGCACTTCAAGAAGCCAAAAACATACGAATCGAAACAGACATATTCGATAAAAAATACAAGCTAAACAGAATGTTGAATGAGATTTTAGAGGATTAAATGAATAAAAAAGAACTAAAAAAGCTTATGAAGCCAATTGTAGAAGAGTGCATCCGCGAAGTATTACTTGAAGAGGGTGTGCTTTCTACTATTATATCAGAAGTTGTAAGGGGTACTTCTGGGCTGGTTGTGGAACAAAAAGCGCCCCCACAAAACACAAGGCAGTTGCAATCTGAGGATGAGACAATGCTTAGGTTACAAGAAAGAAAAGCCCAAACAAATCAACGAAGAAAGAATTTGATGGACGCAATCGGAAAAGATGCCTACGGCGGTGTTGATTTGTTCGAAGGAACTCAGCCCCTAACACGTCATCAGGCTGAATCTTCTGGTGCCGAGTCTGGACAAGGTGCTCTTTCGGGTTATGCACCAGATGACGCGGGCGTTAATATTGACGGATTGTTAAATATTGCGGGCGGCGCATGGAAAAAAATTAAATAATTGATAATTATAAAGGAATAGAGGAATTAAATAATGTCTTTAACAACATCACAGCATATCTATTCTTCCAGAGGAAGAACGAGACAACCAAAAAATTTATACAAGCCATACCACGAATCGGTAGCAATCGCAAAAGCTAGTGGATCAGTTACCATAGTTTCAGCAGCCAATAAACTAAGTGACACTTTAGATACTGGCTCGGCTGGCGGAAATGGGTACGACACTCAAAACCAAGATAATTTACATTTATGTATCCGCACAACTGGCTCATCAACCGGCTCATTTCAAGTATATGCATATAATAGAAGTTTCGGAACTTGGGGATTATTAAAAGTGCCCGTAGCAATCGGAGCATCAGCAAAAACAGAAGCCGCATATGTACCAGTTGAATTTACAGGTTCAGCCTCAACTACGGAGTATGTGGTGGTTCCAATTCATGGTATTGACAGGGTAGCCTTTGTTGGCACACCAGAAGACACTATTCTCTATGCCGCCGGCAGCACACTATAATAGGATTTTAAATGGCAAAAGGAAGTAACATCAAAGTGACTCCAAGAAGGAGAGAGTCACAAGACAGAATGATCAGAAGGTTCATTAAGAAATGTAAGAAATCAGGCATTATTGATGAAGCAAAGGAGCGCCGCTTCTATAAGAAGCCGTCTGAAAAACGCAACGAAAGAAACATTAAAAGACGCAGAGCTTTATCAAAAGCAAAAGAAAAAGGCAAAAGATGAACTATTTATTTCTGAAAAGTATAAATGAGGAAATAGTTCATGTCAAATACTAAAAATTATGGTTGGGCATATGTCCACCCAACTGCTTCTCAGGCACAAGCCAGAGGCGTAGACAAATCAATTCAATTTTTAACTGGTGCAGTTGACTCAAATGGTATTGGACTCGGCTCTGGTTCAGCCAAACTAACATTTGATTACGCACCCGCAACCCCAGTGCTAAGGCTAAGTGGAAACATGACAGCCAGTGGACACGTTTCAGCATCTGCGTTTTTTGGAGATGGCACTGGTTTGGAAGGGGTATCTTCTTTTCCATTTAATGGGAATGCCGTGATCAATGGAAACTTAAATGTAACTGGCTCTATCACGGCTTCTAACTATATTATACAAAACACTCTAGAGTTGAACAATGCTGGCTCATCACAGTTTGGTAATACTGCTGGCGATACTCATGTATTTTCCGGATCCGTTTCGGTACATTCTGGCACATTCACTATACTGAGTGGAAACGTACCAAGTGTTAGGTACAACAACTTAACAGAGCAACTTAAGATTGTTTCATTACGCGTAGGTTACAAGCCAGTAGCTGCCACAACTTACACAGCCAGTGTGAGTGATTATATCATAGGCGTTCAGAACACTAATGCTGTTACGATTAGACTTCCGAATGCCGCAACGGCTGGATCGGGCTCTATTTTGGTTATCAAAGACGAGGTAGGAAACCCTAGAGCCAACCCAGATGAAATAACCGTTTCTGCAAGTGCTGGACAAACTGTTGATGGTGCTGCCCATAATACACTTGGTGTTGGTACATTGGTGTCTGCAAAATTGTTCTCAAATGGTAATACGAAATGGTTTATAATTTAAGGTGGTTTTATGTCTTACAACACTCTCAGCGGTACAATTCAAGGCCCAAACAAGATAATAGCAAAAAAAGATGGCACTTTCACACAAATAACAGGATCGGTATCCGGTTCATTTGTTAATGCAAGTGGCACATTAGTTTCTTTTGCTTCAATTGGTACTGTTGGGGGATCCGGCGGAGCAATCGGAGAATCCGAAGATGGCTCATATGCAGATGGACTTTTCACAGATTTTACAACTGGCACCATGGTTGGCGTTGTGCTGGACAGATACAACGAAATATTTAAATCTCTAGTCCCACCACCAGCGCCAAATCTTAGCAGAGCATTTACTGCACAAGACGGAACTGATGTGCGCTTATCTTTCGGTGCATCTAATGATATGGAGTCTGATGGCACTCCATATTATTCTGTAACCACATCAGCAGGCGGTACCGCCGTGGACAAAGGTGAATTATATGGAACCCAGACTTTTGGAAACAATTTTAGAATAGCAGCATTCCAAGGTACCACTGCGATCACCGGCGTCATCAATGATCAAGTCACTGCTTCAGTCTTGGGTTCGTACACAAATTATGTTGCTAATGCTTTCGGCAACGCCAACACCGGCACATTAGCTCTTTACATTAATAGCACTTCATCCGCAGCACATACTTTAAATTTAGCCACAGCAACAGGGACAGGGAACCCGGGCTCTGGTAATAGCTCATCGCTGAATGCAGACGGGAGCGGCTTTATAAAGGTGTCAATAGCTAAAAATGCAACCGATGCCAACAATAATAGTTTTGATATCTTTAAACACAGGACTGCAAACTTTGTTGTAAATCCTGCATCGCAGAGAATGGGATGGAATTATGCATATGTTAAACACACTGTTGGATCCGCAAATTATACATCCAACTTTATTGAATGGGTTAATGATGCAAACGCCGTTACCCCAACCATAACCAGCCAAGCAATTACGGGAATTACTTTAAATGGCTCAAGGTATTTATCAGGAGTGCAGTACAATTTAAGCGCGTCAGCAGATTATTCTTTTTTGATATCGCATTTTTATAAAAATGTCTATCTCAATGCAAGTGTCATTTGCGTCGATCTCAATGGTAGAGCTACTATTACCGACACAACTATGCCGCACATAGGAGCCGACGATGAAAATAAAACAGTTGCCCTTACACAATCATTGGAAACCAATGTGCCTACAATTTTAAATGCCACTGTTGGCGCCCAAGCATCTGTAAGTCATATTTTCAAAGGAACGGCGAATGCAAATACGAGCGTATCCGGGTTTTTAATTTATACGCCCACGAGTAATAATCCTACTAACACTGTAGAATACTTTAGAAACGAAAAATACAGATTACCTTCCGGCTCACACGACGCTCAGGGAACAATCGCAACGAGTAGCTGGACAAGCGCAACCCATATGACTGGCTCCGGTACACACGCAGACGGGCTAATTATTTACAACGAAGCTCTCAGATCACCAAAACAGGGAGCAAACGGAGGAAACTTTGCAGCAATTGCAAACACAGAATCTGGTAATCCGGATTACTCTTCTGTGACTGGTGTGAGAACATTTTACAGAGCATTTAAAAATACTGGCGCCGCCAAGCAAGATGTTTCCATAACAATCAACGGCACCGGAACAATTGTTTCAAACGGCGCTGAATTAGGAGCCAATAATAAGATTAGAGTTCTGGTTAAAACACCCGGCAAAACTGGATGGATGAATTTGGCAGACGCATATAGTCATCCTAACTTATCTGACGGTGCTGGCGCCAGAGAGACTAATTTTGATTCTTCCTTAAACGCTACAAATATTGTTACTTTGGGCGCAAAAGCGGTTGCAACTAATGAATGGTTTTTGGTTAAAATTGAAGCGCATGCAAACTGGACAGGAAATATATCCCAAATCTCTGTAACTTTTGGCGCTGGTACTGGAGGAATTACCAATCCCTCAAATTTGAGCCAGCTAGATGAAACAATGGCAAACAATGGCTCCAATGCTGATTTATCTTTTGGAGCCAGCAAGCCAATCGCTGGTTATACATCTGCTACAGGCACTCCTAGCATCAATGGTGCTGTAGATCTCAACGGATTATGGGAGCCAAACACTGGATTTGATAACCAGAGGTTGGGCGTTTATGATAAAACATTTAATATAACTGGAAAGTTAAATTCTGTCATCACATCTGCTAGACTTTCCGATGCGCATACTGGTTCATTGGAATTATACATCAATGGCGCTTTACGACACACAGTAAACTTAAACTCTTATGGCGGCGGTAACACACTAAACTCTTCTGGTTCAGGCTTCCAAAGCTTATCTGCTGTCAAGTATCCGAAATTCGGAAATCAAGTTAGCGATTATACTAAGCCATACAGAACAGGATCTGTGATAGTAGATGCTGATGATCAGCGAGACGGCTGGAATTTTGCCAGAGTGAAACATAGCGGTACTTTTGGGGAAAGAACTTCAACATACATTGAGTGGATGAACGATAGTAATGCCTCTACCATTTCTGTCGCCGGCGGTAACATTTCCAATTTTAATAATTCTAATGTCTTTTATAGTTCTGGCATCAAAAGTTTCAGAAATCCACCGACTGCATCTTTTACTTTAACTTCTTCTAATAATTATCTAAACACTTATGACGGAGATCCCGCTAATGCAATAGACTTCAATGATAGTTTGACAAATGTGACAATATCTGCAATGACTGCCTCCGGCGCCGGTATCAATGATTTGACAGATTCGAATGGAGTATCAGGATATCCCACTCTAAACACTACAACTAATTCACAAACTGCTAGTGTAAATTACAATTTAACTTTATCTTTTACTCCTAGCTTTTCTTTGGTAGGCGCCTTCGTAGGTGGCGCAGCAATTCACACTGCCAGTATTGGCTCCGCTAAGTTCCTACAGCCACCGGTGAATGGCAACAACAATACTTATTCTACATTCACAACTTCTGATTTTACTAGTTTTTCTAAAGCCGGCTTCTTGGTTTTTAGTGGCTCTGGGCTAACTACCAATTCTTCATCCATTGAAGCGTTTACTAGTGAAGAGTTTAGATTACAAAACAAAGGTAAAACATACGACGCACAAACAGATACAACAGCCTCAGAAAATAAGTGGAATGCTCAATACTCAGTAAATGATGGCACCTATCCATCACACCAAGATGGCTTGGTGGTTTTTGGAGAAAAGCTACTTGCACCCCCAAAAGCAGGAGTTAGTGGTGATTGTAGAAACATAGCAGACGGCGGCACACTTCAGGCACCATCTGGAAACCCAAATTATGCTTTATCCGGCTTGACGGACGCTACGAGAACATATGTTAGATTCTTCAAAAACACCACAGGCGGAGACAAAACTAATATTCAAATACAAATTTACGGTTCTGGTACTTTAGATGATCTCGGCGCATCGTATGCCAATGGTAACTTTAAATTAGAATACAAATTCCCAAGCTCAGATGCCAGCGTAAATACTGCATGGCTTGATGCTGGAAAGAATTCTCAAAGCGGAAACAAAAATGTTGACGGTGAAGGTGGAGTTACGGGCGTTGGCTCAGGTTATTTTCCATTAACTATTAGCGCAGAAGGAACAACTATTGGCGCATCACCTAATTATGTTACCTTGTTGGGTGGCGCATGGGAAAATAATAAGTACTTATTAATTAGAGTAAGAGCCAGTGCCAGTTGGAATGGGTGGATAAGTAGAATAGAGGTAACATAACATGGCAAACACCAATCAAGCGCAAACTATATCCGCTTTCAAAAGATTGGCTGGTAGAGCTAATACCTCCGCCGCCAAAGCCTACTATGAAGAGAACATACCATCTGCACTACAAACCACAACCACTACTGTATTTGCTGATACCGTGCCACAATCTGCCGCTGGCATATCTTCTTCGGCAGACTTTGCTTCTAGATATGCAATCTTTACAGGAAGTTCTGGCAACAATGTAATGGAGTTGGTTCCTTTTGTTGTGGAGACTATCGGCGGTACCCTGTATGACGACGATCAGTTATCAGATCGCGGTGGTGAAGGATCTCAAAACTCAGGATATCATGGCTATCAATTAAAATTACCATCGGACTATGAATCAAAATCTAATAACCCTGCTGCTGGCACTGGAGTTTTTGTAAATAATCAAGTAGTTCATGCATCGAATGGGTTGTTACAGCTTGTCGGGCCGACACTCGCCCCAAATACACGCCCAAAGTTAAACATGTCTATATGGACAAATACTGGTACTTTTTCGTCCTCAACTGCGGCAAGCTATACAGGAGTCCCAGCTACAGATCCTATTGATTGGGTTCCGGACTACTTTAATGGAACTATCTTTATGCAAGATTTTGATTCCACTAAAGTGCCCACAATTGCAATGGGGTACGTTTACATTGGCAAAATGGCTGGAACTGCAATTTCAGACGCAGCTAATTCTGGCTCTGGGCAGCAGATCACAATTAAAGATGAAGGCACGAACAGGACTACAAATTTATCTTCTATAGACTTTGTTGGTGCCGGAATTACTGCCACAACTGTTGGAGACAACGTAACTGTCACAGTTCCCGGTGTAGCCGGAATGGGAGGTGTCACATACGGAAGAACAGTCGCCGCCGCTAACATGACTTCTTCAGCATCTGATAAAATAATAGGCGTAACCGCTACTGCCTCTATTGAAATTAGACTCGCCGCTGCAAGTACATTGTCTGTAGGGCAATATGTTACGATCAAAAAAGAAGTGAGTTCTTCTAATATTATTACGATTTCTGCGTCTGGATCAAACAAAATTGATGGAGTTGGGAATATAAAACTTGAGTCTCCCTTCGCTGCTGTAAATCTATACTCAGATGGTACTGGCAGCTACTTTGTTTATTAGTGCTTTTTCGTCTTACACATACTATATAGGTGTAGAGAGAGGGTACGCCTTTTCTCTTGCTTTATTAACAATTAATGGAGGGTTTAATAATGGCTTATAAATTTCAATTAGGGACTGCTCGTCTGAGTGGCTCTATTATACTTGAAGATGAAATGTTTGCATCTTCTTCGAACGGCGTCTCTGTATCAGGCGACGGCGCAAAAGCTAAAGTCGTCAAAATCGATGTTGTCAACAGCAACAAAGATGGACGCATTCAAGTTTACGGATCCGGTGCAGTAGGTACTGCTTCTGTCCAAATCGGAATCGGTGGCTCACAAGAGGGTGAGGTTTTCATTCGTAACAATGCTGGTGCTGATCAGATCTTGCTTCAGGGCAACAAAGCGACTATCATGGGTTCAATCGAACTTGGACACGCATCTGATAACACTCTTACCGCTGCTAGTGGTGATTTGAGTATTGAAGGTAATCGCCTTTTCCGTGCTGGTGGTGCTGATATTCCAGTTGCTGACGGCGGAACTGGTGCTTCAAATGCATCTGGTGCTCGTACAAACTTAGGTGTTGCAATCGGCTCTGACGTTCAAGCACATGACGATATCTTGGATGATATCGCTGGTGTAACTCAGGCTGCAAATAAAGGTGTATATTTTGATTCAAACACCAGTGCTGCAACTTTTGACTTGACTGCTGCTGGTAGAGCACTTCTTGATGATGCTGATGCTGCCGCCCAAAGAACAACTCTTGGTTTGGGATCTGCTGCCCTTGCGGCTTCTGCTGATTTCCAGCCGGCTGATGCAGAATTAACTGAACTTGCCACAATGGCGACTGCGACTGCTGAAGCTTTGGCTGACTTGTCAGACGCTGAAGTCGCCGTTCTTGATGGCGCTACTGCTGGTACCGCTGTTGCTTCTAAGGCTCTAGTTGTTGACTCTGATAAAGATCTTACTGGTGTTAGAAACCTTACTCTTGCTGGTAACTTGACTGTTAATGGTACTCAAACTATCATGAACGTTGCTACAATGTCTGTACAAGATGCTAACATTGAAATTGCAAACAATGCTAACAAGGCAGATGGAATGGGTTTAACAATTGGTTCTGGTTCTGCTGCACAAACGGTTCGTTTCCAATTATCTGACAGTGCTGCTAACTTGTCTTCTTCTGCTCCTTTGAAAGCTCCGGGTTTCTTGGGTAACGCAACTACTGCTACTAGTTTAGCAACTGGTAGAGAAATCGGTGGTGTTTCGTTTAATGGTACAGCCGATATCGATCCAAAAGACTTGGATCTTACGGCTCTGACTGCCAACTCATCACATCATGTTCTTATGGCTGCTGGTGCCACTGGTGTCCAGACTATCGGTACTGATAACTTGTTGACTTACAACCCAACCACAAACGTTCTTTCTGCTGGTAAGTTCGATGGTGACGGTTCGTTGTTAACTGGTGTTGCTGCTTCTGGTATCAGCATCAACTCACCGCTCAACGTTGGCGCGACTGTCCAGAATCTCTCTGGCGCTTCGGGTGTTCACTTGTTCTCCGCTGCTTCTTTGACGGCTGGAACTAACGTAACACTTCACTTGTCTGGTACCACTGCTGGTGCCACCGGATGGGCGAATGGTGCGGAAGTTCGCGTTAAAGCTCCCGGTGAGCTTAGTGGAAGTCACATCGTCATCCGCGCTTCTGGCTCTCAGACGATCGATGGTGTTTCTAGCATTATCTTGGAATCTCCTAACGCTGCTGTTTCGTTAGTTTATTCACAGGTTGCTGGCGAGTGGATGATTTTCTAATCATTGCTTCAAGTATACAAGATTTTTTCTTGGAGGGTTGGACGAAAGTCCAACCCTTTTTCTATTTAATCTATAATGGAGGAATAACATGTCTTATAAATTTTCAAAAGGGTTTACAGTCCAAGGAGATATCAAAGCAGAGGACGACACTGAACGCAATACTTTGATTGATTTTGGAGAAGATAAAATTGATTTACAAACCAGCGGCACAGTTAGAATTACTATCGACAACGATGGCGTTTATATACCACAGCATATTTCAAATACAACTGTTTTAAAAGTTTCTGGCAATGTTGAGATTGGAAATGGCTCCGATTTGTGTTTTCAAAAAGGAGCAGATGATATCGCTTTTATTAAATTCAGAGAAGGTACCGATGGAACTTCTTACAACGGGTACCTTGGCTACAGTGCCGCAGAAGACATTTACATTTCCCCCGGTAGAGGTGCGGACTTTTTTGTCCAATCTAGAACGAACCCCGGCGGCGATCACGGCGGTGATCAAACTTTTCCTTTTATCATTATGGATGATGGAACAGTTAAATTCACAAAAGGGCTGACAGATACAGCAGTTAGATCTGCTGATCTGTCATCAGATGTTGCCTTCTATGTCTCCGGAACAACAGACGGACAAAACAATGCTGTATTTCAAGGAAATGTTGTGATGTCTGGCGCTGTAACAGCCGAAGACAATCTTATAGTAGATGGCAGGATAGGCATTGGAGTTGATAGTCCCAGCTATAAGTTAGAGATTGGCGGTAATATGTCAGTTGGGCAATACATCTACCACAGAAATGATACTGACACATTCATCAATTTTACTGATAATAGGATAAGACTTAAAGCTGGCGATGTGGGTATGATTGGGTGCCATAAGAAAAGTTCCGCTCCCCACCAAGTCACGATCAACAATGGGAACAACAATGTTGATTTTCATATCAACAGCAACAACAATACCAATGATCCAATATTAATGTCTGATGCCGATACTGCTAGAATAGGAATTGGAACAGACGCTCCTGATGAAAAACTTACCATCAACACACCAAACGATAGCGATCAAGTTTTTATACAATTTCAAGAAGCAGGGGCTGACAGAGCAAAGATTGGAATTAATGATTCAAATAATTTAGTGTTCCATCAGCAGTTCACAAACAAGCATATCGTTTTCAAAGTTAATGATCAAGGTGTTACACGAGAAGGATTAAGAATTGATGGTGCTGTTCCGGAAGTGGTTGTCAACGAAGGATCATCTTCCTTGGTAGATTTTAGAGTTGAGTCATCTGACAGTACTCATATGCTATTTGTAGACGGCGGAAATAATAAAGTTGGAATCGGTACATCAGTCCCAGAGACAACACTGCATATACATTCAGATACAATTAACAATGGCGCCGTCACCATAAGCCAAGCAGATAATTCAGGTGATGCGTCTCAACTTGATCTGTCAAAAGCAAGAGGTACTGGGCAATCACCGGCTGCTGTACAAAATAATGATTTCTTGGGGCAAGTTAGGTTTGTGGCGTATGACGGAAATAGCTATGATAATTTTTCTGATATATTTGTCCAAGCCGCAGGCACTATTAGTACCACTTCTCATCCAACAAAAATGGTTTTCAGAACAACTAGGCTAAATGCCACCTCTCCGGTTACTGCTATAACAATTGATGAGAATCAGAATTTGATAGCAGAAGGTAATTTAGAGGCGTTTGATACTATAACAATCAGAAATCAAAATGCCCCCGCCAGCGCCACCTCCAATGGGTTTAGAGGTGAGATCAGATATGATAGCAATTATATCTATGTATGTGTTGCGGACAATACATGGAAAAGAGTTCTGTTGAGCACTTGGTAGTGATGTTGCCTTAAGAATCACAATAATTTTCCTTTTCTTGTCAAGAACACTATTTATTAACGATAAACGTTTATTTAGGAGTTTTACATAATGTCATTACTGAAACAAGCTATTGTTGATGCTGCCAACTTGAAAGAAGCAGCACTCAAGAACGCAGAGCAATTAATTCTTGAGAAGTATTCAAATGAAGTAAAAACTGCCATTGATTCTCTTTTGGAGCAAGAAGAAGCTCCCGCAGCCGGCGCAGAAGCCGCTGCTGGTGAAGAAACAGAAGCAGAGCCAACTACATTTGAAGAAGAAAACACAATTACACCGTCTTATATGGAAGGTGAAGCCATTACATCTAAAGATGGTAATTTAGAATTAGAGACTCCTGATGAGGGAGATACGATCGATATTAACATCAGCCCCGAAGAGTTGGCACAGTTCTTGCGTGATGCAGAGCAAAACGATGTTGGACAATATGTTGATACAAATTTAGATGATCTTCGTGTCGATGACGACGATGAAGTTGAAGTTGATCTCACTGCTCTCGCAGATTTAGACGACGAAGATGATTATGGAATTGAGGATACCGATCAAGATATCGAACTCCCCGATGACTTAGAAGGATTAGAAAGAATGGTTGCAGAAGCCTTAAGTGTGGACTATGAGCCACAACCGCACGGTGACGTCGGTGGCGGAAAAGATATTGATTATGAAGCTGCAATCGATATGGCATTGGCTAAAGCAATGTCTGATGAGATGGAAGAAGAAAACGAAGAACTTCAAGCTTCTTTGGAAGAATTAGAAGAAGAAGTTAAAAATCTCAAAGAAGAAAATCAAAAATTTAAGAGCGTGACTCTTCAGTTAAAAGATAAATTGGAAGAATCAATTATCACTAACGCGAAGTTGTTGTACTCTAACCGTGTACTAATCAGTGCCTCCCTGAATGAGCGACAAAAGAATAAAATTGTCGAAGCGTTGACAAATGCACAAACCGTAGAAGAAGCAAAGACTATCTATGAAACACTTCAAAGCACAGTGAACGGCAACAAGCGTAGCCCTCAAACACTGAGCGAAGCAGTTAATAGACAAGCTGGGCGTTCATCTACACTTCCGAGACGAACTCCCGAAAGGGAAACTCTCAATGAAGGTGCCTTAACAAGAATGCAAAGACTTGCAGGCATCAAATAAGACAATTAATTTTTGGAGGATATAAAAATGTCTATCGTTGAAAAACTTACAGAAGGTATTGTCAGAAGAGATCTCGCTAAGGAAGGTGCTGCACTATTAAACAAGTGGGAACGCACTGGACTTCTCGAAGGGCTTGATTCTGATTATGCCAAAAACAACATGGCTTCTCTCTTAGAGAACCAAGCCAAGGAACTTCTCCGCGAAGCTTCCTTGATGAGTGCTGGCGACGTCGAAGGTTTCGCCGCTGTAGCATTCCCAATCGTGCGCCGTGTATTCGGTTCACTTATCGCTAACGATCTTGTTAGTGTTCAGCCCATGAGCTTGCCTTCTGGACTGATTTTCTTCCTTGACTTCCGTTTTGGATCTGAAGGCTCTAATATGCCACGCGCTGGTTTTAAAGCAGATGAATCGATCTACGGACAAGGGGTAATTGGTTCGGAGCTTACCGGTGGTGTTGACATGAACAACCTTACTGAAGACAAGCAGCCGTTTGGACTTCAAGCAGGTTACACGCATGCTTCTGGTAATATTGGCGCTAATACTGCTAACTTGACTAACGTAGCTAATGGTACTATTGGTAACGGTACTGCTGGTGCAACCGGTGGTGCGGATATCGACAAGCTGGTTCGTTACGATCCTGATCTTGCTAGCGGAACTATCGTTTCTGTTCTCAAGGTTCAGCTTTCGGATCTTGATCAAGCAGATGTCACTGAAGAAGGATTGAGACACATTACGATTCAATCTGGTTCAGCACGTCCCGGTTTACTTAGCGCATCGCTGATCACCAACTCGGCTGTGAATCAATCGCAAGTTCGTCGTCTTACTAGATTCTCTGGATCTACCAAGACTCACGCACTGCTTTTCTTCACAGGTTCGTCTGCAATTAGTGGTACCGCAGGTTCTGCTTCTGAAGTAACCAGCGCTAACGCTAAGATTCAATACCGCGCAATGGATGATTTTGTTAGCGGAAGCGGACTTGGTTCGGTTGTCGGACGTTCCTTCTGGGAGCTTGAAGCGCAAACCGATATCCCTGAGATCGAGATCCAAGTTGACTCGGTAAGCGTCACGGCGCAAACCAAGAAGCTGAAGGCTAAGTGGAGCCCTGAGTTGGGACAAGATCTTAACGCATACCACAACCTTGACGCTGAAGTTGAGTTGACTTCGATTCTTTCTGAGCAAATTGCTCTTGAAATCGATCGCGAGATCCTTGCTGATCTTATGGGTGGAGCAACTGCTGCTACCTACTACTGGAGTAGATCTCCCGGCTTGTTCGTGAACAAGGAAACTGGTGCTGAACTTGGTGCTGCTTCTGCTGCCCCTGACTTCACCGGTACTGTTAGCGAATGGTACGAGACTTTGATCGAAACGATCAATGACGTATCTGCTCAAATCCACAGAAAGACTCTTCGTGGCGGCGCCAACTTTGTTGTCTGCGGCCCAGAAGTTGCCAACATCCTTGAGTTCACCTCTGGATTCCGTGCAAATGTCTCTCATGCGGATGAGAAGGGCACGATCGGTGCTGTTAACGTTGGATCTCTTTCTAAGAAGTTCGATGTTATGGTTGATCCATACTTCCCAAGAAACGTAATCTTGGTTGGACGTAAGGGTAACTCTTTCCTCGAAAGTGGATATGTGTACGCTCCTTATGTACCTCTTCAGGTTACTCCTACGATCTTCGGCACCGAAGACTTCGTACCACGTAAGGGCGTCATGACTCGCTATGCGAAGAAGATGGTTCGTCCTGACATGTACGGACTCGTTGTCTGTAGAGGACTTCTTGGCGAGGAAGGTTCTAGCTAATCATTAGTTAGCAATCGCTAAAGATAATAGGCTCCAATCTCTTTGAGATTGGGGCTTTTCTTTTTTCTAGAAACTACTTATTATAACTTGAGTTTATTCTCCTTGGGTGAGGCCACTACCCTAGAAAGAGAGTGTTCCGAAGTGGCTGGAATACGATCATTGACTAAAATCAGGTTATTGCAATAACATAATTTTAAGGAGGAAATTAATTATGGGAAATCGAAGAATTGGACGTAAAAGACTTTACGGCGTAGAAAAGGCTGGACAAAGAATTAATCTTGATTCCGGCGCAGGAATGAAAGATAATATTAAAAGTGCTAGTCAGCACAGACAAGGACAGGAGCTTATCACTGAAATCGCTGTTGACTTGCAAGGGTTGACATGTGCGGCTTCCGATAAGGGTATTATTGGACACGCTTCAAAGCCATCTTATATTACTCAACTCACTGAAGCTAACTATGGTATCGTTACTGAAATCAGAGTTGTGGTTGCTGAAACAATTACTAACACTGCTGATGATATTGGTGCAGAGGGAGTAGATGTTGAGGTTGGTGACGGCGCAGCCGGTATTGCCAACAACACCGGCGGATCCGCTAACGGTGGTGGAACCCGTGTCGCCCTTACCCACGATGTACGTGTCAAAGGGGCAGATGCCAGCGCAACCAAGGATGCAAATGAATTAGCTGACGGCTATCTTTATGTAGTAAATGCCGAGTCTGCAACCAGTGACACAATGACTGCTGGTAAGCTTCTCATCTACATTCACGGATTTGTAGCACCTGCTGACATCTAATCAATTAATATTATCATATAAGGAGGAAAATAAAATGGGAATTAGAAGATTAGGAAGAAAAAGATTAGCTGCTATTGAAAGCCATGGTATCAGAAAAGATATCAGCCCAAGCGCAGCAATGAAGAATGCAATCGTGTCTGCCGATCAACATCGCGAAGGGCATAAGGTTGTCACTGATATTGTTTTAGATCTCGGTGCCGCCAATGGTGGACTTAAAACTTTGGCTCTTGCAGATAAAGATCCAATTGGAACAACTGCCGCGGCAACTGCGCCATCATATGTTTGTCAGGTTACTGATGCTGTATTTGGTACTGTTACATCTGTCGAAGTAATTTGCTTAGAGGCTATCACTGATGGCACTTTAACAGATTATGATGTTATGTTTGGTGATGACGATGGATTTCTGGGAAGTGACGCTAGCAATGATACTGCAATCAAGACTGGCGTTGGAGCCAAAGGATATCACGAAATCGCTGAGTATGATGCTGAGAACCTTAAAAATAAGTATATCTACATCACGGCTGGAGCAGCAACAACACAAGTTGCAACTGCGACAATTTCAACTGCTGATGCCACTATCACAAACATGGTTAGTGGAAGCACCACAATTAGGCTGAAAGACTCATCCGGCGGCGCCGTCAACTTTGTTGCTGGCGCAGGTAATCATGATCAAGCTGGTGCAGATGGCATTATCAAGATTGGAGGCATGGTTTCTAAGGCAGATTTAGCCCAAGCTATTTCCAGAGGTATCAATGCTAATGCAGCTTTTAGTACCGATAGTGATAGCCAAGCCGGCTCATCTGAGACAGTAACTGTTTCACATGCTGCTGTTACGGCAACTAACAACCAGACTAACTTTCTCGTCAATGACGATCCAGAAGCATCTACCGGAATTTCCGTTGGTGCGTTCACTGGTGGGATTGATGATGGTGTAGCAATTTCTGGCGGTAAACTGCTTTTGAGATTCACAGGCTTTATGGAGCCAGACGATATCTAGATTAATATTTGGATATATCACAATCAAAGTCACTACGGAAGTAGTGGCTTTTTTTGTTTTTGTTGACTATTTACTAAGAACATTTATTAAATAAAGGAGACTATTTTTATGTCCGGAAGAAGAAGAATGTTGGCTCTCAAAAGAAAACTGCAAGCCGCTGAATCGGCACAAAGTGCTGCTGAATCTAGAGCAGCCGCCGCTGAAAAGGCACAAAAAGAGGCAGAAGCCCGCGCAGCAGCAGCCGAAAAGGCACAAGCCGAAGCTGAAGCTGCCAAAGCCAAGCCGGCTCCAAAAAAGAGAGCACCATCCAGAACTAAAAAGGCATCACGCAAAGATTAAACTTTTCTCTTTTGTCTAACTATTTATAGTATCGGAGGGATGATGCATGTCGAAGCCTACACTTACACCCAAACAGCAGACGTCAGCTATAGTGCTACCAGCAACGGGCACTGCAACTGACGTCAGTTCTGTATTGCCACTTGGAATTTATGCAGCAGAGACAGACTTTTTATCTGGCGCCGCAGATCAAGTTGCCTATACTTATAAAAAATTAGGTGGAGATGTACTAGACATTGAAATAAAAGCTGAAACCATTTACGCCAACTATGAAGAAGCGGTTTTAGAATATTCTTATATTGTTAACACACACCAAGCAAAGAATGTGCTTTCTGACTTGCTTGGAACTTCAACTGGTTCTTTTGATTCCGATGGGCAGCTTAAAGCCGGCACCCTGTCGTCTTCTTTATCAGGTACAGGTGTTCAACAAAGATTCCCTCGCTTCGAATTCGCATATGCCCGCCGTATTGCAGATGGTGTTGGCGTTGATGCTGGTGTTGGTGGTAACGTGACAGTCTATTCTGCATCTTTTACCACAACAGAAGGCGTACAAGATTACGATTTACAATCGATCATCGAAGCTGCATCTACAGCAGGAACAGATAACGGAACAGGAAATGCAGTAGATTGGGCTGGCTTGGTTGGTAACAAGAAGATTGAAGTAAGAAAGGTGTATTACAGAACGCCAAACTCAATGTGGCGTTTTTATGGATACTATGGCGGACTTAATACCGTTGGTAACTTGTCTAATTATGGGCAATGGAGTGATGATTCAACATTTGAGGTTATTCCAACTTGGCAAAACAAGATGCAAGCTACAATGTTTGAAGATGCCATCTATACCAGAAACTCACACTTTTCATATGAGCTAAGGAACAATCAGATAAGATTATTCCCGGCACCAAATAGCGTGACGGCACCGAAGTACTGGATTGAGTTTACAATCCCAACCGCGCCTTACTTAGATAATGATCCAGATATTGGCATCTTGGGCGTGAACAACATGAATACACTTCCATTTGAAAACATACCATACAAGAACATCAATGCTATAGGTAAGCAGTGGATTAGAAGATACTCACTTGCACTGTCAAAAGAAACTCTTGGACAAGTACGTTCTAAGTTTGGTAACTCAATTCCAATCCCCGGTGAATCTGTTAGCCTAAATGGTGACGCTTTGCTATCTCAGGGTAAGGAAGAACAACAGGCTCTAAGAGAAGAGTTGATCAAAGTGTTGGATGAACTTACTTACTCCAAGTTGGCAGAGGATGATAAGAACTTTGTTGAAAATGCTGGCGCATTACAAAAAGCAATTCCGTTGACAATTTTTGTGGGGTAAATAAATGTCGAAAAAAGATAACAAATGGACTCAACCAAATACTCCCCCGCCACCACTCTTTACTGGCAAGAAAGAAAGAGATCTTGTTAAGCAAGTAAATGATGAACTTATAGAAAGAGTGATTGGGCAAACGGTGGCTTATTACCCAGTTGATTATGATACTACAAAGTTTCACCCTATTTATGGCGAAGCGCTTGAAAAGAATTTTCTGCCGCCAATTAGAGTTCAAGCTTTAATCGAGTGGCATGGTATTGAGTCGGCATACACAGATAAAATTGGAATCGACAAACAATCCACTATAACAATTCATTTTCACAAAAGGCGATTAACAGAGGATCAAAACTTGTTTGTTAGAGAAGGTGATTTTGTTTTGTATGGAGATTTATTTTATCAAGTAGTTAGTTTAATGGAGCCAAAAAGACTTTTTGGACAAATAGAGCACAGAATGGAAGTTAGTGCCAAGTGCGTTAGAGCAAGAGATGGAGTATTCAATGCCGAGTAAAGGAGAAATTGGGGTAAACTTTAAGCCCTCTACTATAGAAACGATCGATTCAGCAATTTTTAAGTTCCTGCAAGACATGAATTTGCACGCCAGAACGAATAAAGGCTTCATCCCGGTGCCAATTATTTGGGTTGGCGCAGAAAGAACATACCAAATCAAGAATGATTTAACTTTAAGAGATTCTGAAGGGCTTTTGAAGTTGCCACTTTTAACAATTGAAAGAAAAGATATTACAAAAGATCCTACCAAATCTCCAATTCCGGCAAATGTGCCTGATTTTGGGGATGGGGGCTTCATTCCGGTACGCAGAAGAATAAATCAAGAGAAAACTACCGCTTTCAAAGCAGCACAGAATGCTAAAAAATCAGGCGTTGACTTAGATGTTGGCAACACACAAGAAGAGTACCCCAGAAATCGTAAGTTTCCTAGTAAATTTACTCCTATGTTTGATGTACGCCCACCAAATTTAAGAGAAAAGGTGGTTTATGAGACAACTTACATACCAATTCCTGTCTATGTGACTGTAAAATACGAAATCCACATCAGAACAGAGTACCAACAGCAGATGAATCAGTTATTGACTCCGTTTATAGCATCTCATTCAAGAATGGGTAGAAATCATAAGTATTTTACAATGAAATATGAAAATCACAGCTTTGAGGGGTTCATAGATCCTAGTTTTTCTAATGATAACAACGCTGCAAAGCTTGAAGAAGAAGAAAGAATTTTCAATACTGTAGTCAATGTCGATGTGTTAGGCTACTTAGTTGGTGGCGATGCCAATGAAAATTCTAATATAGAGAAAGTTTATGAAAACATTGTAGAAGTTAAAATTTCTCGCGAAAGGGTTGTACTGGCTGACGAATTTGATCGCTCAAATCCTTCAGGCTCAAACCCTTTCTACAAAGAATAACTTCTTTTAGTTCTTTTGGAGAAAGGAATAACTATTTATTATGAATGTTTTATGGATAAACCATCGACTGTTTATAAAGGAGAATTAAAGACATGTCAATTGATAAATTTAGATTTGTATCTCCGGGTGTACAGGTGGCTGAAATTGATCAGTCACGCCGCGCACGAGACGCTGCGGATCCCGGCCCAGTAATTATTGGACGTTTCGAACGAGGGCCTACAATGCAGCCCACCAAGGTAGATTCTCTCAACGAGTTAGAGGAAATTTTTGGTAGAACTATTACTGGTAGAGAGTCAGGCGATATCTCTCGTAATGGTAACTTTTCTGCTCCTTCGTATGCAGCTTTTGCAGTTAATGCATGGCTAGCAAACAATGGCGGCGCAACTATTATGAGGCTTGTAGGTAAGCAATCCAGTAATGCCGAAGTTGGCTCTGGAGAGGCTGGATGGACTAGAAGCACCACTGGATCCGCAGGATCTGGTAGAGGTGGTGCATGGGGGCTCTGGGTTATTCCTTCGGCTTCAACCTTTCAAGGATTGACTGGTACACTCGGTGCTGTTTTCTATTGCGCTGCTGACACAGGAATTGTTCTATCTGGCACTCATTTAGTAACAGGCGGCTCCACTAAGAATGGACAAGCTGCCGCATCACTCATGAGATTCGATGACGGAAACATTAGAGCTAAGGTTATAAAGGGCATTTCCGATCAGACTTCTTCTGTTGGCGGTTCTGAGGACGAAGATGTACTTTTCAACTTCAACCCTGCTTCTAGACAGTTCATTAGAAAGGTTTTCAATACCACGCCTCACAACACTAATAGTGATGTCGTCGCATCTTCGCACGCAAATTATAAAACTTACTGGCTTGGTGAAAGTTTCGAAGATAGAGTTGCACAGTTGGATTCACAAACTGACGGCACCTCCGCACTATTATGTTTCACAGCGCCTCTGGTTTCTGGAACTGTTAACTATGCAGATCACGCCTATGATGCGCAGCCAAGTAAGACTGGTTGGGTTATCTCTCAGGACGTTTCACTGGATTCTGGTTCATACTCTCCAGCAAACATGCAGAAACTTTTCCGCTTTGTTTCTCTGGAAGAAGGTGAATGGACTCAAAGAAACTTGAAGATCTCTATCAGAAATATCAGACTTCCGAATGCAGCATCTGATGCTGATGCATACGGCTCTTTCGATGTTCAACTTAGGGCAATTCAAGATACCGACGCTGCACCAGAAGCTGTTGAAACATACACTAATGTCAACTTGAACCCAGCATCTCCAAACTACATTGGAGTTAGAATTGGTGATCAAAGAGCAGTATGGAACGATGCCGAGAAAAGATATCGCTACTTTGGAGCTTATCCAAACATGTCGAAATATATTCGCGTAGAAATTGCATCAGAAGTCGATGAAGGCGCTATCACACAAGAACTGGTGCCATTTGGATTCTATGGTATTCCACGCCCACCAATAGTCACGCTTGAGGGCTCTGGTTCCGCCGGCACCGGCGATCAGGCTTTCATTCAAGATGCCATCTCAAGTGCCTTCACGGTTGATGGCGTAAACGTCGAATCTGTTAATTGTTTCGTCAATGTTTCTGGAACCGCTGGTTCCGGTGCCAAAGCTATCACTGCTTCTCTTGAGTGGCCGACTCACAAGCTTGTTGGCTCTGCCTCTCTGGCTTCATTAGCAGATCCAACAGATCGTTACTTCGGTGTTGACTTTACTAGATACAACAGCGATACTTTGTTCGATCCCTCGGTATATGATCTTTCTAGAGCCAGAGTTTCTAACTTATCTTCAGATTCTTGGGATAAATCAGGAAACATGGTAGATTCATTCATCTTCTCGTTGGATGATGTATCTGGCTCTGCAAACAACGCTGCAAACGGATTCGTATACGTATCAGGCTCTAGAGCCGCCACTGATGGATCAAGCTCTTGGACTGCTGTTAGCGGTACCGAAGCTATCCTTGACGCTGGTTACGATAAGTTTACTATGCCACTTTATGGTGGATTCGACGGACTCGATGCTACACAAATGGAGCCTCTGATCAACAATGGACTAATCAATGGGAAAACCACTACTAACTGCTATGAGAAGTACACTCTTATAAGAGCCATCGACACAGTTGCAGATGCTGAGTTGGTTGATATGAACTTGCTGGCACTCCCCGGTATCACCGATCATGGTGTCACCGATCACATGATCAATACATGTGAACGCAGAAGAGATGCCATGGCACTTGTCGATATCAAGTTTGCATACACTCCGCGCCACGAAAGCAACGAGCCTTCCGAAGCTGTGAGAAACGCTGCAACTGGTAACAACAAGGTTTCTACCGCTGTCACCACTGTCAAGCAGAAGGGTTACAACTCTTCTTACGCGGCATGCTACTACCCATGGGTTCAGGTTAGCGCTCCAGTAACTGGATTGCCTACTTGGGTTCCACCTTCGGTTGTAGCCCTAGGCGCAATGTCTTACAGTGAAGCAACTCAGGCAGTTTGGTTTGCTCCTGCTGGATTCACCCGCGGTGGATTAAGTGAAGGACGTGGTGGACTTCCAGTATTGGCAGTGTCTCAGAGACTTTCTTCGAAAGAGAGAGACAGCCTTTATGAAGTCAACATTAACCCAATTGCTCAGTTCCCAGCAGAAGGTATTGTAATCTTTGGACAAAAGACACTTCAAGCCACGCCATCAGCGTTGGATAGAATTAACGTAAGAAGACTTCTTATCTTCATCAAGAAGAGAATTTCTAGAATTGCTTCTACCCTGTTGTTCGATCCAAACGTTTCGCAAACTTGGAACAGATTTATATCAGAAGTTGCACCGTTCCTTGATGGAGTTAAGTCGGGATTTGGACTGGACGATTTCAAGATTGTCTTGGACAGTTCAACAACGACTGCCGATCTAATCGATAGAAACACAATGTACGCTAAGATCTTTGTCAAGCCTACAAAAGCTATCGAATTCATCGCAATTGACTTCATCATTACGAACTCTGGAGCATCGTTTGATGATTAATAGTAAATTTGTGAGAGTATTGGGCTGAATACTGATGCTCTCACTATTTACTTTGAATAAACATTTATTTGGAGGATTTATAAATGGCTCAATTTTGGAATAATAGCATACTCGAACCGAAAAGAAAGTTTAGATGGCTTTTGCAGGTTAACGGGATACCATACTGGACAATTAAGAAAGTACAACGTCCGCAGTATACTGTCGGTGAAGCAGAGCACAAATACATCAACCACACTTTCTACTTTCCCGGTAGAGTTACTTACAATGAGATTGACTTTACCATTGTAGATAGTGCTGATCCTGATGCCGCTGAAACCTTAAGACAAATCTTGGGAGCGTCTGGTTACAGACTGCCTAAGAGCGAAGATATTGCAACCCAATCAATCACTAAACACGCCGCAGTCCGTGCCCTTGGTACAGTGCAGTTAGTTATGATGACTGGTGGTGGTAACGCATCTTCTACTGGTGGCGATGGTACCGTTGCAAACAATCAGAAGGCTGGTACTTTAGTTGAACAGTGGAACTTGCATAACGCTTGGGTTAAAGACATTTCATTTTCGGAATTAGATTATGATGGTGATGATCTCACTGAGATTACTGTCAAGCTTCGCTACGACTACGCTGAACTTAATAACAGTTCTAACTTCCCATCCGGCTTCGGTAGCCTTGATGTTGAAAACCCAGATCTGTCTTACGGCGTATCCGCAGGTTCTGATCCTGACAGACAAGACTAAAAAAATATTCTCTATACTTTGGAGGTTAAATGAGAAACAATGATGAGAGAACGGGCGCTGTCCAACAACCGGACAGCCCCGCCCCTGCTCAAGCACAAAAGGGGCTAAACTTAAACTTTGTTGCACCAACAGAGTTTGTCGAAATTCCCTCAAGAGGCAAATTTTATCCACAGGGGCATCCCCTGCATAATAAGCACACTGTAGAGATCAAGCATATGACTGCTAGAGAAGAGGATATTCTTACTAGCCAGACTTTGCTTAAACAGGGTGTCGCACTGGATAGATTCTTGCAATCTGTATTGTTGGATAAGGCAATCGACATTAATACTTTGTTAGTTGGCGACAAAAACGCTTTGATTGTTGCAGCTAGATGCACAGGCTACGGCGATGATTATGAAACTACTCTAACTTGCCCATCATGCATGGCGCAAGTAAAAGAGACTCTAGACTTATCAGAGTGTAGAGAGATGGTTCATGGGTATAACGAACAGGATGCAGAAGAGCCACTGCCTAATGTTGTCGGCCCATCAGCCGCTGGGACATATATGATCACATTGCCTACGACAAACGCTGTTTTCGAAGTCAAGCTAATGAATGGGCGAGATGAAAAAGCATTCGCCAAAAGAATGGAAACCAGAAAGAAGAAGAAACAAGGCGAAGCTCTTATGACTGATCAGTTTAAGACTTTCACAGTTTCTATTAACGGTGTAGACATTCCGCGGCAAATGTATTCTTTTATCGATAATTTGCCCGTAAAGGACTCTAGATTCCTTCGAACGGCTTATAACGCCCTCACGCCTGCTGTAAATCTTAAGCACGATTTTGCGTGTACTGAGTGTGCTTATGAGCAGGAGGTAGAAGTGCCTATTACGGCGCAGTTTTTTTGGCCTGACGCATGAGTATATGGAGGGAGTTTATGAACAATTCTTCCTCCTTAAATATCATGGCGGTTGGAGTTTCATGGAAGCATACAACCTGCCAGTTGGACTGAGAACATGGTTCCTAAGACGACTATCAAAACAGCTAAACGATGAAGCAGAAGCAAATCGTAAAGCAATGAATAAAGCTAAAAGAAGGTAAAGCAGTTGGAAACAACTGCTTTCTTTCTATTTACACTAATTATATTTGTATTCTGGTGACTTTAAATGAAAACAATTGAAATTGACTTCTCTAAGCTAAGGGCTTTGGACGAGAACATACGAAAAGGCTTCATAGGCACTTTCGGTATTACGCTGAAAGATCTTCTGCAAAAGATGTTTGGTGGGCAAAAAATACCTCTTATTGTGAAAGGCACTCCCAAAGAAGTGCGCGCATTCGCCAAAGCACTAGTTAAAGAGAAGGATTACTACAGGTTTTATAAGCAATATGGCTTGAATGATCCTAGAACATATAGATCAAAGTTTGCACTGAAGGCTGCAATTAGAGAGTTTGAGAGAAAAACTGGAGTCAAGTGGCCGTTACAGTTTCGTAGGTAAATAATTTATGGCAAAGTCGTTTAAAGAACTATTAATAGAATTTAGAAAAAACGCTGCGTTGAGCCCAGATGATGCAACGTCATTAGATAATATTATCAAAGAAGTTGGCGATAAGTCAATGGCTGGCGCAGCCAAGGTACGAACTGCCTCGCAAGAACTGACAGCAATGTTGGGCGATGTAGCTAAAACGACTGAAGAGCATGCAGCCACCTATCTGAGTAGTACTGATGAGATGATCTTGAAAGCCATCGAGATGGCTGAAGCTACTCTTGCCAACAAAGATGCAACTGAAAGTCAAATAACCTCTGCACAAGCAGTGGTTAGCATGTATAAAGAACAGGCTAATGCAATCAACATTGCAACCAAATCAGCCTCCAAGATGACTACTGAGATTGATAGGTTCGCCCGGGCAAAAGGGCTTGCAAAATCAGCTTCAGATTCATTCTTTGGAAACTTAATGAACTCCGGCCCACTGGGCTTTGCAATGCTGAAAGATCAAATGAAGCAATACGCTTCAATACAGAATATTGCGAATGTTTCAATGTTCCAGTTTCAGAAACAGACACTTGAGTTAGCACAAGCATTTGACGGCTCACAGGCTGAATTGTCAAAGGCTACGGGTACCACGGGCGAATATAATGACTTGTTATATGACGCACAAGAACAAAATAAAGCATTTGGCGTCGGAATAGAAGAAGTTCAAAAAGCTATTTCTAACTTACATAATGAATTAGCAGTATTCAATCAGATGAGTTCTGAAAGCCAAATGATGCTTACGGAGACTACGGCTAGAATGGAGCGCTTAGGTGTTGAAGCCGGCGTTGGTGCAGAGCAATTTGATAACCTTATAATGGGTATGGGAATGGGCGCCGTACAAGCCAATAATGCCTCTTTAGAGCTTGTTGCTCTAGGTGACGCAGTAGGTATGGCAGCAGGTGTCATATCGAAGGAATTTAACGCCGCAGCAAGCGAATTAGCCAAGTACGGCCCACAAGCAACACAGGTGTTTAAGGGCATGGCAGCAGCCGCCAAGGCAACTGGTATAGAAATTGGAAACTTGATGAGTATCACAAAACAATTTGATACTTTTGAAGGTGCCGCAGTAGCTGCTGGAAAGTTAAATGCTATTTTAGGTGGCGGAGTGATGAACTCCATGGAACTTTTAAATGCCACCGAAGAAGAACGAATCAGATTGATGATCCAAGGAATGCAAGCATCTGGCAAAAACTTCGCTTCTTTGAACCGGTTTGAAAAGCAAGCCATCGCTAGCGCCGCTGGTATTCAAGATATGACTGAAGCTAATAAGATTTTCGGCATGTCCTTGAGTGCTTATGATCAGATGCAAAATAAGGCAAGTGCAGCCGCAGCCGCAAATGCAAAAATGGAAGAGCGAGCAGCAGCCGCAACGAAAATGTCAGAAAAATTTAAGTTAATCATGCAAGGCTTCGCCGTTGCATTCATGCCAGTATTAGATGTTCTACATGCAGGTGCAAATCTTATATTGCAATTAAACGATGCAACCGGCGGATTCTTGATTCCAGTTCTCGGTGCAGCTTCTATAGCATTCATGATGTATGCAAAATCAGTTGGAGCAGGCAATGCAGCCACAGGGGCTAGTATAGCCTTGAAACAAGCCGCCTTCGCCATAGGAAATACAGAATTTATGCTAAAAATCCGCTTGGCTATGATGGACAAGCAGGAAGTGGCAATGAAGGGAATAAAAAATGCCCTGTCCAGCAAAGAAAACTTCCTCGGAGCGATGAGGAACGTTCAGGATGCGGCATCAGTGAAATTACAAGCAGCCAAGAATGCCGTGATGGCACCCGGTGTCACATTGAAAAAAATCGGATTCGCTATATCGAATAGTGAACTGGGAATCAGGGTTCAATTATTTGCAATTGATGCAAAAGATTTTGTACTTCAAAAAGCTAAAATTGCACAACAAGGTATTAGCAATTCCATGATGGCTGTAAGAACTACTCTTGGAAAGTCAGATCTTCTAGTGAGATCAAAGGGTGTAATTGTTAGTGGTTATCAGTTGGCGATGTCTAAAATGAAAAACCTCTCTATGAAAGAAGGGGTTCTGCTTCAGATGAAAGAAAATATTGCGACAAAAGGTGGATTAGTGTTCACTAAAATCAAAACACTTTTAACTGGTGGACTGGCATTGGCAACTAAATCAAAAGCAGCGGCAGATGCAGCCTCTGTCGGCCCTCAAGCCGCCGCAACAGGCGGTTTAGCCGGCTTTATCTCCGTAGGTATGTCAGGGTTACCAGTCTTACTGGCAGTAGCACAAGCAGCCCTAGGCATCGGTATGGCATTCTTAGGAATAGGATTGGCGATCGCCGCACCATTTATTGCAATTGCCATGATTGTCACAGCATTCAAAGATCTGTTTATCGCAATGATGCAAATGTCTTCGAAGATTGCAGAGGCTGCTGGAGGACTAATCTTATTTGGAGCCGCAGCAGCAACAGCCATGGTAATGATAGGAATTGCACTAATTCCGTTTTCGATTGCTCTTGCAATTGCCACGCCGTTCTTGGTTGTAGGCGCAATTGGTATTGCAGCGATCGGAGTAGCGATGTTGCTAGCAGCACCCGGCTTCTTGATCTTTGGAAAAGCTATGGAAGCAATGAGTTCAGGACTTGGAAAATTCCTAAAACTTAAATTTTCTAAGCTGGTTGCGGCACTGGGTAACTTTGCCCTCTTTATTACAGGCTTGGTACTTATGTCGCCACTTGTTCTTGCGGCAGGTATCTTAACAGGAATTCCTTTATTGATTATTGGAATGGGGCTTGGCAAATTCTCTAAATCTTTGAAATTGTTTATGAAAACTGGAAGAAAAAGTATGGTAGGAGCCGTAGCTAATCTATTGATCTTTAGTTTGGGACTTCTTGCTGCATCTCCATTTATTCTAGCTGCTGGTATTTTGGCTGGTATTCCATTATTGATTATCGGACTTGGATTACTGAACTTTGCCAAAGGAATACTTAAATTCCAAAAAATTGGAAAACAAGGAATGTTTGGAGCGATCGCAAATCTTATGTTCTTCTCTGTTGCTATGCTTGCCATGTCGCCACTGCTTTTGGCTATAGCGATCTTAGCAGGAATTCCAATGTTAATCATTGCAACTGGATTGCTTAAGTTCTCTAAAGCCTTGAGAAAATTTTCTAGATTAGGTAAAAAAGATATCGACGGTGCCATCGGTAATTTAGCGTACTTCACGCTAAGTATGATTTTTCTTTCTGTCCCGCTCGCTGCTATCGGTGTTCTTGTAGGAATCCCACTGATGTTGTTGGGTATGGGATTGATGGGATTTGCTAAGGCAATGAGGCAATTTGGGAAAATAGCAAACTCCGATATTCCTGCCGCTGTGGACATGCTATCGTACTTCGTGGGGCAAATGTTGCTTCTTTCTATTCCCTTGATGCTACTTAGCGTCTTAGCGCCATTCATGATCGCCGGAATTATTGTGATTGCAGCCGGCTTGGCAGCGCTTGGCGCCGCACTTGCTCTTATACAAGATAATATGGGCGGTATCATGGCTCTAGATTTCCTATTCCAGTCATTGTCTAGTACGGCTCAAGGTATAGCTGCCGTAGCAGGAGTTATGGCTGCTTCGATCTTTGGAATTGCCATGGCGCTGATGTTTATTCCGGAGAAAAAGACTCTTGCATTCGGAATTGCAATGGAAGGATATGGTGCCGCAATGCATGCTGTTGCTCAACTAACGCCAGAATCGGTTGAAGCGGCAGATCAGATAGTTGAGGCTGCTGGTAGATATGTTGAATTACAAGCAGAAATGAGATTGCCAGATCAGGACTCTTTTGTGCAAGCTATGAGGCAAGTTCTCGGCGGTGGAGACTCTGAAGGCGGCGGACAAGATATCATTCTTGAGCTTAACGGTAGAGAGTTTGGTAGAGCAGTAGACGCAGCCCTCAATAGCCGTCATTCTCTGAGCATTGACTAATTAGTATATAGGAGGATTGCAAAATGGCTAGAGAGGTATACGGATATACATCAGAAAACGGGCGTGATAAAACCCAAATGAACTCTGATGAAAGAGCCGCGATCAACGCAGATCCGGCAACTCAATTGGCGATTAATCGCGGACAAGAGTTACAAATTTACCACATTCCTTCTGGAAAGTTGTTGAAGTTCAAAGCATACGTCGAAGACTACCAAGACAAATACACTACTGAGTGGACAAATGCAGATGTTTATGGTAGAATGGACTCGATTCATCAATATCAGGGCACAAAAAGGATTATTACACTTGATTGGGTTCTTCCGGCAGCGTCTGTTGCAGAAGCTAGATGGAATCATGAAAAGCTAGCTCTTCTTTTTTCCATGTTATACCCGCACTATGATGCTGTCGGCCCTAGTAATCCCTCCAGTGCAACGCAAATTAGTACAGCCCCAATTTTTAAAATAAAATTCGGCAATCTGATACAAGATCCAAGATTTGGAGAATCTTCTGGCGATGCTGATGAGGGCGGATTGGTGGGCGCCATCGACGGTTTCATTTACGCTCCAGACTTTGAACAGGGATTTGTTGACGATATGTCTGCTGGCGCTTTCGGCATACCGTCGCCAAATGGAACACCTCGTAGTGGTGGTGGTGCTGGCGGTGCTGGAGTAGACGGGCATGGTGTTATGTATCCCAAGCTTTCAAAGTTATCAATGGAATTGACAATATTTCATACCTTTCCTCTGGGCTGGGAAGGCTCTAGCAAAAGGACGCCTTCTTTCCCATACGGTTTATTACCCGGCGCAGCTGGCGGCGCCGGCGGAGTGGGCGCAGGAACTACAGACGAAGCCGACGAAGAAGCCGAAAACTCAACATTAGATCCATAGAATAGGAGAAACAGAAAGTGTCTAGATTTACAAACAGAAGAATATTTCGCAATAAAAACGAACTGTATGAAGAAATGCTTGAGGAAAGAGAAGCAAAGTATTTCAGACAATACGTGACTCCTGATTTTACTTATCCAACAGTAGAGCAGATGAAAGAAATTAAAAGACTTAAGCATCGATGGAAAAGGGGAGATAGATTTTATAAATTAGCTTTTGAGCATTACGGAGATCCGAATTTGTGGTGGGTTATAGCTTGGTTTAACAAGACACCCACAGAATCTCATGTCGCAATTGGTTCTATCGTACTAGTTCCTAAGCCACTTGAAAAGGTACTTAAATATTTGGGGAATAGATAATGGCTTTTGGAGACGTAATAGAAGGCGAAACAGAAGACGGACAAGAAAAACCATTTGCTAAATTCAGCGATGCATGTTTTTTGATGGACTATATTGATGTAATTGCTAAGAAAGGAATTCAGGCAAATCCAAATGGATTTAAGAATTTTAAGGTAGTAGATGCTAACTCCGATCGTGGTGGTGGCGCTCACTATATTATTGCGAAATTAACTTCTAGAACTGGGCTGGAAAAGTTTATCGATATAGCCCCAGCGGCTCTCTCTGCGCTCCAGCCACGAGTTAGATTGTATAAGTTAATTTATGAAAACGGGCCGGGCGCTGCCCCAACATCAAAAGAATTCATATTTCATGATTTTTATAGCCAAGACAAAGTTGAAGCAATTTTAGATGGAAACTCTAAAAGAATTGGTGGGGTAGGCTTGAAAGAGTGCTCTTGGATCCTTGACGGAACAAACCCAGCAGAAGCAGAAAAAGTAATTAAAGTCAGCATGGGATTTGAATTCCAATCTGCCGCAGATCTACTGGGTGAAAGGTTTAATCCAAATGATGGATCTATTTTGTCTCCAGAAGACAATCCTGCACTAGAAAATCAGGCGAACATGATCGATCTCATTTTACATCCACCTAAGAGACAAGATGCAGAAGGTACAAATGCTAATTTGAACGCTTCAGAGGGAAAATATGTTCCCACGTTCTACAGAATAAAATTAGAAATTGGGTGGGCAACTCCAAACTTAGACGAAGGTAGGCTACCCGGGCTAACCACCGAAGAGACGATCGATCTTACAACAGAACTCAGAAAGCAAAGAATGTCTTTGATATTGAACTTGGTTGATCATACGCTAGATATCAAAGAAAATGGTGCTGTATCTTTGACTGTGGAATATGTTGGCGCCTTAGAAGAGACTATTAACGGAAATGCTGCCAATATTCTTAATTTGATTGATCGGGCAAAAGCCACGCCCGCAGCAGAAAACTTGGCAGAAGAAATAGAACTTAAAAAGAGGCAAATTGCAGATATCGAACAACAAATTGAATGCCTAAATTTGGTTAACCCCAACGGATCGGCAACTGCTGAAGATTTACAAGATGATATCGAAGATCTGCGCGAAGATGTGGCAGATTTCGAAGAAGAGATGCACGAATTCACGTCGGGTGTCAAGGGGCAGGTTTATAAACAATTTTTAACTAGATTGTTTGAACAAAGAGGAATATACGGGTTTGACATTGACGAAGGACAAATCGAAAATTGGCTAGAAAGTGTCGAACCCGGCAAAACACGCCCAGCTTTTTCAGACGTCGCCGGCGATATAGAGAGAAGTGAAGCCCCAGACTCCGCAGAAGAAGCAGTTGAGGCTATCGAGGATGCTGCCAATGAAACCGCTGATGCAGAACCTGCCGAGCAACAAAATGCAGTAGAAGAAGAAACAGCAGGTGTCATCGAAGATGCTAAAGACGCAGCCACTGATCCGGACAAGGGTAGAATAAACTTTTTATTCTTTGGAGATATTTTGGAAACTGCATGCGAAGTTATGTCCACCGGCGGCGGGAACCCACACCTAGACAACATGAGAATCCTTACCGGCCCAGTCGTGATCAACCACCCCAGAGGCAGTAAATTGCATTTTAACTTGGCAGACTTGCCAATACCATTTCATGATTTTCAGCAATTTTTCTTTGAAGTTGTTGTCAGGAAACAACTGTCTTCTTATCCTTTGAGGCAATTTGTCAAAGATGTTATAGAGAGGTTAGTCAAGAAAGTACTTCAGCCATCTGAGTGTTTTCCCGGCGATAAAGAAGGTAGGGCAATTAATATAAGTGTCAATAATTTTCCAATCTCCGAAGGCACTGCCACCAATGCTGGTATTGGGGGGAACGGTGGAGGTAATTGCCAAGGAAGGCTTGTGATGGACGCCTTCCCCAATGCGTCCATTGAGCCATTAGGAGAAGATGCACGCCCAATGAATTGTATGTTGTTCTACATGAACTCCTACAAGGCAGCAGAACTAAAAGCCAACGATATTGATGATAGAAACAAAGGTATATACCACTACTATATTGGGCTAGATAGGGGGCTAATAAAATCAATCAATTTCTCAAAAGCAGATCAACAAGGACTTCGAGAAGCACGCCAAGGCGAAGACGGTAATTTAGGACAAATCAGGGACGTATATAACGCTAAAGTTAAAATGGTTGGAAACAACTTATACTACCCGGGAATGAAACTGTTCTTAAACCCACCAATTGGATTTGGACGCCCAGAAGTCGATGCTTTTGGCGGCGGATATGGCACATTAGCTAATTTGTTGGGCATAGGCGGATATTATGATGTAATTACTGTGGACTCTGTAATTAATAGGGGTGGACAGTATGAGACTGAGTTGGACTGCGTGTTTGCACAATCTGGAGGAAAGAGGGACAGCATTGAAGCTAGGTGCGACAGTGTGATCACCTCTTTGGCTGCTCAAATGGCAGCAGACGAGAACAACAGTTTTGCTGGACAAGCTGCCCAGTATGTTGGGGCAGATCCGGCAACACCATCCGGCACAGAAGCGGATCTTAGGAGTGGAGAATAATGGCAGGGAGAAGAAAGAGCAGAAGAAGAAGAGCAGTAGACTATAACAAGCCTATGAGAAATAGGCATAACAAGAAAAGATACGAACTCAAAGAAAAGATACTAAATCAGGTTGATAAGAAGTTCGAAGAATCATTAGATAATCCAGTCACGCTATCAGAAGAACAAATAGACAACATTGTTGAGGCAATCGTCCGCACAGGACAGGCAACAGACACTAATGAGCCTTTTGTAAAAGACATCATTCCTTTGGGATCTAATAACGATAAGTCGAAAAAGCTTTTTCATCGTAGAAAGTACTATAAAGACTACGCATGGCCGAAGCCAGCACAATCTCAAAACATCATGGATGAAGACATTCCAGATGATAACTCAAAATATCAAGGAAACGCTCGCAAAATTTTTGCGCCATTTCAATTTGAAGATTTGATGTATAATAAGACATTTTATGGCAGACTAGATACAAATAACTATTCTGTATATCCAATAAACAAGTTTTTGAAAGGAGTCAGGGGCACAGAAGACAAAGTTATGCTGCTTGATTTTGTTGCGGATGCTGCAAATGGAATGATTAGGAAAATTGAAACCTTAAAAGAGACTGGCAAGATGTCAAACACTAGTACATATTATGAATTTAAGGTTAAAAGAGGATTTACTGATTTTGTTAGCGATCATCACACTACTATGAAAGCTTTTTTCGACACATTTGTTATAACTTGGGCAAATGATCCAAGAAGGTTCACTAGAATAATTGATTTTGATTCTTTTTGTAGAGAATTCACTTATTTTTTAGGCTTGGTGCTTCCAAAGTTTCCCCTGAGCAGAACAAATTTACTTCTCAGAAAAACAACCTCTCCTATGACAACCGGAATTATGTTTGAAATTTCAAAGGCAAAGCACGATCAAGATAAAAAGAAGTATAATAACTTTATCTTAGACGATCACTTTTTGCAAATACAGAGCATAGCAAACGGCTTTGGGTTTATGGTTGACAAGAACGCGCCATGGCGATTTATAGCTGATTTGGAGTCTATTCCGATGAAAAAAAGAATGGAAAATTATGGATTCATGAATTTGCAGCAAATGTTTGACAGAAGATTTTACAAATGCCATCTTTATGAAGCTAACTCTATTAGAGAGTACTTCTTGTCATTTTACGACTCTTTTGTTGAGGCGTACCCATACTATACCAAAGTAGAGAGATGTACAGATCACACTTCAAAAGCAAAGCTTCTATATAGGACGCAAAGACAGAGAAATCCATTTACCGACAGAAAACTTTTAGAATATTATTATTTTCTTAGAGCCAAAGAGGCGAGAATGGACTGGCAGCAGGAAACTTTTGATATTGAGGTTCAAACAGCCCAAAGTATTTTTAACGAGTATGGGTTTATTGCCGCCTTAAATTATGTAAATGATAAAACTAGCTTGATCGTCGGAAGAGGCGCCAATTTTGGAAATAAAATAAAAAATCAAGATGGAAAACGAATAATTTACAACCATCAGCCGTCTTATAAGAGAAGTAATTTTACTATGACGTTCTAGGAGGTTGGATGATTTTTCAAGCACTTGATGATAAATCTGAGTGTGTTGGTATATACTGCGATGGCAACTTGTCGTTTGATGAAATACCCAGTAATTTGACTAAAACATGGAATTATTCTAATTTTTTATCAGAATACGACATTGAATATGCTAGTATATATTGCCATGGCAAAAGTTTGGAAGAAGTTTGTCCTTCCCACCTTGTTGACAGGTGGGAATTTATATCTAACAGACTCAGAGCTTTTGTGAGGGCTAATCAAATAGCAAAAGTTAGTCTAGACGACAACTGCTTTTTTGACGTCACACCCGCACGATTCATGAAAGAATTTTGCCAAATGAAGAATGAAATCTGTGAATGGGTTTTTTCTAAGTACGATCGCCCTGACAATTACGATCATTTGGTAAATGTACAGAAAGTTCTGTCTGAAATGAAATATCAAAAGTTAAATATTGATGTGAAGCCACTTCGTGCGTACTGGACGGACAGGAGAGCCAAAATTTTGTATAAAAAATATGAAAGCAGAGCCGCATACTGCGATTACAACTTATTTGGCTCAGTGACAGGGCGCCTTTCTACAAATAAAAACTCTTTCCCTCTTCTTAATCTTAAGAAAGAGTATAGAGAAATAATCAAACCAAATAATGACTTTTTCATAGAATTAGATTACAACGCAGCAGAGGCAAGAGTTGTGCTTTCCTTGTTGGGACTTGAGCAGCCTGATATGGATATTCACGAGTATCACGCAAAAAGCCTTTACAGGTGCTCTAGAGACGATGCCAAGAAGAGGTTTTTTGCATGGCTGTACAATCCTAATTCTGAAGATAAAATCTCTAGTGGGCAATATGATAGAGATTTGTTGTTGAGCAGATACAGATGTAACGATTCGATTGAAACAATATTCAAAAGAAAAATTAAATGTGACGATTTTCATGCTTTTAACTACCTTATTCAAAGTACATGCGCTGATATGGTTCTTGACAGACTAGTGGCTATACACAACATTCTTAAGGGCAAAAAGAGTTGTGTTGCATTCACTTTGCATGATAGCGTAATCTTAGATTTTTCTTCAGATGATAAAGAACTAATAAAATTAATTGTAGAAGAATATAAAAATACAGAATTAGGTAATTTTAAAACTACAGTTTCAGCAGGTAAAGATTTATATAATCTAAAATTAATTAATATATAAGAGGTATAAGATGAATATTATAGGTTTAGGAAAAGCGGGGTGTAATATTGCAGAACTATTCAAGCAGTATCCTCAATATACTGTCTTCAAGATCGATTCAGATGAAAAGCTGAAAAGAAAAAAGAACTGTATGTACATTCCAAAACAATCCTCAGTGGAATTATATGACGCCAACCCAGTCGATCTTAAGAGACTATTAAAGAATTTAGACGAAGACGAAGAATGTTTTCTGATAGTGTGTGGATCTGGAAAAATCTCTGGTTGTGCATTGTGGACTTTGAGGCAACTAAAAGAAGCTGGACAAGATATAAGAATAATTTACATAAAGCCAGAATTAAGCACCCTAGACAACATGGCTAAATTGAGAAATAGAGCACATTTCCACATTCTCCAAGAATACACCAGATCTGGTGTTTTTAGTAAAATTTTCTTAATTGATAATGCCAAGATGCCAGAAATTGTCGGAAAAGCACCCGTAATTAACTATTATAGCAAGACAAACGAGTTTATCGTATCAACCATACATTGGTACAACATATACAGAAACACAGATCCTGTATTTGATACCTTTCGTGATGAATATGTAAGTTCTAGAATCTGTGCATTTTCTTATATCGACATAGAGGAACAAAAAGAGACAAAAACTTTTTCTATAGAAAATTGTAACCAAATTAAATATTTTTATGGCATCAATCGTATAACAATAGAAGATGACGAAACTTTGCTTGATAGACTAACAGCCATCAGCTTAGGAGAAGGGAACTCTCCAGCATCTATTTCTCATGGAATATATTCTACAGATTTAGAGACTGGATATTCGTTTGCAGTGCATTCATCATCAGATATTCAAGAACAGGAATAAAATGTCAAAATTCAAAACAGTTTTATTAGATCCGCCATGGAACGAACGCGGCGGTGGCAAGATAAAGAGAGGCGCCGACAAGCACTATGAATTGCTTAAAACGCCTGATATCATTAGAGTCATTCTTCAATCAGAATGCTGGAATGAATTAGAAGACAACGCGCACATGTACTTGTGGGCTACTAACAACCACCTAGAAGATGCTTTGTATGTGATGAAGTCATTAGGATTTCGATATGTAACAAACATTGTGTGGGTAAAAGACAGAATTGGGCTTGGGCAATATGCTAGAGGCAAGCATGAACTTTTATTGTTTGGCACCAGAGGCACTAAGCATACCACAGTTAAAAAAGAAAACAACACTTTAGCTTCTGTTATCGAAGCAAAGCGTGATAAGCATTCTAAGAAGCCAGAAGCTTCATTTGAATGGATTGAAAATAGATCTCACGGGCCGTACCTAGAAATGTTCTCCAGAGACGAAAGAGAAGGATGGACAGTTTGGGGAAAAGAAGTGAATAAATAAGCGTCGTCAGACGTATTAATAATAACCATAAAAAAGGAGTAAACAATGGGGAATATTAAATATTATCGTGGAACTTTCACGAAAGCAAATGGTGAACTTCGGACTATGTTTTTTGTCCGAGCAGGCGATCTGCCTGATACGTTTATCACAACCAACACAAAGGGTACTGGGCGTACTCGCAATCTCAAGGAAGGTTTGGAGACTGTTTGGGATCTTCAAAGTAAGTCTTGGCGTACTTTCAACTGGCGAACTTCTAATCCAGAGGAAACCACTATTTTTGAAGCAGACGAAAATATTCTGAATAATTTTGGAAACTGAGACGTACTATGGATAGCGGCAAAGCAGATCAGCTTTGTTGACTATAGACAACAGTCAAATAACAATAAGGAGAAATATTATGGCTATTGATTTTGCAAAAATGAAAGCGAAACTTGATGCACTTCAAGGTAACGGCTCTTCCAAGAGTAATATCTTTTGGAAACCGCAGGACGGTGATCAAACTGTTCGAATTGTTCCAACAGCGGATGGAGATCCGTTTAAGGAAATGTGGTTCCACTACAATGTAGGTAAGAACCCCGGCTTCCTTTGCCCCAAGAAGAATCACGGAGACGATTGCGCTGTGTGTAACTTTGCGTGGCATATCATGAAGGAGGCAAAGCAAAATGATGATGCAGAAACTTTGAAACTTTCAAAGTCACTGCTTCCGAAGCAACGCTTCTTCTCGCCAGTGGTAGTACGCGGCGAAGAGGAATCTGGCACCCGACTTTGGGGATATGGAAAGATGGCGTATCAGGAACTTATTCAATTGGTTCTTAATCCAGACTATGGCGATATCACTGATGTTGATGGCGGTACTGATCTTGTTATCAACTATGGTAAGCCTCCCGGCGCCTCTTTCCCAGTGACGAAGATTCATCCTCGTCGCCGCCCATCTGCCCTTGCAGAGTCTAAGGAAGATGTTCAGAATTTCTTGGATGGCATTCCATCTTTCAAGGAAAACTTCAATGTCAAGTCTAGCACTGAGATTGAGGAAATGCTTTCCAACTTCCTTTCGGGAGAATCTACCGACGATTCCGGAGGATCAGAGACTACGAAGTATCAAAACAACGAAACCTCTGATGTAGATGAAGCATTCAAAGAGTTGCTAGGAAATTAGACATAATGTTCTAAACCGCAGGTAGGCATGGGTTACAGATGCCTTATTTTTCAAACAAAGGTGACAAATGGCTAGAAAATTAAAGAAAGTACAAAGCAAAGGTAAGTTGAGCCGCAAAGATAAGCTTAAAATGATCAACAAATTGGCAGGTAATGACGTAGCTCATGATCTGACACAAGAAAACCCAACAGATGTATATGATTGGATTCCCACTTCTTCCACATGGCTTGACTCTATTGTGTGTCGAGGTAAGTTGGCTGGAATCCCTGTTGGTAGAATTACAGAATTGGCAGGACTGAGTGGCACAGGAAAGTCTTATATGGCTGCTCAGATTTCTGGAAACGCCCAACGAAAGGGCTATAACGTTTATTATTTCGATTCAGAATCGGCAATTAGTTCTGATTTTTTGGAAAAGTGTGGGTGTATCATTGAGGATCCCGGTGCAGACGATGGAGATTTTGTCTATATTCAGGCTCAAAATGTTGAGTTTGTTCTGGAGACAATTGAAGCTATTTTAGCATCTGGAGAGGAAAACAATCTCTTCGTTTGGGACTCTTTGGCACTAACACCAGCAATTGCTGATTTGGAATCGGATTTTAATCCTCAAAGTACAATGGCTGTAAAGCCACGTATTTTGTCGAAGGGATTGGCTAAACTTCTCCAGCCAATCTCAAATTCCAACTCCGCTCTACTGGTACTAAATCAGTTGAAGGATAACATCACGAGATCCCCCGCCGAAGCGATGACGACTCCCTATTTCACTCCCGGTGGTAAAGCGCTAATATATTCATATTCCCTCCGAATTTGGCTAACTGGGAGAAAAGCCAAAGCCTCTTTCGTCTATGACGATAAGGGCTATAGAGTCGGTTCAGAAGTAAAATGCAAATTAGAAAAATCACGCTTCGGAACACACGGCAGGACATGCAACTTCAAAATCTTGTGGGGCGACGAGGTAGGTATTCAAGACGAGGAATCTTGGTTTGATGCTATCTCACCTTCTGATTGTATCAGTAGTAGCGGAGCTTGGTTCACTCTTGCGCGAAATGGCTATGAAAAGCGGTTTCAGAAGTCTAAATTTGCACAAATGGCAAGAGAAGATCAGGAATTTAGAAAACAAGTTTTAGAAATTATTGATGAAGAAGTCATCATGAAGTTTGATAAAAGATTGGGTGAGGCATCCCAATATTATGATGAAGAGTCATAGTATAAAAGTCTCCTTTGTTTGTTTGGTTAACTCCCGCCATTAATTTGGCGGGAGTTTTTTGAATAAACAAGGTGTGTTGATCGTATAATATTTCAGAGGGACTTATGAAAAAAATATTGATTATTGATGCATTGAACATGTTTTTTCGATGCTATGCTAGGGATCCTAGTATTAATTTACAAGGGCATCCATCTGGAGGTTGCGTAGGCTTTTTAAAGAGCTTACAAAAGTCTATTCGTCTTACAAAGCCAGATGATGTTGTGATAGTTTGGGACGGCGGTGGAGGCTCACGAAAGCGCCGCCTCATAAACAAAGACTACAAATCAGGAAGAAAGGTGGTTCATTTACCAAAAGATATGAACTACAATTTTACACACGAAGAAGAGGCATCTAACAAGGCATGGCAGCAAACTAGATTGTTTGAATATTTAGATAATTTGCCAATTTGTCAGTTTATGTATGAAGACGTCGAAGCAGATGATGTCATCGCCGCGATTACTCAATCAAAAGTTCTCAAAGATTGGCATAAGGTGATCTTATCAAATGATAAAGACTTCATGCAATTGTGTGACGATAAGACGATTTTGTGCCGCCCTGCGAAGAAGCCATGGGAAATATTAAACACAAATAGGATTGTAGAAGATCTAAATGTTCATCCCATCAACATGGCACTCGCCAGAGCAATTGTGGGGGATAAATCTGATAATTTGCCGGGAGTCCCTAATGTCGGCTTCGGTAGGGTAAATAAATTTTTCCCTTTCTTAAAAGATGAGGACGAGTACAGCGTTAAGGATCTAATTAAAATAACCGAAGAGTTGGCTACCGAAAACAACAGCAAGTTTCTTACATCAATTCTAGAACACGAAAGTGTCATTGAAGAGAACTACAGGATAATGCAACTATATCAGCCATCACTTTCGTACCAAAGGAGAAATGCAGTAGAAAACTGCTTAGATGACAGAGAAAAACACTTTAATATGACTAATTTTAGACTTTTGTTAGCAGAAGATGGGTTTATGTCTTTAAGGTGGGACACGATGGAGCAATGTATGAAAAGAATTATTAATTTTGAATAAAAAAGGACAAACAAGCGTATTACTAAAGCGGGAGGGAATATGAACATGAGAAAGTCTAATGAAGATTTCTCTAGGTTTGGCAAGCACTTTCAAGAATCAATGGTACAGTTGATGTTGGAAGATCGAGCCTATTGCGATCAAATCACTGAAGTGCTAGACGTCAGCTTTTTTGAGTTGTCGTACCTACAAGTTTTTGTGGGCAAGTTGCTAGATTACAGAAAGAAATATAAAGTACACCCAACTTACAAAGCAATGATCACAATTTTGCGCACTGAGTTGGAATCTGAGAATGAAGCATTGCAGATGCAAGTGAAGGACTTTTTCTCTAGAATTCATACGGCTGAAATTACCGATCGTGAGTTCATAAAAGATACCAGTCTAGATTTCTGCCGAAAACAAAAGTTGAAAGCAGCCCTTATGAAGACAATTGGGCTCATGAAGTCTTCTTCGTATGATGAAATAAGCAAGGTTATTAACGATGCCCTAACTTTGGGCATGGGCAATGAGGCAGGGTACGAATACCTTACAGACTTCGAAGAAAGATATCAATTAAAAGCCCGCAATCCACAAACTACGGGCTGGGATGAGATTGACAGTATTACCGCCGGCGGACTTGGGCAAAGCGAGCTAGGAGTCGTTGTCGCCCCTACTGGTGCTGGTAAATCAATGGTTTTGACTTGTCTTGGGGCGAAAGCGATACAACAAGGAAAAACAGTGGTGCATTATACATTCGAATTATGTGATAAAGTCATTGGCAGACGCTATGATTCTTGTATCACACAAATTCCATTGGGTGATTTGAACAGTTTTAAGGAACAAGTTTACGAAGAAATTAGTGAATTAACTGGTTCGCTTATAATTAAAGAATACCCCACAAAGTCTGCATCAACTCAGACTTTGAAAACCCACCTAGAGAAACTTAAGAAAAGAGGCGTTGAACCCGATATGATCATTGTAGACTACGCCGATTTGCTCAAACCAGTAAACATGACAAGGGAGAAAAGACATGATTTGGAAAATATTTATGAAGAACTACGAGGCATTGCGCAAGAAAATGAATGTCCATTATGGACGGCATCACAAACGAATCGTTCTGGACTCAACGCTGAAGTAGTGACTATGGAAGCTATTTCAGAAGCTTTTAACAAGTGCTTTGTGGCAGACTTTATTTGCTCAGTTTCTAGGACTGCCCAAGACAAAGTAAACAATACAGGCAGAATGTTTGTAGCAAAAAACAGAAACGGGCCGGATGGTATGGTATATCCGCTAGTTATTGACTGGAAAAATGTCAAGATGCAGGTTTTACCAGAATCATCAGAAACCATGCTAGAGATCGAAGAGAAATCTTTGTCAGAACACAAAGCAGACTTATACAAGAGATACAAGAACAACAAGGAGAAATGAAAACATGGAAGTCTCAAACAAAATTTTATCAGATATTACGGTACACATGAAGTACGCTAGGTACCTAGAAAACAAACAGCGCCGAGAGAACTGGACAGAACTTGTCACTAGAAATATGGAAATGCATATTAAGAAATATCCTCAACTAGAGGGTGAAATCAGGGAAAACTATAAGTTTATCTTTGATAAGAAAATATTGCCATCAATGCGCTCAATGCAATTTGCTGGTAAGCCAATTGAGGTTTCTCCGAATCGTATCTTTAATTGTGCATATATGCCAATGGACGATTTGCGTTCATTTTCAGAGGCTATGTTTCTTTTACTTGGTGGCACCGGTGTAGGATTTTCTGTTCAGCAGCACCATGTCGATAAACTTCCAGAGATTCACAAGCCCAATGCTAGCCGCACCCGTCGTTTTTTGATTAGCGACTCTATAGAGGGATGGGCAGACGCAGTGAAGGCACTAATCATGTCTTATTTCAAAGGTACTTCCAAGTTACGTTTTGACTTTTCAGATATCCGTGCAAAAGGAGCCAAACTGGTAACATCTGGCGGTAAAGCCCCCGGCCCACAGCCTCTGCGAGAGTGCTTGGTGAAAGTGGAGGGTATTTTACAGCAGAAAGAAGATGGCGAAAAGCTTTCTACAATTGAGGTTCACGATATGGTTTGCCACATTGCCGATGCTGTTCTGGCGGGTGGTATCCGCCGCGCCGCTCTGATTTCTCTGTTTTCAGCCGATGATATGGAAATGATATCAGCAAAATCAGGAAAATGGTGGGAGCAAAACCCACAACGTGGACGAGCGAATAATTCAGTAGTGCTTCTTAGACACCGAATCGAAAGAGACTTTTTCATGAACTTGTGGGAGCGTGTCAAAGCCTCCGGAGCAGGCGAACCCGGCTTTTACTTCTCAAATGACAAAGATTGGGGCACCAACCCGTGCTGTGAAATCGCACTTCGCCCATATCAATTCTGCAACCTTACTGAAGTCAACGTTTCCGATATCACAACACAAGAAGAATACGAGAATAGAGTCCGTGCCGCTGCCTTTTTAGGCACTTTGCAGGCTGGTTATACTGATTTTCACTATTTACGCCCTGTTTGGCAGCGTCACACCGAAAAAGATGCTCTAGTTGGAGTCTCCATGACAGGAATTGCGTCTGGTGGCGTTCTGGCTCTTGATATGAGGGCAGGGGCAAAAATTGTTAAAGAAGAGAATGCTAGAGTAGCAGATATTATCGGCATTAACGCAGCCGCACGAACAACTTGCGTAAAACCCGCAGGAACCACCTCTTTAACGCTTGGAACTTCCAGCGGAATCCACGCATGGCACAATGATTACTATATTCGCAGAATTAGGGTGGGCAAGAATGAATCGATTTATAACTACCTAGCAGAAAACCACCCAGAGTTGGTTGAAGATGAATTCTTCTCACCACACGACACCGCAGTTATTTCGGCTCCACAAAAGTCTCCAGCAAACGCAATTACAAGATCTGAAACTGCAATTGACTTATTAGAGAGAGTCAAGAAAGTAAGTTCAGAGTGGGTTAAGGGCGGACATGGAAAGGGGCAGAATACACATAACGTTTCTGCTACCATTACAATCAAGCCTGATGAGTGGGAAACTGTAGGTGAATGGATGTGGGAAAACCGCAAACACTACAATGGATTATCGGTATTGCCATATAGCGAGCACAGCTACAAACAGGCACCTTTTGAGGATTGTGACGAAGAAACTTATGAAAATATGCTAAAAAGTTTAAAAAGCGTTAATTTGGAACTAATTAATGAGGAAGAAGATAACACAGATCTGAAAGGCGAGATAGCATGTGCAGGTGGAGCTTGTGAATTGCCATTTTGAATAATTTAGACTTTCAGTCGTATAACTATTAGGGAATAATATAATGAAAAAACTTTTTGAAAACTGGAGAAAATATGTTCTAGTTGAAATGTCAACACCATTGACGAAATATCGAAGACTAATGGGTATGTTCCAAGGTGATGTGGAAAGTGTGGATCAGGTTGTCATGATGACACCAGAAAATCCACACGCTCGTTCTACGTCTGATGAGATCAACGCTAAACGAACAGAGCTTTTCAGAGAAGATATGAAAACTGCTGGGTATGGGTACCGCCCTGTTGAGGGTATGTACGGCGGCCCAGAAGACTCTTATGCAATCCCACATATGTCTAGAGAAGATGCTGCAAGGTATTCTTATAAGTATGGGCAAGAGTCCTTTGTGTATTCTGTTCGTCAAGAGGGCGCCGATGCCAAGATGATTCACGAAATGGTTATGATTGACTACGCAGGAGCCCAACAGGATGGCAGATATCCTCCAGAATTGTTCGGAGAGATTTACATCATGCCAGAGTCAGTTAATACGACAATTGATGCAGAAACCACAGAAATGCTGAACAGTCAAGATTTGGCTAGCGCAGAGGATTATTATTCTAATATTCCCGGCGCACCAGAGAGGGGTAGGCTGTCAATGGACTTCTACGGAGGAAAGCCTGTGGACAAGGGGCAGCAAGTCGGCGCTCCGGCAAATCCCAGATATGTTCGGGAAAGCACCTATATTGCGATCAGAGAGTCAGACGTACCATCTACTACAGAGGCACAAGCACTGGCTAAAAAGATCAAGGATCGTAGTAGCAAGATAAACGAAAGCGATCGCCTTGGATCTTCAAAATATCATCATAGAAAGATGATGCTAGCAGAGAAGCAAGAATTGTTGAATATCATTAAAGAATTGGAGGAATAGTGAAGCCAGTAAATCGTAATTTGCTTATAGAGATAGAAAGAGAAAAGCCAGAGGAAACACATTCATCAGCCTTTCTTTTGCCAGAAGACTACAAGAAGAAAGATGTAGAAAGATACAGTGTGGTAAAAATTTTACAACGCGCCGATGACTGCGAAAAGATACGGGACATTCTAAGGCATGATAGGTGCGTCGTAGAGACTTCCATGATCAACGAAGTAAAAGTTGGCGGGAAAGTGTACAATATTGTTGGTGAGAACTATGTAGTTCTTATATTGGGGGATGAATGATTGAGAAGAAGACTATTCATATTTACAATGACGGTATTGGCTCTGTCAGTCTCGTTGATAGCATGGGCTCAGATCTCACTGTTGTTAACTCTGCTAGAGTATCGTTTGGGGTAGAAAAGGAAGAATTAAATGAAAGAGACAAGAAACTCATCAACTACCTTATACGGCACAGACACACTTCAACTTTGGAGCATAATCTTATTACTTTCAAGTTTTGTGTTCCTCTCTTCGTTCGCTCTCAGCACCATCGTCATCGGACATGGAGCTATAATGAGATCTCTCGGCGGTACACCGATAAAGACATACAATTTTATGTTCCCGAAAAGTTCCGCCCACAACACCCAACCAACAGACAAGCCTCAAGACACGACTACGTTATAAATCCAGTTGTATATCCTCACGGCGCCTTTCATGATCTGCACAAATATTACTTTAGCGGAAAAAACACAACAGAATTAATGCAGATTCATACTGATTCTTCTTTGAGTTTGTTTGAAGATATGATAGCTGCGGGGGTTTGTAGAGAGCAAGCCAGAATGGTACTGCCGCAAAGCATGTACACAGAATATTATGGAACAGTGAATCTTAACAATTTGCTTAAATTTGTTGATTTGCGCACACATGAAGGTGCCCAGTGGGAAATTAAAAAGGTTGCAGAAGCATGCTTGGACATAGCAACTGAATTATTTCCAGTGACGGTAGAATCATATAGGCGCATCAAAGATGAAAAAGAGTCCACATAGAGAAACAAACTTATCATATGATAATGTGATATTGGGAAGTTCGGTGCATGCTATGGTGGCAGCATACGTACATCAGGTACCCATATTTGGAAACATTACGCACCGTCCTATACCTTACTACTTTATTGAAGAGGGGGTAGATCTATCTTCGATAGGTGTAGACAACAAAACAAATACGTACACCAATCTTTCTGGTACAGAGCAAAGTTTCGGCATGCAACAAATCGAACTTTGGAATATTATGATGCACAGATTGTCTATAATGGGGCTAGCTCCAATGTTTGGTGATTATTATTATGACTATTTCACTGAACTGACAGAGATAGTGAAAATGAAGTCACAACGCAATTTTAGCCTATCAGTAAAAAGTAAAATAGTGAATATACAGGCAGAGAACATCATAATTTTCGATTACCCCAGTTTTTACAATGGCTCTGCCACGTTTATGGTGAATGATCATGTTCGACTTAGAAACGCCAAAAACTTGAAAGCCGACATCATTAATGAGGTTGTGCCTGTTCCGCAATTCATGGACACTTCGTGCTACCAGTCGATTGTGTACAAAGAGGGCAAGTATACTAATTGTTGCGTTAAGTCTATAGTTAGCGAAGACAATATGTCAAGCTTTGACACTAGTGAAACATCAATCAGATTAAAAACAGAAGCGTCTTTTTACTGGAATGTTGACAAAAAAATAAAAGTAGATTCTTTGTATCGAGAAAAGAGCCCAGTTCTTAAGCCAATGTACACTGATTTGGAAGAATTGGTATTAATGGATATATTTGCGCAAGAGTTGGTGTATCGATGAGCAATTTTCATTTAGCTGGGATTATACCGGTATCGAGCATAAAGTTAAATTATAATTTGCCATATCACCCATGTTTACTGCCAATCGAGGAAGATTTCTTGTTAATACACAGATCAATATTAGAATGTGCGTGGGCGGGCTGTGAAACAATATGGATTGTCATGGATCCAGACATAACTCCCATTTTTCGAAAAGTTGTGGGCGACTATGTTTACGATCCTGTAAACTATTATCGAGCACACGATATTGACAAAACCGCCAAGAGGACAATGATACCAATATATTTTACCACGGTTGACGTAAGGAACAGAGGCAAAAGAGATTGTTATGGCTGGAGCATCATTGAAGGCGCTTATATGGCTTACAGGGTTTCAAATCAGCTATCCAAGTGGATAATACCAGACAAATATTATGTTTCTTTTCCTTGGGCAATATACCCTCCAGAAATAGTAAGAGAACATAGAAAGTTAATTTCTAGCACCAATAATCCAAACTTCATGATAACAAATAATAATGAAGGAGTCAAAGGTGACAAGTATCTGGGATTCACATTTGAACAAGAAGACTTCATAAATTGCCGCGCATTCGTTAGGGAGAATGGTACCGGTAGATATGTTCCCGGCGGAAAAAAGAATGAGGATGGCATCCCTAGAGAGCTTTTACCAATAGAGAAGCGATGGAGCGCCCGTAATTTTAAAATGTCAGAGGTTTTTTGTAAATTACCAGATGATGTACACAAGATAGAATTGGATTATTATTATGATGTTACTTCGTGGAATGGATATCGTGAGTTTATGTCCTCGGATCTGGCAATAGAAAAGCCACGCGTTAAAGAATGGTTATCAAAATCTAGATATAAAAAAGATTTACTAGATTTTCAAGACTTATAGCCTATTTAGATACGAAGGTTATCGACATGAAATTGCCCATTTTTATAGAAAATAGTAAAGTACCGGTATGGCTTTCTAAGATAGCTCCAATTGAGATTGGTGCAATTAGCTTTGGCATTTGGGTTTGGGATCGCGGTATTTCTTCTGAAAGAAGGAAGAGACATGAAACGATCCACTATAAACAACAATTAGAGCTTTTGTTTGTTTTCCAATGGATACTTTATGGGCTGTTCTGGTTAATTGGGAGAGTTAAATTTAGAGATGGTACATTGGCATATTACCAAAATCCATTTGAGATAGAAGCCTATGAAAATGATGAAGATCCAGACTACCTGTCGAACAGAAAGCCGTATAATTGGAGAAATTACCTGTGAGAAATAGACAATACATTTTAAGCGTATTCTTGATGGCTGTCGTGGCTTTTATGTCGGTGTCATGCAAAAAAAAAGTGAAGACGGAGCCCCTAGTTCCTAGAACTTATGATGATTTACCGCCTTGGGATGAAGATGATGACGAACTACCAGAGGACATAAAATGAAACTCTTAATGGAAAACTGGCGAAAGTTTATTATCAAAGAAGATATTGGATACTTTGGAAAGAAGTTTGTTCAATTTAAAGAAATGGTAGACGCAGGACACCACCCACTAAAGGTGGCAAAATTATATTTAACTTATGTCGGAAAAGGATCAACTAGAATGGTTTTCGGATTCAAAGACAACGACACTCATCTTTTGAAAGTGATAAATGTAGAATTAATTGACAACGAAGAGGCTTTTGATGAAGACTATGTGAATCCGTTTACCGGATTTACCAGAAAGCACAAAACAGTCTCAAATGAAAATGAAGCAGACTTAATGATGCAGCAAAGATATCCAAATGTATTCCCTAGAACATATGAATACGCAGAAGACTACAGTTGGATTTTGGTTGAAAAGGTAGATCCGATAACTAGCCAAGAATTGGCAGCACAACTTGGAATTCCAGAAGATCTGCCAACGCCAGAAAACAAAAACGCTTACATGGTTTTGTTGGATTTGGTGATAGAAAAAGCAAGAGGCGGCTTCCAAATGAATGAAATCGAAGACACCGCAGTAATGTCTCCCAGACGAGTACCTGCACCACCTCCTGAGCAGCCACAGGAACAGACTTTTGGAGATACTGGATACACTCTATCAGGATTAGAAGATATGGCGACAGAGATTGTAAAAGATCGTCACCTTAAGAAACTTTTTAAGGCGGTTAGTGAATTAGGTATACCACCAAGAGAAATACAGCCTAAAAACTTGGGCATATCAAAATTCGGTGGCGATCACTTGGTTATTTTAGATGCTAGTCTTTGGGAATACGATCATGATGGAGGATCTATCAGCAAACAGATGGGCGCCGCCAGAGATCAAGCACCCCCCAGCCAAGATACTTTTAGATTATAAGGAGAAATACAATGAAAAGAATTATGGAAAATTGGAGAAGATTTAATCAACAGCCCTCTGGCTTGGTATTGACTGAAGAGAGGCTAGATGAAATTTTTGGCTTACAAAGAGGCGGTGTCGCACTGTCTGATCCAGAGAACTTACCAGCACCTGAATATCAAGAAAAGGCTGCACAAGCATATGAGTATTTAGAAAGATATCAAGACGAGATCTCTGCCGCTGCTAGCCGACAGGGTGTAGATCCAGAGCTTTTGTTGGGAATCCTTATGGACGAATACATTAGAATGTATCCCCGTGGATTTGGAGATCTTTTGGGATATTTTGGACTTATAAATGCATCAATGGGCGTTGCACAAGTTAAGGGCGATGTTGCCAGAAAACTTTCAGAAGAAGGGTATTATACCCCACCCGGATATAAGCCTGATATGAGTCGCAAAGAATTGCAAAGAATGATAGCTGATAATCCTGAAGTTTCCATCAATTATGCCGCAGCATTTGTCAAATACGTTGACGAAGCTTGGGGAGAAGAAGTTTGGGAACAAGTTCCACCAGAGGAAAAGAATGCTATCTTGGCAACTTTGTATTCTTTGGAAAGAGAGCCACGAAAACCCGGTTCACCTGAGTGGGAAGAGCGTGGCGCACCTAAGCCCAGCGCCCGTGGCACACAGATCGCCGCGGCCGGCAAAAAAATATCACAAAGAGCACGGCACGATGTTTAGTAAAGAACTATTTAGTCATGTGTAATTCGTATTTAAGGAGAATTAATAATGAAAATAACAAGAAGTAAGCTTATAAGCATAATCAAAGAAGAGGTTGAGGCGTATAGGCAAGAGCTATCAGAAATGGGAACATACAATAGAGGTGCCGCCATGGCAGATCCTTCTCGCGACATAAGTAGTCTTATTGCTGATGCTATACGAGACATTATGAAAACCATGCCCCCAGCAGAAGCTAGAGCTAAAATACTTTCTATGTCTGTTGGAGAAATTATGGACATGGCAGGTATAGAAATGGATTCAGCCATGGATGCTCAAGCTGCCTCAACCGCACTTGGTAGACAACAGAGAGCCGTGCGGTACGCAGAGAGTAAAAAAAAGTAAGTTGAATAATATAGCCCTTCAGTCGTATTATACATGTAAATAAGCAATTTGAGGGAGTTATTTTATGGATATCAAGAATATCAATTTTGTGAACCTGCACGCGCATTCTGGTGTAGGTTCGCCTTTCGATGGCTTCGGCTATCCACAGGATCACATGGAGTACGCATACTCCAACGGCTGCAAGGCTCTGGCACTTACTGATCACGGTAACATGAACGGTTTTGCATACCAAGTGCTACATGCCAAGAAGATGAAAGAAGAGGGCAAGGACTTCAAACCTATCTTTGGCGTCGAGGCATACTTTATCGAAGATGTGGTAGACTGGAAAGAGAAGTACGAGCAAGCCAAACTAGACAAGAAGAAGGCTCGACAACTGGATAACAGCAAGTCTGGAATTAACATTGAGGCTGCTGGCGAGTCCAAGTCTCAAGGGCGATCTGAATTGAATCGCTCACGCCACATTGTGCTTGTCGCTATGAACCAGACTGGCTTGAACAATATTTTCAAGATGGTTACAGAGTCGCACAAGGGTGACTACTTCTACCGCAAACCGCGCATTGACTTCGCACTACTTGAGAAGTACGGCGAGGGCGTTATTGCTGCTTCTGCGTGTCTTGGCGGTATCTATGCCGGCGCTTACTGGAGCAAGCAGGAAGAGGGCGAAGAGGCTGTCCTAGCTGAAATGCGCCGCCTTACCAAGCGCTTCCAATCTATTCTCGGTGATCGTTGGTATGGCGAGCTACAGTGGAACCGAGTGCCACAACAACACGCCCTTAACAACTATGTCATCAAGATGCACAAAGAGTTTGGTATCAAGCTTATCTCTACTGCCGACTCTCACTATCCAACGCCTGATGCTTGGAAGGATCGCGAGTTGTACAAGCGCCTAGGCTGGCTTGGGCGCTCTAAGCCCGAGTGGCTAGACATGGAACTTCCAACTGAGATTCAAGAGTTGGAGTGCGAATTATACCCAAAGAATGCAGAGCAGATGTGGGAGTCTTACCAACGCTTCTCCGAAGAATGTGGCGTTGAGTATGATGATGACATTGTGCTGCAATCTATCAAGGAGACTGAGACTATCGGATTCGAGCGTATCGAAGACTTCTTGCCAGATAATACAGTACGTCTACCAGACTTTGTTGTCCCAGCCGGCTATACTGCTGATGAATACTTGGAACACCTCACACATAAGAAGATGGCACATGCCGGTGATAACATCTTTAAAAATCAGGAGTATCGTGACAGATTGGATCAAGAACTCAAGGTTATCTCTGATCGTGGCTTTTCAAAGTACTTCTTGACTATGGCTGCAATCTCAGGCAAGGCTAACGAAATGATGTTGTCCGGCCCGGGACGTGGTTCCGCCGCCGGCTCATTGGTTGCTTATCTTCTTGGTATTACACAGGTTGATCCTATCAAGTACGGACTTCTGTTCTCTCGTTTCTTGCGAGCAGACGCTAAAGATTATCCAGATATCGATTATGATGTGGCTTCGCCTATGGAACTCAAGGACTTGCTTATCAATGAGTGGGGCGAGAACTCTGTTGCGCCTATCTCCAACTGGAACACTTTGCAATTGAAGTCTCTGATCAAGGACGTATCTAAGTTCTACAAGGTTGAGTTCAAAGAAGTCAACGCAGTTACCAGTCGTATGATCTCAGAAGCTACAGCACCAGCCAAGAAGAAGCATGGCATCAAAGCAGGTATGTATATTCCGACTTGGGAAGAGGTTCTAGAGTTCTCTGATACACTCAAGGCTTTCCTTAAGAAGTATCCCGACATCGAGAATCACGTCAAGGCTATGGTTGGGCAGTATCGTTCTTGCTCTCGTCATGCCGGCGGTGTTGTGATCGCAGAGGATCTTGACAAGCACATGCCTCTTATCAACTCCGGTGGTGTCATCCAGACTCCATGGAGTGAAGGGCAGAACGTCCGACAACTAGAGCCCATGGGCTTCATCAAGTTTGATATCTTGGGGCTTACGACTCTTCGCATGATTGAAGGCTGCATCGAGCGTATTCTGTGTAAGGGTGGCAACTGTAGCCCTACATACAAGGACATTCAAGATTTCTACAATGAGCACTTGCACCCAGACGTTATGGACTTTGACGATCAAACAGTTTATGAGAATGTCTTTCATCAAGGCAAGTGGGCAGGCATCTTTCAGTTCACAGAGTCTGGAGCGCAGAACTTCTGCAAACGCGCCCAGCCCACGTCTATCGTTGATATCTCAGCCATCACTTCCATCTTCCGCCCCGGCCCACTGTCTGCTGGCGTAGACAAGGATTATGTCAAGGCTAAGGAATATCCAGAAGATGTATGGTACGAGAACGAGATAGTTCGTGAAGTCACACAAGAGACATATGGCTTCTTGATCTTTCAAGAGCAGATTGCTATGCTTGCTCACAAGTTGGGCAAGGACATTTCTCTGGATGAGGGTAACTTGCTGCGCAAGCTGCTTACCAAGAAGGGCACCGGCAAGGGTGCCAAGCAGAAGAACTCTATCCGAGATCGCTTTGTGCAAGGCTGCATCGAAAAGGGCATGAAGCGCAATGACGCTCTGCATATGTGGCAGAACTTCGAATACTTCTCAGGGTACGGCTTCAACAAGTCGCATGCGGTTTGCTATTCTATGATTTCATATCAGTGCGCATGGCTCATGACTTACCATGAAGGTGAGTGGATGGCTTCTTATCTTGACAAGGTTTCGGATAAGAAGAAAGAATCTGCCATCGCAACAGCCAAGACACTTGGATACAATATCTCTCAGTTGGACATCAACAAGTCTGGCAGAGAGTGGGAGTATGAAGAGGCGACAAACTCTCTTCTTCAGCCTCTCACGACAATCAAGGGCTTGGGTGCCTCTGCGATGGATCAGGTTGTGGAGCATCGCCCGTTCAATACTGTGGAAGACTTCTTGTTTCACCCTGATGTGAAATACAGTAAGCTAAACAAGAAGGCACTAGATGTTCTCGTCCGTGCAGGCGCCTGCAACGACTTGATTGATGATCGCTTCAATGGCGCCAAGCATTTTTGGAGTGCCGCAGTTGTCGATCGCCCCAAGAACAAGAAGAAGTTTGGGGAGAACATTGAGCTATACAAGAATGAGGGCGACTTTGACAAGAATGAACTTATCTCTTTCAAGTCAGAACTTACAGGAATTTTTCCCTTTGACTTGGTTATGTCAGATACAATCCGCGTCAAGCTAGAGAAGCTACCCGTCGTACCAATCTCAGAGTATGAGTTGGCTATGTCCGTTGATGCTGGGCGCGATGATGATCAGTTGTTGGTTTGGTTTGTTCCTCGCAAGCTGACTCGCAAGAAGACAGCACGCGGCAGTGAATATTGGATCTTGGACGTTGTAGACTCTAACAATGCCATGGTTAGTATCAAGTGTTGGAACCCACGCTCTAGTGACACCATCTTTGTGAACCAGCCGTACATGGCTCGTCTTGATCACTCAGATCAGTGGGGCTTCAGCACTCGTTCTATCAAGCATAACTTTAGGCTGTTGGGGTAATTATGAAAAAGATTAAATTTCGTCCTTGGGGTGCTAGCAAGGAGTCAGCACAAGAGGGTTACTTGGTATCAGAAACAGATGCTAAATTTATTGTCACCACTGGTAGGGTAGGCATTGAAATGCATTTTCCAAAATCAATGTACCAGTTTGAATATGTTGATGAATAAAACTACAATGCCATTCGTATAATATTAGGGTGATGATATGGATATAGAGATAGCAAGAGAAAAACTTAAAGAAATGTGTCAGATTGAAGAAAGGCTTTTTGCCATGATGACAGATAACAAATTGATCTTGCACGAAGAAGATCTGAAAATCATAACAAAAAAGATTTTTGAAGTATCATCAATGATATTGCAACTTACTGCAATAGTTGAAGAAGCAAAAAAGAGAGGAAACGATGAATGAAATAATTTTAGGAAACTGTATTGATGAAATAAATAACCTTGATGACGAATCTGTGGATGCGTTTATCACATCACCACCATATGATAACTTACGAGACTACAATGGCTACTCGTTTCCATTCGAGGACATTGCCAGAGTCATGTATCAAAAGTTAGCCAAAGGCGGCGTGATTGTGTGGGTTGTGGGTGATGCAGTGCTGAAAGGTTCGGAGACAGGCTCATCTTTTAGGCAAGCAATCTTCTTTCAAGAGTTGGGATTAAACATTCACGATACAATGATTTACGAAAAGAATGGCTCATCGTTCCCTGCCCGCCGTTCGGGTAATAGATACTCTCAGGTATTTGAGTATATGTTTGTGTTCAGTAAGGGCAAGCCAAAGACAGCCAATCTTATTTGCGACAAGAAGAATAAGTGGAGCGGCTGGACGACGTTTGGCAAGGGCACGAACCGCGACAAGGACGGGCGCCTCGTTGAAGGAAAAGGGCGAAAGCCTACGCCGAATTTTTCCCCCCGTCACAATGTATGGAAGTACAACACGGGAAAATCCTATACAACAAAGGATACATTCGCGTTTGCGCATCCAGCAATGTTCCCAGAATCTCTTGCGGAAGATCACATCATGACTTGGACTAACCCGGGAGACTTAATAGTAGATCCATTTGTAGGGGCAGGCACTACCACCAAAATGGCGGCAATCAATGGCAGGAATTGGATTGGTATTGATATATCGGAAGAATACGTCGGTATTGCTAGGCAACGTATGGAAGTTGCGGAGCGAATGATTTGGGATGGATACGAAAAAGATTACGCGCCCGAAGCTTGCACGAAAAAAAGCGGCGTACTAACACACAAGGAGATATCTTCACTGAAGAAGAAAGAGCTTGTAGAATTAGTATTGAAGCTACAGGAGAAGAAATGAAATTTATAAGAGATTTTCTACACAATAGAGAGGTTAGCAAGATCAGAAAGCGAATCAGTAAACTTCAAGAGAAAGCGCTTCATTGGCAGCGCAACGGAAATTTGCGCGAATACGCTGTGGTTGTTAGCCAACTGGAAGAGCTTACAGACTACTTGGTAGAGAAAATACGGGAGAAAGAATGAAATTTTTAGCAAGCAAAGAACTATCGCTATTTTGCTTTGCTGTCAACTGCTTGTTTGCAGGAGCAGCCTTGCTAGCAAAAGACGCGACATGGTTTTTAATCAGCACATGCCTTGCAGCAGTGTGCTACCACAACTATCGAACCGCACTGGAAAGAGAATGATTAAATTTATAATTGACATTGGAGCAGGCAGTAGCCTACCTACCATTAATAAAAAGGAGAAAAAATGGAAGTAACCAACGAACACCAGCAAGATACCGCTGGGCTGACTCAAGGAGATCTAGCTATGGCAGCTTTTGCGCTAGCAGAGGTTTTTAACTCATATCTGGAAAAATACCAAGAAGATGATTATGGAGAATTGACAAAAGATCAGATGGAGCACTCGATGCATTCGCTTCGAATTGCTTTCACAAAGTTCGATAGTTTGTTGAAAGTTGTAAATCCAGAAATCGCTGAAGCAGAGCCTGAGAGTTTAGGGGAGCAAAGTGACGAGCAAGTTGAGTAGCTATCTAAGGATGGAGTTTAGGTACTTAGTAAACTCGCCTGATCTTAACGCACACGGCTCTCTTCATGGGGGTGTCCTCATGAGGTGGATCGACGAAGCAGCAGGTATGCATGCCATGAGGGTAAGCGGATTAGTCTGTGCAACAAGACACATTGGCAGAATGGACTTTATCTCCGGAGTTAAAAACGGAGAGATAGTCAGAATAGAGACAATCGTATCAGATTGTGGCGATACTAGTTTTATCTTTAGGATATTAGTCAAAGAAGATTCAACAAACAGGCAGATAGCCAGTGTAGACAATATGGTGTTTGTTACAATTGATGAGGACGGTAATCCAAAAAAACACGGGATAACAACAAATCATATTTATGAAAAATGTTTTTAAAGGAGGAAGCATGACTGGAATATGCTTACCTGTGATGATCATATCACTTTCAATAACCCTATTTTGGGTATTTTTACATGACAAATTAACATAATCTAACAAAGGAGAAAAAAAATGAGATTTATCAGTATTGAAGAGAATAATAGTACCGAAAAGGTATTAGTTAATGTTGCACAAATTAGCAGCATCACGTCGGTTCCACTGGGATCCGCGATGGGACACCAGCGCGTTGTCTGTATATGCCTGTCTGGCGGCACAAGTGTTTCAACAAAGTTCACTAGCGTTGAGCATGCTGTTGATTACATTCAGCGCGCACCAAGTGTCTCAATGGGAGGTGGATAGTGAGTCCATGGATAAAGTCAGGCTTGATCGAGTTTATCAAGATCATGGCATTGTTTGGCTTGATTGTATTCTGTTATAGTCTTGTGCTGATCATATGTCAGGATTTGGGTGTCGATCCAATTTGGGGATACATAACAGTTTTTGTTGCAGCTATGTTTTCAATAGCACTCGGCACAGAAAAATTCAAATACGAATTGCAAAGAATATCAAACAAAAAGGAGAAAGAATGATTTTAGAATATTGCATGACACATTTTGCGGTTAACCCGCCAACTAGAGCAAACCCTTCGGACGCAGGGCTTGACATTTACTATTCGCCAAAGTCTAGACAAGTTAAGACTATTGAGCCCGGTGAGTCTGTACTCTTGGAGACAGGCTTGCGATTTGGAGTACCACATGGATATATGTTGGAGGTGAAGAACCGTTCATCAGTGGCATCAAAGCGAAGCCTTTTGGTTGGTGCTTGCGTTATCGACTCAGGATACGATGGAGAAGTGTTTGTGAATCTACATAACGTCGGCAAAAACACTCAATTACTTGAGCCCGGACAGAAGATCGCACAAGTTGTCATGGTGCCAGTGGTGCCCTTTAGGGCTTACTGTCGTCACGAAGGTAATTTGTATGATTACCCAATCACCATGAGTGAGCGCGGAGAAGGAGCGCTAGGAAGCACAGACGAGACTAGTCAGATGACTTTGCCATTCGAGGAAGAAGCAGCTATTGATCCGTTTGATAATCACTTAGATTGACTAGTTACAGGCGGAGCACAACTAATGGGAGGAATTGCTTGTGAAGGGTATCAAAAAAAACAAACAAATATTATTTCTGGAAACGGAAAAGCGTCACGCTGATTTAAAAGTTAAGTTAAAAACTTATGGAATAACACAGTCTGAGTTTATTAGGGGCTGTATTTCTGGACTTATAAACGATGATGAGCAATTCCTCCCATACTTCTTCAAGCTTTTAGAAGAAAAATCTTATATAAAGTCTTCAAAAAACAGAAATAAAAACAAAGAAATGATCACTAAAGGACTAAATACATTAAAAGAAGATTTTACACTCGCTGACAACGAAATTGAGAATATATTTGATATAATTGAAAAAGATCACCCAGATTTGTGATGTTTGTGTGGTAAAATACTATTTATTTCGAAAGCACATTATGTTCTAACATAAAGGAGAAATTTTAAAATGGCTAAAAAGAAATTATTACTAAACGAGAGCGTGACTCGTAGATTCATGAAGCTTGCTACGATCAAGCCAACGTATGTCTCGAATTTTATTACAGAGGCAGAGGAAGAGGATGAGCTTGCCCTTGATGGTGACGAGCCTGCCCCGCCCGCCGATGAACCCGCTCTTGACGCCGATCCCCCCGAAGATCCCATGATGGATCCCGGCTTAGAAACTGAAGATGAATTGGATGATCCAGTAGGAGACGCTGGAGGCGCAGAAGATCTAGTTATGGATTTACTAGCCAAAGTTCAAGAGTTCGCCAAGGAAAATGGCGTTAGCATGGAACTCGAAGGTGATGATGACGAAGATGAATTGGATGAGCCCGATGCAGATGGTATGGAAGCAGAGTTAGATGATGCGGAACCGGAAGGAGGTGATTTACCGGGAGAAGCCGACGAGCCTGCGCCAGCACTTGACGCTCCAGAAGAGGGCGGAGAAGAGTTGGCTCTTCAAGAGAATGTCGATCAAGATGCAATCGTTGCTGAAGTCACAAAGAGAGTTGCCAGACGTCTTCTCAAAGAGTCAGCAAAAAGAAAATAACAATATTTTCGAATAATTTGCATAACATAGACGTATTATAAGGGCAAACTTTTAATAAGTTTTGCCCTTTTTTATTCATAAAGGAGTTTAAATGAGTGAAGATAGTAGCGTAGATAAAACTGAAGAGAACGAAGAAACTGTAGAGCAGCCCGACTGCGATGATTCTCCCCAAGAAGAAAAAGAAGAAGCAAGCGATTGCGATGGAACAGAGCCCCAAGAAGAGCCAGAAGAAGGGCAAATGTCCTTAGAGGACTTGGTAACTATGTTGGCAGAAAAAGAGGATAGCAAGCCATCTTTGGATTCTATGAGAACTGTGGGACTCTACGGTGATGTGGAAGAAGAGAAGATAGCTGAAGTCATAGCTGGCTTACTTTCTTTACATCACCTTGGGAAGCCAAAGTCAACAGATGAAGGCGAAGAGCCATCCTTGGGCAAGCCAATTGAACTTTATGTTTCGACATATGGTGGATCCGCAGATGATATGGCAGCACTAGTTGACATTATGAACATGGTTAAAAAAGACTGCCCGATCAAAACTATTGGTATTGGTAAAGTCATGTCTGCCGGCGTCTTAATTTTAGCATCAGGGACAAAGGGTGAAAGATGCATTGGCAAAAACTGCCGAGTCATGATCCATTCAGTGATCGCCGGCTCAAGCGGCGCCCTACACAATCTAGAGAATGAATTAGCTGAAGTAAAGAAAATGCAAGAAGTTTACTTAGATTCTTTGGTAGAAGTGACAAATCTTACAAAAAAACAGCTAAAATCTTTCATGAGAAGGAAAACAAACGTCTATTTAACAGCAGAGGAAGCAATTAAGCACGGTATTGCAGATAAGATATTGGAGTAAATTAATATGGCTATAAACAAAGTTTTTTATAACGAAGCCTCGGCAGCTAAACTGGGATGGGATCCAACTTGGTTTGGCTGTGATTCTTATGATGAGAAATTGGTTCGTGAAATTAAGAAGTGGCAAAGAGCCCATGGGCTGACTGCCGATGGGTTGTGCGGCGAAAACACTTTCAGAGTTCTTTTCAACGAACGACAGGCTAACATTTCAGATTATGTTTCGCCAAACTACGATAACGATGGTTTGGCACGCATTATATACAATGGCAATGAGTTCCCAATCGAGTGGGACAAGACGGTGCTTTGGACAGACAAGGGCGGACACATGGCTAAACTTGGAAACTATAAGAGCATGGCTGGAAAGCGAATCAGAAAGCCAACACAGTTTGTAAATCATTGGGACGTATGTTTGAATTCTAGAACATGCCAACGTGTCTTGGACAGGAGGGGTATCAGTGTACACTTCCTCATCGATAATGACGGCACAATCTACCAAACCATGGATTTGCAACATATCGGATGGCATGCCGGCTCAAGCAAGATTAACGCAAAGTCAATCGGAGTCGAGATAAGTTGCGCTTTCGATCTTAAGTGGCAAAGCTGGTACAGAAAGCACGGCTTTGGAGAACGCCCAATCCTTAAGAGTTCTTATGTTCATGGCAAAAGACTACGCCCCCACCTAGGCTTCTATCCTGTGCAATTAGAGGCTCTACAAGCCTTATGGAAGGCTGTTCACTTGGCATGTGGCATACCACTAGAGACGCCAACTGGAGCCGCAAAAAATGCATACACAGCAGAAGTTTCAAGTGGCAGATTCAAGGGCTTTGTTTCGCACTATCACATTACAAAGCGCAAGATTGACTGTGGCGGCTTGGATATCGAAAAGTTATTGGAGGACTTGAAATGAAAAATTTAGAACATTGGAAAATGATGCTTGAGGCTTTGAACAATCTGCAAGAAAGGGTTGAAATGAGTGAACCCGTACAAACTGATACCGATAATCCAGAAAACACTGGCAAGTATTTCTTGCCGACAATTAAAATTACAGAGGATTGGGGCAGGATCGGATCGAAAGACAGGCAGATCATTGAGAAGTTCACAAGAAACATTGGTGGCACCACACTAGCCGAAAAAATTGCAAACATTAATAGTGTTATCACCGACAGAGAAGCAACTACAATTCCAAAAATTCTAGGTTCTATGGTAGTTATCGAGATTCTTAATGCCGTGCTCAGAGAGTTTACAGAGTCAGCCGGCGGCTTCATCTTTGAAGGCTTCTTGGCTGGACTGTTCGGTGGCGAAGCTGTGCAGATTACAGATGTTGGCGATCAGGCAGCAGCAGGCGAGGCAACAGAGGCAGCAGGAAAACCAATCACGGACGTTGTACTAGGCGGCAGAGAGTATTCATTGAAGTTGCTTGGGCAGACTACGGCAGTGAAAGGCTCATTCAAGAATATGGTTGAGCACTTCCGCGTCAAAGATCATATTGTCTATCTCGATGCAAGACGCACACAGGCAGACGGAGAGCTTAGTGGCTTAGAGTTTGGAGAGTTCACCATCACCAGAGAAAACTTCATGCAAGTATTCATGGATCCATTCTTGAAAGATGTTACAGCAAAATCATCCGAGCCCATTGAGTCAGCAAGTGCATTGAGAACTGCTATGCAAAAACTAGAAACCACAAACAATCCTTTGAAAAAATTAGCATGGACTGGCGGCTGGAAGCCCGAAGGCGCCACTAGAAGTGTTGGTACGAGCATACAGTATGGAAAGCCAAGGGGCGCCCCAGAGGGTGAACTAAACGAGAAAATATATTATGGTGAAGACTTTGCCACTGCAATACAGTCTTTCATGAACATGACAGATGAAGAACTGGACAGATATGCACCCTTTACTCTTTCTTGGGCGGACAAGAAGTTCGAAGGAACAAAAGCAGAAAAACTGTTTGGAAGTTTTACACTAGCATCCGCAATCAAAGATGCAAGTGAATCAGGTGATACCACAAAGCTTTTTGAACTATTGGAGACAACCCCGGGCTATACTGAATCACTACAGTTTGACTTTACAAGAGGACAAGCAGAATCAATTGTTAACTTTGAAGAGATTGGGACTCTCAACATCAGTGAGGGTACCTTGAAGGATACATGGCTAGCATATGGGGAAGTACTATCGCAAACCGTTGAGCCAATTTACAAATCTCTTAATGAGTTTACAGAGAACATCAACTCTTTCCTTACCGAAGAACAAAATCAAGACGGTAACAGAAAACAGTATGGCTTGGCTGCTGGCACCAGCGCCAAAGATCTAAAAACCGCAACAGACAAGGCAGTGCAAGATATGACTGCCGATGCTGAATAAAAATAACATGTCAATCGTATAACTATTATGGAGGAACAGTGAAGAAATATTCTAACACTAGCGAACTAAGACAATCAATCGTTGATGGAATCAACATTCTAGCGGACAATGTAGCCGCTACGTTAGGGCCGAAAGGGCAGAACGTAATTATTCAAAGAAAAGATAATCTACCATTTGTAACAAAAGACGGTGTAACCGTAGCAAAGTTTGTTAACTTAGAAGATCCGTTTCAAAATGCTGCTGTAGAAATTCTAAAGCAAGCCAGCCTGCAAACCAATGCAGAGGCTGGCGATGGAACGACAACTTCCACTGTAATCGCCAGAGCTATCATTAACGAGGCACAAAAGTATATTGTGTCTGGCGTTTCGCCTATTGAACTAAAGAGAGGAATGGATAAGACATGTGACGCCCTAGTTGATAACCTAATCGACTCAGCCCGTCCTATCCGTTCGCTTGAAGATATCCAGCACATTGCTAAGATTTCTGCCAACAATGATAAAATGATTGGTGATGTCGTAGCACGCGCTGTGGATCTTGCCGGTAAAGACGGCACAGTTATTATCGAAGAAGCAAGATCCAATAAAACCTCTTTAAACCTTATTGAAGGTTTTAAGATTGATTCAGGCTTTGCAGCCGGTGCCTTTGTGACTGATGAACGTCGAGGCATATGTTATTACGACAATCCACTCATCCTCGTTACGGACGAGCGACTAGAGAGTGTTGATGAGATGCTTCCGTTACTTGAACAAGTGGCTAGAGATGGACGTCCTCTCGTCATTGTTGCGGAGGAAATCGTCGAACAGGCACTGGCTGCTCTTATTATGAATGCCATTCGTGGAACAATGCGAATTGTTGGCATCAAAGCTCCCCGCTACGGAGAAGAGCGCAAGAACATTCTAAAGGATCTTGCAATTTCCGTTGGAGCAACTTACATTTCTAGGGAGTCTAATGTCCTTATGAGGGACGTCAAGATTGAACACCTAGGTACCTGCAAATCTATCGAAGCAGGAACATCTAAGACTACCTTTGTTGGCGGCAAAGGAGAGGGCGAGGCTGTCGAAAAGAGGATTGAGGCTGTTAAGGCATTGCTAAAGCAGTCCGAATCGACGCACGAACAAAAGACATTGAATGAGCGCATCACACGACTCGCATCAGGAGTGTCGGTTATTCGTGTTGGGGGTGCCACGCAAGTGGAAATGACAGAGACTAAGCACAGAGTTGAAGATGCCCTAGAAGCCATCAGATCCGCCCAGAAGGACGGAATTACAACTGGTGGTGGTACTGCTCTTCTTAGTGCCAGAAGTGGCTTAGAAGAGGATCTAACGTTCGAAAACGCAGATCAGAGACTGGGCGCAGAAATCCTTCTTAGAGCATGTGAATCGCCATTCCGCCAACTCTGCCGCAATGCTGGGGTTTCGGAAGATATCATATTGAGTCAGATTGAGTCATCGCAGCAAGAAAATGCTGGATATGATTTTCGTAATCTTAAAGAATGTGATATGTATACTACAGGTATAATAGATCCTGTAAAAGTAACCAAGACTGCACTTATCAATGCTGTGTCGGTTGCTTCAACTTTGCTAAACACAAATCATGCAATTGTTCAGATTGATAGCAAAGAATCATAAGGGAGAATGCAGTGAGAATTACAATTCAAAAAACAATAGATGTAGGAGAAGTGCCTATTGAAATCAATGAAGCTTACAGAAACGCAATCAATAGGGTTAGAGATACTTTGAGCCTGCTACAGTCAGCACAGGAACTGGCAGGCGAAGGAAAATATGTTGACTCGTCATCATGCGCCGAGAAAGCAAGATTGTCATTGACACTACTTGACAAGAACATCGAAGAAGCCCAGTCGCTTTGTTTGTCATATGAGAGGCTTAGGATTGAAGAGCAGATGCCGACACCAAGAGAGGTGCCTGATGATGAATAGCGGATCTCTAGTATATCAAAAAGGTGATCTGGTTACGATGAAGCAAGCCTCTCTGGTTTGCCAAATAGAAAAAGATCTGGATGGAACCCTAAAAAGATCCTTCCGAAGATTATCAGATCCCCTTAGTGGAGTCTTCTTGGGCTTCTTAGACAAGCGACTGGTAGAAGATAACGATGATCTTGATTATCTAAACAGATCCGCAGCAATGAAAACGCCTTGCAGGATCGCAGTCGGAAAAAGCATATATTATGTTGACGAGAAATCGTTTTTCTTTCACATTCAAAGGAGTTAAAAGTGAGAAAGTTAGTAGAAGTAGTACAAAATAGCGCAACAAGCAAAACATATAGCCTTAGAGAAGTATTTGTAAATCCAGAATTTGTCATATCTTTAGTGCCAGATTCAAACACAAAGAGGCTTTTGACAGAGGGCAGGCTTCCGGAAGGGCTAGATAACAATATAGAATTCACTAGAGTTACTGTGCATAAAGGAGCCTCTGGGTTAGAAATGGTTGTTGTAGGCAATACATCAGATATCAAAACAAAGTTGTTTGCCGGCACCGGTAAACTTCTAAAGGGGTAGCTGTGTTAGATTACTTTATAATTTATGCTAAAGTTGATTGTGGATTCTGTGTCAGAGTCATCAATAAAATGAATGAGCACGGCTTTGATCACGTCTTGTGTTTGGTGGATAGGGCACCAGACTTCTACGAGGACAAGAAAAAAGAACACGAACACACAACGGTGCCTATGATTGTGAAAGTTAATAAAATTTCCAAAGAAGAACAGTTCATAGGTGGCTGTGATGACTTTATGTCTTGGCTAGGAACTCAGGGTTACGAATGCTAGACTATGAATATGATGATGTTATATATTACCGATGGATTCAGAGAGTAGCAGACTTTGCAAAGATAAATTATCAAGCAGAGGTTGACTTGGTTTCTGAAGAGAGCGCATTCATATATGAATACAAAAGTAAGAAAGTTAGTGTAAAGGGCGATACCCCATCGCGTGACAAACTTTATGTGCTGCTACATGAGATCGGGCACCTGACTAGAATGATTGACAACAGTGAAGATCCAACTTTCTTTATGGATCGCGCTGGTTCAGGAAACATCAGAGAAAAGGTAATGACATTCATAGAAGAAGTTCTGGCTTGGAAGAAAGGAGAAGAGATTGCCATTCACTTAGGCATCCCCTTAGAGGAAGCAGCTTGGAGAAGAATGGTAGATGGTAGTCTAAGAAAATATGTTGACTGGCTAAAAGGAGAATAAAATGAAAGTAGTTAATAAGCCATGGGGCTCAGAAATTTGGTGGGCTCACGCTGAAGGTAAATATATGGGGAAGATTCTGAATATAACAAAGGGCAATAGACTCTCTTTGCAGTATCACGATGTGAAAGATGAAACAGTCTATGTATTGAAAGGTACTTTGACTTTAGAAACCGCTAGCTCACCTGACACCGCGCTGCTGGTTGGTACCGAGAGTAAAACTCTTCACGTCGGAGAGGTATTTAGGGTTCTCCCAAAGACAGTGCATCGTTTTTGTGCAAACATAAGCGACGTAACATTATTGGAAGTCAGCACAGATCATCCGGATGATGTGGTGAGAGTACAAGACGACTATGATAGGGAGGATAAGTGAATTATAAATTATTATCTTTTTACTTTCTGATTATTGTGGCAGCACAGTTTGTTGCTTGGTACCAATCCAATTCTTTATTACTGTGGGATTGGCTAAAGAACAATTATATTCCAGTGGTTGTCTGCACCTCTCCAGTTGTGGGGCTGTGCTTTGCTTATGGCACCAAGGTGGGGCATGATGTAATGGGTTCCCTGTGGGCTGTGCGATTCTCTGCGTTTGCGATAGGTTATCTAGTGTTTATTTTCTTGGCTTGGTATCATTTGGGCGAAAGCCCGTTTTCGCCAAAGAACATTGTGACTTCTTTGCTTTGTTTTTCACTGCTGGGCGTACAGGTATTTTGGAAATAGTTGAATAATATTATTATCCATTCGTATTATATATGTCTGCTCCGGTGGTGAAATAGGTAAACACACGAGACTTAAAATCTCGCGCCCTTTGGGCTTGCCGGTTCGATTCCGGCTCGGAGTACCAATGACAAAAAGCAACAATTAAAAGGAGTAGAAAATGAAAAATGTAGTATATGGAACAGTGTTGGCTTTATCTGCGGTGGGGTGCTCGAAGAAACAGGCTCCACCACCAACAGTGATCGATGGAGAAAAGGTGCCAGAATGGATGATTAATCCGCACTTAGGCTGCGCAGCGGGAGTTTACCAGACGAGAGGTAATGTTTCTATGGCAGTTGATATGGCACAGATCAGAGCAACAGCAAACCTTGGCAGACAACTGCAAGTATATGTGAACTCGTTGGTTCAGCAGTATATCGAAGAGGGTGAACAAAATGAAGACATTTACACAGAAGATCTGGCAAGAAATATATCTGAGGTTTCCACAAAGGTTTCTATGAGTGGCGCCATCCCAAAGAAGATGGCTGTGCATGGCAAGAACTATTACAGCTTGGTGTGCATGGAGCCAGAGATCTTCATTAGTGCTTTTGATCAGATGGATCAGCTTGACGAGAAAGTTCGCAAAGGGCTTCGCAAGAGAGCAGAGAGAGCTTTCCAAGCTTTAGAAGATTAAGTTTGAATAAAAGTGTGAGAGTAGTCGTATTATAAAACACGGGGGTTAGTTATGACAATCAATCTAGGATATGCATGTATCAACATGGAACTTCAAAAACAAAAGGTTTGCTCCAACAGGGGCATGATCAAGCGTACATTCAAAGCTAAGGGTATTCCCTATGCATCGGAGTTGGCACTCATCAATGTCAAGGCAATGCGCCGTATCATTCAGTGGAACAACGACAACAACATCAACGTATATCGTATGACTTCGTGTCTGTTCCCTTGGTTCTCAGAGTATGATATCTTTGATCTTCCAGACATTGACGAGATTGCAGAAGTCATGGCTGACGCTGGCAAGATTGCAATGGATGCCGGACAACGTTTATCGTTTCACCCCGGCCCATTCAACTGCCTAGGCTCGCACAAAGACGAGGTTGTGCAAAAGACTATTCACGAACTCAACGCACACTCAGAGCAGATGGATCTTATGGGGCTACCTAGTAGCCCTATGGCTAAGATCAACATTCACATCGGTGGTGCATATGGAGAGCATGACAAGACTATGGCACGTTTCTGCAAGAACTTCGATCGCCTCGCTCCGTCAACACAGGATAGGCTTACAGTGGAGAATGATGACAGGGCATCCCTGTTCTCAACCAAGATGTTGTATCATGGAGTATCGCGACACATTGACATACCTATTGTGTTTGACTCGCACCATCATGAGTTGGGCAAGCAAGATGCTACATACCGCGAGGCTTTCTACATGGCTAGAGAGACTTGGCAACGTCGCAATGCAAAGCAACAGTGTCACCACTCCAACTCCAAGAAAGACTACGAGGACAGTACTGTCAAAGTCACAGCACATTCTGACTGGTACTATACTCCATTCGAGAACTTTGATGAAGAAGTTGATGTGGTACTGGAGTGTAAAAAGAAAGAGCAGGCTCTAATTAAGTATAGGCAAGACTTCGGGGTTTAGTATGTGGAAGGTTTACAAATACAATGGGACATATATTCAAGGTGATCTGATCAGCCAACACAAGACTGAATCTGCGGCTTTGAAGAAAGCCAAAAAAGAAATCAACTTTACTCATGCTGTCAAAGACAGCAGAAAAGATGAAAAGTTAATTTGGCTAGACGCAGAAGATCACACCCCAGTAGGAATTATTGTCAAAAAAACTAAAGGAGGGACTTAGTTATGAAATGTAAATGCTGTGAGTGCTGCGCGTGTGAATGCGAAAAGTGCTGTTAATTAATGGGGGCGTAATGGCTTCGACAGGGTAGAACTCGGAGGACAAGTGCAAGTAGGATTGAGCATCCTTGATCGTTCAAAAACAATAGTTGCAAATAACAACAATCACTTTGACTCTGTTCGCCTAGCGGCTTAGTCAGGTGGCTGTCTGGAGCCATCTATCCAATCTAGACTTTAGCAGTGGGATCTGCCAAGAAATAATTGTCCCACCTGTCCAATACTCGATCACGGAGTGGCTAAATTACAGTGATTATCCTGTTAATCGGAGAAATGATTAACTATGCTTGTGAATGACTTTAATCTTGGCTACTGTGGACGGGGGTTCGACTCCCCCCGCCTCCACCATCTTTGAAATTGCTGGGGAGTGGCGGAATTGGCAGACGCACCTGACTGTTTCTCAGGCGGTGATCAGGCGATAAGCCCACCTTGGAGGTTCGAATCCTTCCTCTCCAGCCATTTAGGGCACTTAGTTCAGTTGGTTAGAGCACCCCGCTCATAACGGGATAGTCCTCGGTTCAAGTCCGAGAGTGCCCACCATTTATAAAAGGAGAGAGAATGATTGACTATACTATTATGGAATACGATATCGAAACTAGAAAATACACACCGATCGGAATTGCTGAAGGCATTGATGGAAAACATGCCAAAAGGAATTACATAAAGAGACACGGCTGGAATGAACGTGAAGGTGTACATCTATTTGCAAAGCCGCCGCTTTGTAGATAACAAACAATGCCCCTTAGCTCAGATGGTTAGAGCAGCGGACTGTTAATCCGCGTGTCCTCGGTTCAAGTCCGAGAGGGGCAGCATG
>MDTD01197194.1_pt1 | contig 111404 bp, 93 predicted proteins | sample 811221 | NCBI WGS metagenome assembly MDTD01 (sample SAMN05326646, study PRJNA326480) | marine metagenome | isolation source: seawater | place: Pacific Ocean: South West | collected 2011 | reverse complement strand
GATCTGGTGATTGTGAAAACCAGTGCGGATGCGAACTTCAAACCCCATGAGTTCGAGGCCATGACCGCGTTTCGTGCAATCGCCAATAGCCTCACGGATAACGGGTGGGTATGGGCAAACTGAAAAAGTTGCCTGCGATTGTCGAAATCGAATTCGCTGATTCGACCAAGCATAAAGCGATTCGATTCCGCGTAAAATTCAGCGTAAAAAAAGGGAGGGCTAAATTCATGTCAGATACCATTTTATTGGGCACCCGCAAAGGTACCGTCATTGTGGAGCGAAACTCATCCCGATGGCAGGCCCGGCCCATTGTGCACCAGGGAATCCCGGTCTGCTACGCCGCACGTGATCCCCGCGACGGCACCTTGTGGGCCTCACTCGATCACGGTCACTGGGGGCCCAAGTTATCCCGATCCCGCGATGGCGGCTCCACCTGGGAGGATGTGTTGTCACTGAAGTACCCGGAGGGGGCACGCCACATCATTCAATATCTGCCGACGCCGGATTTCAATCCGGAGGCCCCGGCGGGGGAGCCTCAATATAAGGATGCCACGGTTTATAAGATCTGGAATATCGCGTTTGGCCCGGCAACACAACCCGGCCGGCTGTACGCAGGGACCATTCCCGGAGGATTGTTTGTCAGCGATGACGGTGGCGATTCCTGGGAGCTTAACCGGCCTCTGTGGAACCATGAAAGTCGCGGTGGCGATCTGTTCGAGGGTGAAGCAACCAGTACCACCCATTGGGGTGGCACACCGGCAAGCATTGACTACGGCGTATTCGAGCCGGGCATTCATTCCATCGTGATTGATCCACGCAATGCCGATCATCTGTATGTGGCCGTATCTTCCGCCGGCATACTGGAAACCAACGACGGCGGTAAAACCTGGGTAGGCCGCAACAAGGGCATGCGGGTGGATTACCTGCCCGACCCGGAAGCAGAATGGGGGCACGATCCGCATTTTGTTACCGCCTGCCGCGATCAACCGGATCACGTTTGGCAACAAAATCATTTCGGCGTTTACTATAGTGATAACGGTGCACAGTCCTGGAACAAGGTCAGCCTGCCGGATGCCGGTGTGCATTTTGGTTTTCCGATTGCAGTAGACGCGCAGGACGGACGCACCGCATGGGTGGTGCCTGCGCGGGCAGACTCAGAACGCATGGCACTTGATGGCGGCTTGTTCGTGGCGCGGACCAGCGATGGCGGGCAATCCTGGCAATCGTTTCGCAGCGGCCTGCCGCAGGAGAACGCCTACGACATAGTATTCCGGCACGGATTGGATGTGGCCGGGGATTGCGTGTGTTTTGGCAGCACCACCGGCAACGTCTATTTATCTGAAGATCGCGGCGAGCACTGGCACTGCCTGGGCAACCATTTTCCACCTGTGTATTCCGTACGATTTGGTTAAGAACAATGCCCACCGTAGAAATGACATCCCATCTATACCGGTTCTTCCCCGCACTCGAACAGCGTGAGATTCGCGTGCGGGCCGGCTCCATCGCTGAAGTATTAAAAGCAGTGGACGCGATCGCCCCCGGGTTCTCCGATTACATTCTGGATGAGCATGGTGCTCTGCGCCGGCACGTCAACATCGCCATTAACAATACGTTGGTTGTGGACAGAAGCACCCTCTCCGACCAGGCCACCGAGGATGCAACCGTTTATATTTTTCAGGCATTAAGTGGCGGCTGAATTGATTGGTGGTATGAAGGCACCCTACCACCTAAGCCCGCTGCCGATCGGTTGCCTCGAAATGGGCAATCTGATCGGCATACGCTTTTTTAAATGCAGGCCGGCACCGCTTTCGAAAAGTGACAGTGCTCCATCACGCAGGAACGGCACCTGCCCGAACGGTTGCTGAGCAAGATGATTGGTTTCACGATCATCAAAGGGGATTGTCTCTACCCGGTATGGAATTTCAGCTTCCTCACAGGCCCACCGCAGCCGTATATCGCGCACAAAGCCCCGTGGAAGCTCAGGCACCCAGTCTAACGTCCAGATGGTCAGTTCGCTCATATCAAGAATCCTCTGTTGCGAATCCGCTATTGTTATTGGGTTTGAATTCTCGCACCCACCAACGCGAACAACGCTCCCTGTGGGTCAATACCTTTGACGATAAAGTCTCCTCCGGGGATCTCATCGGGGCCATGCAGGATTTGACCGCCATGCTCGGTGATGGCGTTGTAGGCCACGTCGATATCGGCGCAGCGAAAATAGTAGTGCCACATGGGTACCGGCATGGCCTCCGGTTTGGGCATCACCGCACCGATTACGCCGTTGTGGCGAATAAATTCGTAACGGCCCGCTGGCCCCATTTCCATCTCACCATCCTTAGTCCAGCCAAATTCCCTGAAATAAAACGTTTTCGCCGCTTGTGGATCAGGGGTGATGAGTTCATTCCAGGCGCAATGACCCACCCGAGGCTTGTCTGCGGCAAAGGCCAGACTGGTTTCATCACTGCGCCCCCGCATGACATAAAACGGCGTGCCCTGTGGATCGGTCACCATCGCGATGCGGCCGACCTTGGGTATATCCGTGGCGGGCATCTGCAGCTGGCCTCCGGCTAAGACGATGTCGGTCACAGCCCGGTCCACATCATCAACGCCGATGTAACCCAGCCAAACCGGCTTGGCACCACCCTGGATCATTGCATCCGTGAGTTGCATCAGGCCCGCCACCTCATGCTGCTCGCCGGTGTCAGCATCACGGGCATGCAGAATGCGGTAATCCATGCCCGGTTGGCCACTGTCGCTGGCCACCCAGCCGAGAATGGCTTGATAGAACCGCTGTGCGGCATCGCTATCGCCGGTGAGTAATTCATACCAGATAAATTCGCCGTGTTGGTTTGGCATCGGGGTCTCCATATTGACGCTGAGATTAACAGGTAGTTGCACCCCTTAGTCGGTAACCGTGTCGCTATTTCGACAATGGCCCCACTTTTTTATGCGACGGTTTGCATTGGTTAACGAGGCAAAGTGGTTGAACTACCAACCTGCCAGGGTGGCGCCGCCAGCGCCTGTGCCAGAAACTCGATAAAGGCCCGGGTCTTGGCGGGCATATACTCGCGCCGAGGAAATACCGCATAGATGTCCCGGCTTACGGAAGTCAGTTGGGGAAACAGATTGATCAAGCTGCCTTTTTCCAGTTCCCGGCCCAATAGAAAACTCGGTACTCTGGCGATGGCGCCGCCGCCGAGGACGATCTCTTTGATCGCCAGGCTGTTGTTGCTCACCACCGCCGCAGTGAGTTTCACAGATTGCGGCTGCCCCTCGTTATCCTCGAATGTCCACTCCAACGCCGATTCCTGAAACCGAAAACTGGCAACACGATGATGAACCAGGTCCTGGGGTGATTGCGGCACACCGTATTGTTTCAGATAGGCGGGGGCGGCCACCACCTGGTGACAACAGGTGCCGAGACGGCGGGCAGCCAGGGAGGAATCCTCCAGCTCACCAATGCGAATGGAGACATCAAAGCCCGGGTCAATCACATCCACCTTGCGATCGTCAAAATTCAGCTCCACCTGCACCAATGGAAACTGCGCCATGAAAGCGGGTATCAAAGGCGCCACATGCAGGATGCCGAACGACATGGGCAAATTGACGAACAGCCGCCCTCGGGGCTCCTGGTTCAGTGACCGCACTTCATCCACGGCGGCATCGATGCCACTCAGGCTGACGCTGCATTCCTGGTAGAAACGCTCCCCGGCTTCAGTGAGGCTGAGGCGCCGGGTGGTACGATTCAGCAGGCGCACACCCAACTGGCGTTCCAACTGGCTGAGTCGCTTACTGATCACAGAACGTGCGCTATTCAACTCCTCCGCAGCCCGGGTAAAGCTGCCCGCCTGCACCACCGCAACAAAATTTCGGATCTCTTCCAACATCGCATTTCCCAGCCATCGGTGGCCCAGCACCCAGCGGCTGAACCTGAATTAGTCAATATTTGCGAACAATCTTATTCCAGATCCAGCATTTATCAACACATTCACGCCGAATAGGCTGTGCTCATCGGTTCAGCGCACCATTCAACTCACCTAACTCACATAGGATGATAACCATGAAACCACGTTACAGCGCCCTGTGCGCACTGCTGCTGTTCAGTACCCCCCTGCCCCTTGCCCATGGCGAGGGCCGCCAGGCCGGCATCAGCCCCTGGGGGCCCAATGATGAGATCGGGCGGTTGAACCTGATGACCGATGAATCCCGTGCCCGGGTGCTGGCTCGCATTCGCGGTGGCAAAAGTTATGACCTGTCGGTGGAGTACTTTATCGGCATGCCCAGCTGGCAGGCGGCCGGCGACCCCCACTACCGCATTTGGATGACCCACACCCCCGAGGGCACGGTAATCGATGATCCGTTACAGCTGGGCACCACCATGAACCAGCACGTCAGTTACACCGGCGCGGCGGTGTCCATGTACACCCACATGGGCACCCACATCGATGCACTCAATCACTTCGGCCTGGATGGGAAAATCTGGAACCGCTTTGCGGCAAAGGATCACGCCGGGGATCGCGGCTGGCGCGTTGCGGGGGTGGAAAACTTTCCACCCATCGTTGCCCGAGGCGTGCTCATCGATGTGGCGGCCGCCAAGGGCAAACCCATGCTGGACGACGGCTACCGCATTACCCGCGCCGATATCGAGCAGGCGCTGCAACGACAGAAAGTAGAGTTGCAAACCGGCGATGTGGTGTTGCTGCGCACCGGCCGCATGCAGGAGTATGAGAACGCCCATGCCTACATGCAAAACCCACCGGGCCTGGGCTACCATGCCGCCCGTTATCTGGTGGAAACCGCCGGCGCCATGGTGGTGGGTGCCGACAATCTCAGCCTGGAGGCGTTTCCTTCGCAACTGGAATCCGATTACGTGCCCGTGCACACCTATCTGTTGGCGGAACAGGGCACCCCCATTATCGAACTGGCCTATCTGGAGGATCTATCCCGCGATCAGGTCTATGAATTTGCCTTTATCGGCAGCCCACTGAAATTCCGCGGTGCGGATGCTGCCCCTCTGCGCCCCACCGCTTTTCCACTTGATTGATAACGGAGTATGCACATGAACCCTTTAATAACCCGATCCAGCAATCTGCCGGTGGACCCGATGTTTCTTGCCCGTTGGTCCCCACGGGCTTTCGATGGCAGCCCTCTGCCGCTGACCGATTTGATGACCATGTTCGAGGCCGCGCGCTGGGCGCCTTCCGCCAACAATAAACAACCGTGGCGGTTTATGTACGCCCTGCAGGGGGATCAACATTGGCAAACCTTTGTCTCGCTGCTGCACCCCGCCAACGCCGGTTGGGCACAGCACGCCGGTGCACTGGTTTTTCTGCTGGCGGATACCGACCCGCCCACCCATCGTTTTGATGCCGGCGCGGCCTGGAGCCATATTGCTTTGCAGGCCCAGCTGCTGGGCTATCAGGCCCACGCCATGGCAGGGATTTTACATACCGACGTGCGCACTAAACTGGTGGTGCCGGAGCACCTCAGTGTGGAGATCGCAATTGCCATCGGTGCGCAGGGCAAACCCAGGCAGCTACCCGAGCCGCTGCGTGCGCGGGAACAACCCAGCGACCGGCTGGCCCTGGCCGAACTGATCACCCATGGCGGGTACTGATGTTGATTCTGGCGGGCTGGAGGAGTTTACCGGCCCGCCAGAATCGTGCGGAAGGTCAGATTAATACGCGGGGCATGTACTGTTTTGGTTGGTGGTAACCGGTGCAGCCAGTGCGTTTGCGTGGTGCCTTTCATCACCAGCAGGCTACCGTGCTCCAACACCCGGCTAATGGTTTCCCGGGTCTTTTTGTGTTTAAGGGCAAACTTGCGATCAGCCCCCAAACTCAGCGAACCAATGGCACCATGCCGCTTCAGATCCTTTTCTGCATCACTGTGCCACGCCATGCCTTCACGGCCATCATGATACAGGTTAAGCAGGCAGGCGTTGTAGGTTTCACCACTGTGCTGCTCTACAATGCCTTTCAATGTCTGCAACACCGGTATCCAGGGCAACGCGGTTTTGGTGGTTCCGGAATAGGTATAGGAGAAAGGGCGATCCGCATACCAAGCCACTTTCCGTTTGGTAAAAATGGTGCGGCCGCAGATGATCGCCTGATCCGGCCGCCATGGGATTGTATTCAGCAACCGGTCATAGTAGTGCGCACCTTGCGCACCGGACAGGATCGGCCCGTAGTAATAGACCGTGCCGTCAACGGGCAACAAATTGCGTGGTTGGTTATCTATCTGTTCCAAGAGATCCATCGTGTATAGGCATCTTTGATACAATGAGCGCAGGGTCGGTAACCGCTCCCAACGGCTTCATCTTCACTGGCAAAAAACACGCGCTGTTGTCGGCCCATGCGTTTACCGGATTTACAATATAACGTGCCGTAGATTTTCAGCCTACGATGACCCGCAAACTGAATACTCTTATCGTTGAGCATGATCCTGAGCTCAGCATCGTCAATATCACAGTGCCGGATCATATCAGCTCACCGCATCGTGAAAGATAATCCCCATGGTATAGCGTTTACCATGATGGACCTCACTCACACCGTGTCGCATAGTGGCACGGCAATAGCCGCGCGCACTCTTAACCGGCCGGAACCGGGTGGCCAGTAAAATCATGTCACCGCGCCTGGGGGTCAGTACGATGGGTTTGGACTGTGCCCTTGGCAGCTGCTCGGTCATAACGAATGCACCACCGCTGTAGTCGGCACCCGCTTCACTAAGAAAGCAGGCCGCCTGAATGGGAAAGTACAGGTCGCCGTACAAATCCTGATGCAGTGTGTTATGGCCACCTGCGCCATACTCCAGAATTAATGGCGTGGGTTGCCGCTGGCCATGTTCATGACAAACCTTTTGCAGTTCATCGTGTTGTGTGGGAAACCGTTGCTCCAACCGCAACTGTTCCATCCAGCAGTTGGCAATCGGCACAAGCTTTGGATAAAGGTGTTGGCGCAACGCCTGCACCGATTCCGGCAAGGGATAATCCCAATACTTATAACGGCCCAAACCATAGCGATGGCGTTCCATAACAACGGTTTTTCTATAGCCATCCTCGGCATCAAACCCATCAATCAGGCGCTGGCACTGGGTGACGTCCAACAGCCCGGTAACCACGGCAAAGCCTGAGCGATTCAGATCCCCGGTCACTTGCTCCCAGTCAATGGTGTAGAGTTGGTTTTCAATTTCAGACACGTTGTACATCCGTTGTAAGATCGTTGCAGAACAAGCCTTGGGCACGGCCCCGGCATTTCTATTCTGCAAGCCTAGGCAAAAGCGGTGAACATCTCGACCCGTTTCTTGCGGTTGTTACGTACTGTGGATGGGTGGTTACAGAGAGGGGCAACGGGCTGGTTACTGCACAGCAGCGCCCGCCGCCCCCGGCGGATTCACACTGATTACATCTGGCTGCCCATATGATTCAGGGTCCTGATCAATTGCGACACATAGCTCATTTCATTGTCATACCAGGACACCACCCGCACTTCATAAATTTTGGTGCCACAGCGTTGCGCAAGGGTTTGGGTGGCATCAAACAGTGAGCCGAAGCGGGTTCCGATGATATCACTGGAGACCAGCTCTTCGTCGGTATAGCCGAAGGTTTCATCGGCTGCATTTTTCATGGCTTCATTAATACCCGCAACACTCACGGTTTCCGTATCATCCTTCAGGGTGGCGTCCAGAATGGTAATGGAGCCCGACGGCACGGGGACCCGTTGCGCCGACCCGATCAGCTTGCCGTCCAGCTCCGGAATGACCAGGCCGATGGCTTTGGCAGCGCCGGTTGAGTTGGGTACGATGTTGATGGCACCGGCCCTGGCCCGGCGAAAATCCCCTTTGCGATGGGGGCCATCAATAATCATCTGGTCACCGGTGTAGGCATGGATGGTGGTCATAAAACCTGTTCTCAGTTCCCGGTAATCGTTCAATGCTTTGGCCATGGGCGCCAGGCAATTGGTGGTACAGGAGGCGCCGGAAACAATCAGGTCTTCGCTTTTCAACGTTTGATGGTTGACGCCATAAACGATGGTGGGCAGATCATTACCCGCCGGTGCGGAAATCAGTACCCGCTTGGCCCCGGCATCAATATGCGCCTGACTTTTGGCTTTAGAGCAGAAAAAACCGGTGCACTCTAGCACCACATCCACACCATAGTCACCCCAGGGCAATTTACTTGGATCAGGTTCTTTATGAATTCTGATTTTCTTGCCGTCAACAATCAGCGAATCCTCATCGCTCTCAACCGTATGCCCCGAAAACGGCCCCTGCACACTGTCGTATTTCAACAGCTGGGCCAGCATCTTCGGCTCAGTTAAATCATTGATGGCCACCACGTCAAAACGATCATCTGCAAAGATATTTCGGAACGTCAGCTTTCCTATTCTTCCAAAGCCATTAATGGCAACCTTAAGCATAGTCTTTCCCCTAGTCTGAATATCTGCAGTAGAATTTACACGAGCTACGGTGATTTCTGGCCGGTGGCCAGATTAAGGAGAGGGTGTTTGCTGTTGGCCATCCGGTTGCACCTGGCATCAACAGAACGTCGCACCACAAACCTGATAGTAGTGTTAATCAAATCAAATCACCAGTCCACCGGGGCTGAATCAAAGGGTGAGCGCGCCTGTGGCGGGATAAACAGCCGTGCATATATGATCCAGATCAACGGTTTGCCATATAGGAAGCATTGAGAATACTGGGTCGATCCAACTCCTTAAATACGTTCAAATTGATGCCCTGCCATGACTGCTGTTTCCGCGCTTGTTTAAGAGCCTGCACCAGTGCCTGTGCCCGCTGGCTCAGCTCAGTGGCATGAAACACATGCTGGTGCGCCACCCAGCGCTTCTGCAACAATTCAACCTGGCTGGAAAGACTGTCTGCCCTTGCGATGATGTTGTTAATGGACTGATCCAACTCACGAAGCTGGTCAGGCTGTACACCATTCTTAACTTCATCCTGTAGTTTCAGTGTCTCGGTAACGATGTTGATCCAGTCCATATCCACACTCACGTGATTGTAAATACGCGGTGAATAATGTTCTGCCCGGGTCAGCGCACTGCGCAGTTTGGTCCAGATTGCCTCTCTTGCCTGCTGATCGCTTTCAACTTCCAGCTTCAGTATCAGGTATTTGCAGTTCAGTAAATTGGCTGAGTTGCTGGTGGGATTAAAAAACAGCGCTGTTTCCACGTCATTAGAGCCTTTTTCAATCAGCTTCAAGCCTTTGTCCTGATATCCATAGTCCGCAATTTGCCGGATCATCAGTTCCGCCCGCAGCGTGTAAGTGTAATACGCTGAAGGTTTCACCATTATTGCACGCTCCAGCTATTGTTCCGCGATATGCAGATCCGCATCAGCCCGCCTTGGTTCCGAGTACACCTGGCCAAGAAACTGAAGCGCCTGGTAGTTATTCGGCAACGCCGCCTCCGCCTGGCGCAACATGTGTTCAGCCAGATTGAGCCGCATTTGAAACGCGGATTTACCCGGCTTACCAGGGCGATCCTTCCATTGCTCCGGTTGTACGTGGTTGTTGCCCGTCTCTGTTTCACATTGATCAAGCAACCAATCTCCAGGCTGAAAATCCTCAAGATCAATGATGGGGTCGGCATCCTGAATCCCTGGAGCGTACTCCAGTTCAGCAATCCGGTAATGGGTGTAACCGGCTGCAAAATAATAGCGCGAGCAGATCTCCCGCGTTCTGGCGTCAAAGTGCCCGATTGCCGTATTGTCCGAATTTCCCGTGTACAAACGGGCTTTCTTTCTGGCTTCCTGCAACCAGTGCAAATGCTCCTGGTTGGCAACCACGATCACGCCACTGACAATCTCTTTTACTTCTCCGGCGTCCGCTTCTTCACCGCTGGTGAGTACTTTGATCTTGGCTTGATCTTCAATTCTTAATTTCCGAGGTGCACTCTGGTTACCAAAAATGGTCGCCACCATCTTATCCTTCAAATAGCCTAGATAAATGCCATAGCAATAGGCTAACTGAATACTGGTCAAGGCCTGCAGTTCCTCAAATTTGGCACAGGTGGTAATCGCGTCGGTGGAGGATGTTTTACAATATACCCTGTAGTCCTGATCCAGTTTTTCAGACAGCGCGACCAGCTCATCATGAGCCTGATGAGTGGATCTCCAAACATAGAGCTTGGACAGGGCGGTTGCCTTATGCAACTCAACAGAGCGGATCTCCAGAACGCTCTGCGCTGAAACGGCTGCGCCGGCCGGCTGGGATCTTTTCATAAGATCCAGCAATTGCTCATACACGTGTATGGCCTCTGTTTCGTTGCGGTTCTCCGCAAGCGCCAAGGCCAACAGTTTCAGGCCTTCATTGAAATCGGGCATGTAGGCCCGCAGCAGACGCAGCTTTTCAATGGCCGTTAGCAGATCCTTCTGCCCGCCAAAGGCAAAGTAGCGGGAAAGCGCGCTTTTGCCGTCATAAAATGCGGCAAACGAGCGCCGGTCAGGAAAGCTGATGTTATGAACCGGCAAAGACCGCTGCCAGTTCACGATGTCTTCATTCTTTTCCGATCGGTTGGTCAGATCAAAGGCAATCTGAAAGATAGCCTGATCGATCAGCCGCTCCAGCATCAAAGCCTTCTCTTTTTCAATCTCACCGGGCACCTGTGCATATTCTTCCAGATACCAGGTACGGATCAGCCGATCCCCTCGGGTCATCCGCAGGGAAAGCAGCAAGCGATCGGGCATGGTTTGTATATCGCCTTCAATGGTCCAGCGCGGCGGTTCCGCCACCAGCGTAATGTACCGGTACAGCAAACCAACGTTGACACCTTTCACTTCAATGGTGATGTCATTGAATTTGGATTCCGAATCCGCGGCTAAAAAAAGTTGGGGAAAATCCAGCGTTTGAACTTCGACAAACCCTTTGGAGAGTGGCTTACTGGTTTTAGGTTGAAAATGGTGATCAAAGCGAGCCCGGAACAGCTCTGCGTGACTTTTACTCTCTGTGTTGTCCACCGTAATGGTGCCGATCTTCAAGTTATTGGGGCGATAGTAATCCCACACCCCTACGACCTGCATAAAGAGTATCCAGGCACCAAGCAACAGAAGAAAGACACCCACTGAGACGATAATGGCTGTAGAGAACATTCGCTTTAACTCCCTTAGGCGTTCCAGCAGACGTGATTGGTCTATTTCTTTTAGAAAGTTGGTGAAGAGCGTCTTTGGCGAAAAAGAATGGAACACGCGATCGCACCTTGAACGTGGGCTCAATGTGATTAGTAATTAATCAGCCAACAGGCTGCAAACTTTCCTCGTCTTTTATCATTAATGGGTCGCCCACGAAAGGCAATAGAAAATTTATGGGTTTGGCGTCCGCAATGGTTCACTCACCCTGATGGTCGTTCAGTTTCTGTGCCGCTTCCTGCGCCCGTGCCTCCTGAATGCTTTTCTTGCGCCACATCTCCAGCCGCAAACGAACCTCACCGATGTATTCCAGTGTTTCCTGCGACAGCTCCAGATCATGCTGATCCACACGCCGTTGCATGATGGCCTCCGGCTGCAGGTGATCCGGCAACACACCCACTCCCCCCTGATTCAGTAACCGACCGTGCAGGATGCCGTACCTGGCAATGGGTAATGTTTCGGAGCGACAATGCAGGCCCTGTTGCTGCACACTGCGCAGCAGATCTTCACTACGAAACAGCGGGCAATTAACGCTTTCATTCCACGCGGCATCCACGTAGTCAGCCCACTGGAAACGGTCAACCTGCTGCCACTGGCCATCCACGCAGGCCACGTAGGCACCCGGCCTTTTTCCGCTTAGCGGATCCTGCTGCTGTGCCAGCACCCGGTTCCAGAAACGCAGCCCCTGAAAATTTGCCGTAAGATCCGCAAAAGAATAAACGCCCGTGGTCTGCGCACCAAAGTAAACCGATTCCGACCACTCACCAAACAGCAACCCGCTTTCCAGGGATTTCTTCAGGTGATCCGTTACCAGAAAATAGCTGTAACCTTCGCTGAAAAAATGGCCCAGTTTATCGGTACCGATCTCGATCCCGGCCAGGGTAATCACCGATGCCATGCGCTCGGACAACACCAGGGAAGGTGACGATTGCCAGGCAAAATCCCGGTAGATGGAATCCTGCAGTGCCACCGTGCGCCGCGACAGCAGATTGCTGTCTTCGGCGTAGGCTTCCAAGCGGCCTTCTATGGACTCACCGAATTCACGAATCAGTTTTTCGTACAGGCGTTGCTGGTCACAGCCGGGCTTGAGCCAACGCACAGACTTTTTGGGGTTGGCCTGCATGACAGGGCTGTTGGCCCGATCCAGGGCCTGCCGGATCAGGCGATTGACTTCCTGATTCAGCAGATCGACGCTGTCGGGCAAGGTGGCCGGCTCGTTGGGCAACCGGGTAAATTGATCCACTTCCGCTGCCCCCAGCTCAGTGGGCAGCATGATGAAGAAAATCAGCAGGAGAGAGAAATGCAGATTGATCAGGATGAGGGCTCCAACACCAGATGGTCTTGCTCCAGCCAGGTCACAAACCCGGCCGCATTTTTATGCCCACCGCCACCAAACTGTTGGGCGATCAGCGCCACGTCGGCGCCGTCTTTGGCGGAACGCAACGACCAGCTGCGGCGATTGCCATAATCGGTATAGCCTGCGGCAAAAGGCTGACCTTCTGCCAACTGGCCCACCAACTCGCTGACAATGGCCCGCGGGCAATTGACGATGGGTACTCTGTAGCCGGCGATCACACCCATGGCGGCCACCCGCATGCCCTGCTCGATCATTTGTTTGCGATACCGGTTGATGGCATTGCCTTCATCCACCAGGCGTTGGAAGGCCTGCTCATCGTTGGCAACTTCGTGCCAGCGCTCGAAGCTGAACGGTTGTGACATAAGCCCGGCATTCAGATCGTGGCTTTCAGGAATGTGCCACCACCACATGTCCCGATCCTGCACGCAGGCAATCAGCTTGGGTGCCGGTTCGGAGTGAAAGTACTCCCAGGTAATCATGGCGCCGGAGCGCTCCATATCCAGTAGCAATTCCAGATTGTCGAACTCTTGATCCAGGCCATTTAATTCTTCCACCGCGGTAATATGGTGATCCAGTACGATGACCCGCTCGGCCTGGCTGCACAGCTGCTCCATGCCTGCCCGTTTATAGGCGTAATCCAGCAGATAAACGGTTTTGCCACTGACATCCGGCGGAGTATCGCCGTGGGCCGCAGGCAGGTATTCCACCGCCATCCCCTGTTTGATAAAAAAGTGTACCCACGCCCCATAGGCGCTTCCAAATCCATCCAGACAGTTGGCGTGAAATATTACCAGGGGGGCATTCATAGCGATCTACTTCTTCCGCGTCAGTAAAAGGGCGCGCACTATATCACGCGCCGTAAATATCCTTCAGTGCCCGATCGGTAAAACTCACCAGGTTTGGCCACTTTTTAACAGTTTCTTTCAAAGGAGTTTCAATCGGCGGGTTAAGAATGTTGGCCAGATAACTCACCGCCACCACATCCAGCTTCACCGCTTGCTCACCGCCAAACCAGGCCTGCTCACCCAGATACTGCCCCAGGGCTTCAATATGCTTGGCGCCAATGGAATAGACTTCCGCCTGGTTGTGGCGCCCCATGCCCTGCCCCACCAGATCGGCCTGGATTTTCTTGCGTATTTGCGTGGTGATCATGGGGCGAATCAGCTTCGGCATACTGGCAAACAGGGTATCGCGCACCTGTTCCCAGTTGGCATCATCCATCCAGCGACTGTAGAGCATAACGAAATACAGGCTTTCCTCGCACATGGAACGCATGGCATGGTGCACTGCTTTCTGGTGGGCGCTGAGCGGTTCGTCCAGATCTATGGCCTGATGAGAATGCAGGTAATCATAGATTTGTTCGGAATCCCCCATCAACTGCCGGTCGATTTTCACATAGGGCACTTTGCTTTTCGGGCCTTTGCGGGGATCATTCTGATCCACCACTTTGTATGGCAACCCACCCAGTTTCAAATACCCTTCCAGCTTCATGCAGAAAGGCGACGCATTGGGCAATCCCCAAGCCCGGCTGAATTGATACACTGTAATATCAAACATAAGGTTCCCTTCATCCAAAACGACTTTGATGGGATCATACCGTTACCCGCTGCCCAAGCAAACACAAGCCACAAACACCCCCGAGAATCGAGATTGTGCTACCCATTGACGACATCCTGCCGCAACTGATCCAAGCCAGTAAAGAACACCACTGCGTGGTACTGCAGGCCCCGCCCGGTGCCGGAAAAACCACCCGGGTACCCTTGGCACTGCTGGCGTGCGAGTGGCTGCGCGGCAAAATTGTGGTGATACAGCCGCGGCGCCTGGCGGTATACAGTGCCGCCCACCGGCTGGCTCAACAGTTGGGGGAATCTCCGGGCACCCGGGTGGGCTATCGCACCCGCTACGATCGTTGTGTGGCGCCCGCCAACCGCATCGAGGTGGTCACCGATGGGGTGTTCCTGGCGCAATTGCAACGGGATCCGGAACTGAGCGGTGTGGCCATGGTGCTGTTCGATGAGTTTCATGAACGCTCGGTCAACGTGGACCTGGGGTTGGCGTTTGCCCTGGAGAGCCAACAGGCCCTGCGCGCCGCAACCGATCCCCTGCGCCTGCTGGTGATGTCCGCCACGCTGGATGGAGAACGCCTGAGCCAGTGGCTGCAGGCACCGTTACTGCAATCCCGGGGCCGCAGTTTTCCGGTAGCAACCCAGTACCGCCCCTGTCCCCGGGATCGTTATCCTGATCAGCACATCTGCCAGGTTATTCTTGAGGCCCTGCGCAACGAACCCGGCAGCCTGCTGGTGTTTCTGCCGGGTATGCGGGAAATTCGTGCCGTGCAGCGGCGGCTGGAGGAATCCCCGTTGCCGGACGCGGTACAGATACATGTCCTGCACGCCTCGCTACCCAAAGAGCAACAGCAGGCGGCGTTGATTCCGGCCCCGGCGCCGCTACGCAAAGTGGTGCTGGCCACCAATGTGGCGGAAACCAGTATCACCATCGAAGATGTACGGGTGGTGATCGACAGCGGTGAGGCGAGGGTGGCCCGTTATGATGAGCGGCGGGGCATGAACCACCTGCACACCGAAATGATTTCCGCCGCCTCCGCAGAACAACGCCGGGGGCGGGCCGGGCGCACCCAGGCCGGGGTCTGCTATCGCCTGTGGGGCGAGAGCCGGCAGACCTCGCTGAAGGCTTTCAGTGATCCGGACATGCTCACCACCGATCTGCAACCCATTGCCCTGGAGCTGGCGCAATGGGGTGTCAGGGACCTGAACGAGCTGACCTTACTGGACCAGCCGCCGGAAGATCGCCTGCAGCGGGCCCGCGCCGCCCTGCAGCAACTGGGTGCCCTGCGTGACGACCACAGCCTCACCCCTTTCGGCCGCAGCCTGAGTGCCATGGGCCTGCCGCCGCGGCTGGCGGCGCTGGTGCTGCGGGCCAAAGGCTCCCCGGCGCAATCAGAGGCAGTGCTCTGCGCCGCCATCCTCAGCGAAGGAGACCCCCTGCGCCAGAGCCCGGCGCATTTTCAGGCGGACATTCATCTGCGGCTGCCCCCCACCTCAGCGCCCCGGCCGCAACGGCTGCAGCGCCTGTGCCAGCAGATCGAAGGCCGCCTGCGCCGGGCACCAACAGCACCCGAGGTCGAGGTTGAGGTTGAGGTCGAGAGCGACACAACAGGATCCACGGCCACAACACTCCCCATCCTGCTGGCCCGGGCCTTTCCGGACCGGATTGCCCAACAACGCCCCAACCAACCCCTGCGCTACCGTCTGAGCAACGGCAAGGGCGTGCAACTGCGGCGCCACGACACGCTGGCCCGCCATCCTTACCTGGTGGTGCTGGACGCCGGTGGCACTGGCACCGATGCCGATATTCAACTGGCTTGCCCCATCACGTTAGAGGCGGTGAGGCAGGCCCTGCCGACGTTGATCACGGAGCAGGAGCACTGCTTTTGGGACAGCGCCAGGCAGGCGGTGAGCGCAGAACGGCAGCAACACTTGGGTCAACTGATCCTGCAGCAGCAGGCACTGGCCAAACCCTGGCCCCGGCAGGCCGCCGACGTGCTGCTGCAGGCGTTGCTGGATGCCGATCTGCAACCCCTGCCCTGGCATGAAAACAGCCTGCAATTGTGTCAGCGTCTGTGCTGGCTGCACCGTTCACAGCCCGGGCAATGGCCGGATTTCAGCCGCGAAGCACTGCAACAGGACGCCCGGGAGTGGCTCGCCCCCTTTCTTGAAAACTGCTATTCATTCAAGGAGTTATCCCACATCCCCCTGCTTGATGCGCTGCGCAACCGCTTGGGTTGGGAGCGTTTGGTGGAGCTGGATCAGGCGGCACCGGCCGACTGGGAACTGGCCACCGGCAAGCATCGCATTCACTATGATAACGGCACCCCCACTCTCAAAGTGCGGCTGCAGGAGTGTTACGGCATCAGCAGCCACCCCACCCTGCCCGGCGGGGAGCCCATCACCTTGGAGTTGCTGTCACCGGCCCGGCGCCCGCTTCAGATTACCCGCGATTTGGGCGCCTTCTGGACCGGCAGTTACCGGGAAGTGGCCAAGGAAATGCGGGGCCGCTACCCAAAACACTTCTGGCCGGACGACCCCGCCACAGCCCAGGCCACCACGCGCACCAAGCGAGCCATGGACAAAAACAACAGCGCTTAGGAAAAAGCCGGTTGCGCCGCGCTTTTTGAATGGTGTACTGTTAAGACTTACCGTCTCATAAGCGGCATATAACAACAATAAATCGGGGTTTTTCAGATGTTCTCCCTGCTGCGAGAGAATCCAATGAGCGATTTTTCAATCAAGCGCCTGTCCTCCAGTGGTGATCCCATTGCCGACGTGGTGGCATTGCGTATCGACCGACGCCGCCCTGCCCAGATGATGGACGAGGTACATTACCTCGCCAAAACGGAAATCAGCATCTATCAGGAATTTGTTGACCAGCTCAACACCTTGCCAACCTGGCTGGATTGGGATCAGATTGAGCACGCCCGGCGTTTGCAGGCCGCGTTTAACCATGCCCGCAGCATCGCAATTTTTTCCGGCAGCCTCATCGAAGGCTATTGCCAGAGTCGCGCCGCCGTGGCACTGGTGACCCGCGGTCACCTCAACCACGAAGTCATCCGCCGCATACATGAAACCAACTACCTGATTCATAGCCTGAAATCCCGCGACAGCCTGAAACCCGGCAACCAGGGGCACCGCGCCCTGTCCGAGCTGCGCTTGTCCAACGCCATGATTCGGAAAAACCTGCTGGCCCGGGGCTGGCCCGATCATTATAAAAGCATACCGCTGTCACAGCTGGATATGGCCTTTGATATGCTGGAATTCGGCTACATCGCCACCAAGGGTATGGAGAGATTGGGTATCCATCTGCAGGCAGACGATAAAAACGCGATTCACCATTTCTGGCGTTTCTGTTCCTGGTTGTACGGCGTGGATGAAAGCCTGATTACTGAAAATCAACAGGCGGAAGAGGCCCTGTACAAGCAACTGAGCCAACGCCAGAAAAAGATATCCAAAGAACACGAATTACTGGCACACACCACCTTACGCTGCGTATCTGAACAATCCCTGCTCAACCTACCCCGGGAGCTGCTGCTCAGTTTCAGCCGCATCTGCCTTGGGCAAGAACAGGCCGACGCCCTGGCCATCAAACAACCCCCCGGCTGGAAGCGCACCGCCAATTTCTATGTGACCGCCAACCGGGGCGCCACCTTTGTCCATTATCACATTCCCGGTATGAGTGGCCTCAACCAGCGCATCAATCACTATCTGTCACAAAATATCATGGTGCCACCGCAACCCCAGGAACGCCGCGCACGGCCGCTGAAAAAAATCGCCTGATGGCATCATGTCCCCAACGGCTGTTCGCCGCGAACTAACCGGCCGCTGATGCTTCCACCGAGCAGTTCCTACCCTGGTTTTTTGCCTCGTATAACGCTTTGTCTGCCGCACCGATAATGGCTTCACCGCCCTCGCCGCTGGCAATCACTCTCCCCACAACTCCTAAGCTGGCACTAATAGGAATGCGCTTGCCCTTGTAAATGAAATTCAATTGATTGATCTTGCTGCGAACCCGTTCCGCCACCAAATAGGCCTCCGCTTGCTTCGTATCCGGTAGCACGATGGCAAATTCCTCGCCCCCATAGCGCGCCACCAAATCGGTACTGCGGCTGGCCACTTCTTTTAAGGTCGCCGCCACCAGGCGCAAACAGTCATCGCCCACCAGATGCCCGTAAAGATCATTGAATTGCTTGAAGTGATCAATGTCCACCAGAATCAACGACAATGCCTGCCCGGTACGACTGGAACGTTCAATCTCACGCGCCAGAGTTTCATCAAAGTAGCGGCGGTTATGCACCTTGGTGAGCGGATCGGTGACACTGAGTTTTGCCAGTTCACGGTTGGCGATTTCAAGGTTGGTCATGGTGCGTTCCAGCTCCTGGGTGCGCTGCGCCACCCGCGCCTCCAACGCCTCGTTGGTTTCCTGTTGCATCAACAACATGGCTTCCTGAGCCTTGAGCTTTTCTTCGCGTTCGGAATTCATCAGCATCTGCATATTCAGTGCCTTGCTCTGTGCCAACTCACGTTCGGCACGTTCGCGGTTAATGCGTTCTGCCAGCGCCAGCGACAACAACAGCATTTCCAACACAAAGCCGATCAACTGGCCATTCTCGGTCAGCATGGAATAGGGCAAAACACCCTCCATCATCAGTACCGCCGCTATGGTCAGGGCAATCAGGCCACCCCAGGCAATGGTAAAATAACGGGCCGACACATTGCCCTTGATCCACAACCAAATCGAGGTGGCCAACGCGGCGATACAGGAAAGCAAGGCAAACAGTTCATTGATGGTGACCATGAAATCCGTACCAAACAACAGCACAAATGCGCTGAACAGCCAGTACACGACAAAGAAGGTATTCAGGTGCAACACCCAACCACCCCAGCGCTTCAGTTGCAGGAAGTTGCGCATAAACAGCGCCGCCGCAAAGAAGCTCACATAAATTGAAAGGGCAAAGCCATTCACCCGGAACCACTGATTGTGGCCCCAAAACAAATGATCACCCACACCGGTAAGCCCACCTTCGTACAAGATGACCGAAAACGCGTAAACCGAATAGAACAGATAACTGTTGTCGCGAGTAAAAACATACAGGGACAGGTTATACAGCAGCATCGCCGCCAGTACGCCGAATGCCAGCCCGTACCACACATAGCGCTGCCATTGCGCCTCTGAGAAGGCATCCTCTTCCCATACATACATGGGCAGAAAAACGTTGAATCGCGATGCCACCCGCAGATAAATGTGCTTTGTTTCACCGGCCTGCAAAGCAAAGGGGAACACCCAACTGGTATTGTTGTTACTGGATGCCGATTTCGGATTCAGCAGACCGGCTTCCAGTTTGATCATCGCACCGGTATGTGAATCCTGGCTGTAAAACTCCACCAGTTTGAGATTGATCCAGCGAATTTCCAATAAGCGTGTGATAGCGTGGGCAGAATCATTGGCCACCTCAAAACGGAACCACACAGGATAATCGTGCTTACCTACGTTAATCGATGAACGGCCAATGCTGTGCCATCCTGATTCCGGCAAACCCAGTGGTGAGGCAATTGGATCCTGCTTTGACTCGGGCCAGAACCGCACCATATCCGGCACCAGGCGCACCTGCTCTTGATCCGCCAGCTGCACTAAAGGCAAGGATTCCGACGCATAACCGACCCTGCACATCTGCAGCGCCAGCAACAGGAGACACCCCAATCTGAAAATCATACCACGTTATCACTAATCAGCTACTCAATCTGATTTGAAGTATAGTGTGAAACCAAGGTTCCAATAACCCTCTGTGTTTCGATTTTGTAATCGGCTCCTGCCGTCGCGCTAGAATTTTGTCAAAACTAAAAAGATATGGGAAAGTACACAGATCAACGACAGAATCGGGAACACTTTTCTCCCAGCCACAGCGAATTCCAAACCACGGTGAATTCCAAACCAAAGTAATTTAACGGGCAACTATGACTCACTCTTCTGAATTGCACTACAGTATTACCCCCATCGATCCCTATGCCCACCTGTTTGAAGTGCAGCTGACCATTCCGTTTCCTCTGTCGGCAGGGCAACAGATTCGCTTACCGAGCTGGATACCCGGCAGCTATATGATTCGGGATTTTGCCAAAAACATTGTCGCCATTCACGGTCAATGCGGGGGGCAACCCATTTCACTGACCAAGGTGGACAAACAAACCTGGAGCCTGCCGGCGTGCGCAGACCCGGTGACGCTCACCTATCAGGTGTACGCTTGGGACCTGTCGGTACGTTCTGCACACCTGGATCAGAATCACGCCTACTTCAATGGTACCAGCGTGTTTGTAGAGCTGGTTGGCCATGATCAGTTACCCTGCCTGGTGGATATCCATAACGCGACCATCTCCGAAGCCGCCCACTGGAAAGTGGGCACATCGCTTGCGACTGCCGGTGCCGAGCCCTATGGCTTTGGCCGCTACCGTGCGGAAAACTATGCTGAGCTGATTGACCACCCGGTGGAAATCGCCGATTTCAGCCTGGTCAGTTTCGACGCCTGCGGAGTGCCCCATGATTTCGTTCTGACGGGCCTGCATAACGCCGACCTTGAGCGGCTGGCCCAGGATCTGAAGCTCATCTGTGAATACCAGATTAATTTGTTCGGTGAACCGGCGCCCTTTGACCGCTATGTATTTATTACCTGGGCGGTGGGCAATGGCTACGGTGGCCTGGAGCATCGCGCCTCCACCAGCCTGATCTGTAACCGGGATGACCTGCCCTGTGTAAACGAGCGCGGTAAGGTCAGTGATGGCTACAAAACCCTGCTTGGCCTGTGCAGTCATGAATATTTTCATAGCTGGAATGTAAAACGCATTCAACCCGACATCCCCTATGATCTCAGCCGTGAAAACCATACCCCTCTGCTGTGGGCCTTTGAAGGCATCACCTCCTATTATGATGACCTGACATTGGTGCGCACGGGATTGATTTCGCCGCAGGAGTATCTTGAGCTGGTGGGCAAAGCCATCACCCGCGTACTGCGCAACCCCGGACGTTTTCAACAGTCCACCGCAGCTTCCAGTTTTGATACCTGGACCAAGTTTTACCAGCAGGGCGAAAATGCCGCTAACGCCATCGTCAGCTACTACACCAAAGGCGCTCTGATTGCATTGGGTCTGGATCTGACGTTACGCCGACTCAGTAACAGCCAGGTTACACTGGACCAGCTCATGCAGACACTGTGGGTTGAGCACGGTAAAACCGGCAAACCCGTGGCTGAGTTTGATATTCAAAAACACTGTCGGCAATTACTGGAAAGCCAGGGCAGTGATGCCGTGCAACAACTGGACGACTATTTAACATCAGCCATTTACGGCACCGGGGATCTGCCCTTTGCCGAGCTGCTGGCACCCCTGGGTGTTTCCTTTCATACCCGGGCGGCAACCTCGGCCACCGACAGTGGCGGCAAGCCCGCGGCCGGGACAGGTGATGGAATCCGCCTGGACCTGGGCATCAGCACCACGGCGGATAGTACCGGTGCCAAAGTCATGCGGGTGTTACACGGCAGCAGCGCTCACCGTGCCGGTGTATCCGCCGGCGACACCCTCATCGCCATCAATCGAATCAAAGTGGATAACAGTAATCTGGAGACATTGCTTGGCCGCTATCAGGCCGGTGACCAGGTGGATGTTACCGCCTTTCGCCGCGATGAGTTGATGCAGTTCAAGGTCACGCTGGAAGCCGGCAGCGACGATACTGCCTACCTGCAGATTGAAGATGAAGGTAAGCTTGCCGGCTGGCTCAACTGAAAGATCAGGCTCACTGGGCCTGCGCGGTGCCGGCAGGCACCAGCAATTGCGGGTCCAGACGCTCCTGGTACCAGTTCAAACGCCAGCACAGGTGGGGGCCGGTGGCACGGCCGGTGGCGCCCACCAGGCCGATGACTTGCCCCTGCTTGACGGGCTCACCTTCTGCCACCAGCAGCTTGCTCATGTGCAGATAACTGGTGCTGATGCCGTGGCCGTGATCAATCACCATGGTACCCCCGGAAAAGAACATGTCCCGGTGCGCTAATGTCACCAAGCCGTCCGCCGGGGCCAGAATCTCCGTTCCCCGGGCGGCGGCGATATCCACGCCAAAGTGGGGGCGGCGCGGCTCACCGTTGTAGATGCGTTGGCTGCCATACACCCCGGTAATGGGCCCCCGCACCGGCCACGTGAACGTCTGCAAGAAGCCCCGCAGATCCGTATCGCTGTCCCGCGCCCTTTTCACCTGACCGGCCTCGAACCGTATGCGTTGCAGGTGCTCGGGATCCGGATTCACGGTGCGCCCGGGCACGCCTTCAATACGTTGCAGATTATATTCCCGCTTCTTGAGGGTGAACGGCAATGTCTGCTTGCTGCCATCGGCCAGCACCACCTGTAAAGACTGCCGCAGCGGCTCATCACGCCCAAACCCCAGCACAAACTCACCGGATTCCGTCAGTGTCAGCGCACGGCCATCGTAGCGCACTTGTGCGCCCTTGGGGGCCTGACCGATAACCATCCCACCCTGCTGCAGATCACCCCGCAACTGCAACGCATCCAGGCTCAAGTCTGCCGCCCACGTGATGCCCGCAAGCCAACCGCACACTATAACAAGGCTTTGCGCTATACGATGATCTAACCGCTGTCTCAAGGTGTTTCTCCAGTCTGTGCAGGTTGTGCCTGCGCCCATTCCCGCTGCCACGCCCGCAAGCGCTGCAGGACGTCATCCGACAGGTAGCCGTCCGCCACCCAGCCCTGTTCTTTCTGTAATTTGCGCAACGCCCGTTTGGTGCGGGTACCGAAAATCCCGTCGGCGGGCCCGGCATCGTAGCCGGCGGTGTTCAGTGTCTGTTGTACCCATTGGACCGTTTCAATGCTGAGCCGTTCACCCTCCGGTGGCGAGACTTTCAATTCGCCGGCACCGTTAATACGATCCGCCAGATGGCCCACCGCCAGTGCATAGAACTCGGAGCGGTTCCAGCCCATGATCACCTCAAAGTTTTCATAAACGACGAATGCAGGGCCATTATGCCCGCTGGGAACAATCACCGAGGCTGCCAGATCCAGGGCCGGCACCCGGTTGCCCGCCACATCACGCACACCAAGCTGACGCCACTGGGCAAGAGGTTTACGCACATCCCGCCCCGCCAGGGCATAGTCAAAATCACCAGGCAGGAGCACCTCCCGCCCCCAGCGCAGGTTGCGCTGCCAGCCCAACTGGTTAAGAAAGTGGGCGGCCGAGGTAAAGGCATCCGGTAAGCTGTTCCACAGATCGGCTTTGTCATCGCCATCGGCATCCACGGCAAAACGGCGATAGGCGCTGGGCATAAATTGCATATTACCCATGGCCCCGGCCCAGGACCCCAGCATCGTACCGTGATCGGCCACACCGGCTTCCACCAGGCGCAGGGCTTCCAGCAGCTCCAGGGTAAAAAATTCACTGCGGCGGGGATCACAGGCCAGGGTGGTCAATGAATCCAGTACATTCATCTTGCCCAGATAGGCGCCGAAATTGGTTTCCAGACCCCAGAACGCCACCAGGTACTGGGGAGGAATACCGTATTGATGGGTCAGTTGCAGCAACAGGTCATAGTGTTGCTTGAGCAGTGTCCTGCCTTTCTGCACCCGGTGTTCATTGACCCGCTGCCCCAGGTAGTTGTGGAATGTTTCAGTAAACTCGGGCTGACGCCGATCCAACTCGATTACCCGCGCCACATACTGAACCGAGTCCATTTGGCTGTTTACCACGGCCGGCGCGATCTGTTCCTGCAACGCCCGCGCTTTCAGCTTCTGCACACACTGATCAAACGCAGCCTGATCGATGGCCTGCGGATCTGCGCCCTGTTGCACAGGTGCTTCCGCCTGCGCTGCGCTGGTGGTGGCGGGCAGGGCCAGCACCCCACTTAACACCAGCAACGCGGACAATTTGTAATCACATGATTTCATTAGGGTAATTCCCATCAGCAGTGTGTACTGATGATGCTAACAAAGTTACCAATCGGCCAACAGCTCCCCAGCCGATAATTCTGTCTACACTGAAAAGAAACCCGACAATTCTCAGGAATCCCATTTCCATGCTGTTACGACTACTGGCAACAGTAGTAGGCCTGCTGTTATCCACTGCCGCCCACACCGGCACCCTGACACTGCATGACGCCAACGAGCGAGTGCCGTTGATGGGCTGGACGGAGGTCTATGTGGATGACACCCGAAGCCAGACCGTACAGGATGTCAACGCCCATCGGGATTGGTTTCAACCCAGTGCGCTGGAGGCGATTAATTTCGGCTTTACGGAGGCTCGGGTGTGGCTGCGGTTCAGTATCCGCAACAACCTTCCTGTGACACAGCAGCGGATTCTTTATCTGCGCCATTTTCTGTTCGACGAGGTGGTACTGCATACCGTAACCGACAACGGAATCCATAGCCAATACAGCGGCCGCGAGCATTTGGATCAGCATAATGCCAGCCCGTTACCCACACGGTTTTTTCACTTTCAGCTGGACATTCCACCCAACACCACCCGCGACTACTATCTGGCGCTCACCAGCGAAGATGCCCTCTCTTCCAGCCTTACCCTGGTCAGCCTGGAACAGTTCCAGCGCATCATGATCATCGACGCCGCCGCGGTGACGTTCTATTCAGCGCTGATTCTGACCAATCTGTTTTTCGCTGTTTTCATGCTGGTGAAACTGCGGGAGGTCGAACTGCTGTACTACGTGGGCTTTCTGGTGTTCCATCACCTGATCGCCATCATGATGCTGGAAGGCGTGCCCGCCAGCCTGCTGGGTTTTGATAACCTGTTCTGGAATAAAACCGGCTTTATCTTTCTGATCAACGTCGCCATTACCATGGCGGTGCTGTTCTCGCGTTCGTTTCTCAAGCTGAAAGAAAAATACCCGGTGGATTACCTGATCTCCCGCGGCTTGCTGGTGCTGATGCTGGTGAGCTGCGTGCAAAGCCTGCTGCTACCCCATGTGATCGGCTCGGCATTGACAACGGGCTTTTGCATGATCGTCGGTGTGGGCATCATGGTCACCTGCGTTCGCTGTGCGGCAAAACACGACCGGGTGGCCAAACTGTTTTTACTGTCCTGGACGGCGGGCGTGACCGGGGCCACCCTCTACGGATTGAAGCTGTGGAACATTCTTCCCATCAATGGCTTTACCAACCATGCCTGGCATATCGGTACGGTGATTGAAGCCATTCTGTTTTCCTTCACCATTGCCGACCGGGTTACCACAGAACGCCGCATGCGCCTGCAGGCGCAAACCGAGCAGGTGGAGCAGGAACGGGCACTGCGCCAGGCTCAGGAACAACTGCTGCAGGTTGAAACCGCGGCCAAAATTGAACTGGAGCAGCAGGTGCAGGAGCGCACCAAAGACATCACTCAGATCATGGCCAAGCTGGAATTCCAGAATCAGCAACTGACGGAATTGTCCATCAACGACCCATTGACTCAGGTTCGTAACCGCCGCTTCTTCAACGATGCCTTCCCCGAGCTGTGGCAGGAAGCGCAACGGGAGGGCGGCTGGCTTAGTATCATCCTGCTGGACATTGATCATTTCAAAGCGGTGAACGATAACTACGGGCACCTGACCGGTGATCAGTGCCTGGTGACGTTAGCGGCCAATCTACGCCAGTGGGTGAGTCGGCCCAAAGACATTATCTGTCGTTATGGCGGTGAAGAATTCATTATTGTGTTGCACGCCACGGATCTGGCATCCGCCACCCAACTGGCACAGCGCCTGCGCCAAGCGGTAAGTGAGATTCAGATCCCGCTGGAAGATACCACCTTGCACATTAGCGCCAGCCTGGGTGTGGCCGCCACCATTCCCCAACCCGGTGCCAATCCGGAGCAGCTGATCGCCATTTGCGACCATGCCCTGTACCAGGCCAAAAGCAACGGCCGCAATCAGGTCAGCGTTGCCGGCGCGCTTCAATCCAGGTCACTGTCCAGTAATCGCTGAGCCATCTCCCACACCACACTGCCGCCCACCTGATCCATGGGATCCAACTCCCGCAGCTTCTGCAGCACTGCAAGCGCCGCCTGGACATTGCCTTTGCGCAGCTGAACAAACCCGGTTGCCTTGAGGCTGTACAGATACAGGCGGGTGGCACCGGTTGCATTCAACCAGGTGGCGCCGGCCTGCAGGGAGCCCCAATCGGCGGGGAACCCCGCCAGCCCGGCACTGAGCGTCAAGACCTGCTCAATCCGCTGCAGGGATTCATCAAAGCGATTGGAATAGGCATACATTTTGTAGAGTGCCACCAGCACTTCCAATTGTTGCGGCATTAGACGATGGGCTTCCAACAGCAGGTTTTCCGTGCGCTGCCAGTCTGCACAAACATCCAGAGGCTCACGCAGTAGTTTCTGCAACCGGATATCCACCACAGCGCCTTCCGGCAGGGGCATATCGTCAAACAGATCTTTAATCTGCATCATCCAACTCCTCAATCTGCCGCGTTAACGACGCAGGCATTGCGAACAAACCCTGTGCCCGAATGCGGGCCTTGAAGGCTTTCATCACCGGTCGGGAGAGCCTGGTTTCCGCCAGTACCCGTTGTTCGTAAACCCGATCTTTATGGGCTTCAGTCAAACATGCCGACACCGTGCGGATGAATTCATGCAGATCATGCCCCATAAGCTCGCCCGTACGCGTCCGCAGTTGCCGATACAGCGCCGCCATGACCTGCTTTTCCAACGGTTTCATCTTGCATTTTCCATCCAGAATCTTGAGCATCACGGTGATGGCGCAATCCACATCCGTGGCCGAAAAGCGCTGCCCGGATAGCCAGTGACCCACCCAGAGATCCAATGGCGTCCCGTCGCATTGTGATTCAAGCATGATTCATTCAACCACCAGGTTCCACTTGCTGACAGACACCTGAAGCAAAGCCCGCACCAACACTAGAGCGCTGTTTTTATTGGTTTTTTTTGAAAGAGAGAAGCACGATGTCGGCGCTAAACCGACACCGTGGAAAGAATTGTCAGATAGCCAACAGCTTAGGTGGCGGCCACACCCCAACGCGCCACCCGCTCGACGCTCTCCCGATAGGGGCGTAAGGATGCCAACAGCAGCAGCACCGCCAGTGAGGTCGCCAGCAGGCTGATGATCAACAGTGAGTAACGCAGGGCCTGATCATCCTGAAACACGAAATCCGTTAACAGGGCCACCGCCGTGGGCCCCACCCCCAAGCCGATCAGGGTGATGACAAACAGGTACATGGCCGACGCCTGGCCCCGCATGGGGTTGGGCATGATCTCCTGAATGGCCGCCGGTGCCACCCCAAACGGCATCGCCAGGGCAAAACACCCCATGCCCACTGCGGCGATGGCCACCGGCAGGCTATCGACGGCATAGCCCATAAAGGTGGGCAAGGCGATCAGCGCCGCAATCAGCCCCACCCGCATGGGGGCATCCCGGTAACCCCGGGCCGTCAGCCAATCCGAGAGCCGGCCACCGACGATGATGCCCGATGATCCGAAAATACCGATCAGCAAACCATAGATGAACCCGACATCGGAGGGATCCAGGGCATGGGTGCGAATAAAGAACGCCGGCACCCAGGATGCCGCCCCGTACGCACTGAACGCCAGACAGGCAAAACTCAGGTTGTGCAACAGCACCGTTTTGCGGTTGAGCTTGATGTAGGCCATCACTTCCCCGAAGGAGACTTCATGCCCCACACCGGCACCCTGCCGCTGCGGCTCTTTCAGCAACAACAGCACCAGGCAGAACATGACACCCACCGCCCCCAGCAGCAGGAATATCAATTGCCAGGGCCGGATGGTGCCCACCACGGGCAGCACCATATCCCCCTGCGCCGAGGCGAAGTGAATCACCAGTCCGCCCAGCAGAAAGGCCAGCCCCGATCCCACGTATATACCCATGGAGTAGACACTGATGGCGGTGGCCCGCTGGTGGGGTGGAAAGCTGTCGGCTATGAGCGAGTAAGCGGCCGGGGAAAGGGCAGCCTCCCCCGCCCCCACACCGACGCGGGCAAAGAGAAAATGCCAATACTGCTTGGCCAGGCCACAGGCCGCCGTCATGGCGCTCCATACCAGCACTCCCGCGGCGATCAGGCCACGACGACTGGTACGGTCTGCCATACGCCCCAGCGGAATACCGCACAGGGTATAAAACAGGGCAAAGGAAAAGCCCATCAGCAGGCTCATCTGGGTATCGGATATCTCCAGATCGCGACGAATGGGGCCCACCAGCAAGTTCAAAATCTGGCGGTCGATGAAAGAAAGGACGTAGGCCATCATCAGTATGGCCACCGTAATCCAGGCTCGAGCCGTAGTGGGGTAAGCAACAGGGGCGTTCAAGGGCACAACCTCATGGTTATTATTCTGATAACCAACAGCGTGGTAGAGCAATGGTGGGTTGGCAACTTGGGATCGCCATACTTGCCAATAAATAACCTAAAACAACCACTTTTCCACGCTTTACTGCCCCGGGCCGCCACTATTGAACAGCAGGGTCCTGCATCATCAACAGCTCAGCGTGGACATCCAGATCCGGCCTTTTGCAATCGTAGCCATCGGGATAGATGACCTGAATGATCTGCGCGGTGCCCATGGACGCGCGCAGGATATCCAGCATGGCCGGCGCCTCATGCTGTGACATATGGGTGAGCTTGCGGCGCACACCGGAGACCGTGGTGTAGAAAAGATCCCCCCCTTTCGCCACCTGGATCGACTTGATCGGCTCGGGAAAGCATTTGACCGCAGCCCAGCCGGGCAGGGCAGTCAACAGCAGCATTGATAACACTAACAATCGGCCCATGGGTTCTCCTCAAACAGTACATTAAATTATGGCATCCAATGTGCTTACGCTATGGTTAGTAAATAAGTGCCTGACAAGGCTACTGGAAACAGCACAATAAAAAAGGACTCCTCCTCCACAATGAAACGGAATTACGATGGGGAACATCCCCCCATTATCCTCGACATTGAAGCCTCTGGCTTCGGCGCGGGCAGCTACCCCATTGAAGTGGGTTTTGCTGCAGACAAACACAACCGATACTGCAGCCTGATTCGCCCTTTTCCCAACTGGACGCATTGGAGCGAAACAGCGCAACAAATCCACGGTATCAGCCGCCGCGACTTGGAACAACGGGGCGGCGAACCAATGGAAGTGGCCCTGGAGCTGAATCGACGCCTTAACGGCAAACAAATTTACAGTGACGGCTGGGTGGTGGATCACCCCTGGCTGATGACCCTGTTTTTTGCCGTCAACATTGAACCCGCCTTCCAGCTCTCCCCCATTGAGCTGATCATGACGGAAAATCAGATGGAAATCTGGGACGACGTGCATCGGGAAGTCATCATCTGCAGTGAGCAGCAGCGACACCGGGCCAGTGTGGACGCCTGGGTGATCCAACAAACCTGGATTAAAAGCCATTACATGACGCAATGAGCCCACCCCATCCACACCTTGTTGCACTGATTTAATGCGAGCTCAGGAAAGAGGCCTTAGCTTGAGGCGATAGAGCGGCGAATATTATGGATAAATCGGCTATTCCAGCCCCTCTTGCGCGCCAATCATCCCCTTGGCACCGACCTTGCTTTAGGTTGTAAAGGAATTCAATTATTCGCCCCCGTGACAGACAGGGGCGCCCCTCTTGGCAGCCGACTCTGCTGTGCTTTGGGCTCGCACACACCGGGCCTGGGAACCCGGTGTGTGTTCGACCCACTATTCTGCTCTGTTTTAATCCAATTGATCTTTGCCTGCGCCTGTCCCCAAGTGTATGATTCTGCTCACAATCAATTCTGACTTCTGCTTCTGCCCGCGCCAGGAAGGATATGACTCAATCCAGCGACAGCTTCGATCAGGACCGCCTGCGACAGCAGGATCATGCCGCCTTTGAAGCTCTGGTGTGCAAATTGCACTCACCCATGCTGTCGGTGGCCCGCGCTATTGTGGGCGACAGCCTGGCGGAGGAAGTGGTACAGGAAGCCTGGGTATCCGCCTATCGCAACCTACCCCGATTCGAAGGACGCTCCTCCATCAAAACCTGGCTGTTTACCATCGTCAGCAATGAAGCCAAGACCCGTCTGCGCAAGGAAAAACGCATGGTGGCGTTGGAAGATATAACCCTGGATGGCAGTGTTGATTACCTGGGGGACGACCGTTTCCACCGCTTCGGCGGGCACTGGAAGCAACCGCCGCCGGACTGGCATCTGGATTCACCGGATCAACTGCTGGAAGAGCGCCACCTGCAGAAATGCATCGACCACACGGTATCCATTCTGCCCCCGCAGCAACGGGCGGTTTTTCTGCTGCGGGACATCGAGCAGGAGGCGTTATCAGAAATCTGTAATATTCTGGATGTAACCGAGTCTTATGTGAGGGTACTGCTGCATCGTGCCCGTTTGAAGCTAATGCAAGTTATTGATCGTTATCAGGAAACAGGTGAATGCTAAATTGCCGGGACGTGGCTCACGAAGCCAGCGACTACATCGATGACAATCTGAGCTGGTGGCGCCGCCTGATGTTCCGCCTGCACCTGTTTATTTGTCACAACTGCCGGGTTTTCGTGTCGCATGTGCATACCACCCGCGAATTCATTCGCAAACGCGGCACCACCAATGCCTCCCCCGAGCAGGTGCAGAAAGTCATGTCTGCGGTGGAACGACAATCCGAACAAAAATGAGCGGCCTGCATGAGGGGGCTCAATCGCCATCGCTTTTACCCGGTGTCAGCGGCCGCCGGTTGGAGCGTTTGTCATCCCAACTGAGATCTTCCGGGTCATACCATTGAATGGCGTCCAGCACCTTGGCCTGTGTTGCCAGCGACAAAGTGGCCCACAACTCCTCGAACTCTTCCAGCCCCGACTGGCGGCGACTGGCCACCTTGCTACTCAGGCGTGACAGTATCCCGGGCAGGTTCAACGCTTCCCCCAGCTTACCCGGCACCGTATACATCTGCCCCAGGTACTTGCGCCGGTGGGTGCGCTGCTGCAGGACATCCTGTAATGCCTGCGCCGCCGCCAGCGCGGTTTCCTCATCAAACTCCAGTGGAATGGCCATACTCGCGTTACAGTCCGAAAATCGAACCTTAGAGCATAGCAAGACGTTGATTTGATCTCTACTGTGCTGCGTTCACAACAGGTTCATTTCCCGGGCTTTGGCCACCGCTTCAGTGCGGTTACCCACATTGAGTTTGGCGTAGACGTTTTTCAGGTGCCATTTGGCGGTGGTCAACGAAATATTGGCCCTCTGGGCCACATCCTTGTTGCGCAGGCCGGACTGCAGCAGCGTCAATACTTCTTTTTCTTTTTCCGTCAGCTGCTCCACCACAAAGCGATTCATTTGATCCGCCGAATCCTCCTGCAATACATCACAGAACATCAAACGGTAGGATTCCGGCAACGGGTTGATGACATTACTGTTAACCGCTTTCATCAGCAGCATGGCGCTGCCGGGCGCCTCATCGAACAGGGTCCGGCTCAGACACACCAGCCCGCCGCATTTAACGCTCATTTTTACTTCCTGCAGGGCCTGCTCTTCATTGCCCTGATGCCAGTACACCAGCGCCCGATTCATACGGCTGACCACCGCCCGCGAAACACAGCCATGACGTTCGGCACTGCGTATCAGATGGCCACACAACGCCTCCGCCTGATCAAACTTTTTGGTCATGATCAAAAAGATAACGCGGGAGACCCCCAAGCGGTCCACGCCTTCATCATAACGGGCGTCACTGCCCCAATAACCTGCGCGCTGTTTCTGCTCCAACTGATATTCCTGTTGCACCCAGTTCATGGTTTCCAGATCGCCGTGGGAGCGTGCATAGAGCGTCCATTCCAGGCAAAGCTGTGTGTTGAAACGTTCATAATCACCATGCAGCAACACCCGGGCAAGATAATTGAGCAGGCGTTTCGCTTCACCGTCATTGCCGCGAATGAACGCCAAGCGGGCCAGGGCACAGTAGCTTGCGGTAATGACTTCCGTGGCGCAGGCACTGGAGAGCATGGGCACTACTTCGCGCAACAGTTTCTCGGCTTCATCCAGGCGATTTTGTTCGTAACGGATAATGGAAATGGGTGTCGCCAGATTGACCCACTCCAGGGTGTAGGGCCGATCACTGACCGAACGAAATGCTTCTTCTGCCACCTGCACCGCCGATGGCACATTACCCTGGGCGCGCTCAGCCAATATCAACACCAGGTCGGCAAAACTGCGCAAAAAGTTCTGCCCGGAAATCCGCAAAATATCACGGGCGCGGTAAGCCTCTGATACCGCCGTTTTAAAATCCGCGTTCAACAGGTAATAGTAAGCCCGCATAGGGCTGTAAAACAGCCGCACGTGGTGTTGTACATTCTGCTGGTTGGGCATGCGATAGATATCATTGCGCCGAAATTCCGTATCATTGTGAAACAGCTCCAGCACGTTGAGCAGGAAGGACACGGAATCATCGTTGGCATAACGCCCCTGCATCTCCCCACGCCGGTTCAATTCCTGCACCAGCTCAATGTAGTATTCGGCCTGATTGAAACGCCGATAAAAAATCAGCGCGGTAATCAGCGGATACACCAATTCACTCTGGTTGATGATCCGCTCTTCCGGCAGGCGATCAATCCACTCGATCAAGCGGGTGAATTCACCGGTTTTAATCCACTGATCACTGCAACGCACAATGGCGCTTTCCAGTGCCTCGCCATCATCGATGTCCGCCAGCAATTCCAGTGCCTGCACACACTCCTTACGCTCCAGCAGTGTGGATGCGGCGCGCCGGGTCAGTGAATCGATCTCCTGCGGGTAATCAGCACGCAGGCGGTACAACAGAAATTCGCGAAAAATAGAGTGATAGCGATACACATCAGGCTGACCATCCACCGGATGCAGAAACACATGATTCTCCATCAAATAATCGATGCAACGCTGGGCGTTATCGATCTGCAGCACATCATTGCAGAGGGTGGCATCCAGGGTTTCAAGACAGGCGGTTTTGATCAGAAAGCGGCGGATATCATCCGGCTGCTGAGCCAGTACGGAGTCGGCAAAATACTGCAGCACCTCGGGGCTTTTACTCTCCTGCGCCATATGATCGGATTGGTCCGCGCCACCGCCCTTGAGTGACAGCGCCATCAGCTTGATACCGGCGATCCATCCTTCAGTCCAGTCCAGCAGGTCTTGCATGAACGCCTTATCGGCTGTCGCCAGCCCCACCGAGCGAAACCAGTTCTCCAACGCCTCCAGATCCCATTTCAGATCGTTGGCATCAATGCTGAGCAGGCTGTCTTCCAGTTTCAACCGGCTCAACTGCAACGGCGGATGGCTGCGGGATGCCACCACGAAATGAATATGGGGCGGCAAGGTAAAAATAACCTGCGACAGGGTACGATGAATATTATCATCCTGTATCAGCTGGTAGTCATCCAGCACCACAAACAAGGGTTCCCGCAAACGGGCCAGCCCCTGGGCCAGGGATTCCGTGACCGCTTCTACGGAAAACTCCACGCTGTCGTTTATCTGATTCAGGTAGTACGCATCGAATTGCGCACAGCTTTGCTTAATGGTTTTGATTAACGAGGAAAAGAACGGGGCAGGACTATGATGCCGGGGCTCCAGATTAAGTACGGCAAAGCGCGTGTTCTGGCGTCCGCTGCGCAACCATTGGCGCAACAGGGTGGATTTGCCGGAACCGGCCGGGGCCAGTAACACCGTTAAACGGTAATCCTCGGCACGATTCACCAGATCAATGAGTTGGGGGCGAAGCAAATTGTTGGACGACCGCTTCCCACTGGCCTCATTATCCCCTGGAGCACAGACATCGGACATAACCTACCTCAATAGCTTGCTTAACTTATTGTTATTTTGATGTTTTTTAGCTCTATTTCATGATATCCGAAATAGTGACCGGCCATTCCCCTTCCTATGAAGGGCCATTTCTTTAGCCGTTTCAGCCAATCTAACACAGTCAGCGGGAAATTGAGCACAGTCGCCAACCCATAATAATAATGAGGAACACCACGATGAAAATGAATAGAGGACTGCTGGTGCTGATACCGGCAGTGGTTCTGCTGTCAGCCTGCGAGCAGGCAGGCGAGTTCCCGGATTCAGAGGGGCAATGCAGTTTTGATTCGCTACGGGAAAGTGAGCGGGCGGCGTCGGCCGCCAGTTTCGGTACCCCGGAGATCACCAGCATGGCGGTGAACGGCAGTGTGGTTTGGGATAAGGCCGCCCCCCCGGCAACACCACCCAGCCTGCAACCGGGCGACGTCGTTACCCTGAGCGGCACCAATCTGGGCAACGGGCCGGACACCGATTTCACTAAAATCATGATCGGTAACACCCGTGTGCTGGAAACTGATCTGGTGATGTATAAACAGAAACTGGATATCGCCGATCAGGTGAATTTTGAAGTGGACGACCTGCTGGACAGCTGGCCCAAAGACATCCTCAATTGGCAACCCAATCAGATTCAGTTCACCGTGCCCGGGCACGTCAGCAGCGGCCCGCTTACCGTACAAATCCAGAAACGCACCGGCTATAACGAATCCCTCACCGAGCCGGGTCAGCCTTATAATGTAATTGATGCCCAAACCAGCCGCATCACCGATGAAAACTTTGAGCATAAGTGCGATGTGGTGTCTGAACTCAGCGCATCCAAAGCCACCTCCCCCATTGCGGTCAGCATTGTCAATCCGGAGTTTCGTGAGCTGGTGCGCTACGGTGAGGAGATTTTCTGGTCTTACGATTACAACATCGGCCTGGCCCATGCCATCCGCAATCTGTCGTGGGATAAAATCTTCAATTACGAAACCATTGACCCCATTACCGGTGAAGTGGCCGACCCGGCCAAGCTGTTCGGGGCCTATCCCACCGTGAGCGGCGAGGTGCCCACCGCCGCCATCGAGGATGTCTATTTTGAACAATATCCCCAGCCCAGCCCGATCCCCGGCTTTCTGACGGTGGAACCTCAGCTCACCCGCGGCAATACCCGGGATTCAGGCTGGGTGGGTTACCGCTACGCCCAGAGCAGCCACCCCTATGTGGGACGTGGTTCCTGGATCGGCTTTAACTGCGCCTCCTGCCATGGCTACCGGATCAGCTACGACAAGGCACCGGGCACCACGGTGACCAAGGTCTTCCCCGGCCTGCCCAATCCGGAGTGGACGGTGAAGTGGTCTGTTCTGGGGGACCGCAATGCAGAAACCACCTCCACCTTTGACGGCATCGTCACCAGCGAGGAGGGCCCCAGTTGGGATCCCGGCGCGCAGAAGATCGATAAAAGCATGCTGCTGTACCACCTGCCCCAGGGTACCGGCGAGCACAATATGATTCGCGTCAACGGTGAAGGCAGCAGTACCGACAACGACTATCAGTTTTCGCCCCACACCATTCCCAATGTGACCAACTACATGTCCATTCGCCGCTCGCTGTCGCACACTGAATCTTACGTGGGCTTTGAAGGCTCCTATATTCACGCCGAAGAGCCCGATGGCGCCACCGGCAGCATGTACCGTTACCCGCTGCAGGCGCTCACCGCCTATATGACGGTGCTGGACCAGGACGATGCCGATCTGCGCAATGTGGGTCTGTATCGCTGGCTGCGATACAACGGCAAACTGGCCGCGCAAACCGGCAATGAGAACCTCAGCGAAGGGGAGTTTGTGCAGAACGGCTGGGCCGCCTATCCCGGTGTGGTGGCAGCGGTCAATCAGGGCAGCAGCAGCTTTGCCAGTGCCTGTGGCAGTTGCCACCAGGACAATCTGGGGGCCCACACCAACGAGAACATGCTGCCGCTGAACGAAGTGGGGCACTTCTTCGCGCCATCGGTGTATCAACAGAAAACCCAGAGTGTGCGTGTCGGCTTTCTGCGCAATATGTATTGGGTGCAGCACCGCGGCCTGCTGACCGACGGTCACATCCGAAATCTGGAAGATCTGGTGCACCCGGACCGCTGTAACAGCGGCACCGAACTCTATAACCAGTATTACACCCTGCACCCACCGGTGGTACCGGCATTGGGTGGGCCGGACTTCCCCGAACCCTACCCCGCCATCAACCGTAAAGGGGATGTATTCCGGGTACCGAAATCCCAATCCACCGCTGCCGGGGATACCGCCGCACAACGCAATACGTTTATCGAGCGGCACAAGTATTTCGTGGAGGTGCCCTGGGACACTGAACACTACTACTGGGATTACCAGACGTTCCGCGCCCAGTACGGCCCGGATGAACTGGGCACCCCCGCGCCCATCGGCATGCCTGCAGCACCGCACCCATGGTGTGCAAATTCAGCAAGTGAAGTGAGCAACATGGTGCAATATATACTCACCCTGTAATGCATCCCGACTCAGAAAGGGGCCTGCGGGCCCCTTTTTTCGTGCACCGGGCGCACTGAATCACCCTTTTCCCTCTGTGGCATTGTTGTTGCTTTGCTCCAGATCAGTTCATAGGGGCTGGTGGGGCAGTCCCATTGGTTTACACTAAACGACACACTCACGGCGAGTGCAACGAGGAGATAGAGGATGAGCACACTGTACGAGAAAATCGGTGGGGAGCCCGCAGTTGATGCGGCAGTAGACCTGTTTTACAAAAAAGTATTGGCGGACGAACGCATCAAGCACTTTTTTGAAGGTGTGGATATGGCCAAACAGCACCGCATGCAGAAGGGGTTTCTGACCTTTGCCTTTGGTGGCCCCAACAACTACAACGGCAAGAATATGGCCGCCGCCCACCGCAAGCTGGTGGAAGAAAAAGGCCTGGACGACAGCCATTTTGACGCGGTAGTGGAAGACCTGGGGGCAACCCTGGTGGAGTTGGGCGTACCCGACGACCTGATCACTGAAGCCGCCGGAATCGCCGAGAGCGTTCGCGACGCCGTTTTGGGGCGCGGATAAGCCTATAGAGCCTGCAGCGCGAGCCTCCGTGGCTCGCCCTACCCTTCTGAAAAAACCTCCACATTACCTATATTTAGAATCCCTGCCCAGCTTACTTTATAGCGCCCATACCTTTGTACGGTGATGATTTGAGGGAAATTCGGTTTAATGATGGCATCGTAATCATAAGTGCGGGTGTATTCATTCTGCCCCAAGCTGTTAAGTCCCTGTGACTACTATCGCTTACGCTGGACCAAAACGATAACAACGACAAAAACCAAGCCCCATTTATAAAGGTATAAAAATATGATGCGCTATAAAACGGTTGCTGCCATGCTTCTACCCTCCATTTTGCTGATCGGCTGCGGCGGGGAACAAACTCCGGAAACCCGACGCGCCACGTCAAACAGCGCAGATCTGACAGGCTTGTGGCGCTTGAATTTTGAAACCAGCCAATCCGGCCTCAATGCCGATGCCGGCATTACTTACACTCTGGTGGACAACGGCAATGAGCTGAACATGGTAGCCTGCGCCGGCCGCCAAACGGCAACCCTGGCCCGTGATGGCAACACCGTAAGCGGCATGCCGGTGGGTGAAGGCACCATCACCAGCAACGACCGCATGACCGCCAGCGGCGGCCTGGGTGACAGCGAAGCCACCAAAATGACCACCAATCCGGCTTTTGATATGGGATCATTGGCCATGAGCGGTGGCGACCTGGGCAGCATCTCCAGCGCCAACCTCTGCGTACAATCTGACTATGCCAACATCCTGGGCCAGGCCACCCAGGAGCGCTACTCCGCCACCATTCTGCTGAACGGCCAGCCGCTGACCTTTGAGATCAGCCGCATGGGCAGCATCGGTAAGGGCACCTATGACGTGAATCGTGATATGTCAGAAGGCGGCATTCAGGTATTCCTGAAATCCGAAGCCCTCAAGCCCAGAGTGAACCGCTCCGAACTGAACCTGCGTAACGGTTCACTGACCATCACTGAAGACTCCCTGGTCTGGGTCAAAGGCAACTTCAGCGCCGATATGCCCAATGGTCAAACCGTTGCCGGCAACTTTGAATTTGAAAAGCCCTGATCCGAAGCGCGCACTGAAATCCCGGCCAGCGTAAAGCGCGGCCGGGATTTTTTTTGCCTGTGATTCAGCCTTCTGTACAGCCTGCGGGCTTGCGTACCCGCTTTTGTGAGGCCGGGTATCTGGCCAGTGCGGCCCCGGACCGCAGCGGGCGCGGCAGCAGCTCACCCCCACAGTTGGGACAGCTGCCATGCAGGCGCTGATTGGCGCAAGCAGTACAGAACGTACATTCAAAGGAACAGATCCAGGCACCGGGCTGATCCGGCTTCAGATCTTCATCACAGCATTCACAATTGGGTCGAAGCTCCAGCATCCACACGCCCTCCCGGTCATCACAACTGAACACTAACCCGCTCCCGGCAGCGGCGCAACTGTACAACTACCGCCATAAAAAAAGCCCCGCACAGGCGGGGCTTCAGTTGGCGACGAGGCTCGGAGATCAGCGACGCACGCGGTACTCTTCCAGGAACCATTCGTTCTCTTCATCCCAGGGGAAGAAGGGGTTGCCTACGTTGGCCAGGTCATCCGTGAACTCAGGGAAGTGACGCAGCAACACGGTTCGGAAGTTATTGTCATCGATCCAATCCAGACCCGCAGCAGAATAGACTTCAGGGGTGTATGACTCGGTGAAGAAGCGATCCGCCAGCAGGCGTCGCGATGCCATGGCAATGAAGATCTGGAATGAGGTTTCACCAAAACCATAGCCCGGTGGACGATAGCCTTCCGCGTAGGAGCCGATCATCACGTCAATGGCCTCAATATCATCGTTGTACAGCTCACGCAGCTTCTCGGCCATGGCCGTATCCGGTGTGATATCGGTGAAATCGGTGATGGGGTTCAAACCGATCTGGCGACGGAATTCGTTGTAGCGGGGAATGCCGCGCTCACGATCACGCAGGATATCCACCGCACCCAGATCCGTCATGGCCACACCAGGCTCTGCCGGGAAGTTCTGCAGGAAAGTGGGGAAGTTATTCAATTCAAGCAAACCCGGATGAGTATGGCCGAACGAATAGAACAGGTTGGCCATACCGTGATTGCTGGTCAACTGAGAAGCCCCTTGCAGCGCATGCTCCTGCAATGGGCTCACTTCCCGTACGCTGTCATTGTTATGATCACGTACTTCGATATAGTCACGCAGCAAGGGGTGCATACGATATACGGCAGTGAATTCCTCGGTCAGGCTGAAAGGCACCCCTTCCAGTTGGGTGGGGCCACCAATAATACCGTCCGTTGCCGCTTCACCCAGTTTCGGGAACCAGTACGGCATGAAACCGCGCCAGTTGGCAAACATGGCTTCGCGCAGGGTAAAGTTTTTCAGGATCGCAGGGGTCCAATCCACAGTGTGGACTTTGGCCATCAGGGCCGCGTTGATCAGACGTGCGGTCTGGAACAGACGCTCATCGGACCAAGCGGGATAATTCTGCTTCAACATATCGGCAATGGCGTTATGCTCTTTCACCCACAGGGTGTGCATCATCTCCAGGCCTACCCACCAATTGCGGTTAAAGCCGGTTTCCGGCAAGCCATCGTCACCCATGGGCAACAGGCCGTTTTCCAGCCGCATTTTACCATCCACCATCGTCCGCAGGCTCAACACCTTGGCCTCAGAGGAACCGTAAATCTGGGAACCGTCCCACCAGGCGGTGTTTTCATTAATGAACGTTGGAGCGCGACCGTCGGTTGGGTTTTTGGTGGGATCTGCAGGTGTGCGACCCACCGGCATGGTACCGTCCCCACTGTTGTGGGAATCACCCGGGGCAACCGGCACATTAATCTGATCACTGTGATCACGCAGGCCGTGCTCGAACCAGTCATGAATCATGAACTGGATCCAGTTCGCAGCCAGGTAGTTGAGGAAAGGCACTTCCTTGACACCGCTCTCCCGCGTCAGCAGTTCCTGACTCAGGGTACGGGGATTGGGGGTCAACAGGGTGGCTTCGTCGGGGAACGAAATGTCCGGATTGATATTACGCCCCATGCGCACACCCGCCATCCCCATGGCCGGTAAATCCAGATCATTACAGCGGCCGTCATAGGAGCGGTAGATCAAATCATCGGGCCCGCACTCCACAACCGGCCATTCACCTTCCGCATAGGTATCGAACAGGTTGTTTTCAAACAGTTCGCACCGTATTTGGCTAAGCGTAAGCAATCCAATCAGCGGTCCGAAGATCCACCATTTCATATATACGTTCATAGTCGCTCCAAGTCGTTTTTATAATTATCAATCGATAACAACTGAAAGATACGGTCGCGTACCCTCATGATTGAAAGCATATCCAGTTTGTTCAAGTCAGACGCCGTACATAGGTATGGGAGGGAGGGGTGGAAGGGGCGTTACCCATCACAACTTGCGTAACTCAAATGAATTAATCGTTCAATTAAATCACCTGAGTAATGTTACGCTTCCGTAAGGCTTTGCAACCAATTGCTATGGTTTGTGGCGTATTTGAATTTTATACATGAGCGTACAGGTTTTTGGGCCTTATTTACGATATAAGTTAATTCCGGCCAAATAGTTGCCTTATCAAAGACCATACCGCGAGCACTGATAAAGAAGAAAACCGGTTTGATAAGATAACACCCTCCCTTAGCATGGGTGTTGATCCAAGGAAGTCATTGCTAGTGCACAAACACCAGGGCTAGAATTCAGGCACAACATCGCATTCACTTTTGACCGACGACCAGAGTAGTGCCCAAAGATCGAGCGATGAAAGCAACAAATAACAAGACCGTGGCAGCGGCGACCGATTTGCAATGTACACTACCCCGCAGTCGGCTCACAGACAGAATTTTGCGTACCCACCTCAACACGGTGTGGATCGGTGCTCCCCGGGGTTTGGGCAAAACCATCCTGTTGCGCCAATTGACCCAGTTGCTCCTGCTTACCATATCCCCACGCCGGGTTCTGGCCATCGATATCGATCAACACAACGCTCTCGGCAGTCTGTTACAGCACCTGCGCCACGCCTTGCCCGAAGCCACCGGCACAACACCCTCCTCATTGACGGAATTGCTACAGGCGTTGCTCGGCAAGCCTGCCAGGCGAGATACGCTACACCTGCTGATCGATGGCCTGGACACGCGCCAGCATGGCTCCCTGATCCACTATCTGATCGAAAGCAGCAAAGCATTCCCCGGCCAGATTCGGCTTTACCTGGCCGTCGACGATTTCGTGCCATTGCTTAATCACCGTTTATTCAATGACACCCGGATGTTGCATCTTGCCATGGATGATCTACGTATGACGGAAGCAGAAATTCAGTCCCTGCTGGCTTTATACGGGGGCGCCCCCAACGATCATGATGCGCGCAGATTATTGCAGTTAACCGATGGCATACCGGCCGCCCTCACCCAACTGTTGAGCAATGCTCCGGTATCCGGTACACCACGCCATCAGCTGTTATGCAATTGGATCGAACACAACCTGGTCAGTTACCTGGAACCCATGGAAGTGCTGCGCCTGGCCAGCCTGTCAATTCTGCGGGAATTCAATCTGCAGCAGGCCACCCGGCTGCTGGGCGTGCCGGGTGCTGAAACCCGCCGTTGGTTGCAGCGTTACATCCCACTGCTGTTTGTACACGACACCGAACAGGATCGGTTCGTCTGGTCGCAACTGATACAACCCTTCTTTTTTCACTGCCTGTTGAATCAATACCGGGATTTACTGCCCAATATTCTGAAGCGCTCCGAACCCTGGCTGACGGATAGCCATTTCGATGAGCGCTGTCTTGGATACCTGATTCAATCCATCAAGAAAGCCTGGGCACAGGACATCATACTGTCCAAATGCCGCACCTGGTTTGAGCAACGCAACGCATCTTCGTTACTCCAACTGATGGAACACATCCCGGCGGACGACTGCCTGGCGCAAACCGAGCTGGCCCTGTATTACTGCTGGGCGCTGATTCTGCAGCGACGCATCAAAGAAGCGAACCGCTGGATCCAACTGATCGAGCAATACGATACCCCCGCAATTGAGTTGCAGGATAACCTGCTGGTGTTGCGCACCCTGACTCAGATTTTTGATTATCCACGCCCACCTTGTCATCAAAGCGCGACGCTGCTGGAGCAGTGCCTGGACAAACACAGCCTGTTCCAAGGGGAAGTTCTGAGCTTTTATGCCAATATGTTGCATGCAGTGGGCGCATCCGGGGTATCAAAAGAAGCTTTGCTGAAAGCCATCCGCTTCCATCAGTCCAATCACAATCTGAGCCACTTGAGCCATGCCCGCATGCTGTACTGGCGTTTTGAGTTCAACGAAGGTGAAACCGGTACCGTGCTGGAGGCCGCGCAACTTTACCTGCAGGAACTGAAACAAAACAAATGCCAATCTGAATCAGGTGATGACATGCTCGCCGTTGACCTGGCCATCGCCATGGTGCAAAGCGGCATCGCTGACTTCCTGCATGAACGCAACCACATGCCAGAAGCGAAAACGCTGTACCTGGAATCCATACCGGTGTTGACTCAATCGGAATGGACTTACACCAGTGTGGTGGCGCAGGTGGGCCTGACCCGACTGCTGATCAATAGCGGCGATCACGAAGCGGCCAACCGGGAAATGGAGACGATCAAAAAGCGGGTCGTCAACCGGGAAAATACCGGCCTCAACGCCATTCTGTGTTTTGAGACCATGCGTATTCTGCGCTCCCAGGGTAAATCCGTGTTGCCGGCAGCAACCCAATATGAGATGGACCTTAATAATCTGACCATCGAATCGCTGTTTGAAGATCAACTGGACAAAGAACGTTTATTCTGGATCAAGTGTTACATCATGGTGTTGCTGGAACAAAAGAATTTCACCAGCGCGTTGATCTACGCCGTCAAAGGCCTGATCAAAAGTCTGCACCTGCGCGATAACCGCTGCCGCACGCAATTTGCCAACATCAAGGCGTTATGTGAATACGAGCTGGGGCAAAAACAGGACGCCATCAAAAGCATCAACGAAGCCATGCAACTGGCACAGAAATACGGTTTTTTACAAACCATGCTGAGGGATGATTTTGGCTGGGGCAAAGTATGGTTGGAGGTGGACCAGAAACGGGCTTTCGATGCCCTCCTGGTTCCCAGCTTTATCAGCGAGATTCGCACTCAATTACAGGCGGGTACGGCAGATAACCATACTGCTGCCGGGCAACACCCGCTTGATGTCAGCCGTTCCGCCAAACTGGAAAGCTGCCGCCAGCTGGGATTAACAGAAAAAGAATACGAGATACTGAAGTTGTTGGCCGAAGGGCTGTGCAACAAGAAAATCGCCAGCCGCTCTCAGATTGCGCTGACCACCGTCAAATGGCATTTACAAAACATCTTTGGAAAACTTCAGGCGCGCAATCGGACTGAAGCCGTGGTGAAAGCGCAGGAACATTCCCTCATCGGACATTAGCAGGCAAAAAAAAAGCCACCTGACGGTGGCTTTCCTGACTCAGTTCAGCTTGCGTCCCGATGCAGTGTCTCGTACTCAAAATCACCACGCAGCTGTTCTGCAATTTTAATGACGTCCTCGTCACCCATTCTGCGCAGCACTTCCATCTGCTCGTCAAACGCATCCCAATCCTGGGATTTGGCGTACACCTGCATTAACCGCAGACGCAGATCCTTACGGCCCGGCCGCTTGGCAATCTCAGCATGAATAACAGCCAGGGCTTTCTGATACTGCTTGTACAGAATGTAAAGGTCGATCATCTGATCAACATCGTCTTTACTGGCTTCTTCCTCTTCTTTTTCTTTGCGCACCTGCATCAAAGCGGCTTCCTGATGGGCAGCCTTTTCCTTGATCTGATGAATGGCCTTTTGTACCTGGTCCGGTGCATCCGCTTTGCTGCGGTCACGTTTGGTACCAAACACCAACTCATACAGGTCTTCATCACGGATTGCTTCCGTGCGTTTGATTTCATCAACCTTACGTGCTCTTAGCCCCATCATCGCCAGCAGCAGGCCAAGCGGCAGCATGGCCAGCAGGTACCAGAATCCAGCACCGGATTTCTCGATAAGGGTGTTCGGGTCATTGCTGCCTGCACCAATCAGATCCTGAGCCACAGCACCCCGTGACGGGGTTTCCGGCAACGGCGCCGACTGCGCAGGTGGCTTGGTTTGTTGCAATGCAGAGGTTTGCGACGCAACCTGCTGCAGGGTCGGTGGTGGTGGCTCCGGCGCCAGTGTCTCAGCTTGCGCTTCTGCCTTGATTTCCTCGCTCAACTCCTGCGCCAGGGCAATGGTCGCGTTCATCGCAACACGCTGTTCCTGCATTCTTAGCATTTCCGCCTGCACCTTCTGCTGAAACGCCACCAGCTCTGCCCGCTCGGCCTGCAATTGCGCTAACTGCGCTTTCAGTTGATCCACTTCACTGATCTGTTGTTCAGTACCGGCAGCGCTCACGGGCACCACCACAGTGGCGGAGGGTTTGGTGTCTGCTGCGAAGGTTACCTCAGATTGGCGCTGCTGGTAACCAGTACTGGCCAATTGATCCAGTCGCGGTGATGCAGGCGCTTGCACCAGCCCCTGGGCCGGCACGGATAAGGTGGCACCTAATTTGAGCAGGCTTCTGTCGCCACGGACAAAAGCCTGCGGATTGTGTTGGTACAACACATCCATTGTTTGCTGAATGGAGAGGCCGGTGGCAGCGCGGAATTTCCCTGCCACTTTCCACAGGGAATCCCCGGCCTGAACCACATAACTGCCGTCCAGGGCGATGTCCGGTACAACAGACTTGGATGTATCGGGCTTGGCTACAACGGGCTTGGGTTCAACCGGCGCCGGCCTGATCACCGCCTGCGCCACAACGGGGCTGAACTGCGCCTGCGGATTGCGCCAGCGCGAGGCGTAACCCGGGGGGTCCAATAACAGGTTGTAGCGACGATAGGTGGTACCTGAAGGCCAACTGAGCTCCACCACAATGTCCAGAAAAGGCTCCACGATACGTTTGGAAGTGCGCACCAGCACGGCCTTATGGCCCTGGGCAGTGGTCACCACATCAAACTGGATGCTGCCGTGGCTGTCTTCATAGCGGGCATCAAAACGTTGATACACCTCCATCTGCGCCAGGTTGACACGAATATCCGCCACCCCCAAATCCCCAGGGGACAACAACTGAATCTGTGCTTCCAAAGGTGAACCCAAATAAGACTGGACGTCGATATTCCCCAAGCCCATTCCATTTGCGATACCAGCGTGCAGGGCAGCGCTGGCCAATAACATCGACCGATACTTCATGGCTAATCTCGAATGCTCTCTGAAATTCCCTGCTTAAACTGTAGACCATTTCACAGAAATTTTGATTAACCCGTATACACAAGACATACGAAATATCGCAAAGACTTTCATTTGGCGCCAAATGACCGAATCTGGGTAATTAATTTCCCGTGCTATATTTCGCTAAGGCATAACGGGGAGGTGTGACGTGGAAACCTGGTGCGAAGGGGTCTATTTTGAACCCGGACCAAACAAACCTAATTTGGCTGGAATCATTCTCAGTTGTGGTATTCACGGTGATGAAACCGGCCCCATCCATCTGTTGCAACGCCTGCACAACGAATTACAGTTGGCGGCGCTAGCCCCTTCGCGACCGCTGTTGCTGATTTTCGGCAACCCTGACGCCATCCGGCACCAACAGCGTTATGTGGACAGTAATCTGAACCGCCTGTTCACCCGCACCCCATCCCCCCAGCCGGTGGCCGGGGAAAGCCGTGAGGCAGCACGGGCCCGCCAACTGATGCAGGTCTGTCAGCGTTTTCAGCAGCAGGTACCGCAGGTGGATTTGCATCTGGATCTGCACAGCACCATCAAGCGTTCCTGTATTGAGCGTTTTGCCCTGACCCCGGTACACAGCGGCCACTACAGTGACCGCTGGCTTGGGCAGCTGTGGCAGGCAGGCTTCGGCGGCTTGGTGCACCAAACCCGGCGCGCCAATACTTTCTCCCAGTTTTCGTTGGATGTGCTGGGGGCGGATAGCTTTACCTTGGAGTGCGGCAGCCTGCAGCAGTCTGACGAACCCCACGACCAGCGCTTGTGGCACTGGCTGGTTAACTTGGTGGGTTCCGAAGTGGCCTGGCACACAAAGGAGCCCGGCGGCCGTCAGCAACCAGCGCTGCGGCAATTTACCGTGGCCGAGGAAATTATCCGGGCTTCCGATCAGTTCCGTTTTTTAGTGGATGAAGGCTTACCGAACTTTAGCCAGCACCCCCCGGGTACGGCGATTTATCAGGAGGCCCGGGGCACCTTTACCATTGACGAGGAACGCTTCAGCCTGTTCCTGAACAGTCGGGTTGAAACCGGTCAGCGTGCGGGATTACTGCTGAAACACCTACAATGATGCATCCAACAGCGCCAGGGGCAAATCCAGTAACCGATAGAGGTTACGTGTGGTTTCCATCACCTGGCGGGTAAACTGCCAATCGGCCAATTGCTCCAGTGTCAGGCGCTCGGGATACTCCTTCTGCACCAACGCCACCAACTGCTCGTGCAGTTCATCATCCAGGATCAGCCTGCCTTTTAACGCCCGTAACGCTGCCTTGTCCAGATTCACCCGCAGTCGCAGGCAAGCAGGGCCGCCGCCGTTACGCATGCTTTGCTGCAAATCCACATAAGCAATCTCCTGCAGCGCCAGTTGTTGACGTAATTCCGTTTCCACATACCGCTTCACCGCTGCATCCTGTTCACACTCCACCGGCAGCAGTAACACCCGATGGGCGGCGCCCCCCAGAATCTGGCTGTTGAACAAATAGCTGGATACCGCCTGCTGCAGGCTGACGTCCGCCTCAGGCACCTGCACGATGGTGACCTGATCACCACTGCGCGAGCGCACCTCATCCAACACCTGCAGCTGATTCAAAAACGCCTGCTGGTGGCAGAGCAACAGTCCATCATGGGACAGGGCAATCACATCGTTGTGAAATACTCCGGCGTCAATGGCCTCGGGATTCTGTTTCACCAGCATGACCTGCTGCTCGGCAAGCCCCCCTAAACGGGCGATGGCGGCGCTGGCTTCGCGGGTTTGCCGGGATGGATAGCGGCTGGGTGTCCGTCCGCCATTGGCATCATTACCGTAGACAAACACATGCAATGCCGCCTGCCGGGGCAACGCAATACGCATGTGGTTGGCGGCCCCTTCATCGGCGTAGGCCGCCACTGCCGGCAAGGGTGCAGTCACCTGAAAGTAATTTCGGTCAGCGAACACATAGCGCAACAGGGATGTGGTGGCAGCCGCCTCAATGCTGCGGTGAAAATGACTGAGCAGGTTGGCGGGCACCAATACCGTACGTTGCGATTCGTTATCACAAGCCGGTATCACCGTGGCGGCATTGGCCACCCACATGGCCGAAGCGGAACTGCACATGCTCAACAGATGGGGTGACTGCTGCCACACCTGGGTCAGGATGGCCTGCAGGGAACCCTGAAATCCCAACTGGCGCAGCACCGAAAAATTCGGCCGCAATTGCGGCGGCAACACGCCCTGGATAAAGCCACGATCCATCAACCAGCGCATTTTTTCCAACCCCTGCAACGCCGCCTGACGGGGATTGGATACTGCACCCTGGTGGCCTATGGAGGCCAGATTGCCAAATGCCAATCCTGCATAGTGATGAGTGGGGCCAACCAAGCCATCAAAATTCACCTCACAGGACATGTTGTATCCCCGGGGGCAGCGTCGCCGGCAACGCCACTTGATCCGCCCTGAGCGTTGCCACCGGATAGGCGCAGTAGTCCGCCGCATAATAGGCACTGGGTTGATGGTTGCCACTGGCGCCAATGCCGCCAAAAGGCGCCTCGCTGCTGGCACCGGTTAACGGTTTATTGGCATTGACAATACCGGCACGGCTGCGTTGGTAGAATGCATCAAAGTGGCTTGCCTGATCGGTAATGATACCCGCCGCCAGGCCAAAACGGGTGGCATTGGCCAGGCTGATGGCCTCATCCAGATCAGCGTAACGGTAGACCTGCAGCACGGGGCCGAACAGTTCCTCATCCACTGCCTGTTGTGCGTCGCTCATTGCCATCAACGCCGGGGTCATCAAGGTACCGCTCTCATTCAGAAACCTGGGTGGTAACAAGTACTGTCCACCGACGTTCTGCAACAACTGCAACCCATTCTGCAAATGCTTGACCGCATCCGGGTTGATCACCGCCGCCATAAACGGTTGCGGGTCCGCCAGGCCCGGTGCCACCTGTAGCTGCTGGCAGGCGGTGACCAGTTTTTCCTGAAAGTGATCCCCCCACTCACCGGCGGGCAACAACAGGCGCCGGGCGCAGGTGCAGCGTTGTCCGCTGCTGACAAAGGCAGAAAACAGGGTGGTGAAAAGCGCAGCGCGGACATCCTTCACCGGCTCCACCACCAGCGGGTTATTGCCTCCCATTTCCAGCGCCAATACTTTCTGGGGTTGACCGCCAAACTGCTGATGCAGATAGCGTCCGGTCTGGGCGCTGCCGGTAAACAGTATGCCGTCCAGCTGCGGGTGCGCCACCAGCACGGCACCGGTAACCTTGTCGCCGCATACCATATTCAACACCCCCGGTGGTAACCCTGCCTGCTGCCATAATTGCAGCATGGCGCAGGCCACTGCCGGCACCAGCTCACTGGGTTTGAACACCACTGTGTTGCCCGCCAGCAACGCCGGTATGATGTGGCCGTTGGGTAAGTGGCCGGGAAAATTAAAGGGCCCGAACACCGCCAGCACGCCATGGGGTTTGTGGCGCAGCAGTAACTCACCCTGTGCCGTGACCTTGCTGCGGCTGCCGCTGCGCTCTTCATAGGCCTGCAACGAAATGGCCGCTTTACCCGACATGGCAGCCACTTCAGTACGTGCATCCCACAGGGCTTTGCCGGACTCACGGCTGATCAGATTGGCCAGTGACTCGGCGTTTTCCTGTAAGGCCGCAACAAAACGATTCACATACTGCAGGCGCTGCTGCAGCGTCAGCCCGGACCAACTGAAAAACGCGGCACGGGCCGAGGCCACCGCCGCATCCACCTGGGTGCTGTCTGCCGCCCTGCCTTCCCAGAGCGGATGGTTGTCAACCGGATCCCGCGACTGCCACTGTGCCCCGTTGCCATCACTCCATTGCTGATCGATCAATATGGATTTATTCATCTTGACTGGCTTCCCTGTTCAGTACGATGCAACGCACCTTGTCCTGCGCATCCAACTGCAACAAATGCCACAATTGCGCTGTATCCGCCGGGAACCGATCATCGCCCAGAGGCATCAACAAGGTGCACCGGAATTCGGCGCGGTGAGGATTGGCCACCAGCAACGGATAGCCGTGTAATGCTTCTACCTGCAGTTGACTGGCCAGATAACTGTCCCGTATTGCCCGCACCCGATTCGCGTAACATTCCAGAGTCGGGCCGGCATCAAAAATATCCACGCAGCCTTCGTAACGAAAACCTTCGTGCTCCAGTAATCTTTTGGCCGGTTCGGTCTGGCGGTGCACCTTGCCGATCACCTGCCGTGCCGAGGCCGGTAAAAAGCGTGTATAGAAAGGATAGCGCGGCATAAGCTCAGCGATAAATTGCTTCTGATTTAACGCGGTTAAGTAATCCGCCTGGGTAAATTCAATGTCGAAAAAATGCCGGCCCAACCCCTCCCAAAAAGGTGAGTTGCCGTTATCGTCCAGGTAACCCCGCAGTTCCGCGATCAGCTTGTCGGCAAACAGCTGGCGAAACTGCGCAATAAACAGAAAGCGACTTTTCGAAAGCAAGGCGCCGGCCTGGCTGCGGCGAAAGTCGGGATGCAGATACAACGAGCACAGTTCACTGCAACCGCTGTGATCGCTGGTGAGAAACAGGGTTGGAAACTGATGGTAGACGCCGAGCGTCTTGGAGGCATGAACGATGGTGCTGACGCGGTAGGTATAGCAGGCCTGATCCAGGCCAATGGCGCTTTCGATTCCCGCAACGCCCACCAAGCGCCGGCTTTGGGTCTCTTCCAGGACAAACCAGAACAGGCCGTCACCATGATCGGTGAGGTGCTGGTGCGTATCGACCGCGCGGGCCAGTTTTGCCGCGATGGTGGCTTCGTCCGCCGGAAGATTGGTAAGGCCACCGCCGCTGGACTGCGCCAGTTCGACAATGGCCTTGAGATCCTGACGTTGCGCCAGCCTGATTAGCAGCATGACGGCCTCCCACTGGTTTTGGCTCGTTGTGCAGCACGTTATGTTGTAACTATAGGCTAATCAGGGCGATGCAGGCCAGTGACGGATTCATTACACCACACCGCCGGCGGTTACAGGCGAATGGAACCATCCTGAATTTTCTGGAAGCGTGCGTGATCCAGGGGCACATACTCCTGCGCATCGTTATCCAGCATGAACACCGGATCCGCGCACTGTTCCGGATCGAATCCTTCTTTTTTCAACTCCACCTTACGGTTTTTAAAGGTACCGGTGATCTCATGCTCATCCCGCACCCGCACAAATAAGGGTATGGCGTAGCCGGGCAGTGAAGATTGCAGAGTGTGGGCCAGGCCCTTGCCATCAAATTCTTCCAGGGAACCGTGCAGGGTAATCGCGGCCATGCCGGCGCGGCCATCGGCATTGGGCACCTGCACCCCGTACACTACGGCCTGCTCAATCTGATCTACATGTTTGAACGCCGCTTCCACTTCGGTGGTGGCCACGTTTTCACCCTTCCAACGGAAGGTGTCCCCCAGTCGATCCACAAACTGGATGTGCTTGAAGCCCTGATCGCGCACCAGATCCCCGGTGTTGAACCAGCAATCATCGTCTTTGAACACGTTGCGCAGCAGTTTTTTCTCACTGGCGCTGGCGTCGGTATAACCGTCAAAAGGAGCCAGGCGATTGACCTTGGTGATCAGCAAGCCCACACCGCCGGTGTCCACCCGCCGCATGCGGCCATCACTGCCCCGCACCGGTTCCTCGGTTTCCGGATCACACTTCACCACCGCGAACGGCAATGGGCAGAACCCGGCAGTGCAGTCCACATCGAAACTGTTCACAAACGCCAGGTTGCATTCACTGGCTCCGTAGAATTCACACACGCGCTCAATGCCGAAACGCTCCTTGAACTCCATCCAGATCTCGGGCCGCAGTCCGTTACCGATCACAGTGCGTACATTATGCTGGCGATCCTGTGGGGACGGCTCGCGGTTCAACAGATAACGGCACAGCTCTCCGATGTAACAGAACACAGTAGCGTCATGTTGACGCACTTCGTCCCAGAAGCGGGAGACACTGAATTTTTTGGTCAGCGCCACACAGGCACCACTGGCCAGCGCCGAACCCCAGCTCACCGTTAAGGCGTTGTTGTGGTACAACGGCAACGGCACGTAAATGGTGTCTTCGTGATTCATGCGGGCAGTCAGCAGGCCCATGCCCGCACCGCCTTTCAACCAGCGCCCGTGAGACATCACCGACGCCTTGGGCATGCCGGTGGTGCCGGAGGTAAAGATATAAAAACAGGGTTGTTGGCTGAGAATGGTTTTGGTGCTCTCCGGATTCACACTGGGCATCAGGCGGGTCTGGGTTTCCAGATCCTCATACCCCAACGGACACAACGCCGGGTCATCACCCAGCCACAAATGACGCACGTTCTGGTTTTTCAGTGGGCTGTATTCGGTGTCTTCCACCGCGGCGACGCTCTCGTCGCCCACCACCATCACTTTGGGTTTAATCAGGCCCAGGCTGTGACTCAACACTTCATCGCGCTGGTTATAATTAACCATACCGGCAATGGCACCCAGTTTGGCGGCCGCTGCCGTGCAAGCCAGCATCTGCGGCCGGTTTTCCGACATGATGGCCACAACATCGCCATTGGCCACACCCAGCTTCTGATACAGGGCGGCAATGCGGTTAACCCAGCCATTGAAGCCGGCATAACTCCAGACTTTATCTTCAAACTTCAGTGCCGCCCCGGCCGGATGGCGTCGTGCCTGCTTTTCCAGCAACAGACCAATGGACATTTTCTTGTCGGGACCGGCACTGATCATGCTGCGAACACCGCTGACAAAAGCAGGGGCTTCGGGAATGGCACGCAGGATGCCGGAGGTGATCTCGGATAGGCTGACTTGTTTATTGGCGTTCATGAGCACACTGTATTTGTTATGGTAAAACGCCGCACATCATCGCAAACTTGCCCGCCATAAGCCAGACTAACCAGTCTCACAACGGCGCCGCTGGAGCCAATGCCGTGCCTGTACCGGCCCCAGCCCCTAGCGCAGAGGGATCTTCGGGCTCCAGCGCAACCATTCCTCATTGGCTTCGGTGTACAGCTTAAAGCGCTCCCCCTGCTTGGCCGGGGCCAGGGTTTGACCCTCATCCGGGGTGGCAAACGAGATGCCGCCCGCCAGGATGGACTCCAGTGATTCGGTTTTGATGCTGGCACCGCTGAATAATCCCACATCGATGTTGACACCACTGGCGTTCCAAAAACGGGTGCCGGCCCGCACCAGAGCGTGGTACGGCGGCTTGATATTGGCGTACACCAACACCTCATCAGCGGTGGCACTCAATTCGTAGCCGGTTACCTGCCCCACCACTATATCCCGGTAGTAAACCCGCAAGCCTTCCCGCACGGAATTCAGGCGGCGCGCCGTGAGTACAATGTTCAGTCCATCCTCCGGTTGCATCACCGACACGGGATCGGTTGCCGCCACAAACTCATAACGGGCGGCGCCTTCACCCGGCTGTACTTCGATGTACTGACCTTTCAACAACGTATCCAGGTTGGAGGCCCCGGTGATGCCCAGCTTGGGCTGTACCAGCCAGAAGCGGCTGCCTTCCACGGCAAAACGTTCCGGGTACTGCCGCAACAGGGCGTGGGCGGTCACCCCACTGAGATCCGGATTGAGATCGATGCGTTTTATCTCACCAATGGTGAAACCCTGAAACTTGATCAGGGTGCCCGCTTCCACGCCCTGGCTGTTGGGGAGCCGAAGGCGAATTGCCACGCCGTTTTCCTGGGCCAGCTCATAATCGTCGTACAGATTAAACACGTGACCGTTGGCTACGCTCGGGCCACTGCCCTGCTCCGGATTAAAAAAGGCGATCCCGCCCTGCAGGATACTGGTGAGGGATTCTGCCCGCACTTTCAGTTTGGTAATGGAGCCCGACACCGAAATGCCACTGGCTTTCCAGAAGCGGGAATGTTCATTGACCAGCGCGGCATACTGCGGTTCGATGGTGATGTCGGCAATCACACTGCGACGGGAGCGTGACAGCGATACCGCCTGCACCTGGCCCACCGCCACCTGACGATACAGGATGGGCGTGCCGCGACTGACTGAACTCATGGCGGCGCTTTCCAGCTTGAGGTGCAACCCCGGGCGCGAGTAATCCACCTTGGGCGCCTCCGGCAACGCCACGAATTCCCGCTGTGCCTGCTGTTGCCCGCCTTGCATAACTTCCATTTCAATATGATTGCCTTGCAACAACGTATCCAGGCCACTGACACCCTGCAGGGAGACTTCCGGCTTCACCAGCCAGAAGCGGGTGGCGGAGGTAAGATAGGGTGCTGCTTCGGGGTGAAAGCTGACCTCCGCGGTAACGGCTTGCTGCTCATTGTCATAACTCACCGTTTGCACCAGCCCCACTGCAAAACCATTGAACATAACCCGGGTTTTCTCCGGCTCCAGGGTAACCGGAGGGCGAAAGGTGATGCGCGCCATCACACCACGTTGGGCGGCATCGAAATCCTCATACAGGGTATACACGTCTTTGTTCCTGGCCACCGGGTTGTCTTCGGTCACGGCAGGCGCATCAAAAGTGATCCCGCCCTGCACCACCGACAGCAAGGATTCCGCCTGCACGTTCACCCCACTTAAATCGGCGCTGGCCTTGATCCCACTGACATTCCAGAAGCGACTCTGCTGACTCACCAGGCCGGCGTATTCGGGCTCAATATGAACGCGTATACTGACCAGATCCTGCTTGGGCTTCAGTTCATATTGGGTCACGCTGCCCACCACAATTTTTTTGAACAATACCGGCGCGTCCACATGCAATGAGCCCAGATCGCGGGCTTGCAGTTCCAGATGCAAGCCCGGCACCTGGGTATCCAGCGGCGGGGGATCGGTGAGCGCTTTAAAGTAAGTGGATTTTTTCCCGGTCAGCCCAACTTTGACGCCGATATAATTACCGGTCACGATGGTTTCCAGGCCGGTCACTCCACTGAGGCTGATTTCCGGTTTCACCAGCCAGAACTGGGTACTCTCCCGCAGCAGCGGTTCCGCACGCCGATCTATTTCAACGGTGGCAATAACCCCCTCCAGATCCGTGGTATCCAAGCGAATATCGGTGACGATACCGGCAGTGATGCCTTCGTAGATCACTTTGGTTTTACCCACTTCCATACCGGTCCCGCTGGGGAAATCGATGGTAATTTCAATGGGTGACTCAATCAGGGATTTCACCAGCAACCAACCGCCAATGACCACGGCGATCATGGGAAGCAGCCAGATAATGGAAAAGGATTTGGATTCCCTTACCAGCGCTTCCTGATATTCCTGATCAGTCATTCGGTTCTTCCTGCAGATCCCAGAGTAAACGAGGGTCGAAGCTCATGGCGGCAAACATGGTCAGCACCACCACTGAGGCGAACGCGGTGGCACCGGGCCCGGCACTGATCTGAGCCACTGTTCCCAGATCCACCAGCGTTACCAGAATAGATATCATAAACAGATCCAGCATGGACCAGGCTCCAATCACCTCGATGATTCGATACAGCACCGTACACTCTGTTTTGCTGAGCGACCATTTGAAGTGTACCGTAAACAATAACAACATGATGCCCAGCAGCTTCAGCATGGGCACCGCCACACTAGCAATAAATACCACTATCGCAATGGGAATCATACCTTCTTCCGCCAGCTTGATAACACCGGACACAATGGTATCCGGCTCACCTTCGCCAAAATACACCACGGTCATAATGGGATACAGATTGGCGGGCACCAGCAACACCCAGGCCGCCACCACGAAGGCCCAGGTATGAGAGATACTGTGGCGAATCCGTCCATGGAGGGCACTGCCACAGCGGGGACAGGCGCCCACGCCGGTGCGCGGTTGCCGTACCAACAGCTGACAATCCAGACACAACACCAATCCCTCAGAGCGGGCGGTTTTCATGCAGCCCTCCACGAGTTTGCCCGACCTTTTCCCAGATGGGATGGGTGTCAAACATCACTGCGTTCAAGGTGGTGGACAGCATCATGCCGGAAAAGCAGATCATTCCCACCCCCATATGCACCTGCCCCGAATCAATCATCTTGATGTAGGCCACCAGAATGCTGAGCATATAGACTTCCAGCATGGCCCACCTGCCAATTCGACTCTGCGACTTCAGCAACAGCACCAACAGACCACCGTAACGTCCGGCCCGCACCAACAGGCAGATCAGCAGTACCAATGCATTTTGCAGCATGGGGGCCACAATACTGCAGAACATCACCAGCAGGGCCATCCACCAGAAACCCGCCTGAAACAGATGCAGCACCCCTTTGACCATGGTGTCCACCGTATCCAGCCCCAGCATGTTGAAGGTCATAATGGGCATAAAAAACGCAGGCACCATCAAGGTGAGGGAGGTCAGACTGAGCGCCAGCCCGCGGTCGATGGGATCGCGGGCCGGCTTGCGCAGTGTGCAGCGGCAGCGCGGGCAGACCAGTTTTTTGCCCGGCGGCACCGCCACCGTGGCCAGCAGGGCATCGCATTCGTGACAGGCAATGTGAGGCTGGCCATAGAGCATGACTAGAGCTTCACGCGCCCCGGCCTTGCAGCATGGGGATCAGACGGGCGTCACGGAGGGCGGCGGTGCGATGTTTGGCAAAAGCCTGGTATTCCGGGTTCATCACCATGCCGACAAAGGCTTCAATGGACGGGTAGCGCACCAACAGCACCTCGTCCCACTGCTCATGGGGCGGTGCCACCAGGGGCACCTGGGCCGCCCCCATGAACACCACTTCACCACCACAGGCAGCAACATGCTTGATGGCCTGCGCACTGTAGCGGGCATAGGCTTGCCGCCCGCTGCAGGGTTCGCTGTCATCGTCGTACACGGCCTGTTCGCGAAACGCCAGCAGATTCAACATCACCACCGGTTGGTCTTTGGGCAGCGCCTTTAATGCCCTGGAAAATGCCCCCTGATCGGGATCAACAGTATTCATATGCCTTGTTTACTCACTGTCATTATTTGATTTTAACGGCCATGCCCTGTGCTTTAATGTGACCGAAGCTCACCACATCAAACTGCTCTTCGTAGGTCACCTTAATCACCGCTGTGGCCCCTATCTCACGGGCTTTTTGCATCAGCCCCAGGCGAGCATGACGTTGTGTCGGCTTGGCATTCAACAGGGTGGGAGGACGAATCACCACTTCCAAAGGGCCAATCTCCTCATAAGGCACATCAAGATCGTCGGCGGTGACGGTTACCGGGTAATCTGTGGCGGCCATTGCTTTACTGGAAGGTGGAATATTGGACGTCATGCGGTAGCCGGTACAACCGCTCAGCAAGACCAGAAATGACACTAGACAGATTGCTCTCTTCATAACAAACAGTCCGTTTTTCAATGAGTTAGTTATTTTTTTCGGGCTGTAGACACACACCACTGATAACTTACCACAAATGCCGGCCGAAGACCCAACCGACGCGGCAGGCCTGTGCGGCGTGCTGGATTATTCACGACCCAGAATCCGTAAAATACGCAGGAACAGGTTAATAATATCCATATACAGGGCGGCGGCACTGTCCACGGCATTGTCCATGGTTTTGGGAATCTGGTTGGCCCGGCCCCAGTCATAGCCGATGTAACCACAGAAGATGGCCACCACAATCCAATCCAGAATGCCGTGATGAATACCGAAGACAAAGATCTCCACCAGCTCGACGACAATAACCACCAGCAGGGCAATGGTCAGCACGCCGGCAATCTTTTGGAAAAAGGCGGGAAACATGGACCCCAGACACATCATGATCACTGTCACCAGGCCCGTCACCCGGATGGCTTCAGCCACGATGTCCGGGTCATAACGACTCACCGCCAGATTGACGACAAACCCGAACGGCACTACCACGAAGTTATAGCCAATGAAACTCACCGTGGGATTGCTGGATTTACTGTACAGGTACACCCCAAAAAAACAGGACGCCAGAAAACCCAGAATCAAAATCCAGGGACTCACCCCGGCAACGGATTGCGGCGGAATGGTTTCCACCATGTACCAGTTCAAGCCAAAGCCCCATAACAGGGTCAAGCCGATGATCAGGTTGTAGGCGGTCGCGCTGATGATCGGGTCTGTCGTTCGGGTACGACTGAAGACATTATCCATGTTGATTCCTTACCGCTATTGAAAGGTCTTGCTTGATTGATGTTACGCCAATCTTAGCCGAGGCAGGCGGCTTAAGCGACCACCGCGGCGCCCGTAGCGCCGCCACCTGCGGGCTGCCGCTCCTTCACCAACACGGTGAGGGTCAGAGCCGCCACCTTTGGGGTGCCCACACCCTGCCCCACCGGATAGGGGAGCCTGTCACCGGAAGGCCGATAGCCACGGCGCCGGTAAAAATCGATCAAGGCGGTATTCTGGCTGACCACACAAACCTGAAAACGGTGGTGCCAATCCCGGGCGTACGCTTCCGCGTACTGCAGCAGCGCCTTACCACAGCCCTGCCCCTGTAATTCCGGGGCGACCGCATAGGTGCCGAACTCTACGGCATCCGCCAACCGCTTCACGGCGATGCAGCATCGGGGCCGATCCCCGGCAAAGCCAACGATCAGGTCACTGTCATTCTGCTGGATCAATTGCACCAGCGCCTGGGCGGTAATACGCTCGCCGTCCACCAGGTGCTGCTCGGTGGTCCAGCGACCGGCACCATCATCCTTACCACGATAGGCGGCATTAATGAGCCCCCGTATGTCCTCCAGCGCGGCCGGATCCCTGTGTACCCGATACTCCAATTCTTGGCTTGCCGAGCCCGACATTACAGTCGTTTCTGCCATTTGATAGCCCACCCCTTCAACGGCTGGTAAATCTCCAGCAACTCCTCTCCCAACGGGGACAGGCCATAGCCCTGGCTGTCCTGGTTTTCCACCAACAACGAATGCTTGAGCAGCTTCAGTCGGCTGTTTAATGTGGTGGGGGAAATATCACCGCAGGCCGCCTGCAGCTCCCGAAAGGTAAGAGGCCCCGAACGCAGCTCCCAGATTATTCTCATTACCCATTTTTTGCCAAGCAATTCAATAATTTCTGCAATAGCCGGACGCTTTTGATTCATTTTTTGTACCTGCAACGCTTGCGCTACATTATTTGTAGCGCTATCTTAGCTACAAATAATGTAGCGCAGGAGCATAACAATGTCGAATCCACGAGTACCTCCACGGCAGGCACCCTATTCCCCCCAGGTGGAAAAATCTTTCCAGGTGATTATGCCGCCGGGGATACCACCGCTGAATATTTTTCGCACGCTCGCCCACAACGAGCGGGTGCTGGCGCGGGTAGTGCAGGGTGGATTGCTGGATCGGGGCTCCATCAGCGTGGCGCAACGGGAGCTGGTGATTCTGAGAGCATGCGCCCTGTGCGGGGCTGAATATGAATGGGGTGTGCACGTCACTGCATACCATCATCAAGCCGGATTCAATGCTGCGCAGATCGCCGATACCTGTGCATCGGCCATCACCAACAGCCTGTGGAACGAGGAACAGCGCTCGCTGTTACGCATGGTGGACGAACTGCATGCCGATGCCACCATCAGCAGCACAACCTGGCAACAGTTACGTACTCTGTTTTCTGATGAACAGCTCATCGAACTGGTGATGTTGGCCGGGCAGTATCATGCCATCAGTTTTTTGGTCAACAGCTTACAGGTGGAAAACGAGGCGTTCGCCGCCAGGTTCCCAGCATCCACTCCGTAGCGAGTGGTGGCAACACCCCACACCGTGATGCCCTGGCCCCAATGTGACCAGGCTACCAGCCCGTCAGATAACGGCTGCGGTCTTTCAAGGACGCTTTTATCAAGTACGCGGTCAACACGCTTACCCACAACACCAGGCAGAAGGTCACGCCAAAGCCGATCAACCCCGGCAACAGGTCAAGCAATGCCCGCAGGCCTGAGGCAGAAAGCGCAAACAATACCCAGGGGTGGATGAAGAAAACAGCAAAGCTGGTAGAGGCCAGCATTTTCAAAACGGGAAGATGGCGGTGCTCATAGTGCTGTAACCACGACAGCAGAAAAAAACACATCACGACTTTCTGGATAAGCAGAATATCCCCCCCGCCATACACAAACATTTTTTCTTTATGAAAATTGCCATAGCCCTCATAAAAAAAGGCCTGAAACAGCGCCAGGCTGAGCACGGCAACACCCAGCAACCCGGTCTTGCCGCGCAGGGCCCGCGCCACCTGCTCATGATGAATGGAACTCAGTATGCCCAGCAGATATACCGGAATAAAGTAAAGCACTGAACGCAGTGGATACAGGTTCTCCTGTGGCCGGTGAATCAGCACCGCCACACACAACAGCAACAGACAAGCGGCAATACGCACGCTGGCAGCGAGCCGGATATACAACACGAAAAAAGGCGACAACAGAAACATGATCAGGATAAACGGGATATACCAATAGGGCGTGGCAAGCTTACCGGTCCAGAGATAGATCGCGATGGCACGCAGCCACTGCCCCCAGCCCTGGGGATCACCTATGGCCAGCTCATTGTTATAGGGCAACGGCTCCGCGGTGACGACGAAAAAGCACAAGCCAAGCAGAGACAGAATCAGATAGGGCTGAAATACAAATTTGTATTTTTTCTCAAGAAAGGCACCATACTGAAAATTTCGATAGAACACATGATGAAAGAAGAAGCCTGAAATAAACACAAACAAAGCAGTGCCACCCGTGATCAGGTTAGCCAGTGTTTTTTCCCAAACCGTATCAATGGTCCAGGCACCATAGGAATGCCCGGCAACGATCATGACGATCGCAACACTTCTGAAATAATCGTACGAATTCAGTCTCATACAAACCAAACACCGCAAGCCTGCCGAAAGGCAAAGACCAAAACTGCATGCCGCCAGCAGTCTGCTGCCACGGCAAAGTGGTATTGCAACGCCCGCGCTAGGGGGGGCCAAAAATACCGGGCTATCCTTCGGTGTTGGAGTACATAGAGACGCTTCGCGCTGATTCAAACAAGCGGATTCTACAACCAGTTTCAGCAGGCGAAAATAGGGTTTGAAAAATATATTTCAAACCCTCAAAACGCCCGCTTGAACTCACTGAATAACATCACGAAATGATTAAGGGGCAAAGGTCAGAAAACGATTTTACACACAACTTTCCAATCGCTTCCCGTCACCCCACCCACCCCGTTCATCGCCGAGGCGGTATCACTGAAAGTTTGCCCCCAGCTGTGAATGGTATTGTTGCGCAGGTAAAGATAATGCCCCAAACCGTCATACAGTGGCATGTTCAATTTCGTGGTCCCCATACCCAGAATCATCTCAGTGGCATTGCTGCTGAGATCCGCCACTTTGGCATTGGGGAAGTCGCAAACCCGCTTCAGATAATCCACCACCGCGGCCGGCGGCATCCCTATGCCAAATTTAGGATCACGCTGGTCCGCCCCATTGACGACCACGGCATTAATACGCTCGATGTAGGAAGCGATGGTCCAATTATTAAACCCGGCAAAGCTTTGGGTAAACTGCTCGATTGAATCCAGAATGTCCTGCCGCCCATCGGCCTGCAACATGCGCAGATAGGTTTTGATTTCAGCCAGGATTTTAGTGGGGCTTTCGCCCCCCGCCTCCAGCGCCGCATGCTTACTCTGGGGGCTGTGGTTATGCAGGGCATACAGTGAACTGGTGAACCCACAAATGCCCCATGGCGCATTCATGAGTCCCATCTTGTTTATTGGCATTGCTTTGTCCTCAAGCACGTTCTTATGGTCGATGTCGATGATCTGCGCTGACACATCCGCAGGGGTTATCTGACAACTGAGTATAGGTGGGAATGGCTGCTTCGTCTTAGGTGATATTGCCGGTTTTCACTGGTCAATTACTACAATCCGATCACAGTCTGTCCGGCCACAACCAAAGCACCCCCACCGTGACCGGCGGGGGCCTTTGGCAACGCCCATGAACGGGTTGTCGCCTAAGGATGGACACTATTGCCAACGGGAACCGAAACGCTCATCCCCATCGGCCACACCATCGGCGTTACGGTCGATGGCGATTCGGTAGCCTGTCCCCACCGGTACGCAGGTGAACGTAATCGCGTGCCGGTCACTGGTGGCAAGGCTCAGCAGTTGCGCCGGGGTCAATGGCGGGAACAGCGAGCTGTCGCTACGGTACAGGCCGGATTCGTAAATAAAGCCACGTTCGCGCCCTAACAGATTGGCTTTGGCCACCAGATCGCATTCCCCCATTGCTGCCCGCGAGGCCATCAAACCGATGCGATCGCCGGCATCGCCACCGGCCTGGCGGGTATAGGTTACCTGCTGCCCGACAATGGGCTTGAAGTTGGAATCGAACGCAAACAGGTAAGCACTCAGTGCCCGGCGCGCCTGGAACCCGGCGGGATCGGGAATCGGCAAAGGCTCGCCGAATTCGTCCAGCTTGAAGGTGGGCAAACCACCGGGATTGGGCCCGATTGGATTACTGAAATTCATATTTTTCACGAATACCTGGCCGGTGAGGTGATGTTCCACACTGCCCACGGCACCATCGGGCTGGAAACCATAACCCCGCACCGCCGGAATGGAGGGATTGATCTGCGGACTGGGTGTCAGGGTGCGGTTGCTGTCCGGCGAGGACGCAAACATACCCACCTTCTGGTACATATTGCGGAAGTGCGCCACCTTAAACACCATCGGCAGATTTTCGAACGAGAGGCGGCCACTGGTACCAAAGAACCCGGGCTTGTCCGTGAACCCAAGATTACCCTGCGGATCATAGGTGTGGCAGCCATTGCAGTTATGCAATCGGTCCACCGGTAACTCGGTCATCACCATATTGCCGTTCTCATCCAAAACCGGAATACCGTCTTCATCCAATTGCGGCATCTTCTGGTGATAGATGGCTTCCCCCATGGCTTCAATGGGCGACAGGGAATTATCCAGCGCCCGGATTGGATTGGGTGGGTACATCAGCTCCAGGGCAAAGCGGGTGAAGGCGCTCATCTCAGCCTCGGTCAACATGTCATCACGGCCCACCAGGCCGGGGAACGCAACATTGAACGAGCTGAACGCCAGAAACTCGTTGAACATACCGGAATCAGGCTGTGCGGATACTACCGGGTTGCCGCTGTCATCCAGGTAAGGGGTACCGTCCTGCTGAATGGCGCCATTACGGTCGCCCCGCCAGTGCATGGCACCGTGGTTGGCCAGCCCACGCAGACTTTGGGTGGTCATAGGCCCCTTCACCGGCAGGAATGCGTCAAACAACGGCGCGGCTGTGGGCAACAATGAAATGATGATCTCGGGAATAAAGGTGAAAATGCCTTCCGGCTCACCGTTGCGGGTAATGGGTAAAGGCCCGCCTCCGGGGTTGCCCAGATCCCAGGACAGGTGATCCATATCGCCGCCTACATGGCAACTGGCACAGGCCTGGGTACCGTTGGCCGAGGTATAGCGGGCGTCATACAGAAACCTGCGGCCGGCGATGATGTGTTCCGGCTCCGGGTTATACAGGGTGGTGTGCGCAACCTCTTTGCGCCCGGCCACATCCACCACGGAGATGCCGTTGTCAAAGCGGGTCATCACATAGGCTTGGCCGGTTTTATCATTGTAAACAACACCGCTGGGGCCACCGGCACTCAATGAAATCTGGTTATTCGCGTTGGCGGTAATGCTGCCTCCTTCCAGGTCCGCGGTATCGTAGATGGCCAGTTTTCCAGAGCCCTGGGCCACCACCATCAACTTGGCGCCATCGGCACTGACCGCCATGTCCTGGGGAAACGCCAGGCTGAGATCGCCCTCTCCCTCACCGTCTATGATGTGCGGATTGAGATCGTTGTATTGCATGGCGCCGGTGGCCGGATCCAATACCGTAATGCGACTGTCAACGATTTCGCCCCGCACGGAGGTCACCCCCATACCGGGGTTGTGACCTTCAAAGCGCACGTCATTGTTGGCATCGGTGTTGGAAATATACACCTTACCGTTCACCGGATTTACCGCCATATTGAACAAGGTGGTGCCCACATGGGGATAGGTTTGCGCCTGAATCTGCTGCGGCGGATATTGTGTGGCATCGATGGTAAACACATCGTAATCCGGCAGTTGCACCCGCACCCAGGCATCAAAATTGGTACCCTGATCATCGTACCAATGGTAGCTGCCATCAGCACCGGCCTTGTATTTTACAACGCGCGAAGTCAGGGGCTGGCGGGAGCCGTCATTCTCGAAGAAAAAGAACGGATTGGTGGGGTCCACCCGATCGGCATACACCGTGGCCACCGCCTCCTTGGACGCAACGGTAGTCCGGTTTCCGGAGTAAAACGGTGCGGCATAGACACGGCTGCCATCGGCGCTCACGGCCAACGCCCGCGGAGTATCGGCGAACAATACCAGCTTATTAAGACGCTCACCGCCGGCCGCAGAGCCCAGGTTATCGGCATCAAACACCCAAACATCCGCGCGCCCTGTCGCCGGGTTGTGCAGGTCAGGATCATCCCCCGTATTCTGCCCCCGGTGCGCCGTGGTAATAAAAGCCAGATTGCCGTCCGGGCCGCCAAACACAATATCGCGGGGCTCATCCCCCACGTGCAGGGTACGCACCACTCGGGCCTGACCGTGCCTGCCGTCCAGCCTGATGATGCTGACCGAATCCGACAAATGATTCACCACCCAGACTTCATGTTGGTTGCGTACGGCAACGGATACAGGTTCCATGCCCACGGACACCGAACCCATGGCTTTTAATTTACTGCGCTTTTTGCCATGTACCCGGAACATTTCAAGACGATTATCCGGGGTGTTCACCGCAAACAGCATCTTACCGTCGGGCGATAAGGCCAGTGGACGCACCTGCAGAGTTTCAAACAACCGATAATTGTGTTCCGGCGTGGGCACTGTGTTGAACGCAAACGGCCCCTGGCCGTTATGATTCAGGAACGCAGAGCCCTGCCCGGCCACGGAACCGGTGCTGACTGCGGCTCCCACGCAGAAGGCACCTGCTGATAGTAATCCCAGTATGTTATTCGCTTTAATACTACGCATTGTTTTCTTCCTCAGTCCGACGGTGCGATCCCCAAAGACAGCGCGCAGGGCAGCGCACTAATGCACGGATCGCCGATGCATTGGTGTAAACAAACAATAAAAGTGGTTTGCATTCAGAAGAATAAAGCGAACAACACGTCTGATGATTGAGTCTGTCTGTTAGCGTTAGTGAGTTGCGACGGGCTTTGTTTTTAGTGTTGTGTGCTTCACATCATCATGAACATTATTGATTATAGTTTGACCAGGCTGGTGCGCGAGGAAAGCGCAGGTGGATTATGCCAGGCCGTGACCAGGTTGGCACAGACACAACCTGTAACATTAGCTGGCACAGATTTCGCGATCATTGATAGATGCGCTGAAAACCTTTGACGCTAAAACCATTCATGCGCTTTTTACCCACCAGAATAACGGGTACGCCGGTGGCACCCAGCACCAGGGCACACACCATCACCACCCTCAAACTGTACCCACCATTCATATGCACATTCCAACCCTTGATAATCCCGTTTCACACCACAGTATAACCGCAAACAACCCAGCAGCGCCTAAGCCAGGCAAACACAATTTCGCCCCTGGTGTTTTGCCTGATACAACGCCTGATCCGCCTGCTGTATCACCTCCTCGCTGCGCGCGGGAACAGCATCGGGATCCACCACCATCACCCCCACGCTGATGGTCACCATGATGCGCTGGTGCTCGCAAAGGATCGGTGTCTGCGCAATGTAACTGCGTATATTCTCTGCCTTGACCATGGCCTCAGCCTCCCGTGTATCGGGCAGGATCAAGACAAATTCCTCACCGCCATAACGGCAGACTATATCCACACCATTGCGTAACCTGTCCTGCATCAATCGCCCCACGCTGCGAATGCATTCATCACCGGCCAGATGGCCATGGGAATCGTTGACCTGCTTGAAATGATCAATGTCCACCATGACAATGGCGAAAGAGCATCCCTTGTCCTTGCAGGCTTTCAACTCTTGTTGAAGGCGATCCACCAGGTAGCGACGATTTTTAAGCTTGGTCAGCGCATCCAGTTCACTTACGTGCTCCAGATTCTGTTGCGTGCGTTTCAGTTCCAGTGTTCGCTCACGTACCCGGCGTTCCAACAGGCGAGCGTACTGGTCCTGAGCATCGGCTGCTTCCTGCAGGGCACGTTGAGCCTGCTGCTGTTTACTGATGGCCATTTCTTTCGCGTTCTTCTCCCGGCGCACAGCCTTGATGGCCATTTCCTGCGCCCGAATTTTCAGATTACGCTCATCGTGGAACTTGTCCCCCAAGGCAATGCACAGCAACACCATATCAAATACAGCGCCCCACAAAATCAGATTTTCGGACGTGGGGGTCACCTCAATCAGACCGAATTTGTTGAGCCCCATGACCAGGGCGCCAATGACATACATGGTCCACCCCATTACGAACAGGCGGGAGGGACGGTGACGCAGGGATACCCGCGCCACCATAGCACTGATGACCATCAACACGGCAAAGAAACTCAAGAAGGATGAACTGAATATCGCCCAGCTATAGGGCATAAACGGTGTGACCAACAGCCCCATAAAACCAAGATTCCGCACTAACCAGAACACCCTCGTGCCTTTGAAATTGTGTTGGTTGATGCTGAGAAAAACACCACAGAACCAGGTTGAAAAACCAATGACTGAAAAAGTGGACAAGGCCACGCTCATATTCTGGAAAGCGGGCCAGTGAGGCCATAGATAGCGACTACCCAGCCCCTGCCAGCTGAACACAAAAAACAACAAAGCGCAGGCATGCCCCACGTACAGAAGGAATGATTTATCCCGCACCGATACATACAGCACCAGGTTATACAGCATCATGGAAAACAGAATGCCCACAAACAAACCGAACAATGAATCCTGCTCTTCTTTCAGCGTCAGCAGTTCCGTTTCCGTCACCAGTTCCGCGGGCAACTGTAATGCGGTATTGGACTGAATCCGTAAATACAACACGTAGTCTGATCCGGATTCCAGCCGCAGGGGATACGCCGGCATGCGCATGGCGGCAGGCTGCACTTTAACGGGCGGCATCTGATTGCGCTGCACCCATACATCAACTTCCGTCAGGATGGCATTATGTAACCACAGGTACCAGCTGCCGTCCTGTACCGTCACAGACGGGATGGCGTAGCGAAACCAGTAGGCATGCTGCGTGAAACCCAGATTCGGTGCCTGCCACAGAGAACGCTGCCATTCAAGTTCAGAGGTTGCCACCTCCGTCACCGACAACCCCCTATCCTGCAGGTAGTACCAGGTATCGGTCGTGCCTGCCCCATAGGCACTTTGCATCAGCAGCGTCAGCATCAGACACACGGCACCCAGCAGGCATCTAACCATGATGTTGCCCCTCCTCCTGCTGGTAGGCCAGCACCCGGTTACGCCCACTGCCCTTGGCGGCGTACAGCGCCTCATCCGCCATCGCTACCAATTGTTCCGGCCGTTGCAAACCATCAGGGTACAGGCAGGCGACACCGATACTGATGGTAATGCGCCGTGGTCCATTGGCGTCCACAAAACTGGTGGCCTCCATGGCCGCCCGGATGGTCTGGGCCAGGGCCACGGCTGACTGCTGATCGCTCGCCGCAAGCAGTACCGCAAATTCCTCGCCGCCAAACCGCCACAGCTGCGCTCCGCTGCCCTGTACCAACCGTTTCAACACACTGGCCACTCGGGTCAGACAACGGTCTCCCCCCAGGTGTCCGTATTCATCATTAATCTGTTTGAAATGATCGATGTCTATCATCAGCAGACTACAGGGTGATTTGCTTTCACGGGCCTGCCGAAACAGGGCATGAATGGATTCATTAAAGTGATGCCGGTTCAGGGCACCGGTCAATGAATCCAGTTGCACCACCCGACTCAGTTCTTCGTTGGCGCGCTGCAACTCCACCGTGCGCTGGTCAATTTCCTGTTCCAGTCGAACATTGGCATCCTGTCGTATCTGCAGGGTTTTCTCTTTGGCTTTGCTGGCGGTCTCCTCGCTGATCAGTATTTTTTGCTTTTCCTCCCGCTCAGCGTTTAAGGCATGCAGGAGCGATGCCTTGGCCCGCATGGCCAACTCCTTTTCGTTGTTGATGCGATCACCCAAGGCCATGGAAAACAGGATAACTTCGATAATGGTTCCCACTGACATGGTCTGTTCTGTCCATACATTGACGGAGACCCACCCCAGTTTATTCAGCAAAAACAACATGGAGCCGATCAACAGCACGATCCAACCCGCAGCAAAAATCTGAATAGGCCGATCATCAGTACGGTAGTAGGAAAAGATAGCGATAAAGCCGAGCAGGATGGGCAATATACCCAAAAACACCATCAGGTATAATCGCCAGTCATTGGGAATCCAGCCCACCAGCAGGGCGCAGGCCAACGCACCCCAACGGCAAACCTCCACCAACGGCATCAGCCTGAAACCGCGCTCACGCAGACGCATGAAACCGCTGGCAAAGGTGGTGGCAAAAAAGATCGTGACGTACGCTGATACAAACACCGCCACCGAGGAGACCGCATACTGATCCGGCCATAGAAATCGCTGCCCGAAGCCTTTAACCGACACCTGCAGCATCATGAATCCAAACACAGACCCCACATAGGCCAGATAAATAGGATCACGCAATGTGGTGTACAGAAACAGGTTGTACAACAACATAATGAACAGCGCACCCAACAACACACCGGTGATGATCGTGTCACGTTCATCGCGGGCGGCGAATGCCTGCAGGGGCCACACCGCCACCGGCAACTGCACTGAATGATCACTCTCAACGCGGATGTAGTAGGTCAGAATGCCCTGTTGACTCATCCTGATGGGCACCACCCAATAACGATGCCGGATTGCCTGATCCGTCTGCTTGCGTTGTGCGCCCCCTGAATACTGAGAGAGCCTGTCTCCGTCCGTGTCGACCCCATATACATCCACCAGGTCGATCAGCGGATTGGAGATAACCAGCACCCAGTTCCGCTCCCGCCGGGCCGCCTGCAGCTCAAGGCGAAACCAGAACACATCGCTGGCATGGCCATAGTTGGGTATCGCATCATTAACCGGTTGCCAGTGGTTTTGCTCCATGACCTGCTGCAAATCCGCCGTGCCGGACGTATCACGCCACACGGTCATGTATTCACCCAGGTACTGGCCTTGTACAGCACTGTCCAACGCCACCACCTGGCCGATGCTCACCATGGCGCCCGTCATCGCCCAGATCAACAACGCAAGCCGGGCGCAGCGGGATACCAGGGTAGCCATAATAGAAGTCAGGTTATTCATTCAGGTCATTTCTTAAGCTATTCTTACCAATATAGAAGCCAATAGCATTTTCTCCATTACAAGCTGTAGCGTTTCGTAACCGGCTTATAACCCTTGAGACTAACGCTGCACCGGTCTATGCCTGACCCGGGCTGTACGCCATTGGAATTCAATTGCGGGGTGGGTGACGGAGACAATTTGCGACCCGACAGTCAGACTTGATGTCTTGATTTTAAAGGCCTAATCCACCATTCAGAGGATGGGTTACCATTTTTACACCCTCTGTGGAGGTTATCGTCATTGCTATTTGGCCTGCAGCGGGTATGTTTGCCGGCCAGTGGATTATTGAAGAGACATTGAACACATGACCGCTTCATCGGATTCAGCATCGTTTTTGAAACAGACTTATTTTTTTCTACGCAACGCCATCGAACGGCGCACGCATACCGAGCATTTTATTGTGGCGGACAAAACCAACCACGAAGTGCTGTTCTCGGATGGCCTGATGGAAGTTCGCTACTATCCACACCAGGATGATGCCCCATTCGAACTGGACGGAGATGCCGTCAATCCACAAACCCGGCAACACCGTACACCCATTCTGTTGGTTCCACCCCTGGGGGTATTCCACTGGATCTACGATTTGATGGCAGAACGCAGCTGGGTGCGGTTCCTGAATGCCCAGGGGTTTCAGGTGTACCTGGTGAACTGGGGCGCACCCTCCCGCCAGGATTCCGACCTTTCCATCGACACCTATGTGAATCACTGGATGCGTACCGCCGTGGCACAGGTTCAACAACACAGCGGTCAACAGCAGGTTTCCCTGGTGGGATACTGTATGGGTGGGCTGCTGACACTGCTCTATGCCGGTGCCCACGGCAATGGCGACATTCGCAATATCGTCACCATTGCCAGCCCCATCGATTTCCACGCCAGCCATGCCTACGGCAAAGTACTGAGCTGGGTGAAACGTTACAGCAGGCGCCTGCCTATCCCCAGGGCGTTCAGCGATTCCAGTCGTTTTCATGTGCCCGGCGATATGCTGTCGGTGCTGTTCAAGATGACCAATCCCCTGGCCGGGGTGGTGAGCTACTTTGACCTGGTGCGCAACCTGTCCGATCGGGACTATGTGAAAGCCCACCTCACCACGCGGGAGTGGTTCAACAACATGCCGGACTACCCGGGTGCAACCGTACAGCAACTGGTATTTGATTTCGGTATCAAGAACGCGTTGGCAGAGGGTTCAGTAAGAATCGGTGATCAGGTTTCAGATCTGACGGCGATCAAAAGCAGCCTGCTGGCGTTTGCCGGCGCCAGTGACAAAATCGTCAGCATCGACGCCGCCAAAAAAATCATGGAGCTGGGCAGCATGGACGATAAAACGTTTAAGGTGGTGCCCGGGGGGCATGCCGGTGTCTTCGCCGGCGGCAAGGCCCAGCAACACACCTGGGCCATTACCGCGCAGTGGCTGGCGCAACGTTCCGATTGATCGCGCAGCCTAGATAGTGAATTCGGTCAGCCAGCAATCGTGCAGGTTGCACATGCTAAGCGCGTAGGCGATGCCGCTGTAATCTTGTATCTCATATTGGGATACCGCAGCCTTGACCTGCATGGGGTCAAACAGGGTCTCGCCTATCACCTTCATGTCTTTATCGAACAGGGTATGCTTCACGATATAGTGTTCATAGCCGTTCATTTCATGGGGCGTGGTCACCATCACCATACCCTTGCGGGATTCCACCACCGGCGCATGCCCCCCAGCTTTGGCACTCCAGCGACCGGGGTTGTCCTTGGTGTAATACACACTGCCGGCCAGCTTGGTGGCCAGGGCGCTGTCCGCCGGAGTGTCCGCCGACAATGCTGTACGGGAGGCAACCACTGAACCGGCAACCCCCGCCAGGCCCAGTGCGAAAAAGGTACGGCGTTCCATCATTCTCTCCTGATCAGTCTGAATCGTGCAGCCAGAGTATGCCAACGGCCGCCACCAGACAAGCGACTAATTCACGGTAAATATTAAGCTGAATCAATATTATGGGGCGCGGATGCTGTATTATTAGAAATCTCTAATTTAATATGGAGCGGAGCCAATGCGCATTGCCATCGTTTTTTTCACAGCCTGCACCTTACTGGTGTCAGCGCGGGCGGAATCGCCTGCACCCCCCGACCTGACACAACTGGAACAGGAAGCACAAGCCATCACCCAGGCCTTTGGCCGGGAACTGAAGACCCTGCTGCAGGCCACTATGATCACCGGCGGCCCGGTGGAAGCCATCCAGGTCTGCAAATCCAGCGCCCCCCGTATTGCCCAGCGCTTGTCTGCGCAACAAGGCTGGGAAGTGGCCCGCACCAGCCACAAGGTACGCAACCCCGACAACAGTCCCGATGCCTGGGAACAACAGGTACTGACGTTGTGGCAGGATAAAATTGCCCGCGGAGCACCGGTACAGAACATGAAAGCATCGGAAGTTGTGGTGGAAAACGGTGTGGCAACCTACCGCTACATGCAGGCCATTGCCACCGGCCAGCAGTGCCTGAACTGCCACGGCACCCATATTTCAGGGCAGATCAGCCACGCCCTGAAAACCCAGTACCCACAGGACCAGGCTATTGGTTTCAGGGTGGGGGAATTACGCGGCGCCTTCAGCCTGAAAAAAACCTTCTAGCGGTTTTCCACCTCATCCAGAACCGTGGGGAACAATGTGAGGGGATCGGTGCTGGCCCCGGCCAGGTATTTTTTCTTCAGCTCCGGCAGCAGGGGTTTGATGTCATCGCACAGAAAGGGTTCCTCCAACGCGATGATCTGGTAGATGGCCCGTTTGAGCAGCGCCTTACGCAGCGTTCCGGCTTCGTTGTGCTGAATGGAAATGGATTGCAGGAACGAGGACCAGGACACCACCAGTATCCAGATATTCAGGATCAGGGCGTCGATCTGCTCGCGGCTGGCCAGTAACACCCCGGAGTCCGCCATGGACAGCAATATGTTGCGGCCATCGGCGACAGTGCGGGACGAAAATGCCCGATAGGCATCACGCAGGGTGGCGTCGTCCTGCAGCAAATGCTGCAGATCCCGGTGTAGAAAGCGGTAATCCCACATGCTGTTCAGAATGGATTCCAGATAGTGGACTTTATCTTCATAAGTGATGTCGCCGTCCTGGGGCAGCGTCATGAAACTCTGCACCTCCGCCTGATACTGGAGGAACAGCTGGTACACAATCTCATTCTTGTTACGAAAGTGGTAGTACAGGTTGCCGGGGCTGATATTGAGATAGGCCGCAATGTGATTGGTGGACACATTGCGTTCGCCCTGTTCGTTGAACAGTTTGAGGCTGGTTAGAAGGATGCGGTCTTTGGTTTTCATGCCCCTATAATATAGGAAAACGACGATAAAAAAATGGCGTTGGATCGCGCCTTGGACGTCGACCCAACGCAAACATAAAAAACAACTTCAAATCACAGAGTTAGCGGCAATTCCCTCCCAGGCTCTCGCCCCGAATGATGGTGGGTGTCAGGCCGGCTGCCAGATCCTGCAGGAAGCAGCCGTATTGATGCTGGGGCTGGGGATACTGAAACGTCACATGGTGTCCGGTCATGATGCCGTCTTCCATATAACGCACCACCCCAACCGTGCGCCCGTCCCGGTTGGCGGACACCGGCGCAAAACGCTGCTCGTAACCGGCCACCTGAAGGTCGGGCAACAACTGACTCTGTGCCGGCAGCGGCAATTCCTCATTGACGAAATCCGCACCCAGACTGATCAGATACGGCCGCTGCATGGGCAGGGTCACCTGCTCATCGTAATGGCCTTCCACCACCATAATGTGCGGGGCGGGCGGAGCATCTTGCGGCGCCTGGAACCATTTTGCGGACTGCAGGGAAATGTTGGCCGGGGCTAAAGCCAGTTCCGCCATCGCCCAGACCGGATGGAACAGATCCCCCACCACGGCCCCGGGCTCAACGTTCAGGTAGACATCTTCAATCACACCCCCCACATCGGTGTCATCGATGGAATAGAACAGGGCCAACCCCAAGCCAAAATCACCGGCGCCGGTGGCGATCAATCCGGGATAACCTTGCGGATCGTTGGCTGCCACCGCCGTGGCCGTCATGGAACCCAGGGACTGCCCCATCACCGCCTGGCGGCTACTGTCGAAGTAAAACTCGCCGCTGGCGGAAGTCGCACCGGGACACAACGCCGCATCCAGGGACAGGTTCATCACCAGAGAGCGGTACAAAGTACGTTCCGCCACCATCTGGGCAAAGTTATCCCGCATCGCCTGTGGATTGAGGAAATTATAGGTGGCGTGATTCAGGGTAAAGCCGGGAATCAGGTCCAGCAGAATATCCAGCAGGCGCAGCTGCTCCTGGTGATCGGCCCCCAGGTGTCCTCCCATGCCGGCGGCCGACCAACCCCGCTGCGCCGCCACCTGTGCCGGGCTCCCCAGATAGCTTTGGCTGCCATCGGCCTGGGTCAAGCCGCGCTCAAAGACCTGAGTCGCCAAGCCGCCGGTACCATGGTGATAATGCAACATGGGAAAGCCCGTGCCGGGCATGGTCTGTTTGGGAATGGTAATGATGATCGGTGTGGTACGGGTACGTTGCACCAAAGGGTTGCCCTGGTCATCGTATTCAATGGTGCCGCCGGTAAAAAACGGTATCACCCCTTTCTGTAACACCGGCGCCTGCCAGCTGGATTCCAGTACGCAATAGTCGGCGGTTTCTTCCCGCAACTGCCAATCAACCAGCGGTGCCGAGGGTTGCCACTGGGCGGTTTTCTCCACCACGTTGCGGATATAACGGCTGGCCTCACCGGTGGTCCAGACCGTGGCGCCGATAATGTCATCGGCGGCCCAATCCTGCGCCGCAATAAACTGCGCCAACGGTGCGTAGACCTGCTTGGCCTTACTCGCCTGGCCGGGCAACAACAGTGGGTTCACAAACCAGGGGTTACGGCCTTCCAGCAACGCCGTTAATTCAGCGTTGGCCTCAATGGTGTCGGCATTGGCGGCAAACTCGCGCTTAACCACCAGCGCATAGGTGGTTTTCTCGCGCAACGGCTTGCCCACAGGGCGCACTTGCAGCAGATTCTGTGGGCGATACTGATCAGCGGCTGTGGTCACCTCAATGGCCAATGGGTAGCGTGCCCCATAATCCGGCGACTGCGGATCGATATCGATTACCTGTACCGGTGCATCGCTGCTGTCAAAATCCACTGGACCAAGCATTGCCATGGTGGGCGACACCTGCAGACCGGTTTCAAACTGCATATACAAAGGCATTGCCGGTGAGAAACCAAAGTCTGTGTTGTTAATCAGATTCTTATAGGTTAATGAAAAGAGTTGCAGTGGCCGTGGAAAATCAGCCACATCGATATTGTTATCATCATTGCGCAGATCCGTGGGAAACCCCTGCGAGAAAAATCCATCACGCCAGGATATTTTCAATACCATTTCCTGATCGTTTTGCCAGCCCGCGTTACATCCGGCGGCAAAGGAAAACAATGGGGTAAACAAACATAATCTTAGCAGCGTGTTCCAGCTACGCGGTCTTGAATTGAGCACGGTTCATCTCCTTTAAACTCGGCTTTGATTGTTGTTATTCAGCACAGAGTAGAAGAAGCGAACACCAGGATAAATCACCCAATAGGGTGATGAAATTCACCGCGCCCCACTCGTTCCATTCAGAATGCCAAACGGAAATATTTTCCCTGAGTGAGGTGACACCGGTAACTGACCTGACGCGCCAGTTTTTTTTAATAGCTGTCTAAGAGGGGAGGGTTATCTCAATGGCGTTAGCGGTTTTCAGACAAAAACATATGACGGAACGCGTGGTTCAGCATGGGAGGAATCATTTTCAATTGCTGCGTATTGCGGCTCCACAGGCGCAGGAACCATTGATTGATGGAAATATTATTGTCATAGGTGGAGGCCACATAATGCCACCAGCCGGCAGGGATAAAAACCGAATCGCCGGGGCTGACCACAAACTGAATCGGCGTGGCGCGGCTGAACGCAGGAAAGCGGTCAAGGTCCGGTGCGGCCACATCCACCAAACTGATGGCCGGGATCTTCGGATTGGGATACAAACCGGCAGCATCTTCCGGAGCGAACAGCGTGATCTGCTTGTGGCCATAAATCTGATGGTAAAAATTATGCGCAAAATCGTAATGACAAGGTGTCGCCAATCCGGGTGTGCCCACCCAGATATTACTTTGCAGGTGATAATCCGCCGTTCGCAGGTAGTCCAGCCGCGGCACGTACCGTTCCGGCCGATACACCATCCTGGCGAGATTGGTTTGCGCCAGGTACATGGGTGTCCTGTTGGCGCCGGTGCGCAACAGGTGCAGGTACTGGTGCAAGGGCATGTCCGTTGCCTCAAATGCCATGGTATTGGCATCAAACAGCACGCCGGATTGATTGTTTCGCACCGACACCTTCTGGTCCGGCAGATACTGGCTGAGGTTATCCAACGTCCAACTGGCGGCGGTCCAGCCGGCAGTGGCACCCTCAATAATCAGTGGGCGGTTGGGAAGAAAATAATCACGCACAAAACGCTGCGGCGAAACATCGGAAACGTGGCGACGGTCAATCAATTCCTGCCCTGTTAATACTTCGAGTTTGACGGAGTTACCCATTCAGCCCAGCCTGTCTTGTTTTTATTGATTAATAATCCATCAATGATAGCAAATCCAGGCGGAAATTAACGGAATCATTCCGCATAGGCAGACAAATTTACATAATTTAACCGCGATTCACGCACTTAAGCTGCTGTTTTTAGTCTGGATTGACGCTGAGCGCCGGGGTATGGCACCGCTGCCTGCGGTCAGAGCCCGGCCCGTGACTGGGCAGCCGGCGCCCGCACACTCCGGCTGGTGACTCCCGGCGGCTGTTGCTGCCGGGGTTTGTGGGCCAGCATCATCAACGCCGGCGCCAGCAGATAGGTGGCCAGTAGCGCCAGCACAATGCAGCCCGCGGTGATCATGCCGAAGGCAACCATATTGGACATCAGGGATTGGGTATAGATGGAAAAGCCGATGCTCAACACGATGGAGGTAATCAGCATGGCACGCCCGGTGGACAGCAGGGTGGTTTGCACCGCATAAGCAGGGTCGCCGGTTTTCAAATACATTTTTCGAAACCCATGCATAAAATGGATGTTGTCGTCCACGGTCAGGCCGATGGCGATGGAGCCCACCAGCATGGTCAGCATGTCCAACCGCACACCCAGCAACTGCATGACCGCCAGCACAATCAGAATCGGCAGTAGTGCGGGGATCATACTGAGTAACCCCAACTTAATGTTGCCGATCAACATGATCATCATCAGGGTTATCACAATGGCGGCAAAGCCATAGCTTTGCGCTGTGGATATCAACATTTTTGCAAAGGTCACCCCCATAATGGGCGCCACTCCGGTGAAGCTGATATCCACCCCATAAGGTTGCAACTCTGTTTCAAGCTGAGCCCGCAGCCGATCCACTACGGCCTGGGTATGAATGGCGTCAAACCAGGGTGTAGTGACGGTCAAACGGGCGACCCGATAAGTCTTGTCCACCACACTCAACACATCTTCCGGTTCATCCAGTTCCACCAGAAACAATTCCTGGCTGATCAGAGCAGGGTCATCGGGCACGGAAAACGCAGCGTCATCATTGTCATGCAATGCCCGATTGGCCTCCTTGATAATATTGACCACACTGAGCGTTTTGACGATGCGCCAGTTGTCCGTTTCCCAGGTGACAATTTGCTGCTGAACCCTGTCCAGCGCCTGCAACAGTGGCGCATTGATCACGCCACGATCCTGCCCCGTATCCAGCTGAATTTCAAAGTTGATGGTGGACCCCATACGCTGTTCATAGTTGCGAATGCCCTGCAACGCCGCATTGTCCTGCGGCAACCAGGCTAGAGGATAGTGGGAGAAAGTAAGCTGGCTGGCAATGACGGTGGCGACAACAAACAGCAACATACCCGCACCGACAATAGGTTTGGGATAGTGCGTGGAAACCCGGGCAAACCACGCCAACACGGTATGCAGGCCTTGACGTTCATCCTGGGGCAATGGCCTGCGTTTTATGGGCAACAGGGTAATCAGACAGGGCAATATCAATACTGTCAGCAGGAACGCAATCAGGGAACCGAGCCCGCCGTACACACCCAGGGCGGAAACCGGTGTCAGATCCGAGGTGGCAAACGAAGCCAATCCGGCAGCGGTGGTAATACTGGTGAACAGCATGGCCAGTCCGGTATGACCCAGGGCACCGGCCATGGCGTGCACCTTGTCATCGCCGGCATCGTAATTACGATAGAAAATGGTGAGCAGATGAATGCTGTCCCCAACGCAAACGGCCAGCAGAAAAGCCGGTAAAATCGAGGTGCTGACCTGAATCGGCGTACCCAGTATGGCCATCAGGCTCATGGTGACCAACACTCCCAGCGACATCACGATGAGCGGCATAAAAGCACCGGACAAACGCCGGAAAATCACCAACAGAAGCGCGCCGATCAACAGATTGGCCAACGCGGAAAAGACGGTAAAATCCCGTTCCAGAATGTGCGACAGGGTAATGGCAATGGGCATACTGCCGGTGAGCCGGATGTCATCGGAAAGTACGCCCCGATATGGCTTCAGTATTTCGCGAATGCGGGCATCGGCCTGCCGGGTTTCATCTTCCCCCATGTACCCCCGCTGCCAGTCACCATTGGCATCCTGGGTGTAGGTAAATGAGCTTAAGCGCACCAATATGGCCAGCATCCGGCCATCACCGGAAATGAGGAAATTGCGATAGTTCTCGTTTTGCAAGGTATAGCGTTTGAGCTGCTCCAGTGCAACGGGATCCTCCGGCAACACCTCGGGCAACAATGGTTCGATGTATAGTGTATCGTCCTCGCCATAGGTGTAACGGGCATTGGCCAGGGATTCCACTTTATCAACATAGGGAACTTCGTCCTCAAGCTGCCGGTGCAAGGCGTGGAATTGCGTGGCAAAGGCCTGCGTAAACGGCGTCTCCACTTCCAGGGTGATAATAAAAATCTCATCCCGGCCAAAGGTTTCCTTAAACGCGTCATAGCGCTGGATTTCAGTTGAGCCTTTCTCCAGAAACCCTTCGATGCTGGTGTCTTTTTCCAGTCGGCCCAGTTGTGACGACAAGGCGCCCACCACCAGCACACAGCCCAGCAACCACAGCCAGGGATGTCGGCCCATCATCAAGCCCAGCGCCTCAAAACCGCTTTCCACCCTGACTTTCCAACTGTTGCGTGTGTTTTTATTCATGCGTGGACATCCACCTCTCGATACGCCGGCTGGCAATAATGAAATCGGACACCGTGGCGGTCAATAGACCATATGGGTTAGTTGCGTATCACGGACATCCAATGGCCTTACCGTTTTAGCCAACGGCAAGCACTCAGCCAATCCCCGTCACTCGCCGCCATTGACTAACTAGAGCAAAAGCTCTAAAACAGGATATGTTGTTTACCCGGGGCGCTGCAGAGGCTGTTTTGTGTGGGGTTTTCCACCAACCGTCGCGCTCCCACATATAATTGACACGAAAACACAGAGGGAAACTCACATGGTCGCCAAGGTTGCCAAAATCGCCGATCACAATCCGCAAATGGTCGAAATGGAGCGTATCTTTAAAGCCCAGAAAGCGGCTTATAACGCCCACCCCATGCCCAGCGCGGAAGAGCGGATCAGCACCATCAAACGCATGAAAAACGCCATTATCCGCCACGAAGACGCGCTGGTGGAGGCCGTGAACCAGGATTTCGGCTGTCGCTGCCCCACGGAAACACGCTTTGTGGAACTGGTTTCACTGGTGGAAGTGATCAAATATCACGTAAAGAATGTACGCAAATGGATGAAACCGGAACGCCGCAGCATGCCGGTGAACATGCGCCCGGCCAAGGCCAAGATCATTCGTCAGCCTTTGGGTGTAGTGGGCATCATCGTACCCTGGAATTATCCCTATTTCCTGGCACTGGATGCCGCCATTGCCGCCCTCACCGCCGGCAACCGGGTAATGATCAAAATGTCGGAGTTTACCCCCAATGCAGCGGACGCCATGCAAGCCATGCTCGCCGAAATCTATCCGGAGGATCAGGTGGCGGTGATCAGCGGTGAAGCGGATGTGGGCATTGCCTTTACCAGGCTGCCCTTTGATCACCTGATCTTTACCGGCTCCACCAACGTGGGCAAGCACGTGATGGCCGCAGCGGCGGAAAACCTGACTCCGGTAACGTTGGAGCTGGGGGGCAAATCCCCGGTGGTGATTCATGAATCCTTCCCCATGAAAGAAGCGGCCGAGCGCATCAGTTGGGGCAAATGCATCAACGCCGGGCAAACCTGCGTCGCGCCGGACTACGTAATGGTACACCGCTCCCAGCAGGAAGCGTTCACCCAGGCCTTCACCGACGTGGTGTCCACCTGGTATCCGAGCATGCGGGACAACGATGACTTCACCTCGGTGGTGAACGAGCGACAACTGAACCGTCTCAAAAGCTATCTTCAGGATGCCGAAGAAAAAGGCGCCCGGATCGTGGCCATCAATCCCGCCAACGAAGACTTCTCCAGCTCCGGCAAGATGCCCATGACGATGGTATTTGATACCACCGAAGACATGCTGATCGAGCAAAACGAAATCTTCGGCCCACTGCTGATCGTGAAGGCATACGATAATCTGGAGCAGGCCGTACAGTACATCAATGATCGCCCCCGCCCCCTGGCACTGTACTACTTCGATTACAATCAGGAACGGGCCGATTACGTGATGACCCACACCCACGCCGGCGGCGGCTGCATCAACGACACGTTGTCCCACGTGGCGGTGGAGGATATTCCGTTTGGTGGCATCGGCCCCTCCGGCATGGGCCACTATCACGGTTACGAAGGTTTCCTGACCTTCAGCAAATCCAAGGGCATTGTGCAGAAAGGCAAGATTAACCCGGCCAAACTGTTGTTCCCGCCCTGGAATCGCCGTATTCACAAAATGGTATTAAAGATGGCCTTCAAGCCCGACTGAACCTGACACCCCGCCCCAACAGGCGTACCCCCCCCGGTGCGCCTGTTGGGGCCAAGGCTGCGTTTTCCGGCTACTATTTTCCTGCTACCGACCACTCTGCTGCCGACCACTACACTCTGCTGCCGACCACTAAAGGAGCGTCTAATCAAACGGCAATCTTTTTGTGTCGTTCCATCCGCCTTTCACCATACTGTTCGATAAGCGCCCTCAAACGCACCACCAGTGCATCCGCCCCCTCATCGTTCAACAGCGTGCGATTGACGGACACTACCATTTCCGTACTGTGCTGATTAGTCATCATCACCACCATCACCGGAGTACCCAGCGGCGGTACCGGTATTCCAAACACCGTGTGCGCAGCAAAGGTTGCGGTGGAACACGCCTGCAGGTCCACAAAACCAATATGTGAGGTCGTGGCACTGCAACGAAAACGGGGCCGCTGCAACACGCTGCGGATAACCAGACTCTGCAGACAGTGCAGCACCATCAGCGGCACCGCAAAGGCCAGTTTTGAGGTAATGGAATTCACCGCCACCGGGAGTTCCTGCTGTTCTCCCATGGCCTGCTTGATCTTACGTACAACCGCTTTGCAATCATCCGCCACATCAATATCCATTCTCAGCATACCGATCAGGTTGGACAGAGATCGCTCCTGGCGAATATGGCGCCGCAGGCTCACCGGCATATGAATGCGAACCGGTGACACAGGGTCGTCACCAGCCAGCCGGGACAGTGCCAGCATCGTCTTGAGCAGAATTTTGTTGTCCGTACCCGGCAACGAAATACGCCGCCAGAGTCTGCTGCGATCGAGCGCCGCGGCGGCCTGTGGCACAAAGGGTATCTGCGCCTGGCTAACCGGTGACGGTATGGCAGCAACATTACCCGGAGGCAAATCTTCCAGGCGCACCTTGGAATCATAGCGCTCAGGTTCAATGCCATTGAGCAACTTAAACAGAGCCCGTGCAAAATCTATCAGGCCGACACCATCCATCACCGCATGATGGGCTCGGAAAACCAGATAAGTGCTGCGTCCCACCACTTGCACGACTTCCGCCACCGGCCCGGTAATCAAATCCAGAGACGTATCAATAAAATCCAGGCCGGGATGATACAGTCCATCCCACTCCCGCTGCACCACTCTGACCCGGGGCAGTGGCCCACAGGCAGACCAGCGCTTGGCGACCCACCAGCCCCGGAGACGCACCCGTGCCGCCGGACAGAATCGAGCCACTTCCTGCACCGCCTGCAGCAAGGCTGGTTCAGCTATCCTGCCCTGCCCCTGAACCACCAATTGACAGACCAACTGATGATCATGATGCTGGCGATAACCGCTGGCAGCATAGCTGACATCGGACAAAGACAATTTACGGCTAAACGACGTTTCATCCATGACTCAAACGACTCGACAACAGCATTCGGGGCTCCTATGACCGGAAACACCTCAGGAGGTCGGCAACAAAACGACCGCCAAAAGCCAAACTGGATGTGCACTGTTACGAGCCAGCACCGGGATCATCAAGCTCTACGGGGAACATCACAGACCTACCCGCCCATAGGGGGAATGAGACATAATACTTTATTTGTATCAACACCTCAACGCGATCACAGTCCATCACCCGTTACTCAAGTAGAAGCGGGGCACAGATCAGGAATAATGATTGATATCTGGTCGCAAATCGGTCTAAGCTGATTGCTTTAAAAAAGAAGCGTACGATCCGGAATCGGGATAGAACAGAGGGCTGCCCCCGGATCCAATAACAATAATGTTGAAGCAGGTAATATCATGCACCCAAACCAAGACCCCGCGTTTGCCCGCCGGTCGTTTCTGAAGTTGGGTGTGGTTGGAAGCAGTGTGCTGGCCGGTGCCGGTATGCTGGGTTCACTGCAGGGTTGCAGCAGCCACACCATTGAAGACGACACCACTCGAGCATTCCATTCACTGAGCTATCTGCGGCAAAAAGATGCGATCATCCTCAGCGCCGTCGCGCCCGCTGTGCTGCAAGGCAACTTTCCCACCGATCCAGGCACGCGCCAACAAAAGCTGGATGCTTTGCTGCAGGATATCGACCAGTTCCTGATCCACACCACCCCACAGACCCAAAAGCAGGTGCACGAACTGTTTGATCTGCTTTACCTGGCGCCTTTCCGGGTTCTGGCGGCAGGCGTCTGGCCCAGCTGGCAGGAAGCCGGTGAAGCGGACGTGTTGGCCTTTCTGGAGCGCTGGCAAACCAGCCGTTTCAATACGCTGCGGCAGGGCTATGTCCTGCTCACCCAGCTGCCCACCCTGATGTACTACGACCAGCCTGACAACTGGACCGACGCCATCTACCCAGGCCCACCCCAACATATCCCCAGCTGAGTGAGAACAACATGAGCAATAAAACCATCGTCAAGGATATCCCCGATATCTTTCGTCAGGGCATGGCCAATGGCTGGGTTACCTACAACGGTGCCACCCTGGAACAACCCCTGCATCTGGACTGCGACGTGCTGGTCATCGGCACCGGTGCCGGTGGCGGTACCGCCGCTGAGATCTTCGCGCAACAGGGATTGAAGGTCGTGATGCTGGAGGAAGGCCCCCTGCAGACCTCCAACGATTTCGACATGCAGGAAAAGAAAGCCTACAGCAGCCTGTATCAGGAAGGGCTTACCCGCGGCACTGCCGACGGTGCCTTCACCATTATGCAGGGTCGCACCGTCGGCGGCTCCACCACCGTAAACTGGACCGCCAGCTTCCGCACCCCGGATCAGACCCTGGAGCACTGGACCCGGGAACACGGTTTGAAAGGCTTCAGCAAAGCGGAAATGGCCCCCTGGTTCGAGAAAATGGAACAGCGCCTGAACATCAGCAAATGGAAAATGCTGCCCAACGCCAACAACAGCGTCATTTCCAAGGGCTGCGAAAAACTCGGCTACGACTGGCAGATCATTCCCCGCAATGTAAACGGTTGCTGGAACCTGGGCTATTGCGGCACCGGCTGCCCCACCAATGCCAAGCAGAGCATGCTGGTCACCACTATTCCCGGTGCCCTGCAACAAGGAGCGGAACTGGTCTACCGCGCCCGCGCCGACAAACTGATCATCGAAGGCGATCAGGTCAGGGGTGTGGTTGGCTACGGTTTGGCGGAAAACGGCATCGACCGCACCCAGAGCCTACAGGTGCGGGCCCGGCATACAGTGATGGCCTGCGGTGGTATCAATGGCCCCGGTCTGTTGCTGCGCTCCGACGCACCGGACCCGCATCAACGCATCGGCAAACGCACCTTCCTGCATCCGGTGCCGGCCACCCTGGGGGATTTTCCGGAGCGCATTGATGGCTATTACGGTGCACCCCAGTCCGTGTATTCCGATCATTTCCAATGGCGTGACGGCGTCACCGGCCCCGTTGGCTTCAAACTGGAAGTGCCCCCCATGCACCCCGGTTTTGTGGCCTCCATCGGCATGCTGCACGGCCAGGCGCACTCGGATCAAATGAATCGCCTGCCCCATCTGAATATGATGATCGCCCTACTGCGGGATGGCTTTGTGGAAGCAAGCCAGGGCGGCGAAGTGTTCCTGCGGGACGACGGCATCCCCGGTATCCGCTATGAGATCAACGAATACCTGCGCGAGGGGATTGTGCGGGCCTGGAAAACCATGACCGAAATCCAGTTCGCCGCCGGTGCCCAATCCGTGCGCCCGGTACACAGCATGAGCCGCTACACCACTTCACTCGGCGCGGCCCTGCAGCAGATCGATGAACTGGATATGGACATCAACAAGATGCGGGTGGGCAGTGCCCATGTCATGGGAGGGTGCGGAATGGGCGAGGATCCCCGCTCATCGGTGGTGGACAGCATGGGTAAATTCCACCATCTGGACGGTCTGCACATTATGGACGGCTCCACGTTCCCCACCAGTATCGGCGCCAATCCACAGCTTTCCATTTACGGCATGGTGGCCAAACAGGCAACCGCACTGGCGCAGCAACTGCAGGGTTAAGCTGCCCGCACCACCTGCAACCGGAGTCGGCAGAGCCATTCTGCACCGGCTCCGATGTGCTATCATTGCGCCTCTTTTGGACAGCGACCGGATCAACCTGCAGCAATGAGTGCCTACAACATCGAAACCCGCCACTATCATCCCCGCTTCTGGCCGGTGTGGCTGCTGCTGGGTCTGGGCTGGAGCGTGGCGCAATTGCCTTTCCGGTTACAGTTGGCCCTGGGCCGTGGCCTGGGTCGGCTGGTCAAAGTAATCAGTGCCGAGCGCCGCCACGTGACCCGTCGCAACCTTGAAGTATGTTTCCCGAATTTGAGCCAGGCCGAACAGAAACAACTGTTCCATGACGCGTTTGATGAGCTGGGCATCGGCTTCATCGAAATCGGCCTGGCCTATTGGGGCAAGCCTGCACGGGTGGACCCGCTGTGCCACTTGAGCGGCATGGAACATATCGAAAAAGCCCGGGCGGACGGCAAGGGTGTCATGCTGATCGCCGCCCACATGACCTCCCTGGAACTGTGCCTGCGCATGTTTTCGGAACGCCAACCCACGGCCGCCATGTACAAACCGGCCCACAACGATTTGTTCGAGCAGTACAGCGCCCTGAAACGGTCGCGCTACACCATTCCCGTGCCCAATCGCAGCATTCGCCCCTTCCTCAGCCACATGCGCAAAGGTGGCGTGGCCTTCTACCTGCCGGATCAGCACTACGGATTCCGCTTCAGCGTGTTCGCCCCCTTTTTCGGTGTGCAGACCGCCACCATCGCCAAAACTCCGGAATTCATCAACATCACCGGCGCCGCGGTGATCCCGGTTCTGTTCGGGCGCCGCGATGATGGCTATCACATCGAGGTCCAGCCCGCCCTGGACTACCCCACGGGAGATGCGGTGATGGATGCCACACTGCTGAACCAGTGTATCGAGAACAATATCCGTCGCTACCCTGCCCAGTATCTGTGGCAGCACCGACGCTTCAAGAGCCGCCCTCAGGGCGAGCCGTCCATATACTGATATGCAGTTGGGAGGCTGGATCGACCAGGCGGCGGTGGCGGTACTGTATCGGTACCGTGAGCAGGGCTGCGAATTGTTCTTTATCCAGCGGGCGAAAAAACCCGGTGATCCCTGGTCCGGGGATATGGCGTTTCCCGGTGGCCGCAAGCAGATCGAAGATGCCACCCTGCAAGACACCGCCATTCGGGAGACCTGGGAAGAAACCGGATTGGACCTGTTTCATCACGGCCGCCTGCAACAGAAATTACCCCACCAGCTGACCCGCAGTCATCGCAGCGGAGCCCCCATGCTGGTTACCCCATACCTATTTCACTGGCTGGGCGGTGACGACCTCAATCTTAATCACGAATGCGACGATGCCCTGTGGATACCGTTGGCATTTTTCAACACAGCGGCTGAACGCAGTTCGCTGACCTGGAAGCAGGGGCATTTTTCCCTGCAGCTGCCCTGCTATCGTTTTGGCGATAAAACCGTGTGGGGGTTAACCCTGCGCATGCTGGACCGGATTCGTCAGCAAGAGGCGTTGTTCCGGGGTTCAGATTAGTTCCTGCTCCGGGCGGAACTGTTTGAAAAAGGCGGTGATCTTGTCGGCAGTCAGCGGCCGACTCAGCAAGTATCCCTGCATGGCATCACAGCCGATGCTTTTCAGGTAGGTCAGTTGTGCTTTGGTTTCCACCCCTTCGGCAATCACTTTCTTGTCAAAGGATTTTGCCAGATCCACCACACTGCGGGTGATGGCCTCACTGGCATCGTTATCGCCAATGCCCGCCACAAACTGTTGATCAATCTTCACCAGATCGAAAGGCAGGCGATGCAGATAACTCAGCGACGAATAACCGGTACCGAAATCATCAATGGCAATGGTGACCCCCAAAGCATTCAACTGGCCCAGTTTACGGGCCGCGCTTTCGGAGTCCATGATCAGAATGGATTCGGTTACTTCCAGTTCCAGATCGGTGTAATCCAGTCGGGCGTCGTCCACCGCCGATTGCACCACCGACACAAAATCCATCCGCTCAAGCTGTAAACCGGACACATTCACCGAGATGCGTTTTACCGGAACGTCTTCCATGCGCCACACCGCCATCTGCCGACAGGCCTCCCGCAATACCCACTCGCCCACGTCCAGAATCAGGCCGGTGTCTTCCGCCACGTCGATAAACTCTGCGGGCACCAGCAGGCCGGCTTCCGCATCCCGTATCCGTACCAGCGCCTCAACACTGAACTCGGCGCTCTGCCAAAACCATTGCGGCTGATACCGCAATTCAACCTGCTTGTTTTCCAGCGCACTGCGAATACGATGCTCCGCCGTGACCCGGCGTTGGGAAGCCCGGTTCATTTCCTCTTCAAAGTAGCGGTACTGGCCCCCGCCCTGTGCCTTGGCCCCGTGCATGGCGGTATCCGCCTTGCGCAACAGGGTTTCCACATCCAAGCCGTCGCTGGGGAACACCGCTATGCCGATGCTGCTGTTGAGAAAAAACTTTTTGCCATCAATGGAAAAGGGCGACCCCAGCATGGTAATGATTTTATCCGCCACCCGGGTGGCCCGCATGGGCGTGTCAATGTTGTTCAGGACAATCACAAACTCATCACCACCCTGCCGTGCCACGGTATCTTCCAGTGTGACACACACCTGTAAACGCTCGGCTGTGCGAATCAGAATCTGGTCGCCCAGAGAATGCCCGTCGGTGTCGTTCACCTGCTGGAATTTATCCAGGTCAACAAACAGCACCGCACCGGCACCGTTGCTTTTGGTGGCGTGCTTGATGGCCTGATCCAGGCGGTCTTTCAGCAACTGACGGTTGGGCAATTGTGTCAAGGTATCGAAATGCGCCTGCCGGTAGAGTTTTTTCTCACGGCGCACTGCGGTAATGGCAACGGCCAACCGATCGGCAAAGTCTTTCAGCAGACTGCGATCCTGTTCCGACAGCCGATGGGATTTTTCCCACGCCAACGCCATCACGCCGCGGTTTTTTCCCGCCGCCAGAATCGGAAACAAATAGGTGCTGCCCCCCAGCAATTCCTTGCGCTGCGGCCACAGCCAGCCCAGGTATTTGGCATCGCTCAGCGATGCCCGGTGACTGGGTGGCAACACACAGAGCCAGTGATTTTCATCGTCGCTCAGGGTCTGTTGCAGCATCTGATAGCGGCCATTACTGCGGGTAAAGGTAAACAGCCACATCTCGTCCACGTTATCCGGATTACGCAGCGCCACCGCCGCCGCATCGCTGGTCACCAAATCCTGCAGGGTGTTCAGGGTTGATTGTGCCACCTGATCCGGATCCGGTACGTTCAGAATCAATTGATCAATCCGCGAAAGCCCGGTTAACAACTGAAACTGCTTACCGATTTGCTGGGCCATGTCGTTGAAAGCCTGCGCCAGATCACCCAGCTCATCCTTAGTGGGTATGGACAGACTGATTTCAAAATTACGATTAGCTACCGCATGGGTTGCATCGATCAGCTGGCGCAAAGGCCGCAGAATGCGGCCAATCTGCATCACGCTCACCAACGCCGCCAGCAACACCGTCGCCGCCACCATCAACGACAACACCCGCTGCATCACCTGCAGGGTTTTGAACACATCCGCCCGCGGGTGGCTCACCCACAACCGCCAGGGCTGGGCCACACCAAACTGCTGATCCAAAAAAATACTGCGCACGCTCACCTGCTGCACGGCGGTACCATTGTTCCAGTCCACCTGAAAGTTGGAACGGTTACCCTGCTCCTGCGCCAACTCGATAAAACCACTGCGGCTGATTTCCTGGATGCGGGAACAATACAAAGGCCGCGCATCGCTGCCGAATACGCAATAATTCAGATCAGGATTGCGGGATTCACTGTCACCCAACAGAAACGCAACGTCCAGTTCCGCCAGATACAGGGGCAAACCATCGTCGGCTGCGTCAGCCCCCACTGGCTGCAGCAGCAAAGCCCGGCCATCGGCAGTGGTCAGCAGAAACCGCTGCCCCTGCTGCAAACGTTGGCGCGCCGCCAGCTGTTGCTGTGGGGGCAGATGTGCGCTTGCGGTCTCAAACGCTTCCCAGTTGATGCGGAGCAGGCGCTTAAAGGGGGCCGCCGGTGTCTTCGGTGCCGTGTCGAACGCCTGCGCCTGGTAGGCAGCCGCCACCTGACTGCTGGCCAATAACAGGCGCTCGTACAGAATGGTGCTGTAGAAGCGGGCCTCTTTGCGCAGGCTGACCTGACTCTCCCGCAGCAGGGCATTGCCCACATAATTGTATGAGAATGAGGCGAACAGCAACATCGGCAGCAATGCCGCCAAAAAGACCAGGATAAAAAACTTGCGGCCAAGCCCGCTACGTAATTCTTTTATTCGAACAAACATACCGCCAGCTATGGCTCTAAGTAACTGAAAAAGGGTTTAAAAAAGCATAGCATAGGCGCCTTCGGCCACACCGTGCCTATGTCGAATTATTTAACAATTCCCGATGGCGCCGGGGCGCGCCTGACATCGCCTAACCGGGCCGGAACCCGGCCAAGCACCCCAAGCAAACCGTTAAAACCACCTATTTTACTTCGAATATGAAAGTTACTGGGCGTCGATAAATTTAACAGTTATCATCAGGGGCTTATGGCGCGAAAGCGATATGGTACTGTTTTTACTGTAGAAAAACTAATTGGCTTAAGTGTTGCTTGGCCATGCGCGATCGTTTTACAAGGATGACCCCGGAGTAGAAAACATGAAACCCCTTGCATTCACCGCACTCGCCCTGGTGAGTACGCCCGGATTGGCCGCGCCTGCGATCACGGCGCAGTATGGTGACCTGATCGGTGCCGGGGCCATGATGCTGATCGGCACCATCACCCTGATCCTGGCCCGGCGCCGTACCTCGGCCTAGCCCGCCCGCACACCGGTTGAGCTTGACACTGGCTTACGTTAATCTGCGCCCTCATTTTGACAAGGTGAGCGTAAGCCATGACCACACACACTCGCGTCGTATACCCCGGAACCTTTGATCCCATTACCAATGGCCATTTAGATCTGGTGGAACGGGCCTCACGTCTGTTTGACGAAGTGGTGGTCGCCATCGCCGCCAGTGAAAAGAAAAAGCCCCTGTTCGATCTGGAACAACGCATCCAGCTGGCCCGGGAGGTGGTTACCCACCTGCCCAATGTGGAAGTCAAAGGCTTCAGCAAACTGCTGGTGTTCTTCTGCCAGGAGGAAAAAGCCAATGTATTGCTGCGCGGATTGCGGGCCGTATCGGACTTTGAATACGAATTCCAGCTGGCCAACATGAACCGGGCGTTGGATCACAGCATCGAGACCGCCTTTCTGACCCCGTCGGAGCATCTCTCCTTCATCAGCTCGTCGCTGGTACGTGAGATCTCCTCCCTGGGTGGTGACGTCAGTCCCTTTGTACCGGGCCCGGTACTTGCGGCATTGCAGGCAAAACACGGTTAATATCCATACGGACTGTCCGTGGATGAACGGGCAGCTCACCAGTAAACTGACGCATACCGTCATTCAGCAGAGAGAACAGTATGGCCCTGATCATCACCGACGATTGCATCAATTGCGATGTCTGCGAACCCGAGTGCCCCAATGGCGCCATTTCGCAGGGTGACGAAATTTACATCATTGATCCCGGCAAATGCACCGAGTGCGTGGGGCACTATGACGAGCCCCAATGCCAACAGGTCTGCCCCGTGGATTGTATCCCCCTGGATCCCCAGCACGTGGAGTCCGAAGAGGAGTTGATGGAAAAGTACGAGCGCTTACAGGCAGAAGGCTGACCTGCAACACTGGACTTCTGCGACCGGAACCACTAAAAAGGCCACTGGGCCTTTTTTTTCGTCTGCTCTAAGGAAGGAACATGTTGATTCGACTCTGTTTTTTGCTGGCCATTCTGGCCGGTTCACACGCTTCTGCCAGTGTTCTCCCCAAGCAGGCGGCGGTGGCCAGTGCTCACCCGCTGGCCACAGAAGCCGGCATCAGAATTCTGGAATCCGGCGGCAACGCCTTTGACGCGGCCATTACCGTGGCGGCAGTGCTGGGTGTGGTGGAGCCCTACAGCGCCGGCATCGGCGGTGGTGGGTTCTGGATGCTGCAGCGGGGTAAGGACGGCAAAACCATCATGCTGGATGCCCGCGAGAGGGCACCGGGGGCCGCCCACAAAAATCTCTACCTTGATGAACAAGGCAAGGTGGATCGCGATAAAGCCACCAATACGGCCCTGGCGGCGGGCATTCCCGGGCAGGCCGCGGCCTTCGTTCATCTGTCCGACCACTATGGCACCCTGGCGCTGGCAGACACCCTGGCGCCGGCCATTCGCCTGGCCGCCGGCGGCTTTCCGGTCAACAAGGTCTACCGGCATCTGGCGGAAATGCGCGCCTCCACCTTACGCCGCTACCCGGCCAGTAAACGGATTTTCCTGCGCGATGGCAAGGTTCCCGATGGCGGCCTCATCGTGCAGCAGGGCCTGGCCAGCACCCTCAAAACCCTGGCCGAAAAAGGCTTCGACGGCTTCTATAAAGGCGAGCTGGCGAAACGTCTGGTGGCAGGCGCCAACGCCCACGGTGGAATCTGGTCGTTGGAGGATCTGGCCAACTACCGGGTCATTGAGCGTGAGCCTGTCCGTTTCCAGTACGCCGATGCGGTGATCTGGTCCGCCCCGCCCCCCTCTTCCGGTGGCGTGGCCCTGGCGCAGATGTTCGGCATGCTGTCGCTGTTCAATCTGGACACCAAATCCAGTGCCGATCGCACCCACCTGCTGATCGAAGTGATGCGCCGGGCGTATCGGGATCGCGCCGAGTATCTGGGTGATCCGGACTACGTGGACATCCCCATCGCCCGCCTCACCAGCGCTGCTTACCTGGACAACCTGGCCAGCTCCATCTCCATGGCGCACGCCACCCCCAGCAGCGAATTGGGATTGCCCAAGCAGACCGGCTCCGGTACCCACACCACGCATTTTTCCATCATTGACCGGCAGGGTAACAAGGTCGCCGCCACCCTCTCCATTAATCTGCCGTTTGGTTCCGGCGTTACCGTCGCCGGTACCGGAGTGTTGCTGAACAACGAGATGGATGACTTTTCAGCCAAACCCGGCAGCCCCAATGCCTATGGCCTGATCGGCTCCGAGGCCAACGCCATCGCCGGGGGTAAGCGCCCCCTGTCCAGCATGACCCCCACCTTCATGGAATACGGCCCCAAGGATAATCGCCAGTTCGCCCTGATCGGTACCCCCGGTGGCAGCCGCATTATCACCATGGTATTCCTGGGCTTGCTGGAGGCACTGCAACAACGAGGCCCCCAGGCCTGGGTGGACCGGCCCCGCTTTCATCACCAGTTCGCACCGGACGTGGTACAACACGAAACCGACGCATTTGACAGCGCGGCCCTGGCCGACCTGAAGCAACGGGGCCACCAGCTGAAGGACGTGGGCCGCCACTACGGCGACATGCATGCCATTCGCTGGTACATGCACAATGGCAATGTGGAAGCGGCGTCTGATCAGCGCCGCCTGGGCAAGGCCATGCTGGGCAAGGCGCAATAAGGTTTACTCATCATACTGTTATCGACCGATCTGGAGATCACCATGCAACACCGTATTATTGCGTTAAGCGTGCTCGCACTGAGCCTGTTACTGGGCGCCTGCGAAAAGAAAGCGCCACCGGAGGCGCAGGCGCCGGAAGTGTTCGTGGTGATTGCCAGCGAACAGCCCTATTACCCGCAGCGCGGTTTCAACGCGCACGTCGAGTCCAAGAGCGACGTCAATATCACCGCGGAAGTTACCGGCAAACTGCTGGCCATTCACTTCAAGGAAGGTGACGATGTGAGCGCCGGCACGCCCCTGTTCGACATTGACCCTGCCCCCTACAAAGCGGCACTGGCCCGGGCCAAGGCGGAACTGGCCAAGGCAGAAGCCAATAAAGCCAATGCCATCAAGAATTTTGCCCGTGGCAAAAAACTGGTGGAAGACGGCTACATCTCCGCATCTGAATACGACACTCTGGAAGCCCGTGAACTGGAAGCCACGGCGGCGGTGGAAGCGGCCAAGGCCGCGGTGGAAAGTGCCGCGGTGGATCTGGAGTACACTACCATCAAGGCCCCGCAGGATGGCCGCGTCGGCCGTGCCAAACCGTCTGTGGGCGATGTGGTCAGCCCCGGCTACGGGGTGCTCACCACCCTGGTGGGCAAAAACGATATGGAAGTGGTGTTCCAGTTACCGGAGCGGCTGTTGCTGGTGGCGCAGCGGCCGGACGCCAAGGCCAAAGTAGAGGATTTCGAGGTGGCACTGACCATGCCGGACGGCACCGAGTACCCCCACACCGGCACCATCCACTATTTTTCCAATCGGGTGGACCCCTCCACCGGAACAGTGGAAACCCGGGCCGCCATCCCCAACCCCAATGACCTGCTGCGCCCCGGCCTCTACGTGCAGGCGGTGGTGCGGGTGAAGGAGCCCATCATGGGGCTGATGATTCCCCAGGCAGCGCTGCAGGTGGACCAACGGGGTACTTATGTGCTGGCAGTGGGCGAGCACAACACGGTGAAGCGCATCAACCTCACCACCGGTGAGCGCTTTGGCGAAAACGTATTGGTGAACTCCGGCCTGGATGCCGGTGAGCGGGTCATTGTGCGCGGCGTACAGAAAGTCCGCCCCGGTACCGAAGTGAAGGTTTCCGAATACAAACCGGCCACCGAGCCCGCTGCCGGGAGCCCAGCCCAGTGATCAGTAAAACCTTTATTGAACGCCCCAAGTTCGCCATGGTGATCGCACTGATCATCACTCTGTCAGGCCTCATCTCCATGACCCTGTTGCCGGTGTCCGAGTATCCCGAGGTGGCACCGCCCCAGGTCAAGGTGCAGGCCAGATGGCCCGGTGCATCGGCACTGGTCATGGAAGAAAGCGTGGGCCAGGTAATCGAAGATGTGGTCAACGGGGTGGAGGGCATGGAGTACATGTCTTCCAATTCCGCCAACGACGGCAGCTATAACCTTACCATCACCTTTGGCGTGGGGGACGATCCCGACATGGCCCTGGTGCGGGTGCAGAACCGGGTGAAACTGGCGGAGCCCTCCCTGCCGGCGGAAGTGCGGGCCCAGGGCCTGACCATTGACAAGATTTCTCCGGACATCCTGTTCACCATCAACCTGTACTCCCCGGACGGCAGCCTGGATGAACTGTTCATCGCCAACTATGGCCTGATCAATATTCAGAACCGCCTGAAACGGGTACCCGGGGTATCCGATGCGGTGATGTTTTCCACCGCTGATTATTCCATGCGCCTGTGGCTGAACCCACCCCAGATGACCGCACTGGGCATCACCACCGACGACATCAACGCCGCACTGCAGGAACAGAATGTGCAGGCGCCGGCCGGTAAAATCGGCGCCCCCCCCTATGACGGCAACCTGAGTACGGAATACACCCTGTAGCTGAAAGGCCGCATGAAAAGCCGGGAGGAATTCGAGAACATCGTGCTGCGGGTGTCCGATCAGGGCGCCATTGTGCGGCTGCGGGATGTGGCCCGGGTAGAACTGGGACAGCTGGATTACAAGGTATCCGGCAGTTTCCGCAATCAACCGGCCACCGTCATGGCGGTGTACCTGCTACCCGGCGCCAATTCACTGATTACCGGCGACGCGGTGAAAGCCCAGCTGGCCGAGATGCAAAAGACCTTCCCCGATGGCCTGGAATATGTGGTGGGCTACGACACCACCCGCTATGTGGAAGTCTCCATCAGCCAGGTGACCACCTCTCTGCTGCAGGCGGTGGCACTGGTGATTCTGATCACCTTTGTTTTTCTCGGCGACTGGCGCCCGACCCTGGTGCCGTCAGTGGCCATTCCGGTTTCGCTGATTGGTACCTTCGCGGTGATGCTGGTCTCCGGTATGACCATCAACACCGTCACCCTGTTCGGCCTGATCTTGGCCATTGGTATCGTGGTGGACGATGCCATCCTGGTGGTGGAAAACACCGACCGCCATCTGCATGAAGACCCGGACATCAGCACCAAGGACGCCGTTACCCGCACCATGGAAGAAGTCAGCGGCCCCATTGTGGCCACCACCCTGGTACTGTTGGCGGTATTTCTGCCGGTGGCCATGCTGCCCGGTATCACCGGGGTAATGTACAACCAGTTTGCCATCACCATCTGCGTGGCGGTGGTGCTGTCTTCAGTTTGCGCCCTGACCCTGAGCCCGGCGGTGGCCAGCCTGGTATTGCGCCGCAGCAGCAAGCAGCCCCGCTGGTACCGGGGCTTCAACAAGGGCTTCGAGGGGGTCACCCACCGCTACTCTTCGGCGGTTGGTTATATGCTGAAGCGCCGCTCGCTGGTGGCCGTCGGCTTTGCCGCGCTCATGGCCCTGCTCTTAGTAGGCACACGGGTCATTCCCACCGGTTTTGTACCGGTGGAAGACAAGGGTGTGCTCATGCTCAATGTGCAATTGCCCGATGCGGCCTCCATCACCCGTACCCAGAACGTCATGGAAAAACTGCAGGCCATCGTCGATGCCGATCCCGCCGTCGAATCGGCCACGTTCCTGTCCGGGTATTCGATCCTGGCCGGGGCCGCGCAAAGTAACGGCGGTGCCGGCTTTCTGGTGCTCAAGCACTGGGATGAGCGGCCGGATATGAAAGACATTTCACTGGCCGTTTCCCAACGCCTCAATCGGGCTGCGTATCAGCAGGTGCCCGAGGCGCTGGTGCAGACGTTCCCGCCGCCGTCGATTCCCGGCATGGGCCTGGTGGGCGGCCTGGAACTGGTGGTGGAAGATACCCAGGGCCGCAGCCACGAGGAGCTGGCCGGCGCCATTCAAACCCTGGCGGCTGCGGCCAACGAATCGCCTCTGATCGTGGATGCCTTCACCACCTTCCGCGCCAACGTGCCGCAATACTTTATCGATATCAACCGTAACAAGGCCAAAACCCTGCACGTACCGCTGACCAATATCTTCTCCACCCTGCAAAGTCAGCTGGGTTCCAGTTACATCAATGATTTTTCCCTGTTCGGGCAAACCTTCCGGGTAATGATGCAGGCCTCGCCGGAGTTCCGCTCCAGCCTGAAAGACATCGACGGCCTCTATGTGCGTTCCAGCAACGGCGATATGGTGCCGTTGGCCACCCTGATCACCGTCGATCCCATCCTCGGGGCAGACGTGGGCACCCGCTACAACCTGTACCGTTCCGCGGTGCTGCGGGCCAGCACCGCACCCGGAGTTTCCAGTGGTGAGGCCATGGCGGCCCTGGAGCAGATTGCGGCGGATGTCCTGCCCCGCGGATACCAGGTGGAGTGGACCGGCATGAGCTATCAGGAAGCCCAGGCCGGCAATCAGGCGGTCATTGCCTTTGCCCTGGCCATGGTCTTTATCTATCTGTTCCTGGTGGCCCAGTACGAAAGCTGGTCGGTGCCCGCGGCCATCATTCTGGTGGTCCCCATTGCCGTGGCCGGTGCCATTGGCGGTTTGCTCATGGTGGGCCAACTGGGCATTCCGCAACTGGGGGCCCTGGATCTGTTTGCCCAGGTGGGGCTGGTACTGCTTATCGGCCTGGCGGCCAAGAACGCCATTTTGATCGTTGAATTTGCCCGCGAACGGCGGGAACAGGGGGGGCTCACCATTCTGGAAGCGGCGGCGGAGGCCGGCCGCCTGCGTTTCCGCGCCGTTTGTATGACCGCACTCTCGTTCGTACTGGGGATCCTGCCGCTGGTACTGGCCTCCGGAGCCGGTATGTTCAGCCAGCTATCATTAGGGCACACCGTGCTGTGGGGGATGCTGGCAGCGCTGTTGGTGGGCACCCCCATGATTCCCGTGTTCTATGCCATTGTGCAGGCGCTGCGGGAGAACCTGAAAGCCAGACTGGGTGCCTGAGCCGCCGGGGCCGACCCACCGACACAAGAATTAAAACCAGAAAATTTAAGGGACAGCAATGAGTGAAGCTCGTTACAACGTGGTCCTGACCGGCCACATTCAAGCCGGTCAGGATCACACTGCGGTAGCCGCGCGTCTGGCGGCCCTGATGAAACAGCCACAGGAAAAAACCGCTAATCTGCTGCAGGGGCGGGCCAGCAGGGTCAAATCCAACCTGGATACCGCCAGCGCCCAGCGCTACCAGGCAGCGCTGGAAAAAACCGGGGCCCAGGTTGAACTGCAACAGCAGGCCAGCCCACCACAGGCGCCTGCTTCCGACCATAATGGGGATTCCTCAACCCCATCGGCGGCGCCCAACCCAGCGCTGCAACTGGAACCGGTGAGCACACCACAGCCCGCCGCCGCTGCCGCGGCTGACACCCCCTATTCTCCCCCCACCGATGACCATCTGCACCCGGATGAGATCCGTTACTGCAGCCATTGTGGCGGTGAAGCCCCCCGCCTGGCGCGGATCTGCCCCCACTGTCGACGCCGGCTCCCCACCCTGGGACGCAGCCGCGAGGTGGCGGCGGTGTTGGCCCTGTTGCCTACCGGCTCCTGGGGCTTCCACCGCTTCTATCTGGGCCAATGGTGGGGCATTTTTTATCTGCTGTTCAGCTGGACCCTGATTCCCAGCCTGGTGTCTCTCATCGAATTCATTGTTTTTCTCTGTACCAGCCGGGAAAAGTGGGATGAGAAACACGGCCATAAAACCGGTTCCAGCCTGTGGATCTGGGTGGTGCTGGGTCTGTTCATGATGATCATGCTGCTGGGTGTACTGGCGGCGGTGGCCATTCCCGCCTATCAGGATTACCTGACCCGGGCGCAGGTGAACCTGACTCTGCTGGAGGCGGATACCCTGGAGGATGAAATTGAAGCCTTCATTGAACGCACCGGCTTTGTACCCAACAGCGCCCTGGACATGGCCAAGGATGAACCCGGTCAATTTACCCACGGCAGCTGGGTGATCACGGACAATGCGGTGATTACCGTGACCTTCGATGACAGCGCCAGCACCATTCGCGGCGAGACCCTCACTCTGGTGCCGTACCAGGAGCCCGGTGGTTTGATCTGGGACTGCACCGGTGGCACGCTGGAGCCTGCCTACCGCCCCCAGGAGTGCCGCCCCTGACGGCGCAGCAGCAGGGCTGATCCGGCTTATCCGTTGCCCATAAAAAAGCCCTGGCCTGCCAACGCAGACCAGGGCTTTTTTATACTGAATGGGCTAAAGACTGAATGTGCTAAAGCGGCGTTATTATTCCGACGTGTTAGCGGTTTGCGCGGTGGACAAATGTTTGTTGGAACAACCCAGGCAACGCAGGAACGTGCTCTTGAAAGGCGTCACCACCAGCGTATTGCCTGCCTCACCGGCATTGCCACCCAATGCGGAAAACGGCAGTGAAACCACAAACAGGCCGGTTCCAATCACCGTGGCCACCAGGGTCAGGGGGCGAACCAACAGCACGTCACCGGTCATCTCCAGTCCGGAAGGACGATCGGTCACAGTTTGCGCCTGGGATACCGCGGGTGCCGCTGCAAACAGGGCCATGGACAAAGCCACCAACACGGATCTAAAAGTGCTCTTCAGGCTGCGCATAATCTTTCCTCTTTATAATTTTCTCTAAGGTAGCCACCTAAGTGCTTTATTCTAGTGTATTCCCTAATTTGGAAACGATCCACTTTTGACAGCCCGGTGGCCCGCTTTTTTCTGGCGGTTTATGTACTGGATCAACTTTTGGCGGCCATTTTTTCGCCGCTTATGCCGTTTAAGTCTGGCACAGTTTACAAAAAACGGTAGAACGTTGCCCCAATCGAATCTCGGTCAATGGGCCTTTACAACCAACACAGGGCTGCCCGGCCCGGCCATAAACCCGTAAGGTTTGCTTGAAGTAGCCCGGTTTGCCATCACCGCCAACGAAATCCCGCAGGGTGGTGCCCCCCATATCTATGGACGCCGCCAGCACCGCTTTGATGGCGGAAACCAGCCTGGCGTAACGGGCCCGGCTGATGCGTCCGGCCGGCCGTTTCGGGTGAATCCCGGCCATAAAGAGGGCTTCATTGGCGTAAATGTTTCCCACCCCCACCACGACATGGCTGTCCATGATGAAGGTTTTCACGCTGCTCTTACGCCCTTTGGCCCGCGCCACCAGGTAATCCACATTGAATGCCTCGGTCAGTGGCTCCGGCCCCAGCCTGACGATCAGCTCATGCTGCAGGGGATCATCACGGGTCCACAACCAGGCCCCGAAACGGCGCGGATCGCAGTACCGCAACAGGGTACCGTCACTGCATTCCAGATCCACGTGATCATGAAACAGCGGGGGTTCCCCCCGGGCGGCAATGCGCATGCTGCCGGACATGCCCAGATGGGCGATGATGGTGCCGTTACTGAAGCGCAACAACAGGTATTTCCCCCGCCGTTGCACGGCCTGCAGTTTCCTGCCCTCTGCCTCATGGATGGCCGGCGGCACCGGCCAGCGCAGACGGGGCTGGCGCACGTGCAGGGCTTTCACCCGCTTTCCCACAATGTGCGGCTCTATTCCGCGACGGGTGGTTTCCACTTCCGGTAATTCAGGCATTGGGTTACATCTTCTTCCGATTCAAAAATACCAGCGCAGGCTGGCGTAAAGGCTGACCGGGTAAGTACCAAACTCAGAGCCAAACTGCAACGTTGCTGACGCCGGATCCGGTTCCAGGCTGTCCCCTGCGCTCCAGTACACACCCACATCGGAATACAGATTTTCGCTCCAGCTTCTCTCCGCCGCCAGACTGATGAAACAGGAATCATCCTGCAGGTTGAAAAAACCGGACGCGGTGACATTCAACAATGGGCTTGCCTGCCAGTTCAGGGCGGGAATCAAATAATGTTGACCCAGCAGGTAGACACCGGCCCGTTGATAGGGTTGCAGCCGCAACAGCCCGGCGTAATCCTCCGGCTGACCGGCACCGGCGCCGTTGTAATGGTACTCCAGCATCAGCACCCACCGGGCATCCAGGGCATAATCGCTGCCAATGGAGTGACGCCAGTAATGGGCAGGTTCCGCATCCACGAAGGCCGTTTCCAGCCAGACCCCGAAATCCCCCAGCGCGGTTTCCACACCGCCGCCCACGAGCCAGGCTTCGTCCAGTGCAATCAATACCCCTTGCACATCCTTGCCGCGCCAGTTGTCGCGGCCGCGCAGAAAGGCGCCACTGTTGGCTTTTTCCGCGTTTTCACCAATCACTGCACCTACGTCCAGTTGGGCGAAATCCCCCAGCGCCGCCTGATAACGAATCGCATCGATCCCCACCCGGTACTCCTGATTCAAGGTCTGCAGGGCAAAGGGTACGAAGATGTCCGTGGGGTTAATAAAGCGCGCCGAACCAAAACTCACCACCTGACGCCCCACTGTCAGATCACCATGCTCCGTGCTGTAACGCAGATTCAATCGATCCAGGTTGTGCAGCAGCAACCAGTGATCCTCTTCCCTGTCATCATCGTTTTGAATATCGTCAATACGATAACGGTTGTCACTGTTGTTCAGGGTGGAAAACGGGCTGCCATCGGCAACCGATGGAGTCGGTTTATCCCGGTACACCGGTTGCAACTCGTAATGCAGCTGCAGACTCCAGCGGGCGCCGGGAAAGTAATCCAGCATCAGCCGCAGGCTGTTTTGCCACTGCCATTGTTCGGCACTCACCGGTGCCACGGCATCCTGCCACAACCCATAGCTTTTCAGGTAACCGGCACCGAGCAATTGCTCATCGGCCTGGGTGTACGGCGCCATCAACAGCGCCAGGCTGGCCCAGGCACCGTAATGCCCCTTAACCACGGCGCTCATCCTCCACCACACGGCCATCCTGCAAATGGATAAGGCGGCTGGCCCGCTCCATGATTTTGGGATCGTGGGTGGAAAACACGAAGGTCATACTGCGGCTTTCATTGAGTCCTTTCATCATATCCAGCAAGGCGCTGCCGGTGACGGAATCCAGATTGGCGGTGGGTTCATCCGCCAGAATGATACTGGGCCGGGAGACCATGGCCCGCGCCACCGCCACCCGTTGCTGCTGGCCACCGGACAATTGGGCCGGGCGCCGATCGGCATAGCCTTCCAGCCCCACGGTATTGAGCATGGCCTGAACCCGCTGCCGCCGCTGCGCCGCCGGAACCCCCTGCAACAGCATAATGTATTCGATGTTTTCCTGCGCCGACAGCACCGGGATCAGGTTGTAGGCCTGAAAAATAAAACCGATATGATCACGGCGAAAATCCGATAGTTCGCGCCCACTCATGTGCGCGATGGATTTATTGTTCAGGTGCACATCACCTACGCTGGGCGCATCCAGCCCACCCATTAACTGCAATAGCGTGCTTTTACCGGAACCACTGGGGCCGACGATGGCTGTGAACTCGCCCCGCGCGATGGTGAGGTTGATGTCATCCAGTGCTTTCACCTGAATATCACCGCTGCCGAAGTAGCGCCCCACACCACGGATATCAAACAGAATATCGCCTTGCGCCTGTGGTTCCGTTTGCGATGGTGCTGTGGTCATGGGGCATTCCTTATGCTGGGTTTATTCATGGCCGCTAGAGCGTTTTGCGCATGGCGCGGGTGGGCTGTAAGCGGGCCGCATGCCAGGCCGGATAGAGACTGGCAACCAGGGTCATCAATACTATCGACAGCGGCATCCAGGTGAACTGGGCCCAATGCAGCATCGGGAAAATAGGCTCCTGCAACGTCACACCGGACATTTCCAGATTACCGTAATCGATGCCGGTGGCCGCTTTCCACCAGGTCAGCAATCCCCCCAGTACCAGCCCCGATAGCGCGCTCAACACGCCAATAAAAAAACCTTCGTACAGTATCTGCCAGAACAGCTGCACCGGGCGGGTTCCCAATGCCAGCAGCACACCGAATTCATACTGCCTTTCGTAGATGGACATGAACATGGAATTGATCAACCCCAGCGCCACCAGCATAAACAAAATTCCCGCCACAATCAGGGTGGACACATTGGACATTTCCAGCACGCCACTGAGCTGTGGAATGAGTTTTTCCCAACTCAGCGTTTGCAGAACTTGCCCACGCCAATCACCATTGTAACGCTGCCAGTCAAACGCCGGCGGCGCCGGCAAGCGCAGCGCGATTTCATGAACACCGGTGTCCATGCCCAACAGGCGCTGGCCTCGGGGCAGGGTGATGAACGCCAGATTCTGATCCAGCATCCGGTCGTTAAAGTGAAACATGCCCGACACGCGGAACAACTCCTGAGACAGATCGCCACCCTGTATCTGGGACACGGTAATCACCACCCGGTCACCCAGCTCCACTTCCAGTAAACGCGCAAGCCCCGTGCCCACCAGCAACTGGCGCTGCCCCTCTGCCGACCCGTTTCCGGCGTGCAGGTAATCCCCCGCCACCATGGCCTGCTGCAGCTTACCCAGTTGCGCTTCGGCGGCCCCATCCACCCCGTAAACCATGGCTGCGGCCACGTTTTCCGACGATGCCAACATGGCTCCGGTGATCACGCGGGGTGCCGCCACGGCAACGGCGGGATCATCATGCAACAACTGCAGCAGGTGATCGCTGTGGGTTATGTACAGATCCACATCGTTGTTACGGCGAAACCCGGCGCGGTGGATCTGGGCTTGCCCTAATAAAGTCCCGGTGGCAATGCGCACCATGGACTGGCTCATGCCCCGCACCATGGCATCGGTAAACATCAAGGCCGCCAGGCCGCAGGCAATCAGGCCTACGGTCAGCAACGTTCGCCGACTGTTGCGGAACACATTGCGTAATGCCAGGGTCAACATCAACATTTTGGGCATGCTATACCGCCTGCAACGCATTAATGGGTGTAATGCGGGCCACGCGCCAGGCCGGGAACACACTGACCAGCAACGTGCTGCCCATCACCACCAGGGCCGGAACCCCCATGGTGAACCAGGAAAACTCCCCCAGTAACCGATCAAAGCGAATGCCACCCATGTCAAAGCCCTGGGACAGTTGAATACCGTGATGAACGAAATAGGCGTTCACAGGCAACGCCAGTACAACACCCAGCACACAACCCAACACAGCCAGCAGCATGGCTTCCAATTGAATTAACCGAAACAACAACCCGGGCCGGGTGCCGATGGCTTTCAACACACCAAACTCACGGGTGCGTTCCAGCGTACTCATCAGCACGGTGTTCAGTACACCGATGGACACAATAAACATAATGATGCCCATGGAAATGTACGTACCCTGCTTATCCGCCTGCATGCCATTGTAGAAACCCTGTTCCACCTCCTGCCAGGGCTTGACTGCCAGCGGCTGCTGTGGAACGCGGTGCGCCAGGTGTTCCTGTATGCGCTGCGCTGCGTCACGGGCATCAGCGGGCCGCTCCACCAACAGCGCCAGCTCATGAATACCCTGCGGCAAGCTGATGAAGTCGCGCATGGCGGTCAGGGGCAGATACACGTTCATACGCTCACTGGAATCTTCCGTTCCCACAATGGCACTCACCTGAAAAATATCATTGGCGATGGAACCGTCCGCCCCCTGGGAAATCAATACCAGTTCGTCACCCACCGATAGTTTCAGTGTCTGGGCCATGGCAAACCCCAGCATGGCCGGCCAATAGCCTGCCTCATTGACCTGATTCGGCAGCCACACACCCTGCTGCACTTTTTTTGCCAGCAATGTTGTGCGCGCTTCGCGCCCGGGATCGATGCCAATGACACTGGCCGGGGCGGATTTGTCTTCACCATAGGCCAGGGCCGGGCTGTACAGGCGCGGCGCGGCGGCTTTGATGTGGTAACGCAGCAGCATGGGCGGCAGCCAGTCGTCCACCTGTTGCATGCGCTTATGCAAGGCAGGGCGATCAAGATAGCCTGCCACATGGATCTGGATATGCCCGGTATGATCGCGGGTAAACAGATCGATGATGTTGTTGTAGGAGCCTTCGGAGAGTGACAGCGACAGACACAGCAGAAGATATCCGCCGCCCATACTGAGCAAGGTCAGCAAAGAACGTCGCCGCTGGCGCATGACATTGCGAAACGCCAGTTTGAACAGCATCAGCGAAACCGTTTTTGCAAATTACGCAGGGTAAAAATATCGTCCTCCACCGGCACATCCAAGGTTAACGACTGATACCGTACCACAGTCTTGTGGCCATCTTTATTGAGCGGTGTCATGGTCATGACCGAGGGCATTTCCCGGCCGGAAAAGGTTTTGTTCTCAGCAAACGTCATCACCCGTACCCGCTCTCCCTGTTCATTGAAATAGGTTTGATCCACCGGCAGCAGCTTATCGCGACTCACCCGGATGACAATGCGGGCCCACACGGTAACCGTTTGGGTTCTGGGGATCAGCGTCAGCACATGTAAAGCGTCAGCCTCCTGCAGGGTCACGTGGTATTCTTCCACCAGGGATACTTCGCGCACCAGATCATCGTTGGTAAAATCCGACCCCATCCAGGCGCCCATCATCATGGACGGCGGCACCTTGATGACTTTATTGATCTTGGGGAAGTAATTCCACATTTCACGATCGATCTTCAGGGTGGCAACACCGCGGTCTTTTTTCGGTGACAGCACTCTGATAAAGGTATCTTCCATGCCCCGGGTCCAGGCTTCCAGCGCCATGGTGCGCTGCCAGTTGGGTGTCACGATTTCCATGGTCATGGCGGCATGGCTGCTGTCGGAGCGATACAGCTCATCGATTTTCCGCAGCAACGCCACCGCGTCCGGCTCGGATTGCACTGCTTCCTGTGCAACGCTCGCCTGTCTAGCGCTCGCCTGCCCATCAGCCCCCTGCCCATCAGCCCCCTGCACCCAGCCGGCCACCACCAACAGCAGGATGCTGATTAAACTGCGGATTGCTGCTCGCTTCATACTTCGGCTCCCTTCATACTCCTGCCCCCAATGGGGTACACTTGGCGCTTCACCCTGATCCCGGCAATAGTCCCTGTTTTTGATTTTTATGGCAAATTCCGCTTCCAATCCTTCGGGCTCTGGCCCCCGCGCACCCACCCGTGAAGCTGTTCTGGGAGTGGACACCGGCGGCACCTTCACTGACTTTGTGCTGTTACAGGGTGATGCTCTGCGCATTCATAAAGTGCTCTCCACCCCGGATGCGCCTGAGCGGGCCATATTGCAGGGCATCCACGAGCTGGGGCTGGATACGGCGGTGGCGGCCGGCAGCGTCAGCATCGTGCACGGTTCCACTGTTGCCACCAACGCGGCCCTGGAAGGTAAAGGGGTCAAAACCGCATTGATCAGCAATATCGGTTTCAAGGATTTGCTCAGCATCGGCCGTCAGACGCGCAGGGAGTTGTACAACCTCCAACCTGCCCCGATCACACCCCCGGTTGCGGCGGCATTGTGTTTTGAAATGCCCGGTCGCATCACCAGCGACGGCACGCAAGTGGATGCCATCCCGGATCATGCGCTGCAGGCATTGCAACAACAATTGCAGGCCGCCGGTGTGGAAGCGGTTGCCATCAATCTGCTGTTCTCGTTTCTGAATCCGGCACCGGAACGCACCATCAAGCAGGCATTGGCTGAACGCTGGTTCGTCAGCGCTTCCCACGAGGTACTGGCGGAAGCCGGTGAATATGAGCGTGGCATCGCCACCTGGCTCAACGCCAGCCTTGGCCCCAAAGTCACTCATTATTTGCAACGCCTGCAGCAACAGGTATCACCTTCCTCATTGGCGGTGATGCAATCCACCGGCGGCACCATGAATGCGGCAACCGCCGGCCAATCGGCCGTCAACATGCTGCTGTCCGGCCCCGCCGGTGGTCTGGCAGCCGCCCGCTTTATTGCCCGCCAGACCGGATTCAGCAAACTACTGACCTTTGACATGGGAGGCACCTCCACCGATGTGGCGTTGATTGACGGTGACATCCGCCTCACCAACGAGGGCAGCATCGGCCCCTGGCCGGTGGCCGTACCCCAGGTGGATATGCATACCATCGGTGCCGGCGGTGGCTCCATAGCCCATGTGGATGCCGGCGGCATATTACAGGTAGGCCCACAATCCGCCGGCGCCGCGCCGGGCCCGGCCTGTTATGGCCAGGGAGGAACCCAGGCTACGGTCACGGATGCCAACGCCGTACTGGGGCGCCTGCCGGCGCAGTATTTTCTGGGTGGCAACATGCGCCTGGATCTGCAGGCGGCGCGGCAGGCACTGGATGCCCTGGCCGGCACACTGCGGTTATCCCGCCACCACTGCGCCCAGGGCATCATCGACATTGCCAACGAGCATATGGTGCGCGCCCTGCGGGTGATTTCCATTGAGCGCGGCTATCACCTGGATGACTTTCACCTGTGTTGCTTTGGCGGCGCCGGGGGGCTGCACGTCTGCGCACTGGCCGAAGCCATGGGGATGCAGCAGGCCATCGTCCCCAATCAGGGCGGTGTGCTCTCAGCCCTGGGCATGGTGGTGGCCCCCACATCCCGCCAACTGTCCCATGCCCTGCAACAACCCCTGGCGGAGGTGACCTTAAGCGAACTGGAGGACATTCTGGCCCAACTGCAACACCAGGGTAAGGCGGCCCTGCAAGAGGAAGGCATTGCCACGGAGCAGATGCGCTGCGAATGCTCGCTGGACGTTCGCTACCAGGGGCAACGTTTCTATCTGAATCAAGTTTGGGATGGGCAACTGCAATCGGTGGCAAGCCGCTTCCATGCACAACACGAACAACGCTATGGCCACCGCCTTAACATCCCGTTGGAGTTGGTGAACGTCCGCTGCAAAGTCAGTGCCGGGGCAGCGGTGAACCGTTTACCCCGCACCGGCCATCGCACCCGGGCCCTGCCCACAAGCCACGCCACCCTAACCGGCCTGGCGCAGCCGGTTCCGGTTTATTGGCGGGAGGATCTGGGCAGCGAACAAGTTGTTTCGGGGCCGGCGCTGATTGCGGAAACCGTCTCCACCACCCTGCTGGCCGAACATTGGCAAGCCCGGGTCGACCCGTGGGGAAACCTCATTCTGTGCCTGAATAAAACACAACATTAAGTTGGTTAGCACTCAGAAAAGCACCTAATACAATTCAAATCACATAAACAGCCTTCATCCCATCACACCCCATTCGGCCTGTCTTCACAGTCTGAACATTTGCCGTTTTATAAACCTATTTAATCCTCGGCCCGACACTACACTTGCCCTTGTAAATTATCCCAGCAGTGTTTTTCAGGTATCAGAACGAATGAAGTTAAGCAGTTTAGTTTTCCTTGGATGTGTCCTTTCCCTTACCACCAGCAACGTGAGCCTTGCCGCCAGAGACAACAATCCCTGTGACGCCAATGGTGAACTCAAAGGCTGGGCCAAGAAGCAATACGACCCAAGTGTTTGCGCCCCCGTTACCAGCAACAGCGCACCCACCGTGCAGATTACCGCACCAGGTGACCAGGCGGAGTTTGCCGATGGCCAACTGATCGGCTTTCACGCAGCCGCCACCGATGTGGAAGACGGTGATCTGAGTGCCAGTGTGATCTGGACGTCTTCCCTTGACGGCAGCATTGCCGCCAACACCACCCTGTCACCGGGCAACCACATTATTACCGCCAGCGTCAGTGATTCCGGCAACCTGTCCGCCACCGATAGTGTATCGGTTACCGTGAGCGCCCCGCCGGCCACTAACACCGCCCCCACCGTTTCGATCGATTCGCCGCTTTCCGGCACCACCGTCGAAGAAGGCACCGCGTTGTTATTGAAAGGTTTCGCTGACGATGCTGAAGATGGCGATCTCAGCAACAGCATTACCTGGTACAGCTCCGTGGACGGTGCCATCGGCAACTTCACCACCCTGTCGGTGGGTGACCATCTGATCACGGCCACAGTTACCGACAGCAACGGTGCCAGCAGCAGCGACACCATTAACCTCAGCGTGTTTGAATCCACCGCGCCGCAAACCTATTCACTGGCGGTCACCTGGAGCGCCCCCGAGCAACGGGCCGATGGCAGCCAATTGGCAGCACAGGAACTGGCGGGCTACCGCATCAACTGGAACAACGACACCAATGGCGAATCCGGTTCGCTCCTGGTGCAAGATGGAACGGCGACCTCCTACCAGATTGATAACCTTAATGCCGGCAGCTATCGCCTGTCACTCAATACCATTGACATCAATGGCCTGGTGAGCAGCAACAGCACGGACATGGTGGTGGAACTGAACTAGGATTGAGCCACGCATATAAAATACCCGCATGAAAAAGGGCATTGTTAGACCGACCAACACTAACAATGCCCGACCTTGCCCGCTTTGCTACAGTTAGTCTTAAGGATCTTTCTAAATAGTAGTTAAGGCAATGGAACGTCATATCCTCATCGTGGACGATGAACCCAATATTCTCAATACGCTGCAACGGCTTCTGGAAGAAGAAGATTACGTTGTCTATCGAGCCGACTGTGGTCAAAAAGGCATCGATATCATCGATGCCAATCCCCAAATCGGTGTGGTGCTGTCGGATCAACGTATGCCCAACATGACCGGCACAGAATTTCTCAAGCAGATCAAACTCAAACACCAAAACGTCGTCAGAATGATCCTCAGCGGTTATTCAGAATTGAGTACCATTACCAATGCAATCAATGAAGGCTCCATATTTAAATTTCTCACCAAACCCTGGGAAGACGATTTACTACTAAACTCAGTGCAGGAAGCGTTTGAATACTTTGAACTGGCGGAAACCAATCGCCAGCTGACCCAGCAACTGCAGGACAGCAACGCCAAGCTGGCTGAATTCAATGCCGGCCTGGAACGCATGGTTGAAGAGAAAACCCAACGCCTGCAACTGCATATTGCTTCGCTCAATGTCTACCAGGATGCGATGGAGCAGTTTCCATTCGCCATTATCGGGCTGGACGAATCACTTACCATTGCCCTTGAGAACAAAGCGGCTCGAGAGCTGTTCACAGACAACACCACCAGTCTTCTGGGCTTGCCAACAGAGCAGGCCTTTCATAATCACTGGCGGGCACTAACCGATGCAATCAGTGTATTCGATGCTGATATCGACCAGTCCAAAACCAGGTTCAGCATCAATCGGTTCACATTCACACTGATCAAACTGAGTCATGAAACGGAAAGGCTTGGAAAATTATTGATCGCAATACCGGATACAAGCCAATGATCGCTCAATTTAAACAAAGGATTTCGGAAATCAACCGCGTCCAACCACTGAATCCAGTGATGATGGAACTACTGCAGGCCATTCAGGATTCCAACAGCGAGGCCGATGACCTGAAGCGCATCATTGATTCCGATGCCAACACATCCGCTACCATTCTCAAAATTGCCAACTCACCCTTCTATGGATTATCCGGAAAGATTCGCAATGTGCGTGATGCCTGCGTACTCCTGGGCTTCGATCAACTGAGAAACATAATCTATGCCACTGCGCTGCATCATGCCACCAGCAATGGGCCGCACCCGAAATGGCGCCTGGCACTGAGTCAACATGCCCTGGCCAGTGCTGTCGTTTCCCATACCCTTGCCCAACTGCCGGAAATACCGGTTGACCCAGGGCTGGCATATTCCCTTGGGTTACTGCACGAACTGGGAAAACAGATACTGATCTGTGAGATGCCGGATATTTTTGAAGCCTTTATGGAGCTTGCCGACGCCGATTCCGCCGCCGAATACGAACCACTGTTTGCCGAAGCCGGGGTGATTATTGCCAACAAGTGGCGCCTGCCGGATTCCTTCCGGGAAAGTATTGCCCATTGTCATACCCGCACTGACCAGCATGGCGAGTTTCTGGAAGACATTAAGCTGGTACGCTGCGCACATTCTGTTGCCCAGGCCTGTGGATTTCCTACTCCGGGCAATTGTAGCGAGGCAACCCCAAGTGAAACGCTTTCAAAATACTACCCGGATCTCGACATTGATAAAGTTGTTCAACATATCCAGGAAAAACTCTCGGAAAACCAAGACCTAACCAGGGAAAGTCAACATGACTAGTAACATTCTACTCGTCGACGACGAAGAGAATAATCGCAATGCAATTCGTCGTCTTTTCGAAGACTACGACATCGACTTTGTTGAAGCGGGTAACGGCAAAGAGGCGCTGCACCAACTCACACAACACGATATCGATCTGATTCTGTTGGACATCAAGATGCCGGTAATGGATGGCTTCACCTTTCTACGCCACCACTCAGACAGCAAAACCCGACCCAAACCGCCGGTGTGCGTGATGACGGCGTTCGATGATGCCGACACCCGGCGCAAAGCAATTTACCTGGGAGCAGATGACTTCATCAACAAACCCATCGATCCGGTTGAACTGGAAACCCGCATTGCCTCCCTGCTGCGTATCAGCCATCAACAAAGGGATCTGCTGACCTTCAACCAGAATCTGGAAAAAACGGTAGAGCAACGTACACAACAGTTGCGTGAGGCCCATGAAAGGCTACAACAGACGGAACGAGCCAATAACCAAGCCTATCGGGAAATGATTGCGCGCATCAGCCGGCTGACTCAGTTCAATCAATCAGTCAGCAACATCGACCCACGCAAGCTGGGCATCTGTACAGCAGCCCTGGGTTGGTTGTGCGAGCTGCCCCAGGATCAGGCCGAGAACTTAAGATTATCGGCGCAACTGTATAACATCGGCATGCTGGCACTGCCGGAAAAACTCAGAGAGACACCCATAGAGCAACTCAAAAAAGACGAGCTGGCGGTGCTTTCATCCCATGCCAAAATGGGCAGCGATCTGTTCAAAGGTTCCGACATTCCTCTACTGAAGCAGACGTATAATATTTGTCTTTATTGTCAGGAGCACTACGACGGCACGGGTTTGCCAAACCGCGTCAAATCAGAGGCCATCCCGCTGGAATCCCGCCTGTTCACCACAGCAAAGCTGATCCTGGAAACACTCCACAACGATCCGCAGGCCAGTATTCAGCGCGTTAAAAACACGCTGCAGGATCATGCCGGCTCACTACTGGACCCGGTAATTGTTGAGACCATTCTGCAGTCGAATGATGCACTGGAAAACATCATCAAGGAGTTGAGCTAAGCATGCCGAATGATTCCAAAGACCAGATGCTGCTCATGGCCCAGATGATGGCCGACTCCGACTCGCCCAATGTGAGAGCACGCCTGGACAGCTACCTGCCACTGATATTCATTGTGGTGGTGGGCATCATCATCTCTGGAATTGCCTTGTATTCTGCAAAACTATGGGAAGATCACGTGGAAAGCAACATCAACAAAACCAGTGAGCTGGCCTATATCAACGAGGTCAATCGAAACCTGTTCAATATGCGCCAGAATACCAATGCCATGGCGGGCATGGTGGCCGCATCGAACTATATAAGCCAGGAAGAGTTCAGTGAATACGCAGACTGGCTACTTAGAAATCAGCTCACTACGCAGTTCATTACCCTATTACACTATAAGAATCAGAATTATCTGGAACCCCCCAGAGCCGATGATTCCAGACTCCTGATCAACCACATCAATGAGTTCATTAAAAATAACAGACATGATCCGGGGTTTGGCCCAACCAAAGAGGCGTTCTTCATCCTCAAGATCAACGACGGCGCGAAAAGCTTTATCGTGCACACGTTACTCTTTGATAATTCCAATCTGGATCAACCTCTGATCCTGGCATCCGCAACCCGGGTGCAGACCCTGACCGAAGGCATTCACGATGATCTTCCCCTGCTGATCCATATTAAAGACGTCTTCGGCAATGAAATAAAAAAGTCGTTCTTCGGCGGTGAAAATGATCCAACCCTACATGCGATTCAACATATCTATCAAGATCTCGAAATTGAACTAGCTATTCCCAATTCCATATCGGTGTTACAAAGCGCCATTTACCTGAAGTGGATACTGATTCTGTTCGGCATCGCTTTTACCCTGACCCTCTGCATACAGTTCATACTGGCCCAAAGATCCATGAAGGAGCTGGCCAATCTGGCGGTACAAAGAGCCAACGCCCTCACCGCCATCAACAGTGACCTGACCGACGAAATATTCAGCCGCATTGAGTTTCAGTCGGAATTACTGGATAAAAACCAGGAAATACAATCCATCAACTCACAACTGGAAGAGGCCCAGAATCAGCTTATTCAACAGGAGAAGCTGGCGTCTTTGGGGCAACTGGCAGCGGGCGTGGCACACGAGATCAACAACCCGGTTGGATTCATCAATTCCAATCTGACCATGCTGGCAAAATACACCGACCGGGCACTGCAATTAATTCATCACATGGAGCAAACCATAGAATCCCAACACGACGAAGCCGCCATCGCCGAACTGAATAAGGCCCGCACTGCTTATAAATACAAATCACTTAAAAACAACATCATGGCGGTCATCGATGAATCTTTGGAAGGTGTTGACCGGGTGAAGCAGATCGTTCAGGATCTGAAGAACTTCTCACGCATCGACGAAGCCGAATGGCAGTGGGCCGATATCCATGCCGGTATCGAAAGCACGCTGAACATCGCCTGGAACGAAATCAAATACAAGGCAGAGGTTCACAAGGAATACGGCGAACTACCCAACATTGAGTGCGTGCCCTCACAGATCAATCAGGTGATCATGAACCTGCTGGTTAATTCAGCCCATGCCATGGCGGAACCCGGCAATATTTATATTCGCACGTCATCTCAGGAAGACAAGATCACCATTCAAGTGGAGGACGACGGCAGCGGAATATCAGACGACATCATTGGGAAAATATTTGATCCGTTTTTTACCACCAAAGAAGTCGGCAAAGGTACCGGGCTGGGTTTATCCCTGTCGTATGGGATCATCAAGAAACATAACGGAGAGCTGACGGTGGTTTCAACGCCAGGGAAAGGAACCGTATTCACCATCGTTTTACCCGTCTCCCGTAATCATTCTGATCATAAGGCCGCATGAAATGCAACCAGAAGACTCTGAAATGGAAACCACCGCCACGCTGCTGGTGGTAGATGATGAAGAAAACATTCTATCAAGCCTGGTGCGCCTGTTCAGCGATGAGGATGGTTTTGACGTCATTGCCAAGAGTTCCGCCACGGATGCACTGGCGGTTCTTGAAGACAGGCCGGTGGATATTATTATTTCCGATATGAGAATGCCCATTATGGATGGCGCCACCTTCCTGGCGCAGGCTGCACAGCGCTGGCCCGATACCGCGCGCATGTTG
>MDTD01190258.1_pt1 | contig 111880 bp, 100 predicted proteins | sample 811221 | NCBI WGS metagenome assembly MDTD01 (sample SAMN05326646, study PRJNA326480) | marine metagenome | isolation source: seawater | place: Pacific Ocean: South West | collected 2011 | reverse complement strand
TGGCGGAGATCCTCAATCCGGACCCGGGGCGAAGTAAAAAGGGCGAACCTCAAATGAGGTTCGCCCTGTGAGGCCGCCAACTGTGGGACAGCAGTGGCCGAGGGGCGGGCTTTTTCCAGGGCCGGAGCCGGCGGCTCAGGCCTGGGGGCCGGCGGCGCGAATGTCGTCGGAGACGTCCGCGTACTTCTCGGAGAAGTTGGCCGCGAACTGGCGGGCCAGGTCACGGGCGCTGGCCTCGTAGTTTTCCGGGTTGGCCCAGGTGGCCTTGGGCTGGAGCAGCTTGTCGTCCACCCCGGGCACGCTCTTGGGCACGTCCAGGTTGATGATGTCCAGGTGCTCGGTTTCCGCCTCGTCCAGCTCACCGCTGAGAATGGCGTCGATCACGCCACGGGTGGTGGGGATGCTGAAACGCTCGCCCTCGCCGTAGGGGCCACCGGTCCAGCCGGTGTTGACCAGGTACACCTTGGAGCCGAATTCCTTGACCCGCTTGATCAGCAGCTCGGCGTACTCGCCGGCGCGGCGCGGGAAGAAGGGCGCGCCGAAGCAGGTGGAGAAGGTGCTCTTGATGCCCTTGCCGGCGCCCACCTCGGTGGAGCCCACCAGGGCGGTGTAGCCGCTCAGGAAGTGGTAGGCGGCGCCTTCGTGGGTGAGCCGCGACACCGGCGGCAGCACGCCGGTCAGGTCGCAGGTCAGGAAGATCACGTGCTTGGGTTCGCCGGCGTGGTTCTCGATCACGCGCTTTTCCACGTTTTCCAGCGGATAGGCGGCGCGGGTGTTCTCGGTCAGGGACACATCATTGTAGTCCGGCACCCGGGTTTCCTCGTTGAGGATCACGTTTTCCAGCACCGCGCCGAAGCGGATCGCGTCCCAGATGATCGGCTCGTTCTTCTGGCTCAGGTCGATGCACTTGGCGTAGCAGCCGCCTTCGATGTTGAACACCACGTCCTTGCCCCAGCCGTGCTCGTCGTCACCGATCAGGTAACGGGCCGGGTCCGCGGACAGGGTGGTCTTGCCGGTGCCGGAGAGGCCGAAGAACAGGGCCACGTCGCCGTTCTCGCCGACGTTGGCGGAGCAGTGCATGGGCAGCACGTCCTTTTCCGGCAGCAGGAAGTTCTGCGCCGCGAACATGGCCTTCTTCATTTCACCGGCGTAGCGCATGCCGGCGATCAGAATCTTGCGCTGGGCGAAGTTGAAGATCACGCAGCCGTCGGAGTTGGTGCCGTCGCGCTCCGGTTCGCACTGGAAGTTCACCGCGTGCAGGATCTGCCACTCTTCCTTGGCGCGCGGGTTGTACTTCTCCGGGCGGATGAACAGGGTGTTGGCGAACAGATTGTGCCAGGCGGTCTGGGCGGTGACCTTCACCGGCAGGTAGTGGTCGGTGTCGGCGCCCACGTGCAGGTGGGACACGAAGGTGTCGTCCTCGGCGGTGAAGGCCGCGACCCGATCCCACAGCGCGTCGAATTTGTCCGCCTCGAACGGGCGGTTGATGGGGCCCCAATGGATGTGCTCGCTGGTGCTGGGCTCATCGACGATGAAACGGTCCATGGGGGACCGGCCGGTGCGGTGGCCGGTTTCCACCACCAGGGCGCCGCTATCGGAGAGGCGGCCTTCGTTGCGCTGAATGGCCAGCTCGACGAGCTGAGCCGGGCTGAGATCGTTATAGGTCATAGGATTGGTCATGGTTCTTCCTGGGCTTTCCGCCTGGCTACGCTGACAGGCGCGCGATTATGACAGAAAAGCGGCCCGCTGGCGACGCCGCCCGGGCCGTTGTCATGTCCTGTTACCGGGCTTCCGCCTCGCGGGCCAGCTCGGCCAGATCCACGGCGTCGAAGTGCTCCCGGGACAGGCAGAAGTCGCAGGTCAGGGTGGCTTCGCCGTCCTCGTCCAGGAGCTGGCGGATTTCGGCGGCGCCCAGCGACAGCAGGGCGTTGCGGGTGCGCTCCCGGGAGCAGGTGCAGCCGAAGCGCAGCGGCTGGGGCGCCGGCAGCCGGGGCGGGGTTTCGTGGAACAGCCGGCGCAGCACCGTTTCGGTGTCCAGGTCCAGCAACTCCTCCATGGTCAGGGTGTCGGCCAGGGTTTCCAGGTGTTGCCAGTGTTCGGCGTTGTGCTCGGCGCCGGCGGCGCGGTCCGGCAAGCGCTGCAGCAGCATGCCCGCCGCCCGGCCGTTGCCGGCGGCCAGCCACAGCCGCGTGGGCAGCTGCTCGGACTGCTGGAAATAGCCCTCCAGGCAGCGCGCCAGGGTGTCGCCTTCCAGGGGCACGATGCCCTGGTACTGGCGGCCGCGATCCGGGGTGATGGTGATCACCATGGTGCCGTCGCCGATCAGACCCGCCACCGTGGGCGGGCAGTCGGCGGCGCGCTCGTCGTGGCGCGCCAGGGCGCGCAGCTGGCCGTCGTGGGTGCATTCGGCGAGCAGCAGGGACACCGGGCCCCGGCCCTGGGCCTGCAGGCTCAGCCGGCCCTCGAACTTGAGGGTGCCGGTGAGCAGGGCCACGGCGGCCACCGCCTCGCCCACCAGGCCCTGGACCGCCATCGGGTAGTCGTGGGCGCCCAGCACCTCGGCCAGGCTGCGGTCCAGGCGCACCAGCTCGCCACGGATGTCGGAATCGGGAAACAGGAAGCGTTGCTTTTGGTCGGCTGCCGGGTTGTCGGTCACAGGTCACCTTCGTGGTCGCGTCGGAAGCGCGCCAGGTCGCGGCGCTCCTTCTTGCTGGGTTTGTGGTCGGGCACCGGGGCGGCCAGGCGCGCCAGCCGGCGGCGCTCGGCGCCCTGCTCGCGCAGGGCGATGCTGTCCTCGGTTTCCCGGTACAACTGCTGGGCGGCGCTGGCCGGGCCGCGCTTGTTGCTCAGCCCATCCACCACCACCGTCCATTGAACGTCGCCCTTGCGAATGTCGAGCACGGTGCCTGGTTGCACCGCCTTGCTGGGCTTGGCCTTGGCGCCGTCCACCTGCACCTTGCCGCCTTCGATGGCCTGCTTGGCCTGGCCCCGGGTCTTGAAGAAACGCGCCGCCCACAGCCAGGAATCGATGCGCGTGCCGTCGCTCATGGCAACACCCGCAGGAAGTCGTCGATGGCCGGGAACGGCTCGGTGTCCGCCCGCGCCGGCAGGCTGGAGTCCGGTTGCCGGATGCTGGCCAGGTGTCCCAGGCCGTAGAGCCGCCCGGAGTGCAGCACCGGCAGGGAGTCGTCCACCAGCAGGGCCCGTTCCGGCGCGAACGGATGCTCGTCGCGCAGCCGTCGCCAGAAGTCCTGGGCTTCCTTGGGGTGGCCGTAATCATGGCTGGACACCAGGGCGTCGAAGTAGCGGTCGATGCCGGTGCGGGCCAGCTTCAAGTCCAGCGCCTCGCGGTGCGCGTTGGTGACCATGATCACCCGGCGCGGGCCCTCCGCCAGCGCCGCCAGGAATGCCTCGGCGCCGGGGCGCACGCTGATCCGGTGGGCCGCCGCGCGCTTCAGCTCGGCGATGTTCAGGTTCAGCTCGCGGGTCCAGAAATCCAGGCAGTACCAGTTCAGGGTGCCCAGATGGCTGGCGATCCAGTCGTGCAGGATGCGCTCCGCCTCCGGATAGTCCAGACCGCGGCTGAGCGCGTACTGCTCGGGCACGTGGCGCTGCCAGAACCAGTTGTCGAACGCCAGGTCCAGCAGGGTGCCGTCCATGTCCAGCAGCACGGTGTCGATGTCTGTCCAGTCGATCATTGCCTTGTCCGCGTCAGCCGCGATCCGCCGAGGGCGCACAGTATGCAATATAGGGGCGGCCGCCGAAATACAAAGGCCCCGGGCGCGGTTACAAACCGGGCCGGGTAGGGCAGAATGAGGAAAAACCGATAACAACAACACAGGTGTCACCGGTGATCGACGACCTGTTCCTCTACGAACGCATCAGCCGGCGGCTGCTTGAGCAGATCGGCGCCGGGTCCTTCGCCGTGGGCCAGAAACTGCCCTCGGTGCGACGCATGAGCGCCCTGTTCAAGGTCAGCGTCAATACCGTCATGCAGAGCTACCGCCAGCTTGAGGCGGAGGGCTATCTGGACATCCGCCCCCAGTCCGGCGTTTATGTGCGCAGTTCCGACGTGCTCGACATCCCCGAGCCGGACGGCTCCCGCTACCCGCTGCTGCCGGTGGAGGTGTCGCTCAGCGAGCAGGTGCTGCATTACATGGAATTGCACGCCGACCCGGCCATGGTGCGCCTGGGCATCGCCCTGCCGGCTCCCGAGGTGCTGCCCGTGGACCGGGTGATGACCACCATTCGCGACGTGACCCGCCACCATGCCCTGGACGCCTGGGACTACATGCATCCCAACGGCTGCCCCTTGTTCACCCACCACCTGGCCCGGCGCAGCCTGTCCTACGAGGTGCCGGTCACCGCCGAGGACATCATTGTCACCAGCGGCGCCATGGAGGCCTTGTCCCTGGCGCTGCGCAGCGTGAGCCGGCCCGGTGACACCGTGGTGGTGGAATCGCCCACCTATTACGGCGCTCTGCTGCTGCTGGAAACCCACCAGCGCAAGGTGGTGGAGGTGCCCACCCACGCTCGTCACGGCATCAGCCTGAGCGCCCTGGAGCAGGTGTTCCGGCGCGGCGGCGTGGCCGCCTGCCTGGTGTCGCCCAACGCCCAGAACCCGCTCGGCTTCACCATGAGCGACGAACGCAAGGCGGCCCTGGTGGCGCTCTCGGAGCGTTACCAGGTGCCGCTGATCGAAAACGACGTCTGGGGCGACACCGTTTACCGGGGCGAGGCGCCGCCGGCCAAGGCGTTCGACCGCAGCGGCTTGGTGCTCTATTGCAGCAGCTTTTCCAAGAGTCTGATGCCGGGCCTGCGCATCGGCTGGGCGGCGGCGGGGCGGTTTCAGAAACGCTTCCGGGAGCTCAAGCAGCTGAGCACCATCACCTCCACCTCGATCTCCCAGATCGTCATGGGCCGGCTGCTGGAGAGCGGCTTCTACACCCAGCATCTGCGCGAGCTGCGCGGCCACCTCCACGGCCAGGTGGACGCCATGGCCCGGGAAGTGCGCCGCTGCTTTCCGCCGGGGACCCGGCTGACCCGGCCCACCGGCGGCTGCGTGCTGTGGGTGCGCCTGCCGGGCCGGGTGGATACCCGGGCCCTGTTCCAGCGCGCCGCCGCCCGTGGCATCCATGTGTTCCCCGGCGCGGTGTTCTCCCTGGACGGCAAGCACGCCGACTACCTGCGCCTCAACGCCGGCAGCCCGCTCACCGCCCCGGTGCGCCGGGCGCTGTGCTGGCTGGGGGAAACCGCCGCCGAGCTGGCGGCCTCCCCGGGCGGCCTGGCGCCCTGAACGAAGCGTCCCACGCCGTGGGACGTTGGCGCCACTGTCTCAGCCACTTACTGAAAACTGTATCTGTTTTGCTTCCCGCGTCGCTCCTACCTTGAAGGAACCGGGCCGTGCCCCGGATAACAACAATATCGAGGAGAGCAACATGTCAGTACGCGTAACGGGCGGCGCGCTCGCGTTGGCGGTCGCCAGTCTGCTCACCGCCTGCGGCGGCGATTCCAGTTCCGGTTCTTCCCAGGCGGCGCCGTCCGCCAGCCTGCGGGTGGTATCCAGCGAGCCGCAATGGGTCAGCGGCGGTGACGCCCGGGTGGCGGTGCGCGGCGACGCCGACCTGCTGGGCGAGGCGCGCCTGCGCCTCAATGGCGAGGATCTGGACACCGAAGGATTCCAGGCCAGCGGCGATGGCGTCGAGGGGATGGTCCGTGGCCTTGAACAGGGCGACAACGAACTCACGGTCTGGCACCCGGATCACGGCACCCTGGCCCGCCTCACCCTCACCAATCATCCGGTGGAAGGGCCCATGTTTTCAGGGCCCCACCAGTATCCCTTCGTGTGCACCACGGTGTCCGAGCTGGGCAAGCAGCCGCTGGTGGACACCGAAGGCAACGAGGGCTTTCCGGTTTATGACGATCAGAATCAACAGATTGGCCTGAGCCGGGACTGCGGCATCGAGCCGTACACCGAATACTGGTACCGGACCACCGGCGGCCAGTACCAGCCGTTGCCGGACGGTGGCTCGCGGCCGGCGGACATGGCCACCACCACCCTGTCGGACGGCCGCGAAGTGGACTTCGTGGTGCGTTGGGAGCGCGGCACCATCAACCGCTTCATCTACTCCATCGCCATGCTCGCCGAGGCCGGCGAGCAGCCCGGTTCCCTGGACACCGGCCTGTGGAACGGCCGTCTGATGTACCGCTTCCAGGGCGGCGTGGGCATCGGCCACACCCAGGGCAGCATGGACTACAAGCGCCGCGCCCTGCAGCCCGACGTGCTCGGCCAGGGCTACGCCATCATCTACTCCACCGGCACCCGCATGAGCGAGCACTACAACATGCAGGTGGGCGGCGAGACCGCGCTGATGGTCAAGGAACGGTTCGTGGAGGAATACGGCGAGCCGCTTTACACCGTGGGCCTGGGCGCTTCCGGCGGCGCCATCCAGCAATACGTGTACGCGCAGAACCACCCCGGCCTGATCGACGCGGCGATTCCGGTGCAGAGCTACCCGGACATGGTCACCCAGACCATCCACGTCGGTGACTGCGAACTGCTTGAGTACTACATGGACGCCACCGACAAGGACAACCCCAAGTGGGCGACCACCAAGAACCGCACCTGGCTGGTGGGCCTCAACGCCGAGGACGACGTGGAAGACCCGCTCTACGCCGCCAAGCAGTAGCTCGGTTACGGCGGTGCGCCGGGCTCCACGGAGTGCGTGGAATCCTGGCGCGGCCTGACGCCGCTGACCATGAATCCCTATTACGGCCAGGCGGACAATCAGCAGCAAATGCAGCCGGCCGGTTTGATGGCCACGGTGAACTGGAGCCACTACGACGACCTGCGCAACATCTATGGCGTGGACGGTGACGGCTACCCGCACACCCTGTTCGACAACGTGGGCGTGCAGTACGGCCTGGAATCCCTGAACGCGCACCGCATCACCCCGGAGGAATTCCTCGACCTGAACGCCCGGGTGGGCGGCTGGAAGGATCAGAAGGACATGGTGCAGGAAGGCTTCCCGTTCCTGGGCAGCGAGCAGGATGTGATGAACGACCCGTCCATCTTCGACCCCTGGAGCAGCCGCAACATGACCCTGGGCAGCGACCCGTCGTCGCCGGCGCCGCGCACCGAGGGCGACCTGGAAGCCATGAACGGCGCCTATGAATCCGGCATGGTGTTTCGCGGCAAGGCGGAGGGCATTCCGATCATCGACTACCGGCCCTACCTGGAGCACGAGCTGGACATGCACAACGTGCATCAGTCCTTCGTGGTGCGCCAGCGCATGCGGGACTACGACGGCGACGCGGACAACCAGGTGATCTGGTTCGCCGATGCCCGGCCGGACGAGGACTACAGCGCCGTGCCCCTGGCCCTGGAAGTGATCGACGACTGGATGGCCAATCTGCGCGCCAACCCGGAAGCGGGCGTGGCCGGCAACAAACCGGAACAGGCGGTGGACACTTGCTTCGAGACCGACGGCACCCTGATCGCCCGGGGCGACGATGTCTGGAGCGGCGCCCTGGATGACGGGCCGGAAGGTGCCTGCACCGCGCGCTTCCAGGTTTACTCCACCTCGCGCATCGTGGCCGGCGCGCCCACCGAGGGCGATGTGTTCAAGTGCGCGCTCAAGCCGGTATCCGTGGCGCTGGAAGACGGCACCTACGGCACCTGGCAGCCCACTTCCGACCAGGTGAACCGCCTCAACGCGATCTTCCCCGACGGCGTGTGCGACTACAGCCAGCCCGACCAGGGCCGGCCGGAGGGTTTGTGAGATAGCGCCCAGGCGCTTGATCGGGAGAGCTCGATCCTTGTGTCCTCGTCAGGCTCGGGACGCCGGCAACGGTGATGTTTGACGAGTCTCGGCCCCGCTTCGGCGGGGCTTTTTTTGTTGATCGAGGGTAGCTCCTACCCAATCCCCACCTACGAAGCCGCGCGTGACGCTACCTCGGAGCGTCTCGGCGTGGTCCCCCTTCCGGGACCCTGTTTGACAGGATGTCAAACCGGGAGTCTCCAGGGATGGATTCACGACGTTCCCGGAAGGGGGACCACGCCGAGACGCGGCCTTCGGGGGGGCATGCCCGCACCAAAGCGCGGCTATGTCTCCCCGCAGGCACGTCGGGCCTTGGCGACGTTCTCTTCCAGGTGCGCCGGATTCACGGTGCCGGCGATCACCGCGCCCACGCCCGGCGTGCCCAGCACCAGGTCCAGGCTGGCCTGTACCGGGTCCGGATGGTCGGCGGCCAGGTGGCCGCTGGCGAAGGCTTTCTTGATCAGGATGCCCTTGCCGTGCCCGGCGGCGTAGTCGATCACCGGCTTTTCGCCGCGCTCCGCCAGGTTGTAGGTGACCATGGCGATGTCCGCGCGGCGCAGGGTTTCCAGCCCGCCTTCCACGGTCTTGGTGGACACCCCGGTGGCTCGGATCTTGCCTTCCCGTTTCAGATCGTCGAGCACCTCCAGGGTGCCCTGGCGCAGCACGTCCAGATCGTTGCCGTCGGAATGCACCAGCACGCAGTCCAGGTAATCGGTGCCCAGGCGGCGCAGGCTCCGTTCCACGGAGGCGCGGGCGTGTTCCGGGCTGAAATCGAAGTGGCTGTCGCCGTTATCGAACTCCTCGCCCACCTTGGAGACGATCACCCAGTGGCGCCGGTCGGTGAGCAGTTCGCCGAGCCGTTCCTCGCTGCGGCCATAGGCCGGGGCGGTGTCGATCAGATTGATGCCCAGGTCCCGGGCCCGGGCCAGCAGATGGCGCACCGCGTCGTCGTCGGGGATGGTGAAGGCGGTGGGGTATTTGACGCCCTGGTCGCGGCCGATCTTCACCGTGCCCAGGCCCAGGGCGCTCACCGTCAGGCCGGTGTCGCCGAGCGCGCGCAGGAAGCTCATCCGTGTTCTCCGAAGCTGCGGTACCACTGGGGCTGGCCCACCGGAGCCCGGGGCAGGGCCTCGGGCACCTCGCCCAGGGGCGCGCCGGGCGTCAGCCCGTGTTCGTCCACCAGGGCGTCGACCCGGTCGCCCAGGTCCGGGGCCAGGGTCAGTTTGGTGGGCCAGGTGATGATCAGGTCCCGGTCCCGGCGGGCGTAGGCGTTGTCCGGCTTGGCCAGGCCGTGCTGGCGCGGCTCGGCGCGGGCCACGTCGAGAATGGCGAAGCGGGCGTCGCCGAAATCCAGCCACGGGAACAGGGCATCCAGCTCGGCGCGGGCGGCGGCGATCTGCTGTTCGTCGCTGCGCTCCACGCCTTTTTCCGCCAGTTCGCCGCCCAGGTACCAGACCAGGTCGCCGTCGGGCAGCTCATGGGTGGTGACGGTGAGGCGCGGCTTATTGCTGGCGCCCACGCAGTGGGCGTAGAGGCGGTGGCCCAGCCGGTGCTTCACCAGTACCATTTTCAGGGGCCGGCTTTGCGCCGCCTCGCGGGGGAACAGGCGGCTTTTCTGGGCGTCGGCAAGCAGGGCGGCGTTGCCTTCGCCGGCGGCCAGCACGGTGAGGCGCGGCTCGATGCGCACGCCGTTGATGCGCGCCGCGCGCAGGCCGTCGTCGCCCCATTCCAGATGATCGCGGCCCGGGTCGAAGCGCAGCAGCCGGTCGCGCACCGGCGCCACCAGCACCCGCAGCAGGCTTTCCGTGTCCACCACCAGGTCGTCGAGCCGGTAGACCTGGCCCTTGAAGCGCGGGTTGGCCAGGGCCGAGGGGAACTGGTCGCGCTTCAGCTTCTCGATGCGCCCGCGCAGCATCTTGCTGGCGAAGAAGCTGGTCATGCGGCTGGCCACGGAGCCGGTGGACCACAGGTTCTGGGTGTCGGCGAGCACCCGCAGGCCGCTCAGATCCACCTTGTCGCGGCCGTCGATGGCGGCGCGCCAGCGGTCCGGCATGCCGGCGATCGCCTCGGACTCGCTGGACAGGCCGCCGCCCAGGGCGTATTTCAGGCCGCCGTGGATGATGCCCTGGCTGGCCAGGGTCTGGGCGCCGCCCAGGGTGCCGGTTTCCAGCAGCAGGCACTGGTAGCCGCGTTCGCGCAGGCGGTTGATCAACCACAGGCCGGCGATGCCGCCGCCGAAAATCAGAATGTCCGGTGTCAGGGTGGGCGTCCGGGCGCTGTCGGTCATGGCTCTACCTCGGTTCAATGCGCGGCTATGCTAGCATAGCCGGTCCGCTCTCTTCGCCGCTCTCGATGGATCGCACATGCGCGCTCTGTACACCCTGCTCTGGTACCTGTCCCTGCCTCTGCTGTTCCTGCGTCTTTGGTGGCGCGGCCGGCGCGCGCCCGCCTACCGGCAACGCTGGCGCGAGCGCCTGGCGCTGGGCTACCGGCGCGGCACCCTGAGCGGCAGCGTCTGGGTGCACGCCGTGTCGGTGGGCGAGACCCTGGCGGCGGCGCCGCTCATCGAGGGCCTGCTGGCGGCTCACCCGGATACCCCCCTGGTGGTGACCACCACCACGCCCACCGGCTCCGAGCGGGTGCGCGCCCTGTTCGGCGACCGCGTCACCCACGTGTACTGCCCGTGGGAGCTTCCCGGAGCCTACCGGCGCTTCCTGAACGCCTTCGACCCGCGCCTGGTGGTGATCCTGGAAACCGAGCTGTGGCCCAACCTGTGCGCCGCCGCCAAGGCCCGGGGGGCGAAGCTGCTGTTGATGAACGGCCGGCTCTCGGAGAAAAGCTACCGGGGCTACGCCAAACTGCCGCGCCTGGTGCGGCCCATGCTGGCGCGCTTCGACACCCTGGCGGTGCAGACCGAGGCGGAGGCGGACCGCTTCCAGGCCCTGGGGGCGAGCCGGCCGCAACTGGTGGTCAACGGCAGCGTCAAATTCGACCTGACCCTGGACCACGCGGTGCGCGACCGGGCCGCCGCCCTGCGCGCGCCCTGGGGCGAGCGGCCGGTGTGGATCGCCGCCAGCACCCACCCGGGAGAGGATGAGATCGTGCTGGCCGCCCACCGCCGGCTGCGGGCCGCGCGGCCGGATGCCCTGCTGATTTTGGTGCCCCGTCATCCGGAGCGCTTCGACGACGTGGCCGGCCAGGTCCGCCGCGCCGGCCTGGGCCTCGCCCGGCGCAGCCGGGAGGAGGCGGTGGACGACGGCGTGGCGGTCTACCTGGCGGACACCATGGGCGAGCTGCTGATGCTGTTCGGCGCCGCCGATCTGGCCTTCGTGGGCGGCTCCCTGGTGCCGGTGGGCGGCCACAATCTGCTCGAACCCGCCGCCTGGGGTACGCCGGTGCTGACCGGGCCGGCGCTGCACAACTTCACCGCCATCGCCGCCCTGCTGGACGAGGCGGGGGCGCTTACGGTGGTGTCCGGGGAAGAGGAACTGGCGGCGGCGCTGGCCGCCCTCTACGACGACGCCGGCGAGCGCCGGCGTCGGGGGGAAGCGGCCGCCGGGGTGGTGGCCGCCAATCGGGGCGCGCTTCAGCGCGGGCTGAACATCTGCGCTTCGCTCTGGCCTTCCAGGTCCGGGTTGTAGAGGTCCAGGGTTTCCTGGCCGGACAGCCAGTCGTTCACCGCCACCAGATCCTCCACGTCCAGTTCGCCGGCGGCGGACTTCAGCGTCAGGGTGTCCAGGATGTAGTCGTAGCGGGCGTTGGCGTAGTCCCGCTGGGCGGCGTACAGCGCCTGCTGGGCGTTGAGCACGTCGACCACGTTGCGGGTGCCCACCTCGTAGCCGGACTGGGTCGCTTCCAGGGCGGAGCGGGTGGAGCGGATCGCCTGGCGGCGCGCTTCCACGCGCAGGGCGTCCGCTTCCACGGTGCGGTAGAAGGTGCGCGCCTGCTGGCTGATGTCGCGGATCGTCTGCTGGTACCGCTGGCCGGCGGCGTCGGCGAGCAGGGCCGCCTGCTTGCGCTGGCTGTTGAGGCCGCCACCGCGGAACAGCGGCACGGTTACTTCAATGCCGATAGTCTTTGAATTAGTGTCCGGTTGCGTCGAGTAGAATTGCGTGAGTTGATTGCCGGGGTCGCCCCCCGAGACGCTTGGATCGGTATTGTGGTTGTGTTGATACTCAGCGAACAACTGAACCTTTGGAAGCATGGCCCCCAGTTGTCGGTCGGCCGTAAAACCCGCTGCTTTGGCGCTGTAGCGGGCGGCGAGAATCTGCGGATTCTGGTACGCGGCCTTATCGATCCAGGCGTTCATTTTTGACGGTTGCGGCCCCTCCATCGGCAGATCGTCGCGCAACTCCGCCAGCGTCTCCCATTTACGACCAGTGAGTGTTTCTAACTGGTCGCGGGCGATATCGAATTCCTGCTCGGCGACGATCAGGTTCACCCGGGCCAGGTCGTAGGCGGCGCGCGCTTCTTCCACATCGGTGCTGGCCACCAGGCCCACATCGAAACGTTCCTGGGATTGTTCCAGCTGCCGGCTGATCGCCTTCTCCTCGGCCTGGGCGGACACCAGGGTGTCCCAGGCGCGCAGCACGCCGAAGTAGCCCTGCGCCACGCGCAGCACGAAATCCTGGCGGGACTGGTAGAACTCGGCCTGGGCTACGGAGGTCAGCGACTTGGCTTCCTTGTAGCCGTAGAAGGCATCCAGGCGGAACAGCGGTTGCGTTAGCGTCACCGAGGTGGAACGGGATCTACCGTCTATCTCCAGGTCACCCGTCGATTCGTAGGTTTGGTTGATTTCCGAATGGCGGTGGCTGGCATCGATGGTCGGCAGCAGGGCGGCGCGGCCCTGTACCAGGGTTTCCTGCTCCGCTTCCCAGGTTTTGCGATCGGCGCGCCAGGTGCCGTCGTAATCCCAGGCCGCGTTGGCCACGTCGGTGAGATCGGCGGCCTGGACGGCGCCGGCGGCCAGCAGGGCCATCAGCATGCCGAGGGGCGTTAGGGAACTGCGCTTCATGGATTCATCCACCGTGTCTGAAGGTTCTTGGAAAGCTGAACTGGGCAGTATGGTAATAGTAAGTCCACCGGATTGACACTCCCGCCCGGGGCCGATGCCGCCGTGTCCCGGTTGTTCGGCCCTGGCGCCGTGGCTATAGTGGGGCCTGCCGCCGACCTCCCCCCGACGACCGTCCGCCGGACGGGTTCCGGGAGCGGGGCGCCTTCCTCCCCAATCAAACGAACGCCTGGAGGCCGAACGTGCCCGACGAGCAACGTCACGCCGTACCCAATGCCATCGACGAAGCCTGCCAGCCTATCGCGGGTTCGCGAAAAATCTATGTCACCGGCAGCCGGGCCGATATCCGGGTGCCGATGCGGGAAATCCGTCAGCAGCCCACGCCCCTGGCGGACGGGAAGTTCGAGGATAACCCGCCTCTGGCCGTTTATGATACCTCCGGGCCCTATACCGACCCGGACGCGGCCATCGACGTGCGCCAGGGCCTGCCCGCCGTGCGCGGCGCCTGGATCGAGGAACGCGGCGACAGCGAGCAGCTGGACGGCCTCAGCAGTGAATTCGGCCGCCGCCGCGCCCGCGACATCGCCACCGAGGGTTTGCGGTTTCCGCACCTGCGCGCGCCGCGCCGCGCCCGGGCCGGCGGCAATGTGTCGCAGATGCACTACGCCCGCCAGGGCATCATCACGCCGGAGATGGAGTTCATCGCCATCCGCGAGAACCAGCGTCTGCGCGAGCACCGCGAGGCGGGCCTGCCCACCGGGCAGCACCCGGGGCAGAGCTTCGGCGCCGCCATTCCTGACGAGATCACCCCGGAGTTCGTGCGCGACGAAGTGGCCCGGGGCCGGGCGGTGATCCCGGCCAACATCAACCACCCGGAAATCGAGCCGATGATCATCGGCCGTAACTTCCTCACCAAGATCAACGCCAACATCGGCAACTCGGCGGTCACCTCCTCGATCGAGGAAGAAGTGTCCAAGATGACCTGGGCCACCCGCTGGGGCGGCGACACGGTGATGGACCTGTCCACCGGCCAGAACATCCACGAGACCCGCGAGTGGATTCTGCGCAACTCGCCGGTGCCGATCGGCACCGTGCCGATCTACCAGGCCCTGGAAAAGGTCAACGGCGTCGCCGAGGACCTGACCTGGGAGATCTACCGCGACACCCTGATCGAGCAGGCCGAGCAGGGCGTGGACTACTTCACCATCCACGCCGGCGTGCTGCTGCGCTACGTGCCGATGACCGCCAAGCGCGTCACCGGCATTGTCTCGCGCGGCGGTTCGATCATGGCCAAGTGGTGCCTGGCCCACCACAAGGAGAGTTTCCTCTACACCCATTTCGAGGAAATCTGCGAGATCATGAAGGCCTACGACGTCACCTTCAGCCTCGGTGACGGCCTGCGCCCCGGCTCGGTGGCCGACGCCAACGACGAAGCGCAGTTCTCCGAGCTGCGCACCCTGGGCGAGCTCACCAAGATCGCCTGGAAGCACGACGTGCAGGTGATGATCGAAGGCCCCGGCCACGTGCCCATGCACATGATCAAGGAAAACATGGACGAGCAGATCAAGCATTGCGACGAGGCGCCGTTCTATACCCTGGGCCCGCTGACCCTGGATATCTCCCCCGGCTACGACCACATCAGCAGCGCCATCGGCGCCGCCATGATCGGTTGGTACGGCACCGCCATGCTCTGCTACGTGACGCCCAAGGAGCATCTCGGCCTGCCCAACCGGGATGACGTGAAGGAAGGCATCATCACCTACAAGATCGCCGCCCACGCCGCGGATCTGGGCAAGGGCGTGCCCGGCGCCCAGCTGCGCGACAACGCCATTTCCAAGGCGCGCTTCGAGTTCCGCTGGGAAGATCAGTTCAACCTGGGGCTGGACCCGGACCGGGCGCGGGCCTTCCACGACGAGACCCTGCCCAAGCAGGCGCACAAGGTGGCGCACTTCTGCTCCATGTGCGGGCCCAAGTTCTGCTCCATGAAGATCAGCCAGGAAGTGCGGGACACCTACGGCGACGGCCGCGCCCAGGTGGCGGAGGCGGAAGCCGGCATGGAGGAAAAGTCCCGGGAATTTCGTGAAAAAGGGGCGGAGATTTATCACAAAGCCAATGAATGATCCGAAACCGGTATTCACCGCCGAGGACGTGGAAATCCTGGAACGGGAAACGCCGTTCCAGGGTTTTTTTCGTGTTGAACGCCTGACCCTGCGTCACCGCCATTACCAGGGCGGCTGGGGCGCGCCGGTCAAGCGCGAGCTGTTCGTGCGGCCGCCGGCCGCGGCGGTGCTGCCCTACGACCCGGTGCGCGGCGAAATCCTGCTGGTCGAGCAGTTTCGCGTCGGTGCCCTGGAATGGCGCGACACCCCCTGGTGCCTGGAACTGGTGGCCGGCCTCGCCGACAAGGACGGCGAGCCGGTGGCCGACCTGGTGCGCCGGGAAGCCCTGGAGGAAGCCGGGGTGGAGATCGGCGCCATGCGCCGCGTGGCGCACTACATGCCCAGCCCCGGCGGCTCCAATGAGCGCCTGCAGGTGTTCGTCGGCCAGGCGGATTTGAGCGGCGCCGGCGGCATCCACGGGGTCGCCGACGAAGGCGAGGACATCCGCGTGGTGGTGCAGCCTGTGTCCGCCATCGAGTCCCTGCTGCAAAGCGGCCGGGTGGACAACGCCGCCTCGCTGATCACCCTGCAGTGGCTGTTGCTGAACCGCGAGGCGCTGGACCGGGAGTGGCGCCCGTGAGTGGTTCGCGCCGCTACCGCCTGGACTTCCGCGCCCTGATGGCGCAGTGCGAGTCCAACTACGCGCGGCTGCAGCCGCTGCTGCGGGCCCTGGGCGAGCGCGACAGCCTGGACCTGACCCTGGGCCGTGAACGCGGCCGCACGGTGTCGATCCGGGTGCTGGAGCGGTCCCCCTATACCACCACCCTGCGACTGCAGGACCAGGCGGTGCACGACGCCATGCCGGCGCCGCGCCTTACCGTGCGGCTCTACCACGATGCCCGCCTGGCGGAGGTCACCGAGGCGAGCCCGTTCCGGCGGGTGCAGGCCCGTTACCCGTACCCCAACTCGCACATGCACCAGCGCGACGAGAAAGCGCAGTGGAACCGCTTCCTGGGGGAGTGGCTCAGCCATGTGCGCGATCACGGGCACGACACCGCCGAGCCCTGGCGCCGTTCCGGCACCGGGGATTGAGGGCGTTCGCGGATCGGAGTGCGCAGTGGTTCCTGAAACGGGAACCGGCTCCTGGCAAACCGCCATTATCTTAGATATAACCGTATGTCCGCCGGCCTCAAGGGGAGGGCGCCGGCACGCCGCCTGGGGACCCCCGGCTCGACGGACGACCTGACAAAACGAGAACGCGGGGGATCATGACAACGACGGGAGCGGGGCTTTGACGCAACCGGTGCAACCGCTGCGCGTGGTGCAGCTGTCCGATTTTCACCTCTTCGCCGATCCGGAAGGCCGCCTGCTCGGCCTGAACACCCAGTTCAGCCTGGAAAAGGTGCTGGAACGGGTGCGCGAGGAACAGGCCGCGCCGGACCTGGTGGTGGCCACCGGCGATCTGTCCCAGGACGGCTCCTTCGAATCCTACCAGCGCCTGGAGCGAACCCTGGCGGACCTGCCCGCGCCCATCTACTGGCTGGAGGGCAACCACGACAAGCCGGCGCCCATGATGCACGCGCTCAAGACCCACGAGCAGCGCATCAGCCCGTGCGTGGCGGAACTCGGCCCCTGGACCCTGGTGCTGCTGGATTCCACCATTCCCGGCGAGGTGCCCGGCGACCTGTTCGAGGAGGACCTGGCGTTCCTGGACCGGGCCCTGGACGAGGCCTGCGGCGAGCACCTTCTGGTGTGCCTGCACCACCACCCGGTGCCCATGAACAGCCGCTGGCTGGATACCCAGCTGGTGGGCAGCGCGGAACGCTTCTTCCAGGTGATCGACGCCCATCCCCGGGTGCGTGGCATTCTCTGGGGCCATGTGCACCAGGAGTACGACGCCGAGCGCAACGGCGTGCGTCTGCTGGCGGTGCCCAGCACCTGCGTGCAGTTCAAGCCCGGCAGCGAGGACTTCGCCGTGGACGACGCCAACCCGGGCTATCGTTGGCTGGACCTGTACCCGGACGGCCGCATCGACACCGCCGTGAGCCGGGTGGAAGGCATCGACTTCAAGGTCGACTTCTCCGTGAAAGGGTACTGAGCCCCGGCCCGTCCCCGTCCTCTTCCTCCACGGTGGAGAACGCCACCGCGCAGAACAGGGAGTTGAGGCGCTTCATGTCGCCGATCAGCTCCAGGTACAGCTTGATGCCGGTGTAGAGTTCGTCCAGTTCGTCGTCCTGGTCGCCCAGGTCCCGGGCCGAGCCGGCCCGCTCGTTGCGCAGCGCCTCCAGAATGGCCGCCAGCATGCCCTCCACGATGTCGCCCATGCGCAGCACTTCCCGGGTGGCGGTGGCCAGGGGCATCAGCCGGTCGGCGACGAAGCCGCTGGCCAGCAGGGCGGTGGCGTTGCTGCTCTGCACCAGGGCGGTGACGCCGGTGCCGGCGGCGAACGCCAGCGGCCGGTTCAGGCGCCCGCCCAGCCAGCGGCGCAGGCGCGCGCCGTACACCCGCAGCACGCCGGTGCGCACGATATGGGTGCCCCACACCAGCAGGGCCACCGCGGAAATCAGATGCAACAGGGTCATCATGGCGTTGTCGGCCTCCCGTTCCTTCGGATGGTCATCGAATGGTTATAACACGTCGCCGGCATTGGCCGCCGCCGACGCGCCGGGTACCCTTGGAGCCCGTCATCGAACCCGCCGCCCAGATGGAGCCGCCATGAGCCAGCCCGCCCCCTCCCTCGTCTACATCCATGGCTTCAACAGTTCGCCGGCGTCGTTCAAGGCCGGCGTGCTGCGTGACGTCTTCGAGCGCGCCGGCGCCGGCGACCGCCTGCACACCCCGGCGCTGCCGCCGGAACCGCGCCGCGCCATGGCGACGCTGGAAGCTACCCTGGCTGCCGCCGGCCCCTGCGCGCTGCTGGGCTCGTCCCTGGGCGGTTTCTACGCCACCTGGCTGGCCGAGCACCACGATCTGCGCGCGGTGCTGGTGAATCCGGCGGTGCGCCCCTGGCGACTACTGGACAAATACACAGGTATCAATCATAACTATCACACCGGCGAAGCCTATGAGCTGGATCCGGCCTGGGTGGAGCAACTGCGCCACTACGCGGTGCCGGAGCCGGGCAAACCCGAACAGCTGCTGCTGCTCGCCCAGACCGGCGATGAGTCCCTGGACTGGCGCGAGGGCTGGGAATACTACGCCGACTGTCACCTCTACCGGGGACTGGGCGGCAGCCACGGCTTTGATGACTTCGACGCCTTTATTCCGCTAGTGTTGCGCTTTTGCGGAATAGAGCTGTAATGCGTCCGGCGTCGCCGGACGGTCAGCGTTTTTAGGAAATCTATGAGCAACGCCTACACCTCCGAGAACATCGAGGTCCTCTCGGGCCTGGAACCGGTGCGCAAACGCCCGGGCATGTACACCGACACCAGCCGTCCCAACCATCTGATCCAGGAAGTGGTCGACAACTCCGTGGACGAGGCCCTGGCCGGCCACGCCAAGAGCATCCGCGTGACCCTGCTCGCCGACGGCGGCATCGAGGTGGAGGACGACGGCCGTGGCATGCCCGTGGATCCGCACCCGGTGCAAAAGAAGCCCGGCGTGGAAGTGATCCTCGCCACCCTGCACGCCGGCGGCAAGTTCTCCAACAAGAACTACCAGTTCTCCGGCGGCCTGCACGGCGTCGGCGTGTCGGTGGTCAATGCCCTGTCGCGCAAGCTGGAAGTGTTCGTGAAACGGGACGGCCAGCTGCACCGCATTGAATTCGCCGGCGGCGAGAAGACCGCCGACCTGGAAGTGGTGGACACGGTGGGCAAGCGCAACACCGGCACCATGATGCGCTTCTGGCCGGACGAGAAATACTTCGACTCGCCCAAGGTTTCGGTATCCCGTTTGCGCCATCTGCTGCGCGCCAAGGCGGTGCTGTGTCCCGGGCTGAGCGTGACCCTGGAAAACAAACAGACCGACGAGACCGAGACCTGGCAGTTCGCCGACGGGCTGGTGGAATATCTGCAGGACAGCACCCGTGGCTGGGAAAGCGTGCCCCAGGTGCCGTTCGACGGCGCCATGAGTGGCGACACCGAGGCCGTGGACTGGGCGGTGTTGTGGCTGCCGGAGGGCGGCGAGCTGGTCGCCGAATCCTATGTAAACCTGATCCCCACCACCCAGGGGGGCACCCACGTCAACGGCTTGCGTTCGGGGCTGCTGGAGGCGATGCGCGAGTTCTGCGAGTTCCGCAACCTGCTGCCGCGTGGCGTCAAGCTCACCCCGGAGGACATCTGGGACCGGGCCTGCTACGTGCTCAGCGTGAAGATGCAGGACCCCATGTTCGCCGGCCAGACCAAGGAGCGGCTCAGCTCCCGGCAGACCGCGCCGTTCGTGTCCGGGGTGGTCAAGGACGCCTTCTCGCTGTGGTTGAACCAGCATACCGACGAGGCGGAGCGCCTGGCCGAGCTGTGCATCAACAACGCCCAGAAGCGGCTGCGCGCCGCCAAGAAGGTCACCCGCAAGAAAGTGGTCAGCGGCCCGGCGTTGCCCGGCAAGCTGGCGGACTGCTCCAGCGACGACCCGGCGCAGACCGAGATTTTCCTGGTGGAAGGGGATTCCGCCGGCGGTTCCGCCAAGCAGGCCCGTGACCGCACCTATCAGGCGATCATGCCGCTGCGCGGCAAGATCATGAATACCTGGGAAGTGGATCCGGCGGAGGTGCTGGGCAGCCAGGAAATCCACGACATCGCCGTGGCCCTGGGCATCGAGCCGGGCAGCGACGACCTCACCGGCCTGCGCTACGGCAAGGTGTGCATCCTCGCCGACGCGGACTCCGACGGCCTGCACATCGCCACCCTGCTGTGCGCCCTGTTCCTGCGCCACTTCCCGGCGCTGGTGCGCGGCGGCCATGTGTACGTGGCGATGCCGCCGCTGTATCGCATCGACGTGGGCAAGGAGGTCTACTACGCCCTCGACCAGGAAGAGCGGGCCGGCGTGCTGGATCGCATCAAGGCGGAGAAAAAACGCGGCAAGGTCAGCGTTACCCGCTTCAAGGGGCTCGGTGAAATGAGCCCGCTGCAGCTGCGCGAGACCACCATGGCCCGGGACACCCGCCGCCTGGTGCGCCTCAGCGTGGACGGCGCTGACGACACTCACCAGCTGATGGACATGCTGCTCAGCAAGAAGCGCGCCTCCGACCGCCGCGACTGGCTGGAAACCAAGGGCAACCTCGCCGAGGTTTGATCATTCGCGGCGTTGGCCGCGAAGCAATAAGCGAAGCGAATGAAAGATGGCTGACGATTTCGAAGACCTGTCCCTGCGGGACTACACCGAAAAAGCGTACCTGGACTATTCCATGTACGTGATCCTTGACCGGGCCCTGCCCAACATCGGCGACGGCCTGAAGCCGGTGCAGCGGCGCATCGTGTACGCCATGAGCGAGCTGGGCCTGAAGAACACGGCCAAGTACAAGAAGTCCGCGCGTACCGTGGGCGACGTGCTCGGCAAGTATCACCCGCACGGCGATTCCGCCTGCTACGAGGCCATGGTGCTGATGGCCCAGCCGTTCAGCTATCGCTACCCGCTGGTGGACGGCCAGGGCAACTGGGGCAGCCCGGACGATCCCAAATCGTTCGCGGCGATGCGCTACACCGAATCCAAGCTGGCCCCCTATGCCGAGGTGCTGCTCGGCGAGCTTGGCCAGGGCACGGTGGAATGGGTGCCCAACTTCGACGGCACCATGGACGAGCCCAAGCTGCTGCCGGCGCGCCTGCCCAATGTGCTGCTCAACGGCACCACCGGCATCGCCGTGGGCATGAGCACGGACATTCCGCCGCACAACCTGCGCGAAGTGGCGCGCGCCTGCGTGCACCTGCTCAAGGACCCGGGCGCTTCCCTGGACGACCTGATGGAGTACATCCAGGGCCCGGACTTCCCCACCGAGGCGGAAGTGATCACGCCGCGCAACGACATCATCCGTATGTACGCGGAAGGGCGCGGCGCGCTCAAGATGCGCGCCATTTACGAGCGCGAGGACAACGACATCGTGATCACGGCGTTGCCCTACCAGGTGTCCGGCGCCAAGGTCCTGGAACAGATCGCCGACCAGATGCAGAAGAAAAAGCTGCCCATGGTCAGCGACCTGCGCGACGAGTCCGACCACGAAAACCCGACGCGCCTGGTGATCACCCCGCGCTCCAACCGGGTGGATGTGGAACAGCTCATGAACCACCTGTTCGCCACCACCGACCTGGAGAAGAACTACCGGGTCAATCTGAACATGATCGGCATCGACGGCCGGCCCCAGGTGAAAAGCCTGGACATGATTCTCAACGAGTGGCTGCAGTTCCGCATGGTCACCGTGCGCCGGCGCCTGCAGCACCGTCTCGACAAGGTGCTGGAGCGGCTGCACATCCTGGAAGGCCTGCTGGTCGCTTACCTCAACATCGACGAGGTGATCGAGATCATCCGCCGGGAGGACGCCCCCAAGCCGGTGCTGATGGAGCGCTTCGGGCTCAGTGACCGCCAGGCGGAAGCCATCCTTGAACTGAAACTGCGCCACCTGGCCAAGCTCGAGGAAATGAAGATCAAGGGCGAGCAGGACGAGCTGTCCGCGGAACGGGATCACCTGCAGGCGACCCTGGACTCCAACGCCAAGATGAAGAAGCTGATCGCCAAGGAGCTGGAAGAGGACGCCGAGCAGTACGGCGACGACCGCCGCTCGCCGCTGGTGGAGCGCGCCGACGCCAAGGCTCTGGACGAAGCGGACCTGGTGGGCGCCGATCCGGTCACCGTGGTGCTTTCCGAGAAGGGCTGGATTCGCGCCGCCAAGGGCCACGACGTGGACGCCGTCGGCCTCAACTACAAGGCCGGCGACAAGTACCTGGCCTCCGCCCAGGGCAAGTCCAACCAGCCGGTGTGCTTCCTGGATTCCACCGGTCGCAGCTATTCGCTGCCGGCGCACACCCTGCCCAGCGCCCGGGGCCAGGGCGAGCCCTTGTCGGGCCGGGTGAATCCGCCCTCCGGCGCCAGCTTCATGGCGGCGGTGATGGGCCAGGAAAAAGACGCCTTCCTGATGAGCACCGACGCCGGCTACGGCTTCATCGTTCGTTATGGCGACCTGCTGGCCAACAAGAAATCCGGCAAGAACGTACTTACCGTGCCCAAGGGCGCCAAGGTGCAGCTGCCCCGGCCGGTGGGTGACGCCGACAAGGATCTGATCGCGCTGGTTTCCAACGAGGGCCGGCTGCTGGTGTTCCCGGTGCGCGATCTGCCGGAAATGGCGCGCGGCAAGGGCAACAAGATGATGTCGATCCCGTCCGCCCGGGTGGCGGACCGCGCCGAGTTCGTCCAGGACGTGCAGGTGCTGGGCCCGGACGACCTGCTGGTGATCCGTGCCGGCAAGCGCCATCTGAGCCTGAAACCCGGCGACCTGGAGCACTACCTGGGCGAACGGGGCCGGCGCGGGGCCAAGCTGCCGCGGGGCTTCCAGAACGTGGACGTGCTTGAGGTGGAACGGCGCGGTGAGTAAGCGGAATCTTGGGGTATCATCCGCTTTGATGTGAGGAAAAGGAGCGGCGGCGGATGCGGGCCCTATTGACCGGTATCGTTACTTTCTTGCTGTTGTTGTTGAACACCCTGGTGTTGATCGGGCCGATGATGCTGGTGGCCCTGCTCAAGCTGGTGGTGCCGGGGGCGGGCAACAAGGCCCGCCTCTCCGCCTGGGTGATGTGGATCGCGGAAACCTGGGCGGAGATCTGCAAGGCGATCTTCGCCCTGATGACGCCCACCCGCTGGGACATTCGCGGCGACGAGGACCTGCGCGGCGACACCTCCTACCTGGTGGTGAGCAACCACCAGTCCTGGGTGGACATCGCCGCCCTGGTGCAGACCTTCAACCGCAAAACCCCGTACTTCAAATTCTTTCTCAAAAAAGAACTGATCTGGGTGCCGTTTCTGGGGTTGGCGTTCTGGGCCCTGGATTACCCCTTCATGAAGCGCTACACCAAGAGCCAGCTGGAAAAGCGGCCCGACCTGAAGGGCAAGGATTTGGAAATTACCAAGGCGGCCTGCGAAAAGTTCGGCGACATGCCGGTGACGGTGGTGAATTTTCTGGAAGGCACCCGCTGCACTCCGGAAAAACAGGCCCGGCAGAACTCGCCCTATACCCATCTGCTGCGGCCCAAGGCCGGCGGCGTGGCCTTCGTGCTGGCGGCCCTGGGCAAGAACCTGGACGCCCTGCTGGACGTCACCGTGGTCTACCCGGACGGCAAGCCGCCGGGTTTCTGGACCCTGCTCAGCGGTCAGTTGCCCCGGGTGATCGTGGACGTGCGCACGCTCCGCCTGGAGCCCTGGTTGTGGCAGGGTGACTACCAGGAGGATCGGGCGTTTCGTGCGCGGGTACAGAAGTGGGTCAGTGGCCTGTGGGCCGAGAAGGACGCCCGTATCCAGGCGTTGATGGAGCAGACGGAGAGCGACCGGTAGGTGTTTGCTCAAGCCGTTATCGCGACTGAAGTCGCTCCTACAAAAGCGATGTGTTGTTGTAGGAGCGACCGGGCGGCGTACCGCTTTAGTCGCGATCAACCGCGGCGCTCTCAGAACGCCAGGGTGGCGGCGATGTAAGGCCCGCCGATTTCCAGATCGGAATCCAGGCCACCCACGTCGTCCAGTTCGATCTCCATGCGCGAATAGCCCGCTTCCACGCCCAGCAGGAAGTCCGAGCGCCAGCCGACGCGCGCCGAGTAATCCCGCATGCCGCTGCCGTCGTATTCGATGGCGTTCACTTCGCCGCCCACGTAGACGCCGGTGAGCGGCAGATTGGCGCGCACCGCCAGGTGCCCCATGGGGAAGGTCTCGTCCGCTTTCTCGGTGGCGGCATTGCCGAAGCTGTCGGAGCGGATGGTCACCTCCGCGTCCATGCGCCGCACCGTCACACCCAGATCCAGCTTCACCACGTTATCCAGGGGCGTCCAGTAGAAGGTGCCGTCGAGCATGTCCAGGTCGTACTCTGAGCCCACGTCGCCGGTGAAGGTTTCGCCGTTGAAGGTGACCGGGTCGATCAGGGTGTTGCGCCCGTCATCGGACAGGTCCATATGGCGCAGGCGCACATTGGGCAGAATCGGCACGGCGTGCTCCACGCCGACGAACAGCACCGTCTGGTCGGTGTCGTCGAAGCCCAGGTCGTCCTCCATGTCGATGTCGCTGCTGCCGGAGGCGATGGTGCCGGTGGTTTCCGTGTCCCAGCTGTAGCCGCCGGCGTAGATGTCCACCAGCGGCGCGGCCTGGGTGGCGGGGGCGGCCGCCGCCAGGGCGGCGATCAGAGTCAGACGCTTCATGGTTCCCGGTCCTTCTTTTGATTCGAATGGCGGCCAGTATTGCACCGCCGCCGGCTCGGACAAAGCCGCTTAACAACGGTTTTACCTTTGCTTTTCCCGGATGGGCAAAGGCGCACGCTTTCCTTTATGCTCATGCCGTTAGCAACTCTATGCATGGATTCATGATGGCCAATTCACTGCAAGACCAGCTCATGAAAGCGGGGCTGGCGGACAAAAAGAAGGCGCGCCGCGCCAAACAGGCGAAACGCGAGGACGCCAACCGCGCCAAGCGTGGCGAAATCGAGTTCGAGGACCCGGCGGAACGGGCCCGGCGCCAGCGCGCCGAGCAGGCCGAGCGGGACCGCGCCCTGGAGCAGGAGCGCCACGAGCGCCAGCGCGAGCGGGAAATCGCCGCGCAGATCCGCCAGCTGATCGAGACCCACCGCCTGGAGCGCGGCAACGGCGATCACAGCTACCAGTTCGTGCAGGACAAGAAGATCAAGAAGCTCAACGTCACCGGCAAGCAGCAGGATCAGTTGGCCCGGGGCCTGATCGCCATCGTTCTGCTCGGCGAAGGCTACGAACTGGTGCCGGCGGCAATCGCCGACAAGATCCGCCAGCGCGACCCGGAGGTGGTGCTGCTGCTCAACGAGAAGGGCGACGGCGACGACGGGGACGATCCCTACGCCGACTACCCGATTCCCGACGACCTGATGTGGTGAGCGCCGATACCATGGAACCCGCCATCGGCACCGTCGCGGTGCTGCCGGTGCTGCGCCGCGTGCGCGCCGGCCTGCTGCTCGACGGCGGCGCCCTGGGCGAGCTGTTGCTGCCGGCGCGGGAACTGGGCGACGACGCCCCGCCTGCGTCCCTGCGGGTGTTCGTCTACGAGGACGGCGACGGGCGCCCCCGGGCCAGCGCGCGGCTGCCGCGCCTGCTGCCCGGCCAGGTGGGCCGCCTGCGGGTGGCCTCCGTGAACCGGGTCGGTGCCTTCCTGGACTGGGGCCTGCCCAAGGACCTGCTGCTGCCGTTCGCGGAGCAGGGCAACCGGCCGGAACCGGGGCGCTGGCAGACCGTGCGCGTGGTGCGCGACCGCGACGGGCGCCTGTTCGCCAGCGCCCGGCTGGACCGCTGGCTGGACGACACCTGCGACGCCTTCGCCCAGGGCGAGGCGGTGCCGCTGGTGGTGGTGCAGCGCACCGAGCTGGGCTACAAGGTGGCGGTGGCGGACCGCTACTGGGGGCTGCTGGATGTGACGGCCGATCGCGCGCTTAAGCCCGGCCAGCGGCTCACCGGTTATGTGAAACGTCTGCGTGACGATCACCGGCTGAGCCTGTCGCTGGATCCGCCCGGCGCCGCCAAGCGGGAAGGCGTGGCGGAGCGTGTCCTGCAGCGTTTGCGTCGGGAAGACGGTTTTCTTCCCCTGGGCGACAAGAGCCCGCCGGACGACATCCGTGCCGCCTTCGGCTGCAGCAAGAACGCCTTCAAACAGGCCATCGGCAAACTGTACAAGGACGGCGAGATCGTTATCGAGCCAGCCGGTATCCGTCTGCGCTGAAACGCCGCCCGTCACCGAAATTCGAATAACAACGACTCGGGAAACGCGCCATGGCGTACCAGAATCGCCTCTATGTGTGGGACGACCGCTTCCTGTACCTCACCGAGGGCATCGTGTCCGGGCTCACCCAGCGGCACACCGTTACCCTGCTGGTATCCCTGGGCGAGGCCGGTTTCCGTCTCGGCGACGGGCAGGGCCGCGTCACCGACTATCCGGCGGCGCTGATCGGTAACCAGACCGCCCGTTCCCTGGACGCCAGCCGCGCGCCCCTGTTGTCCATGAATTTCGATCCGCAAAGTTACGAGTACCACTGCCTGGCCGCCATGCTCGGCCGCCAGGCCGTGCGGCCGGTGATCGTCACCCCGGGGCGCATCGAGGCGGCCACGCTGCGCGCCGCCCGGAAGGCACCCTGGACGCCGCCGGCCTGTTCCGGCTCACCACCGCCTTGCCCCGGGCACTGAGCGGCTACCGGCCAATCCGCATGCCCATGGACATGCGCGTGATTCACATCGCCCAGAAAATCAAGAAGGAGCTGCCGCTCACCAGTACCCTGGAGGAACTGGCCGCCGAAGTGGGGGTGTCCGCCCACCGGTTGCGCCACCTGTTCTCCGACAAGCTGGGCATTTCCATCAAAAGCTACACCCTTTGGGCGCGCATGCGCCGGGCGGTGGAACTTATCGCCCACGGCGAATCCCTGTCCGTGGTGGCCCACGATGTGGGATTCTCCGACGCCGCCCACCTGACCCGCACCCTCAAGCAGTTCTTCGGCCTGACGCCGTCCTTCGTGGCCCGCGGCATGGGCGTGCGCATGCTGTAATAGCCGCTGCGTTCAAGTGCCTGCGGCGGCGTTGGCCTAGGCTCTCCCGACGGGATACCCGTTGCGGTGTCCGACATAACAAGAACTCGGGAGACCTGTATGAAAACCCTGTTCCGACCCGCCGTGTGGTCGCGGGGCGCCGTGCTTGGCGTCGCCGTGATCCTGGCCGCCTGCGGCGGCGACAGCTCCTCTTCCTCATCGTCTTCGCCGGACGGCGACGGCTACAGCGCCACCATCGAGCGCACCACCTACGGCATTCCGCACATCACCGCCGACGGCTACGGCGGCGCCGGCTACGGCCACGGCTACGCCATCGCCGAGGACAACCTGTGCGTGCTGGCCTCCGCCTACGTCACCTTCCGGGGCGAAGGGTCCCGCTACTTCGGGCCGGACGCCCTGGCGGCGCCCATGGGCACCTTCGGCGCGCCGACCAACCGGGACGCCGATTTCTTCTTCCGCTTCGTGGTCAACGATGACCAGGTGGCCGCGTTCCGCGATGCCCAACCGTCCGACGTGCGTCAGCTGTCGCGCGGGTTCGCCGCCGGTTTCAGCCGCTATGTACGGGAAGTGAAGGGCGGCGAACACGCCGGCCGCCACCTGACCTGCCGGGACCAGCCCTGGCTGGCGCCGATCACCGAGCAGGACGTGTTCCGCCGCCTGGTGGCCCTCAACCTGGCCGCCAGCAGCTCCAACCTGCTGGAGGAAATCGTCAACGCCCAACCGCCTTCCGCCAGCGCCACCAGCCTGACCCGCGCCGGCGGTGAACAGGCCGATGATGAGCACCGCTTCTGGGTCGGCGGCGAGGAAGGCATCGGCAGCAACACCCTGGCGTTTGGCGGCGATGCCACCGAATCCGGCGGCGGCCTGCTGTTCGCCAACCCGCACTGGTATCTGGAAGGCGTGGACCGCTTCTACCAGCTGCAGATGACCATCCCCGGCGAGCTGAACGTGTCCGGCGTCTCCATCATGGGCGCGCCCATGGTGCTGCTGGGCTTCAACAACAACATCGCCTGGGCGCACACCGTGTCCACGGCGCGCCGCTTCACGCCCTATGCGCTGAATATGGTCGACGCCACGCATTATCGCAAGGACGGCGAGGAGAAGGCCCTGGAGGCGGTGGAAATCACCATCCAGAAAAAACAGCCGGACGGTTCCCTGGTGCCCGAAACCCGCACCCTGTACCGCTCCGAATACGGCCCCATGATCAATTTCGGTAACCCCAACCTGCCGCCCTGGGGCATCACCCTGCGCGATATCAACCTGGAGAACACCCAGTCCTTCCAGAACTTCCTGGCCTTCGACCAGGCGGACTCGCTGGACGATTTCCATGCCGCCATCGAGGAACACGTGGGCATTCCCTGGGTGAACACCACCGCCATCGGCCGGGGTGACGAGCGTGCCCTGTACTCCGACATCACCGCCGTGCCCAACGTGCCGGACAGCTTGGTGGACAACTGCCAGATCGCGCCGCTGGCCGCCGGGTTGCCGCTGCTCAGCGGCGCCAGTTCCGCCTGCGACTGGCAACAGGACCCGGACGCGGTGCTGCCCGGCGCCTTCGGTCCGGCCAACCTGCCGCACCTGTTCCGCCGGGATTACGTGGCCAACATGAACGACAGCTACTGGCTGACCAACGCCAACGCGCCGCTCACGGGCTACGCCGGCATCATCGGCCAGGAAGACTACCCGCAGACCCTGCGCAGCCGCCTGGGCCACACCCTGGTGGAGGATCGCTTCAACAGCCGGGACGGCTTCGCCGGCTCGCAGATCAACAGCGTCCGCCTGCGCGACATCGTCCTCAACAGCCGTGCGCTCGGCGCCGAACTGCTCAAGGAGCCGGTGCTCACGGCGGTCTGTGGCGGTAGCCTGAGCGCCGATGAGCAGCAGGCCTGCCAGGTGCTGCAGAACTGGGACAACACCGGCAACCTGAACGCCGTGGGCGCCCACGTCTGGACCGCCATCTTCGAGGGGCGGCACCGGGGCGAACCGGACGACTACGATGGCCTGAGCGACATCGAGAACCTGTGGGCGGTGCCCTTTGATCCCCAGGACCCGGTGCACACCCCCCGTGACCTGAACACCGGCGACAGCGACGTGCTCAACGCCGTGCGGCAGGCGTTCAGCGACGGCGTGGCGGCGGTGGTGGCCAGCGGCGCGCCCCTGGACGCTCCCCTGGGCGAGGTGCAGACCTACGCCAAGGCCGGCACCGACATTCCGCAATACGGCGGCGAGGGCGGCGAGGGCTACTTCACCGTGCTGCGCAACACCTATCTGCACGTGGTGGACTTCCCCGAGGGTGAACCGGTACGGGCCTACACGCTGCTTTCCCATGGCGAGTCCACCGACCCCACCAGCCCGCACTACGCGGACTACACCGAGGCCTACTCGCGCAAGCAATGGCACCGGGTGCCGTTCACCCGCGAGCAGATCGAGAACGCGCGGCTCTCCATTACCGAGATCAGCGAGTAACCCGCTCCGGCGCGCCTGCCTTCCCCGGTCAGGCGCGCTGAGCCGTTCGGTCATTGAGCCGCGCGCCGGCCCCGGCGTAGCCTGACGGTCCGTTTATCAGTCAGGCGAGGACTCGACGTGACCACGGCATACATCGTAGAAGCGGTACGCACCGCCGGCGGCCGCCGCAATGGGCGGCTCAGCCGGGTGCACCCCGCGGATCTGGGCGGCAAGGTGATCGACGCGGTGCTCGACCGCACCGGCGTGGAGCCGGGCCGCATCGACGACGTCATCTACGGCTGCGTGAGCCAGATCGGCCCGCAGACCTTCAACATCGCCCGCACCTCCGTGCTCAGCTCGCGGTTGCCGGAATCGGTGCCCGGGGTATCCATCGACCGCCAGTGCGGTTCCTCCCAGCAGGCCATTCACTTCGCCGCCCAGGCGGTGATGAGCGGCACCCAGGACCTGGTGATCGCCGGTGGCGTGGAGTCCATGAGCCAGGTGCCCATCGGTTCGCCGGTGACCGTGGCCAAGGAGCTGGGCAATCCGTTCAGCGGCGAGATCGGCCGCCGTTATCCGGGCGAGAATTTCAGCCAGTTCACCGGCGCCGAGCGCATGGCCAGGAAGTACGGCGTCAGCAAGGCGGACCTGGACCGCTTCGCCTATGAATCCCACCGCCGCGCCGCCGCCGCCACCGAGGCCGGGCGCTTCAAGCAGGAGATCCTGCCCCTGGACGTGCCCCAGGAAAACGGCGAACGCCTGCGCCACGACGTGGACGAGGGCATTCGCTGGGACGCCGACCTGGACGCCATCAGCGGCCTGCAGCCGCTGGCGGAGGACGGCATCATCAGCGCCGCCAACGCCAGCCAGATCACCGATGGCGCCTCGGCGGTGCTGGTGGCCAGCGAACAGGCGGTGCGCGAGCACGGGCTGACGCCCCTGGCCCGCGTGCACGCCATGTCCGTGGTGGGCTCCGATCCGACCATGGTGCTGGAAGGCCCGATCCCGGCCACCGAGAAGGTGCTGCAGCGCGCCGGCATGACCCTGGCGGACCTGGACCTCTACGAGGTCAACGAGGCGTTCGGCTCGGTGCCGCTAGCCTGGCGCAACGCCCTGGACGCGGACTACGACCGCCTCAACGTGAACGGCGGCGCCCAGGCCCTGGGCCACCCGCTGGGCGCCACCGGCGCCAAGCTCATGGGCACCCTGATTTACGAGCTCAAGCGGCGCGGTGGCCGCTATGGCCTGCTCGCCATCTGCGAGGGGCTGGGCACGGCCAACGCCACCATCGTGGAAGTGCTGTAGGCGTGCGGCGGGGATTTTGACCGGCCCGACGGGCCAGAATGCCCGGCGGCGCTTGTGGGCGCCGCCGGGCTTTTCTATGTTGGGCCACTGATTTCACTCCCCCGGCAAGAGAAGGAAACGCCCATGGCCACCGGCACGGTGCACAGCAACGGCATCGAACTGTTCTACGAAACCCGCGGCCCGGAAGACGGTGAACCGCTGGTGTTCATCATGGGGCTGTCGGCGCAGCTGGTGTTCTGGCCCGAGGGGCTGCTCGACGCCCTGGCCAACCGGGGCTACCGGGTGATCGCCTTCGACAACCGGGACGCCGGCAAGTCCACCCGCATCCGCAAGCCGTTCAAGTACGGGCCGGTGCAGGCGATGCTGCGCCACCTGGTGGGCCTCAAGGTCCATGCCCCTTACACCCTGAACGACCTGGTGGACGACACCATGGGCCTGCTGGACGCCCTGGGCATCGCCAAGGCGCATCTGGTGGGCGCCTCCATGGGCGGCATGATCGTGCAGCTGGCGGCGGCCACCCGGCCGGAGCGGGTGCTCAGCGCCACCTCCATCATGTCCAGCACCAACAGCCCGCTGCTGCCGCCGCCGCGCCCTTCGGCGTTGAAGACCCTGGTGGCGCCGCGCACGGAAATCGAGACCGTGGATCAGTACGTGGCCTTCGGCCTGGACATGATGGCCAAGCTGGGCGGCACCCTGGACCAGGGCCGCGATGAATTGGAGAACATGTTCCGGCGCAGTTGGGAGCGCGGTCTCAACCCGCGAGGTATCCGTAACCAGTTCCTGGCGATCCTGGCCACCGGCAACCTGACCAAACGGCTCAAGGGGGTGCGTTGCCCGGTGCAGGTGGTCCACGGAGGCGCCGATCCGCTGATCCGGCCCGCCGGCGGCAAGGCCTCGGCGCGGGCCATCCCCGGCGCCCGGCTGACCATCATCGACGGCATGGGCCATGACCTGCCGCCGTCGGTGCAGCCGCGTATCGTGGAATTGATCGATGGCAACTGCCAGCGGGTGCGGGTGGAAAAAGCGGTGGCGGTGGGCGCCTGACGCCGATCGCGGCTAAAGCGGAGCGCCGCCCGGCCGTTCCCACAAAACCTGCTGTAGGAGCGGCCGGGCGGCGTTCCGCTTCAGCCGCGTCTGCTTTCACGCCCGCTCGCTGGGAAACGGCCATACCTGCTCAATGCGCCCGGCGCCGCTGACCGCCATCTGCAGCCGCTCCAGCCCCAGCGCCACGCCGCTGCACGGCGGCAGCCCCGCCGCCAGCGCGGCCAGCAGGTACGGGTCCGGCGTCATGGTTCGTTTGCCGGCGGCGCGGCGCTTTTCATTGTCCCGCTGGAAGCGGCGCGCCTGTTCGTCGGCGTCCAGTAACTCCTGGTAACCGTTGGCCAGCTCCAGGCCCCGGTGGTAGATCTCGAAGCGCCGCGCCACCCGGGCGCCGTCCCCGTCCTCGGTGGTTTGCGCCAGGGCCGCCGCCCAGCCGGGGAAATCCGTGACCACGGTGAGCACCGCCGGGTCCAGGGCCGGCTCCACGTCCACCGCCATCAGATAGTCCACCGCCTGGGGCCCGCTCAGGCCGGTCGGGGCGCCGGCCCGTTCCGCCCGGGCGGCCAGATCCGCCGCCGGGGCGGTCAGCGGGTCCAGCCCGGTGACCGCCGCGAACAGCTCGCGGAAGCGGCGGCGCTCGGCGCCGGCACCGCACAGCGGGCCCAGCAGCGCCAGACACTCGTCCACCAGGGCCTCCAGGTCGAAGCCCGGGCGATACCATTCCAGCAGGGTGAATTCCGGATTGTGGCGGGCACCGGCCTCGCCGTGGCGGAAGGCCCGGGCGATCTGATAGATCGGCCCGCTGCCGGCGGCCAGCAGCCGTTTCATGTGGTATTCCGGCGAGGTCTGCAGCCAGCCGTGGCCGGGCACCTCGATGGCGTCGATGTGCTCGTCGCTGACCCCGTGGGCGGCCAGCAGCGGAGTGCTCACCTCCATGACCCCGCGCCCATCGAAAAAGGCGCGCACCGACCGCAGCAGGTCGGCGCGCGCCTTCAGGGTATCGTGGGCGGCGGTGGGCCGCCAGGATGCATCGCTCATGGGCGGGCTCAGTTCTTGATGCGGCCCACGTATTCGCCGGTGCGGGTGTCCACCTTGATCACCTCGCCTTCCTGCACGAACAGGGGCACGCGCACCACGGCGCCGGTGCTCAGCGTGGCCGGCTTGCCGCCGGTGCCGGCGGTGTCGCCCTTGAGGCCGGGGTCGGTCTGGGTGATCTCCAGCTCCACGAAATTGGGCGGGTTCACGATCAGCGGCTCGCCGTTGTAGAGGGTGATCTCGCACATATCCTCTTCCTTCAGCCACTGCTTGGCGTCGCCCACGGCGTCGCTGCCGGCGGGCTTCTGGTCGAAGGTGTTGGGGTCCATGAAGTGCCAGAATTCGCCGTCGTTGTAGATGTACTGCATGGTGATATCCAGCACATCGGCGCCTTCCAGGCTGTCGCCGGACTTGAAGGTGCGCTCGACCACCTTGCCGGTCTTCAGGTTGCGCAGTTTCACGCGGTTGAAGGCCTGGCCCTTGCCGGGCTTCACGAACTCGTTTTCGATAATGGCGCACGGGTCGCCGTCGAGCATGACCTTCAAGCCGGACTTGAATTCATTGGTAGAATAGCTGGCCATAGACACTGATCCACTGTTGCGGGAATTACCGGATGGCGTTGAAAAGGCTGGCCATGATAACGCAGGAGGCCGACGGTTGGCAGGTGCCCGATTGGCGCCGCCTGCAGGCGGACCTGATCACCGATGTAGCCGCCCTGTGCGAGCACCTGGGCCTGGACCCGGCGCGGCTGCCCGATGGCGTCGACGCCGACAGCGATTTCCCCCTGCGGGTGCCGCGCCGCTATCTGGACCGCATCGAGCCGGGCAACCCGGACGACCCCTTGCTGCGCCAGGTGCTGGCCAGCGGCCGGGAGCGGGAAACCGTGCCCGGTTACGGCGCCGATCCTCTGGAGGAGGCCGAGCACACGCCGGTGCCGGGGCTGCTGCACAAGTACCATGGCCGCGCCCTGCTGGTGGTCACCGGGGCCTGCGCGGTGCACTGCCGTTACTGCTTCCGCCGCCATTTCCCCTACCAGACCCATTTGTCCGGCGGACGCTGGAAGCAGGCCCTGGCCTGGTTGCGCGAGCGCGACGACATCCGCGAGGTGATCCTCAGCGGCGGCGACCCCCTGACCCTGGGCAATGAGCGGCTGGCGGCGCTGCTGGAAGAGCTGGCGGCGATTCCCCATCTCGACCGGCTGCGGCTGCACAGCCGCACCCCGGTGGTGATCCCCGAGCGCCTCGACGACGGCCTGCTGTCGCTGCTGGACGCGCCGCGCTGGCGCGCCACCCTGGTGCTGCACGCCAACCACCCCCGGGAGATCGACGCCGATCTGGCGGCCCGTTGCCGGACCCTGGGCCGGGCCGGGGTCACCCTGCTCAACCAGGCGGTGCTGCTGGCCGGCGTCAACGACGACGCGGACACCCTGGCGACGTTGTCCGACCGGCTTCACGACGCCGGGGTGCTGCCGTATTACCTGCACCAACTGGACGCGGTGGCCGGGGCCGCCCACTTCGCCGTCCCCGACCACCGAGCCCGGGCCCTGCACGCCGCTCTGCGCGCTCGTCTGCCGGGCTTTCTGGTGCCCCGGCTGGCCCGGGAAGAGCCCGGCGAAGCGGCCAAAACAGTGCTGGCTGGTTAATTTACAATCAGTCGGTTTTCCCGTACGGTTTTGTGATTCAGTTCACAAAAATAACGGGCAATCGCCGCCCGTCGGTGAGGGAAGACACCGATGCACGAGGCTTGGCCAACGGATCTGGCATGGGCGCTGCCGCCCGATGCCGGCAAACCGATCGAAAAACTGTCCCTGGCCAGCGCCCGCCCCCGGCGCCTGCGCGCCTGGTTGGCGACGCTGTCCCTCGGCGAGCCCATGGCCGACCCGGCGCGCGGCGTCCTGCCGCTGCTGCGGCTCCTGGAGGAACTGTCGCTTTTGCGGGTGGATGCCCGCCGCCGCCTGGCGCTGCTGGAAGAGGTCCGCCCCGGCGTGCACCAGCTGGCCCAGGCCCTGGAAGCCGACTTCCTGAATCAGCCCCTGGTGCCGCCAGCGCGCAGCCGCGCGGCGGCGGACCATGCCCGGGCGCTGTTCGAGGGGCTGGCTCTGGGCTATCAGGCGGTGGCCGTGGCGCTGCTCAAGGAGCGCCTGGGGCGCCCGGAACGGCAGGCCGCCGCCACCACCCTGCAGCGCGCCGCCGAGGCCCTGGCCCAGCGTCTGTGCCTGGCCTGGCTGCTGTACACCCCGGTGCCGGAAGGTCTGTGGCGCCGCCTGCACAGCCTGCACGCCACCGCCGAGCGCCATGCCCTGCAGGACGTCACCGTGGCCGACCCGCTGTTGCCCGGGCGCGAGGGCTCGGTGCACCTGGCCTACACCCGGTTGTTGCTGGTGGCCAGCGCCCAGCCCAACCGGTTGCGCCCCTCCGCGCTGCTCGCCCTGTACCGGGCCGCCGGGCATTGGTCGCGCTGGCTGGTGTTGCACGGCGACCGCGGTCAGGCGCGCTTCCGGGTGGACCCGGAAAGCGACCAGGGCCCGCGGCCGGTGGCCGGGGGCGACCCGCCGGGCCATCTCTACTTCGACCCCCGCCCCCTGGCCGAGGCGCTGGCGGGCGACGGCGCCGCCAGCCCGCTCGGCGACATTCTGTTGAACCAGCTGCGCGCGGTCTGGCTGGCGGCCCCGGACCGGGCCCGGCCGCGCCACGCCGTCAGCGGCGAGTCCGGTTTGCTGCTCGGCCTGAAAGCGGCCCACGACGGCCTGGAGCGCGCCGGCGTCGAACTGGACCCGCACCCGGTGCGCTGGCTGGACCGCGCCGAGGGCGGCTGCCGGCTGGCCTGGAGCGGCCCCACGCCCCGGGCCCTCCGCACCGGCGGCGCGGTGGCGGTGCGCGATCCGGACACCGGCGCCTGGCGGGTGGGCGAGGTGCGCTGGGTGGCCCGCCACGGTGACGGCGCCCAACTGGGCGTGGCCCTGTGGCCCGTCGGTACCCGGCCGGTGCGGCTCAGCCACGGCTATGGCGACACCCTGCCGGTGCCGGCCCTGCTGGTCCCCGCCGGCGTGGACATGGACGCGGACACCCTGCTGGTGCCCACCGCCGAGTTCCGCGCCGGCGCCCGGGTGACCATCTGGGAGGGGCCGCCACGGCTGGCCCGGCTGGGGATTCGGGTGGCCGTCTCCCCGGACGTGGCGCGCTTCACCCTGCGCCCGGATTGACCGCCATGGCGGGCCCGGTGTTGATCCAGGTCTTTGGCGAACGCAGCGCCGTCAGGCACAATGGTTGCTCTACGAATAACGGATGAGCACCGGCGCCGATGACATACGCTCTCGATACTCTTCGCTTGCTGATCGCCCATGACTCCCAGGATGAAGCCGAGCAGTTAATGAATGCCCTGCGTAACGCGGGGCGGGCCACCCGGGCGCAGCTGGCGCTGAACGAGGACGACCTGGTGCGGGCGCTCAAGGGGGGCGCCTGGGAACTGATGCTGTGCCGGCCGAGTTTCGGCAACGGCACCTTCGAAGGCGCCATGGCGCACATCAACCGGCTCGGCAAGGCCCTGCCGGTGGTGCTGCTCAGCGACGACTACAGCGCCGAGATCGTGCGCGACGCCTACAACGCCGGCGCCCGGGCGGTGGCGCCCAAGGACGACCGCGAGCTGCTGATGCAGTGCGTGGACCGGCTCATGGAGTTCCTGCGCCTGCGCAAGGAGCTGCAGCATTCCGAGATCAGCCGCCACGAGGCGGAGAAACGCCTGCGCCTGCTGATGGACCAGAGCCGCGACGCCATCGCCTACGTGCTGGACGGCATGCACATCCACGCCAACGAAAATTACGCGCGCATGTTCGGCTACGAGGACGCCGACGAACTGGCCGGCGTGCCGATCATGGACATGGTCTCCGCCGAGGACCACGACCGCCTCAAGAAGCTGCTGCGCAGCCGCGCCCAGGATGAAAGCCAGACCAATGAACTGGAATGCCGGGGCGTGCACACCGAAAACGGCGAGTTCGGCGCCAACTTCATTTTCTCGCCGAGCACCTTCGACGGCGAGGCCTGCACTCAGATCGTGATCCGCGCCACCGGCCTGGACGAAAACGCCCTCCAGGAGCGGCTCCACGAGATCAGCCAGACCGACCAGGTCACCGGACTCTACAGTCGCTCCTGGTTCATGGAGCAACTGGATCAGGCGGTCAGCGACGCGGCCCGCCAGGGCGAACTGGCGGCGGTGCTGTACCTGCGCCTGGACGATTTCGAGCACCACCAGTCCAGCCTCGGCATGGAAGGCGCCGACGACGCTCTGCGCGCGGTGGCGGACTGGCTGCGCGGCCACTGCGCCGACGGCAAGCTGGCGCGGGTGGATGGCGAGGACTTCGCGGTGCTCAAGCCTGTGGCCGACATCGATGAGGCGTCGGCCCTGGCCGAGGAGCTGCGCGCCGGCATCGAAACGCTGATGCCGGAGGTGGCGGCGCGCACCGTGCACATCACCGCCAGCCTGGGCGTGGCCTTCGCCCGGGAGGACGCGCGCAGCAGCCAGGACATTCTCACCAAGGCGCTCAAGTGCAGCAATCAGGCCCAGCGGCAGAACGACGAGCAGGGCAACGCCATCAAGATCCACGACCCCATGGACGATGTCGCCGCCGGCTCCAACGAAGCCGTCGCCCTGAGCATCCGACAGGCCCTGGAGAAGGGCAGCTTCCGCCTCAAGTACCAGCCACTGATGAGTCTGCGCGACGAAAGCGAGCAGATCTTCGAGGTGTTCGTGCACATGCCCCAGAAGCAGGGCGACGACCTGGCCGCGGCGGACTTCATGCCGGTTGCGGCGGAGCTGGGCATGGCCGGCAAGGTGGACCGCTGGGTGGTGCTCAACGCCATGCGCGCCGCCGCCGCCCAGGACGAGAAGGTCACCCTGCTGGTCAATCTGAGCGGCTATTCCCTGGGCGAGAGCGGGTTGGCGGAATGGCTCACCAAGGCCATGCGCGCCGCGCGCCTGTCCGGTGAGCAGGTGATCTTCCAGTTCTCCGAGGGTGACGCGGTCAATTACCTCAAGCAGGCCGGTGCCTTCGCCGAGACCATGCGCAAGCAGGGCTGCGGGCTCTCCATCAGCCGCTTTGGCGGCGGCCTGGACCCGTTCAAGTTGTTCGAGCATATCCCCGCCACCATGGTGAAGTTCGAGGGCTCGTTCACCCAGGAGCTGGGCAAGGCGGAAAGCCGCGAACGTTTCGCGGAGCTGATTCAGGAAGTGCAGGGCAGCGGCCGGCGCACCCTGGTGGGTTTCGTGGAATCCGCCGCCCAGATGCAGACCCTGTGGACCCTGGGCGGGGTGGATTATCTGCAGGGCTACTATCTGCAGGCGCCCATGGACCGGCTGGAGGTGGCGGAAACCACCGAAGGATGAGGAGAGAGCAGTTAAGAGTGAACAGTTAACAGTTAATAGCGCAAGAGTCACGCGCGGGCCGCGGGCCCGCGCTTGGTTTAGCTGTTAACTGTTCACTGTTAACTATTCACTACTTAAGCAGTTCCTGCTGGTCCTTGTCCCGCACGCCGATCAGATAAAGGATGCCGTCCAGTCCCAGGGTGGAAATGGAATGCTCGGCGTTCTTCTTCACCAGCGGCTTGGCGCGGAAGGCGATGCCCAGGCCGGCGGCCCCCAGCATGGGCAGGTCGTTGGCGCCGTCGCCCACGGCGATCACCTGTTCCATGTCGATGCCTTCCCGGGAGGCGATCTCGCGCAACAGCTCCGCCTTGCGGTCGCCGTTGACGATCGGTTCCGCCACTTCGCCGGTGACCCGGCCGTCCTCGATCTTCAACTCGTTGGCGTAGACGTAGTCGATGCCCAGCAGCCCCTGCAGCCAGTGGCCGAACCAGGTGAACCCGCCGGACAGGATGGCGGTGCGGTAGCCCAGCGCCTTCAGGGTGCTGACCAGCCGGCGCGCGCCCTCGGTGAGCTCGATGCGGTCGCGCACCCGCTCCAGGGCGCTCTCGTCCAGCCCCTTGAGCAGGGCCACCCGGGCGCGGAAGCTTTCGTTGAAGTCCAGTTCGCCGCGCATGGCCCGCTCGGTGATGGCGCTCACCTGCTCGGCGACGCCGGCCTCCGCCGCCAGTTCGTCGATCACCTCGGAGCGGATCAGCGTGGAATCCATGTCGAACACCACCAGCCGGCGGTTGCGGCGGAAGGCGTTGTCGCGCTGGAAGGCGATGTCCAGGTTGCGGTCGTTGGCGATGCCCAGGAAGGCGGCGCGCATGGCGGCGGTGTCGCGGGGCTCGCCGCGCACCGAGATTTCCACGCAGGCGCGGGCGTCCGGATCGCCGTGCTCGCCCTCCAGCCGCACCCGGCCGGACAGACGCGCGATGCTGTCGATGTTGAGATTGTTTTCCGCCACCACCGTGGTCACGTCGCCGAGCTGTTCGGCGGTGATCTTGCGCGACAGCAGGGTGATGATGTGCCGGTCCTTGCCCTGGCCGGACACCCACTGCTCGTAGCGATCCTCGTCGATGGGCCGGAAGCGCACCGAGGTGTCGCGTTTGTGGGCCTCGAACAGCAGGTCCTTGAGCATGGAGGAAGCGTCCGCCCCGGGCGGCACTTCCACCAGGATGCCCAGCGACAGGGTGTCGTGGATCACCGCCTGGCCGATGTCCAGGATATTGAGATGGTAGCGGGCCAGAATACGGGTAAAGGCGGCGGTGAGTCCGGGACGGTCGTTGCCGGACACCTGGATGAGAATGATCTCGCGCACGCTCTGGGGCTCTCCTTGGGGGCCGTGGGTGGCAGAATGGAACGGCGTCCAAGATTACCAGAAAAGCGGCGCGGGTTGAGGCCCCGGCCAAGCCGGAGGGCGCCCGGGCGGGTTATACTCGGCGCCCATTGAACCAAGCGAGGATGGCAGCGCATGGCCCTGTGGCAACAGCTTTGGGAACAAGGGCGTCCGCGGCTGCGGCGGGAGAAACGGCTGCTGTGGGAGCTGGCGCTGATGCTGCTGGTGGCGCTGGTGATCGGCGTTTACTTCCTGGAGCACTTCTCCGCCCGCCTGGCCGCCGAGCAGCGGGTCCAGCTGGAGGCGCTGGCCCGCCAGACCGGGCTGCGGGCCGCCGAGTCCCTGGCCGGCGAGGATCTGATCGGCCTCAACGTGATCGCCCGGGAAACCCGGGACCTGGCGCCGGTGGCCGGCGCGCGTTTCCTGGACACCGCCCGGGAGCCGGTCACCGGGGGCCTGCCGGACGGTGCCGGCCTGGTGGTGGAGGTGCCGGTGGCCCTGCCCGATGGCGAGATGGCCGGCTCCCTGCAATTGGCGGCTCGCGCCGACCCGGCGCCGCGCCAGCGCCTGGAAACCGGCTATGTGCTGGTGGTGCTGGGCATCCTGATCCTGCGGCTCGCCGGCGAGGCCATTTACCGTCGCCTGTTCCGCCCGCCGCCGCCGGCGGAAGCGGCGCCGCCGGAACCGGAGGATCGTCCCGCTCCGCCGGTGGTGCCGGGCCAGCCGGAGGAAGACACCGGGCCGGCGGTGGAACTGCGCCTGAGCGTGGTCAACTTCGATCATTACCAGCAGCGCTACACCCGCGCCGCCCTGGACCAGTTGCTGGACGATTACCACCGTCTGTTGGACGAGGTGGTGGCGCTGTACGGCGGCCGGGTGGTGGCCGGGCTGGGCGAACGGGCGCGGGTGCGCTTCAGCGGCGAGCCGCTGTCCGCCGCTGCTTTCTCCGCCCTGTGCGCCGGCTTGCTGTTCCTGCGCGTGGTGTGCCTGCAGGCGCCGCGCCGCAAGGCCGCCCAGTCCCCGGCACTGGAGTTCAAGGCGCTGATCAGCGAACAGTTCGGTGAAGCGGACAGCTGGGCATTGTGCCTGGCCGGGGTGCCCGGCCGGCTGCATGTGCCGGAGAGCGAGCTGACCCGCGCCGAGCTGGATGTGAAGGCGCTTTACCAGACCGACCGGGCCCTGGTAGTGCAGGCCGCCGAGCAGCAGGTGCGCCTGCAGCCGGTGGAGCAGCTCGCCCACCGCTACCAGACGCTGTTACGGACTCAGGCGGAAACGGTGATGGGCGCCGGCTCCGGAGACAGCGGCGAGGGCGAGACCTCGTCCAGCAAATAGGTTCGCATAGCCGCGCCTACCCGCTTGGCCCGGCTTACGCCGCTGTGGCTGGACGGCAGGGTATCGGTTTCGGGCACGTTGCCCGGGCAGGTCAGGCCCAGGGTGCGGAAGGGGGCGAAGGAAACCCGTTCCAAGGCCGGTGGGCCTCGCGCAGAACTCCCCAGCGACACTTCCGGTCATGGCATTCCCGCCGGTGGCGCACTAACCTTTCGCGCAGCGAATCGAATCGAGGGAGACAACCGTGGAATTACCGGCACCGGAAAGCGGCCAGATCCTGGTCAAGACCACTGAAGCGGTGATGACCATCACCCTGAACCGGCCTGACAAGCTCAACGCCCTGACCGGGGCCATGTACCAGGACCTGGTCAACCTGCTGGCGCTGGCGTCCGACCATGACGACATCGGCGCGGTGCTGATCGAGGGCCAGGGCAAATCGTTTTGCGCCGGCAACGACCTGGCGGATTTCCTGGCCGCCGGCAACGGCACCGGCGACGGTACCGAGGCCGGCGCCGCGCCCTTCATCCGCGCGGTGAGCCGTTTCGAGAAACCCCTGGTGGTGGCGGTGCAGGGCAACGCGGTGGGCGTGGGCACCACCCTGCTGTTGCACGCGGACATCGTGGTGGCCGCCGACGACGCCAAATTCATCACTCCGTTCGTGGATCTGGGCGCGGTGCCGGAGGCGGGCTCCTCCAAGCTGCTGCCGGCCTGGCTGGGTTACCAGCGCGCCGCGCGCATGTTGCTGGTGGGTGAGCCGCTCACCGCCGAGGAAGCGCTCCAGGCCGGGCTGGTGGCGAGGGTGGTGGAGCGGTCGCACCTGGAGGGCGCCGCTCGCCAGTACGCCGTGGCCTTGGCCGCCAAGCCGCGCCGCGCCATGCGCGAGAGCAAGCGGCTGATGCGGCAGGCGGCGGAGATGCCGCTGGCGGAGCTGGTGGACCACGATCTGGCCCTGTTCGCGGAAATGCTGCAGGGTGACGAGGCCAAGGCCATTCTGGCCGCCAAGCTCGGCAAGAAATAAGGGCCGCGCGGGGCCGGCTTACCGGAACCGCCCGAAGGGCTGGCCCATGTGCACGGTGTCGCCGGGCAGGGCGGCGTCGTCGAAGGTGGCGGCGCCCTCCGGGAACAGCAGGATCACCGTGGAACCGAGCAGGAAGCGGCCCAGCTCGGCGCCTTTTTCCAGCACCACCGGCGCCGGGTCGCGGTAGTCGCGGCGGGTGACGTCGGTGGCCCGGGGCGTCACCTGGCCGGCGAACACGGTGTCGATGCCGGCGACGATCATGGCGCCCACCATCACCACGGCCATGGGGCCGCGTTCGGTGTCGAACACGCACACCAGCCGCTCGTTGCGGGCGAACAGCCGGGGCACCCGTTCCGTGGTGGCCTGATTCACCGAGAACAGCCGTCCGGGTACGTAGAGGGTTTCCCGCAGGGTGCCGGTGCAGGGCATGTGCACCCGGTGGTAGTCCTTGGGCGAGAGGTAAACGGTGGCGAACTCGCCGTTGCTGAACTCGCCGGCCAGGGCGCCGTCGCCGCCGAGCAGCTCGAAGGCGGAGTAGTGCCGGCCCTTGGCCTGGAACAGGTCGCCGCCGCGCAGCCGGCCGCGCTGGCTGACGGTGCCGTCCGCCGGGCACGCCAGGGCATCGCGGTCCTCGGCGATGGGGCGGGCGCCGTCCTTCAGCGCCCGGGGGAAGAAGGCGTTGAAGTTCTCGAAACGGTCCGGATCCTCGATTTCCGCTTCGCTCAGGTCGACCCCGAAACGGCGGATGAAGGTGTTGATGAAGGTGGTTTTGATCCAGGGGATCTCGCTGCGCGCCACCCAGCCCACCAGCCGCGACAGCAGATGCTGGGGCAGGCAGTACTGAACGGCCACGAACACTTTGTCTTTCAGCGCGCTCACGGCGGGCTCTCCATGCGGGCCGGGCGCGGGCCCGGCGGGTTGGTGGTTGGTGTTATTCGGATTTTTCCACCGGGGTGTCCGGATGGTTGCCCCATTCGGCCCAGGAGCCCGGGTAGCCGCGGATGTCCTGGAAGCCCAGGATCTTGCCCAGCAGCCAGGTGAGGCCGGAGCGGTGGTGGGTCTGGCAGTGGGTAATCACCTGCTTGTCGCCCTGGATGCCCCGGTCCGCCAGCTCCCGGCGGATTTCATCCAGATCCCGCAGACGCAGATTGTTGGTCTTGTCCATGGCGTCGGTCCACTCGTAGTGGGCGGCGCCGGGGATGTGGCCGGCCTTCTGGGCGAAGGCGCGCACGCCGGCGAACTCCTCCTCGGAGCGCGCGTCCCAGATCACCACGGACGGATCCTGATAGTGGGCCAGCACATGGTCCAGGTCGACGCTGGTGCGGGGGTCGTGTTCGCCCACCTGGTAGTCGCCGGGCTCCGCTTCGGTGCGCTCGGTGCTGGTGGACAGGTCCTCGGCCAGCCAGCCGTGGATGCCGCCGTTCAGGTAGCTGTAGCGCTTGTGGCCGATGGCGTCCAGGGTCCACAGCAGGCGCCCGGCCCAGCCGCCGCCCTCGTCGTCGTAGGCCACCACCCAGGTATCCGGGGTCAGGCCCAGTTCGGAGAACAGCGCGGACAGTGTCTCGTCGTCGGGCAGCAGGCCCGGTGCCGGCTGGGTGCCCGCCAGCAGACGCTGGTGGTCCAGGTGGATGGCGCCGGGCACATGGGCCTGGTCGTACACCTGATCCTTGCACAGATCGATGATCAGCAGGTCCGGCGCGGCCAGATGGTCGGCCAGATCGGCGGGTTCGATGAGAAGCGGCAGTTCAGTGGTCATGATTGATCGCCATCGCTACGTCGTGTGACAGGCATTGTACTGGAGGGACAGGGAGGGTGTCAGATGGGTTCCCGCCCTCGCTCAGGACTGATAACGCTGTCGCGCCTGTTCATCCAGGGTGGCGGCGATCTGAAAAAAGTTATTAAGGCGCTCGGCGCTGATACGGCCCGTGTCCGCCGCCTCGCGCAGGGCGCAGCCCGGTTCGTGGCGGTGGGTGCAGTTGCGGAACCGGCAGTGGCCGGCCAGCGCCGCCAGTTCCCGATAGCCGCGCAGCAGTTCGTCCTCGTCGATGTGCCACAGGCCGAATTCGCGGATGCCCGGGGAATCGATCAGGTGGCCGCCACCCTCCAGGTGGAACAGGCGCGCCGTGGTGGTGGTGTGCTGGCCCAGGCCGGACACGTCCGACAGGGCGCCCACCGCCAGTTCCGCCTCGGGCAGCAGGGCGTTCACCAGGGACGACTTGCCCACCCCGGACTGGCCCACGAAGGCCACGGTGCCGCCGGTCAGGCCGCCGCTCAGGTCGGCCAGGCCGTCCCGTGAGGTGGCGGACACCTGGAGCACCGGGTACCCCAGGTCCTGGTAGAGCGCCACCAGCCGGGCCACGGTGTCGGCGTTGTCCGGAGCCACCAGGTCCGCCTTGTTGAGCACCAGGGTGGCGGGGATGCCGGACAGCTCGGCGGCCACCAGGTAGCGGTCGAGCAGGGCGCTGGACGGTTCCGGCCGGGGCGCGAACACCACCAGCAGGCGGTCCAGGTTGGCGGCCACCGGTTTCAGGTTGCCGTAGTTGTCCGGGCGCTTGAGCACCGTGGCGCGGGGCATCACGGCGGTCACCACGCCGTCGCCTTCGCTGCGCGGCGCCTGCCAGATCACCCGGTCGCCCACCACCAGTTGCTCCAGGTTGGCGCGGAAATGGCAGCGCGTCGGCGCGCCGTCACCGGCTTCCACCAGCACCTGGCCGCCGAAGTGGGCCACCACGGTGCCTTCCTGTTCCTCGCCCAGATCGGCGGCGGTGGGATGGGCACGCTCCGCCTTGCGCCGCGCGCGGTCGCGCCGCTCCTGCTGAATCTTCTCGATGCGCCAGCGCTGCCGCCGGTTGAGTTTGCGTTTCGCCATGGGGTGCAAGGATACAGGATAACGGAGCCGTATCCTGTATCCTGAACGGCGTATTCGTCGACGCTCCGGGAGAACCATGACGCAATCACAGGACAACCTGATCTGGATCGATCTGGAAATGACCGGGCTGGACCCCAGCCACGACCGCATCATCGAGATCGCCACCATCGTCACCGACGCCCATCTGAACATCCTGGCCGAGGGGCCGGTGATGGCGGTCAAGCAGAGCGGCGCCCTGCTCGACGGCATGGACGAGTGGAACACCCGCCACCACAACAACTCCGGCCTGGTGGAGCGGGTCAAGCGCAGCGACGTGGACGACGCCGAGGCGGAGCGGCGCACCCTGGCGTTCCTGGAACGGTATCTGGACGCCGGTGCCTCGCCCATGTGCGGCAACAGCATCTGCCAGGACCGCCGTTTCCTGGCCAACTACATGCCCCGGCTGGAAGCCTTCTTCCACTACCGCAACCTGGATGTCTCCACCCTCAAGGAGCTGGCCCGGCGCTGGAAGCCGGACATCCTCGCCGGCTTCCAAAAGGCCAACAAACACCTGGCCCTGGATGACATTCGTGAATCCATCGCGGAACTCGCCTACTACCGCGAGCATCTGATTCAACTCTAGGGTCGTGATCGGGAGGGACGATCGTGAAAGGCGCCGAGCGGCGGAGCGAAAAAGGGCGGGTGTGGGATCTCCCCACCCGGTTGTTTCACTGGACCCTGGTGGGGCTGTTCGCCTTCCTGTGGTATTCCGGCGGCGGCAGCAGCGCGGAAATGGACTGGCACATGCTGGCCGGTTACGCCCTGCTGGCGTTGCTGTTGTTCCGCATCCTGTGGGGCTTCTGGGGCTCGCCGCACAGCCGCTTCCGGGATTTTCTCACCGCGCCGGCGTCGGCGGTCCGTTACGGGATGGCCTTCGCGCGTGGCCGGGCGCCGGCCTACCGGGGGCACAATCCCCTGGGCGGCTGGATGGTGGTGGTGATGCCGGTGCTGCTGCTGGCCCAGGCGATCAGCGGCCTGTTCGCCACCGATGACATCAGCATCGATGGCCCGCTCAATCATCTGGCGCCGTCGTCCCTGGCCGGGGCGCTCACCGATTTTCACGGTTTCAACATCAATCTGCTGCTGGTGCTGGCGGGGCTGCACGTGGCGGCGGTGGCCGCCCACCGCCTGCGCGGGGAGCGGCTGGTGGGCGCCATGATCACCGGACGCAAGGCCGGCGATGGCGACGCCGCCCCGGCCCCCGCCTGGCGGGCGCTGGTGTTGGCGGTGATCGCCACGGCGGTGGTGTGGCTGGTGGTGGCGCTGGGCGGCTGAAGCCGCGATCGGCCTTCCGCCCGGCGGACGACTCGCTACTACTTGCGGTAATCGTCGTGGCAGGCCTTGCAGGCCTGGCCCACCTTACCCACCTGGTCGAGCATGGCCTGCTGGTCGCCTTCCCGGGCCAGGCTCGCCAGGGTGCTGGCTTCTTCCTCGAAACGGTTCGCCTTGGCGTCGAAGTCGTCGCGGTTTTCCCAGATCGCCGGCTTGGCGTCGCTGCCCTCCGCGGTGCCTTCCTGGAAACCCTCCCAGGGCAGCTTGGAGAGGTTTTCCAGAATCCCCGCCTTGCGCTCGAACACGGCCTGGTCGAACGGCTGCTCGCCCTTGGCCATGGCACCCAGGGTGCCGAAGTGCCAGGCGATTACGTGGAAGATGGAATGGCGGTACTCCGCCGCTTCGTTGGGCCCGCCGGAGCAGGCGTTCAACAGCGGTGCGGCGATGGCGAGCATAATCAGGGCTGGCTTTTTCATGGCTGGCGTTCCCTCTTGGTCGATAATTGAAAAACATTCCCCCGGTTCGAAGGCGTCATCCCGACGGCGGTTCCCCGAAGGCGGTCCTGACAGTCTAAAGAATACGAACTTTACATGCCGGTTCTGTTTCGCAGCCGGCGCAGGGCCCAGACCACATGCTCGCGCACCAGCTCGCTGGGGTCGTGCCGGGCCGCTTCCAGGGCGGCCAGGGCGGCCGGGCTGGCCGGGCCGTTGCCCAGGGCCACCGCCAGGTTGCGCCGCCAGCGCTGAAAGCCGGCGCGGCGGATCGGCGAGCCGGCGGTGCGCGCCAGGAAGGTGGCCTCGTCCCATTGAAACAGGTCCACCAGTTCCCGGTCCTCCAGGCCGTGGCGTGGCCGGAAATCGGTCTCGCCGCTGTGCGAGGCGAAGCGGTTCCAGGGGCACATCAACTGGCAGTCGTCGCAGCCGAACACCCGGTTGCCGATGCCCGGGCGCAGGTCCTCGGGAATCGGCCCATCGTGTTCGATGGTCAGGTAGGAGATGCAACGCCGGGCGTCCAGCTGGTAGGGCGCGACGATGGCGTCGGTGGGGCACACCGTCATGCAGGCGGAGCATTTGCCGCAGTGGTCCTCGCCGGGGCGGTCCACCGGCAGCGGCAGGTCGGTGTACAGCTCCCCCAGGAAGAACCAGCTGCCGGCGTCCCGGTTGAGCAGCAGGGTGTGCTTGCCCTGCCAGCCCAGCCCGGCCTTCTCGGCCAGGGGCTTTTCCATCACCGGGGCGCTGTCCACGAAGGCCCGCGCCAGGCGCGAGTCGGTGACCTCCTGGCGGATCCAGTCCGCCAGCCGCGCCAGCCGTTTGCGGATTACCTTGTGGTAGTCCCGGCCCAGGGCATAGCGCGACACATAGGCCTTGTCCTTCTGGCGCAGCACTTTCACCGGCTGGGTGTCCGGCGGCAGGTAGTCCATGCGCAGCGACAGCACCCGCACCGTGTCCGGTTCCAGTTCCGCCGGCCGCGAGCGCTTGTTGCCGTGGGCGGCCATCCAGTCCATGCCGCCATGGCGGCCGGCGGCCAGCCATTCATGCAGGCGCTGTTCGGCCTGGCTCAGGTCCAGGTCCGCCACGCCCATCTGCTGGAAGCCGAGCTCCCGGGCCCGGAGGGCGATGCGCTGTTTGAGGTCGTCGAGATCCATATCGCGCGGGCGGTCAGTCGCTGGTGGCCACCGCCGCCGGCTGGCGCCGCTGCCGGGCGGTGACGAACAGGGAGGCGGCCACCACCAGGACGCCGCCGGCCAGCGCCAGTGGGCCGGGGGTTTCCGACAGCACCAGCGCCGCCAGCAGGGTGGCGTAGGGCACCTGCAACGCCAGGGTGAAGGACACCGTGGTGGCGCTCAAGCGGCGCAGGCCGTGGGTGATCAGGGTGTGCGGCACGGCGGTGAACACCGTGCCCAGCAACAGCAGCAGCCCCCAGGTGGCCGGCGCCAGTTGCAGCGGTGAGGTGCTCAGGAAGGGGGCGAACACCAGGGCGGTGAGGGCGCCCTGGTAGAGCATCACCTGGGGGCCGGAGACACCGTCCAGAAAACGTTTTTGCAGCAGGTTGCGCAGGGAATAGAGCACCGCCGAGAAAATGCCCACCGCCAGGCCCAGGGGCACGTTGCCGGCCAGGCCGCCCTCCAGGCCGATCAAGGTGACGCCGGCGAGCACCGCCAGGCCGGCCAGCAGCGCATACCCCCGGGGGGCGTGCCGATGCAGCAACGGCGGCTCGATCACCGCGGTGATCACCGGGAAGGTGAGCAGCGCCACCACGCCCACCGCCACCGAGGACACCTGCATGGCGTGGAAGTAGGTCATCCAGTGCACCGCGAACAGCAGGCCGCCGATCAGCATGGCCAGGTAGTGGCGCGCCGACGGCAGCCGCAGCCGCACGCGGCCCAGCACCATCACCACCAGCAGGGCGAGCGCCGCGATGCCGCCGCGCAGGCCGGTGATGTCCAGCGCCGGCAGGGGCACCAGTTTGGCGAACAACGCGGTGCCGGCAAGCATGAACGCGGCCAGGTGCAGACCATAAAGGTCCCATTGGGGCTCGGAGCGAGGAGGCATGGTGGTCCCGTGGTCGGCGCAAAATAGGAACAGGTATACTGTGGTCGCATACCGCAACGACGGAGCCAAGGATAGCAGCGAATGTCCGTGAGATCGTTACCCGGCCGTCTCTACCGCGCCGAACAAACCCGCGAACTGGACCGCCTGGCCGGCGAGGCCGGCCTGAGCGGCGAGCAATTGATGGAACGGGCCGGCCGTGCCGCCTTTGAGCTGCTGGTGCAGCGCTGGCCGGATCTGTCGCGGCCGGCGATTCTGTGCGGCGGCGGCAACAACGGCGGCGATGGCTATGTGATCGCGCGCCTGGCCCTGGAAGCGGGGCTGGCGCCGGTGGTGTACCAGGACAAGCCGGTGGAAGAGATGCACGGCGATGCCCTGACCATGGCGCGCCGGGCCCGGGATGCCGGGGTGCCGATGCGGCCGTTGAGCCTGGATTGCCTGCCGGAGGACGCCCCGGTGCTGGTGGACGCCCTGCTCGGCACCGGCCTGGCCGGCCCCCTGCGCGAGGACAAGCGTGCCCTGATCCAGGCCCTGGACGATCTGCGCAAGCCGGTGCTGGCGGTGGACGTGCCCTCCGGGCTGGCGGCGGACAGCGGCGCCTCCACCGGCGCGGTGCTGCGTGCCCGCTGCACGATCACCTACATCGGCGTGAACCGGGGCCTGCTCACCGGGATCGGCCCGGTGTGCACCGGCGAGCTGCTGTTCGACGACCTGGGCGTGGAGGCCCGGGTGCACGACGCCATCGCCGCGCCGGTGTGGCGCCCGGCGCCGGCGGACCTGGCCCGCTGGTTGCCGCGACGGGCGCCGGACGGGTACAAGAAAACCTACGGTCACGTGCTGGTGATCGGTGGCGACCACGGTTTCGGCGGCGCGCCGATGATGACCGCCCAGGGGGCCGGCCATGCCGGCGCCGGGCTGGTCAGCCTGGCCACTCGGAGCGAGCACGTGGCGCCGCTGCTGGCGCGTCAGCCGGAGATCATGGCCCGGGCGGTGGACGGCGTGGCGGATCTGGCGCCGCTGCTGGAGCAGGCCACGGTGGTGGCGGTGGGCCCGGGCCTGGGTCGTGATGCCTGGGGACGGGCCCTGCTGGAAGCGGCCCTGGACAGCGGCCTGCCCCTGGTGGTGGACGCCGACGCCCTGACCCTGATCGCCGAGTGGGGCGTGGACGCCCGCGACGACTGGGTGCTTACTCCGCACCCGGGGGAGGCGGCCCGGCTGTTGGGCAGCGACACCGGCGCCATCCAGGCGAACCGCTTCGCGGCGGTGGAAAGCCTGGCCGCCCGCTACGGTGGCACCGCCCTGCTCAAGGGGCTGGGCACCCTGGTGCGCGGCGCCGAAGGCGCCGCGCTGATCAGCGACGGCAACCCGGGCATGGGCAGCGGCGGCATGGGGGACCTGCTCACCGGCGTGATCGCCGCCCTGCGTGCCCAGGGACTGGCGCCCTACCGGGCCGCCGCCCTGGGCGCCATGGCCCACGCCCGCGCCGCCGACCGGGCCGCCGCCCGGGACGGCGAGCGCGGCCTGCTGGCCACCGATCTGCTCATGGACCTGCGCCGGGAGTTGAATGAACACTGAACGCCATTATCTGGCCGACGAAGCCGCCACCCTGGAGCTGGGCGCCGACCTGGGCCGCCGCCTGGCGCCGGGCAGCTGCGTTTATCTGCGCGGCGACCTGGGCGCCGGCAAAACCACCCTGATGCGCGGCCTGCTGCAAGGGCTTGGCCACCGGGGCGCGGTAAAAAGTCCCACCTATACCCTGGTGGAACCCTATGAAGTGGGTGGGGTCCCTATCTATCATTTCGACCTGTATCGGTTGGGCGACCCCGAGGAACTGGAGATGATCGGCAGCCGCGACTATTTTGACGGACGGGCCCTGTGCGTGCTGGAGTGGCCCGACCGGGGCCGGGGCATGATTCCCGAACCGGATCTTACCGTGACCCTGACCGTGGACGGGCGGGGACGACAGGCAAACCTGGAATGGGCCCATGGCCAACACTGAGCGAGCGACCCTGCCCCGACTGATGGTCCTGTGCCTGCTGGCGCTGGGTTGCCTGGCGACCGTGCCGGCGGCCGCCGTGACCGTGGATTCGGTGCGTCTGCACCGGGCCCCGGACCACACCCGCATCGTCTTCGACCTGCCCGAGCCGGTGGAGCACAGCCTGGACAAGCTGGCCGACCCGGACCGGGTGGTGGTGGACCTGCCCGACACCGAGCTGGATTTCGACATGGCGTCGCTGGACGTCAGCGACAGCCCGATCAAGGACATTCGCGTGGGCAAGCACCCGGACATGACCCGGGTGGTGTTCGACCTCAATGAAGCGGTGCGCCCGCGCACCAACCTGCTCAAGCCGGTGGCGCCGCACAACTGGCGGCTGGTGGTGGACCTGTTCGACAAGGACCCGCGGCCGGTGAAAACCGTGGACAAGCCGGAGGCGGCCGCCGGCGAGCCCCGCGAGATGATCGTCGCCATCGACGCCGGCCACGGCGGCGAGGACCCGGGGGCCTCGGGCCCGGGCAATCTGCGCGAGAAGGACGTGGTGTTGCAGATCGCCAAGAAACTGAAGGCGCGCATCGACGCCCATGACGGCATGAAGGCGGTGATGGTGCGCGACGGCGACTACTATGTGCCGCTGGCGGAGCGCCGCCGCATTGCCCGCCAGGACAACCACGCCGACGTGTTCATCTCCATCCACGCCGACGCCTTCACCGACCCGCGCGCCCACGGCGCCAGCGTGTTCGCCCTGTCCAACCGGGGCGCCACCAGTGCCCGCGCCCGCTACTTGGCGAAGATGGCCAACGAATCGGACAAGGTGGCCGGCGTCTACGAGGAGGAGAAGGACGATTCCAACCTGCTCAGCGTGCTCGCCGACATGCGCATGAGTGGCTCCATGGCCCACAGCCTGTATCTGGGCCGCCAGATTCTCGCCGAGATGGGCCAGATCACCCGTCTGCACGGCGGCCGCGACACCGTGGAGCAGGCCGCCTTCGTGGTGCTCAAGGAACCGGAAATGGTATCCGTGCTGGTGGAAACCGGCTTCATCTCCAACAAGGAGGAGGCGCGGAATTTGCGTTCCAGCGCCCATCAGGACAAACTCGCGCGCTCCATCGAGGCCGGCGTGGAGCGCTATTTCCGCACCCATCCGGCGCCGGGCAGCTGGTTCGCCGCCCAGCGCGGCCAGAACGGCGATCAGTATCGCATCCGGCCCGGCGACACCTTGTCCGGCATCGCCCGCCGGCATCAGGTCACCGAGCAGTCGCTGCGCGCCGCCAACAACATCGAGGATGACCGCATCATCGTCGGCCAGACACTGGTCATCCCCCAGTCCTGACGGAGAGGTTCCGCACCGTGGCAAAGATTCACCGCCTGGATTCCCGGCTCGCCAACCAGATCGCCGCCGGCGAGGTGGTGGAGCGCCCGGCCTCGGTGCTCAAGGAGCTGCTGGAGAACGCCCTGGACGCCGGCGCCCGGCAGATCACCGTGGACGTGGAGCAGGGCGGCATCAAGCTGATCAAGGTGCGCGACGACGGCACCGGCATCGGCGAGGACGACCTGCCCCTGGCTCTGTCCCGGCACGCCACCAGCAAGATCCAGAGCCAGGAAGACCTGGAGGCGATCGGCACCCTGGGCTTCCGGGGCGAGGCGCTGGCGGCGATCAGCTCGGTGTCCCGGCTCACCCTGGCCAGCAATGACGGCGCCCAGGCCCAGGGCTGGCAGGTCGCCGTGGAAGGGCGCGACATGGCGCCCAGCGTGGCCCCGGCGGCGCACCCGCGCGGCACCACCGTGACCATGCGCGACCTGTTCTTCAACACGCCGGCCCGGCGCCGTTTCCTGCGCACCGAGAAAACCGAGTTCAACCACCTGGAAGAGGTGTTCCGGCGGGTCGCCTTGAGCGAATTCCAGACCGCCTTCCGGCTTACCCATAATCAGAAGGTGATCCACCAGTTGCCCGCCGGCGACGACGCCACCCTGCGCGCCGCCCGGGTGGCGCGCCTGTGCGGCCGCGCCTTCATGGAGCAGGCCATGGAGGTGGACATCGAGCACGCCGGGCTGCGCCTGCACGGCTGGATGGGGCTGCCCACCTTCTCCCGCTCCCAGGCGGACCTGCAGTACTTCTACGTCAACGGCCGGGTGATTCGCGACAAGGTGGTCAACCACGCGGTGCGCCAGGCTTACTCCGACGTGCTCTACCACGGCCGCCACCCCGCCTATGTGCTGTTCTTCGAGGTGGACCCGGCCCTGGTGGACGTCAATGTGCACCCCACCAAGCACGAGGTGCGCTTCCGGGAACAGCGCATGGTGCATGACTTCCTGTTCCGCACCCTGCACCGGACCATCGCCGAGGTCCGCCCCGGCGACGACGGCCACGCCGAAGTGCCGCTGACCGATCAGGTTCAGCCGGCGCCCACCCAGGGCAGCATGCCGCTGACCACGCCGCGCCCGGATACCGGCGGCGCTGGTTTCGGCGGCGCGGGGGGCTTCGGCGGCGGGGGCGGCTACCCGGGGCCGGTGCCGGGGCGGCCCGCGGCGGTGGCCGATGGCGCCCGCCAGGCCGGCGCCTATGGTGCTCTGGTGGGGGCCCCCGACGCCGCCGCGCCCGCCGCCGCGCCACAGCCGGGTCAGACCCCGCCGCTGGGCTACGCGGTGGCGCAATTGCATGGCATCTTCATCATCGCCGAAAACGAGCACGGCATGGTGCTGGTGGACATGCACGCCGCCCATGAACGGATTACCTACGAGCGCCTCAAGCGCGACTGGGCCGAGGCCAAGGTGCGCGGCCAGCCGTTGCTGGTGCCGGTGTCCATGGCGGTGTCCTCCCGGGAGGCGGACTTCGCCGAGCAGCAGCCGGAGGTGTTCCAGCGCCTGGGCTTTCTGGTGGAACGGGCCGGGCCGGAAACCCTGGTGGTGCGCGAGGTGCCGGCGCTGCTGCGCAACGCGGACAGCGAAACCCTGGTGCGCGACGTGCTTTCCGACCTGCTCGCCCAGGGCTCCAGCGAACGCATCGAGCAGCAGCTCGACGCCTTGCTGTCGTCCATGGCCTGCCACGGCAGCGTGCGCGCCAACCGGCGCCTGACGGTGCCGGAAATGAATGCCCTGCTGCGCGACATGGAAGCCACCGAGCGCTCCGGCCAGTGCAACCACGGCCGTCCCACCTGGACCCAGATGAGCGTCAAGGAACTGGATCGCCTGTTCATGCGGGGGCAGTGATGGGCGCCGCGCCCCGGGCGCCGCTGCCGGTGATCCTGCTGATGGGCCCCACCGCCGCCGGCAAGACCGACCTGGCCATCGAGGCCGCCGAAACCCTGCCGGTGGAACTGATCAACGTGGACTCCGCCCTGGTCTATCGCGGTCTGGACATCGGCGCCGCGCGCCCCTCCGACCAGGAACTGGCCCGCGCCCCGCACCGCCTGCTGGGTTTCCGCGACCCCGCCGAGCCGTACTCGGCGGCGGATTTCCGCGCCGACGCGCTCGGCGAGATCGAGGCCATCGCCGCCGCCGGCCGGATCCCGCTTCTGGTGGGCGGCACCATGCTGTATTTCAAGGCCCTGGTGGAGGGGCTGGCGCCGCTGCCGGAGGCGGACGCGGCGGTGCGTGCCGACATCGCCGCCCTGGCGGCGCGCGACGGCTGGCCGGCGGTGCACCGGGCACTGGCCGAGGTGGACCCGGCCAGTGCCGCCCGCCTCAAACCCGCCGATCGCCAGCGCCTGCAGCGGGCTCTGGAGGTGTACCGGCTCACCGGCCGCCCGCTGAGCGCGTTTCACGGCGAGCATGACACCACCGCCGAGCCCCTGGCGGACGGCTTTTACCGCTTCCCGGGTCTGCCCCGGCCGGTGCTCAGCCTGGCGGTGGCGCCGCCCCGGGCGGAGCTGCACCGGCGTATCGAGGCCCGTTTCCGCGCCATGCTCGACGCCGGCCTGGTGGACGAGGTGGCGACCCTGCGCGCCCGCGGCGACCTGCACGGCGACCTGCCCGCCCTCAAGGCGGTGGGCTATCGCCAGGTTTGGCGTTATTTAGAGGGGCAATGGGATTACATGACCATGGTGGAAAAAGGTATTATTGCCACCCGGCAGTTGGCCAAAAGGCAGCTTACCTGGCTGCGCAAATGGCCCGGCCTGACCTGGTACGACGGCGCCCGTGACGAGAGTCGCAGGGCGTGTGTTGCCCGTCTTGCAGGCGTTTGTAAAACCGTGTTTAGTTGAATCGAGGGTTCCGGGGGGCGCGTTTGCTCCCGCGAGGCTTGTTTTTATTGGGACCAAGCCCCATAGAGGACCACGACGACGCAGGGCTTTACGAAGGGTGGGGCTGAAACCTTTTTCTGGGAAGGCTGCCAAAGAGAAGTCCTCGGCCCGCGGGGGCACCGGCATGGATGGCCGGCCTCGCGAAGCCCGGACGTAAGCGCTGATGATTGCCCGAACGCTTGGGCGCTCACTTTTTATGAATGTGTAAGGAGATTTGCCATGTCAAAAGGGCACTCGCTACAAGACCCTTTTCTCAATGCGCTGAGAAAGGAACGCATCCCGGTTTCCATCTTCCTGGTGAACGGCATCAAACTGCAAGGGCAGATTGAATCCTTTGACCAGTACGTGGTTCTGCTGAAAAACGCGGTGAGCCAGATGGTTTACAAACACGCCATTTCCACCGTGGTGCCGGCCCGCAATCCGCGTGCCGCCGGCAGTGGCGGCAACCCGGCCATGCAGGGCGGCCAGCAGGCCGGCCAACAAGGGGGCATGGGTGACGATTTCGGCAACCAGTAAGCCGCCGGTCGCGACCCACCCCCGCCAAAGCCACGCCGTCCGGCGTGGCTTTGCTTTATGTGTCCTTTACACTGGAACCCATGGATCTGTTTGATCGTACCGAACAGGTGCGCACCGGCGCCGGCGAGAAGGCGGTGCTGGTGCACCTGGAACTGCCCGACGCCTTGGGGCGCGAGGACCTGGACGAGTTCCACCACCTGGTGACCTCCTCCGGGGTGGAGCCCGTGGCGGAAATGGTGAGCAAGCGTGACCGGCCCGATCCTGCGCTGTTCATCGGCTCCGGCAAGGCCGAGGAACTGGCCGCGCTGGTGCGAGAGCACCATGCCGACGTGGTGCTGTTCAACCACGCCCTGAGCGCCGGTCAGGAACGCAACCTGGAGCGCGCGGTGAAGTGCAGGGTGCTGGACCGCACCGGCCTGATTCTGGACATCTTCGCCCAGCGCGCCCGCACCCACGAAGGGCGTCTGCAGGTGGAGTTGGCCCAGCTTCAGCATTTGTCCACCCGCCTGGTGCGCGGCTGGACCCACCTGGAGCGGCAGAAGGGCGGCATCGGCCTGCGCGGCCCTGGTGAAACCCAGCTGGAAACCGACCGGCGCCTGCTGCGCGAGCGCATCCGCTCGATTCAGACGCGGCTGGACAAGGTGCGCAAGCAGCGCGCCCAGGGCCGCCGTGCCCGGGACCGTTCGGAAACGCCGCTGATTTCCCTGGTGGGCTACACCAACGCCGGCAAGTCGACGCTGTTCAACGCTCTGACCACCGGCGACGTCTACGTGGCGGACCAGCTGTTCGCCACCCTGGACCCGACCCTGCGCAAGGTGCGGGTGCCTGGCGTGGGGCCGGCGATCCTGGCCGACACCGTGGGTTTCATCCGCCACTTGCCGCACCGTCTGGTGCAGGCCTTCCGGGCCACCCTGGAAGAGACCGTTAACGCGTCCTTGCTGCTGCATGTGACTGACTGTAGCGCTGAGGAACGGGATGCCAACGTGGCGGCGGTGGACGACGTACTCACGGAAATCGGCGCCGATCAGGTGCCGGTGCTGCATGTCTACAACAAGGTGGACCGCCAGGAAAAAGGCCCTCGCCTGGAGCGTGACGAGCACGGCCTGCCCTGGCGGGTGTGGCTGTCGGCCACCACCGGCGAAGGCTTCGATCTGCTCAACCAGGCGATCGCCGAACGCCTCGCCGACCGCTGGGTGGACCGCTGGTTGCGGCTGCCGCCCTGGGCGGGCAAGCTGCGCTCGCGGCTGCACGAAGCCGGCGAGGTGCTGGATGAGCAGGCCGCCACCGACGGCGGCATGCTGTTGCGGGTGCACGTCAACCGGGTGCACTTCGAGCGCCTGCTGAGGGAGGCGGGACTGGACGAGAAGCAGGTAAAGGTACCGGACCCGTCGGTTGCAGAGGCGGAGACCCCTTCCTACAATCCTGAACGCTCGCATAGAGCGGGATAACGGAGAAATCAATGGCCTGGAATGAACCCGGCGGCAACAAGCCCAGGGACCCCTGGGGCGGGGGTGGCGGTGGTGGCGGCGATCAGCGCCCACCGGATCTCGATGAAGCACTGAAGAACCTCAAGGATCGCATCAACAACCTGTTCGGCGGCAAGAGCGGCGGCGGTGGCGGCGGCAAGAAGTCGTCCGGCGGCTTCCCCGGCGGCCTGCTGGCGGTGGTGCTGGTGATCCTGGTGGTAGGCTACGTATTGATGGGTTTCTACGTGGTCGACCAGAGCCAGCGCGCCGTGGTGCTGCGCTTCGGCGAATTCAACCGCATGGTGGATCCGGGCCTGAACTGGCGCGCCCCGATCATCGAGCAGTCCATGAAGGTGGACGTGGGCCAGAATCGCAGCTACGAGCTCAGCGAGGAGATGCTCACCGAGGACACCAACATCGTGGCGGTGACCCTGGAGGTGCAGTACAAGGTGCTCGACCCGCAGGCCTACCTGCTGCGCGTCGGTGCCCCGGAAGCCATCCTCGAACACGCCACCAGTTCCGCGCTGCGTCACGTGGTGGGCAGCTCCACCATGGACGGCGTGCTCAAGGATCGCCGCGAGGACATCCGCCTGGAGGTGCGCGAGCGCCTGCAGGACTACCTGGACCGCTACAACACCGGCTTGGTGATCAACCAGGTGGTGCTGGACAAGACCGCCGCGCCGGAAGCGGTGCGTGACGCCTTCGACGACGTGGCCAAGGCCAAGGAAGACGAGGACCGCTTCAAGAAGGAAGCCGAGGCCTACTACAACTCGGTGATTCCCCAGGCGCGTGGTGAAGGCGCCCGCATCGAGGCGGAAGCCGAGGCCTACAAGGCCCGCGTGGTGGCGGAAGCCGAGGGTGACGCGGCACGCTTCAACGACCTGGTGGCCGAGTACCGCAAGGCTCCGGAAGTCACCCGGCAGCGGCTCTATCTGGACAGCATCACCGAGGTGCTGAGCAAATCCAGCAAGGTGCTGGCGGACATCCCCAATGGTGACAGCCTGATGTATCTGCCCCTTGACCAGATGCTCAAGGGTCGCACCGGCAAGAGCGGCTCCCAGAGCGGTTCCGGCGCCAGCGCCGGTGGCGCTTCGGACCCGGGCAGCGCCGGTGCCGATGACGGCGGCAGCGGCCGCCAGACGCCGCGCAGCCTGTACCAAAGCAACCGCACGGAGATTCGCTGATGAGCACACGTAGCTGGCTGGTGCTGGTGGCAGTGGGCGTGCTGTTGCTGCTGGCCCTGGATTCGTTCTACATCGTCAATGAAACCGAGAAGGCCGTGCTGAAGCGCTTCAGCCGGGTGGAACAGGCGGACATCGAGCCGGGGATTTACCCCAAGGTGCCGCTGATCGACGAGGTGATCCGCGTGGACGGCCGTCTGCTGACCCACGACGTGCCCACCCAGTCGTTCCTCACCGCCGAGAAGAAGCTGCTCAACGTGGACGCCTTCGTGACCTGGCGCATCGCCGACGTGCAGCGCTACATCGTCAGTGTCGGCGCCGGCGCGAACAGCGGCCTGGCCATGGAACGTCGGGCCCGGGAGCTGCTGGATCCGCGCGTCAACGAAGCGCTGCGTAACCAGTTCGCCTCGCGCACCGTGCAGGAAGTGGTGGCCGGTCGTGGCGGCGCCTTGCCCGATGAAGCCCTGGACCCGTCCGCGGTGAGCACCGGGGAGCTGATGAACGGCACCACCTCCGCCGCCGAGGAGGCCGAGGCGGCCACTTCCGGGGAAGAGGACGCGGCACCGGCCCAGCAGGACCCGGACGCCGGCAGTGGCCCGCCGCCGGAGAAAGACGACCAGCGTGAGGAACTGATGAACTCCGTGGCCGAGGAAGTGAACGCGGCCACCCTGGAGGATCTGGGCATCGAAGTGGTGGACGTGCGCGTCAAGCAGGTGGACTGGCCGGAGCAGGTTCGTGGCCGGGTGTTCGACCGCATGCGTGCCGAACGGGCCCGCGACGCCGCCGAGCATCGTGCCCGGGGCCGCGAAGTGGCCGAGCGCATCCGCGCCGCCGCCGACCGTGAGCGCACCGAGATCCTGGCCCGGGCCTACGAGGGCGCGCAAAAGATGCGTGGTGAGGGCGATGCCCGCGCCACTGGCATCTACGCCAACGCCTACACCAAGGACCGGGAGTTCTTCCGCTTCTACCGCAGCCTGAAGGCCTACCGGGACAGCTTCAATTCCCAGGACGATCTGCTGATCCTGTCCCCGGACAGCGAGTTCTTCCGGTACATGAAGGAGTCGGGCGGAAACTGATTCGCCACGGCCATGAAAAAACCCGCCATCCGGCGGGTTTTTTTTTGCCCACCGTTCCCTTCGCGGCCGGTTGCCTGGGAGGGTCGACGAAGGTGGCAATGGGGACGGCGGTGCAATAATGGTAATAATAGGGATTCGCGGATCGTATTCCTCACGTGAGGATTCGATTAGGGTGGATGGCTTGAGAGTGAATTACCATTAATCAAATAATGGCATAATGAGGAGTCGAGAGTCCCCCGCCGGGCGGGCCTTCGAGGCCCTCCATCCACGCGTGCCGCCAGCGCAGGGAGAACAAGGCTGAATGCACACAAAAGCGCGGTATTGGCTGGAACGGGCAGCAGGGGAGGGGGATCGTCACGGCGTGGTGACCTTGCAACTGGTGTTGCTGATTCTCGGCCTCCTGATACCGCTTTGCTGGTCGGCGCGATTACTGGGCGGCCCGCTGGGGGACCTGGAGCGATTTTATCTGGCCATTCACGGTTGGGTGGCGGCGTTCGCCTGGTTGGGGTTTCTGCTGATCCGTCTGGGCCGCTTCCGGTTCGCGGCCAGGCTGTTTCTCGCCGGCTGTCTGGCGATGATCATGATGGTGTATCTGCTCGCGGGTATCCGCGCCCCGGGGCCGGCGCAGATCGCCCATGTGTTTCCCCTGGCCCTGGCCGGCGTGCTGTTCGGCCGGCGGGCACTGTGGGGCGTGCTGGCGTTCACCTGGCTGTGCGTGCTGGTGGGCGTGGGCCATGAACTGCGCGCCGGCGCCGACCCGGGCCTGACCCTGGAAATCGCCGCCGGCATGCTGGTCAGTTTCCTGGTGGTGGCGGTGGTGTTCGACGGCTCCCTGGCCGGGCTCGCCACCAGCCTCGACGATGTGGAGGCGCGCCGCCGCGAGCTGGAGGCCGCGCGCCGCTCCCTGAAAGCCGAAAAAGAAGAACGGGAACAGACCATGGAGCAGCTGGTGCACGTACAGAAGGTCAAGGCCATCGGCCAGTTGGCCGGCGGCGTGGCCCACGATTTCAACAACATTCTCGGCGTGATCCTGGGCTACGCCCAGTGGCGGGAACGGCGCAGCGAGCCGGCGGAAATGCTGGAAGCGCTGGCCGGCGTGGAAACCGCCGCGCGCCGGGGCGCCGCGATCAGTCGCAAGCTGCTGAATTTCAGCCGCCAGGACGTGGCGCACCCGGAGGTGTTCGACGTCTGCGAGGCCCTGCGTGGCCTGGAAGGCATGCTGCGCCAGCTGTTCGATCCGCGCGTGCGCATCGAGCTGACCCTGCCGGAGCGGGCCCTGCCGGTGCGCATCGACCGCGGCCAGTTCGAACTGGCGGTGCTCAACGTGGCCACCAATGCCCGGGACGCCATGCCCGAAGGCGGTCACTTCCGGCTGTCGGTGCGGCTGGACGATGACCCGGCCCGGGTCGGGATCGAGCTCAGCGACACCGGTGTCGGCATGGACGAAGGCGTGCGGCGGCGCATCTTCGAGCCTTTTTTCACCACCAAGGGGCAAAGCAGCGGCACCGGCCTGGGGCTGGCGGTGGTGGGCAAGGTGATCAACGAGGCCGGCGGCGAAATACGGGTGCGCAGCCGGCCCGGCGCCGGCAGCCGCTTTCGTCTGCTGCTGCCGCACCGGTCCCTGGCGGCCCCCACCGGCGACGCCCATTCTCCCCTGGTGCTGCTGGTGGACGACGACGATGAACTGCGCGCCATGTTGGGCGCCACCCTGGAGGCGGGCGGCTGCCGGGTGCTTGGCGCCCGCGATGGCGAGGAAGCCTGGCGGGTGATCGCCCGGGGCCGGATTCCCGATGTGCTGGTCACCGACCTGCGCATGCCCGGCCTGGACGGCCCGGCGCTGATCCGCCGGTTGCGGCCCCTGTACCCGGCGCTGGCGATCATCCTGATTTCCGATTATTTGCCCGAGGCCGCGTCCCTGGCCCGGGAACTGCCCCCGGACGTGGAGCGGCTGTCGAAGCCGTTCTCGCCGGAACTGCTGTTGCAATACGTATTCATGTTGACCACTTGGCCGCTGGAAGAAGGCAAAGAAGGAGAGGGTGGATGAGCGAACGACGTCTTGATGTGGTGGTCGTCGAGGACGACCCGGAACAACGGGAGCTGGTGGTGAATGAAATCGCCGCCAACGGGTTCAACGTCAAGGGCTGCGCCGATGCCACCGCCCTGTGGCGCCACCTGACGGTGTCGCGCTGCGACCTGATCGTGCTGGACGTGGGGCTGCCCGGCGAGGACGGCCTGTCGGTGGCGGAGCACCTGCGCACCGCCTCCCAGGTGGGCATCGTCATGCTCACCGGGTACGCCACCAGCTCCGATCAGGTGCGCGGGCTGCGCCACGGCGCCGACGCCTACCTCACCAAACCGGTGGATTACGGCGTGCTGGTGGCCACCCTGGAAAGCCTGGGCCGGCGTTTGCGTGGCGCCCTCGACACCCCGGCCGTGGCCGAGCCGGCCCCGGGCCAGGAAAACCTGTGGCGGCTGGTGGCGGACGGCTGGAAGCTGCGCACGCCGGATCAGCAGGACGTGACGTTGACCGCCTACGAGCGCGACATGCTGCGTTGCCTGATCGAAGCGGAAGGCCGGCCCATCGACCGGGAGACGCTGATCGGCGCCCTGACGCCGGACGTGCACGACTTCGATCCGCACCGTCTGGAGATGGTGATCTACCGGTTGCGGCGCAAGATCCGCGCGGTCAGTGAATGGACCCTGCCCCTGGAGGCGGTGCGCGGCGTGGGGTATCTGGTCAACGACATGCGCGAGCAGAGCGGCGTTCCCGGATGACCGGAGAGCGGCAACGGTTCAGGATCGGGTTGTGAGTCAGTGGTGAGCAGGCGGCTACGTCCAGATTGGTGAAGCGGATCACACTTTTCCCTAGAGTCCCGCAAACCAGACAGCGAACCGCGACTCCGTGCGCCGGGCCAGCCGGTGTTCCGATCACACAACCTTGGGGACGCGCCGGACGGTAACCGGAGACACGGGGCCGTCATGGCGACGACCGTTCTTTATGCCGTTTTTGGGAAAGCGCCGTGACCACCGGCGAGCGCCGCGGGTCCCGGTCACTCCGGGGGGCCGCCGTCGTGGCTGAGCGCCCGCTCCGCGTGGCGGTGGTCGAGGACTATGGCCCGATGCGGGCGCTGTTGGTGCGCGAACTGGTGGCCGGCGGCTTCCGGGCCGTGGGTTACCCGGACGCCGCGTCCCTGTGGCGGCACTTCCCGCACACCGCCTTCGATCTGGTGGTGCTCAATATCGGCCTGCCCGACGAGGACGGTTTTTCCGTCAGCCGCCGGCTGCGCCGGGATACCCGGGTGCCGGTGGTGATGGTGTCCGGTTACGGCAGCAACGAGCACCAGTTGCTGGGGTTGCGCGAGGGCGCCGATGCCTACCTGGTCAAACCGGTGGACATCCATGTGCTGCTGGCCACCCTGGAGCGGCTGGCGCGGCGCCTGGGCCTGGACGACGACGGCGCGCCGCCGCGCTCCGCTGGCTGGTGGCTGGCGGAGGACGGCTGGCTGCTGCGCACCCCGGACAACCGGGAGATCGCCCTTAACGGCCATGAGCGGGCGTTGCTGTCGCGGCTGCTGGCCGCCGCCGGCGCCTGGGTGCCGGACCGGGACCTGAGCGCCGCCCTGGCCAATGGCGACGCCCGCCTCGGGGAGCGGCCGGTGCCGGCCCCCTTGCTGCGCCGCCTGCGGCGCAAGATCGCCGCCTTCACCGGGCTGCCACCGCCGCTGGAAAGCCGTGCCGGCGCCCACCGTTTCGCCAGCCTGATCAACGAGGACGCCTACCGCCCACGCCGCCGGCGGTGAGCTCGCCATGAGCCCGGGGAGACCGCGCCATGGGTGTGTCCCGCCGTTTGGCCGCCTAGCATGGCAGGCCGCTGATCGGGATCGGGGAAAAGGATGAAACGAGTTCACCATCGCTGGGCCGCCTGGCTGTTCGCGCTGCAGATGCTGCTCGCCGCCTTCGTCGTGGGGCTGGCGATTCTCGGTCAGGCGGCCCGCGCCGGGCCGCCGCAGGAGGCCGCGCCCGCGAAGGTGTCTGTGCTCTGGAGGACGTGTTAGAATGCCGCAACCGGGCCCGAGGGACCCGGTTTTTTTGTGGCTATCGGGCGGTGCGATGGACGCGAGCGTACTGATCACGGCGCTGTGCCTGGTCCTGGTCATCGAGGGCATTCCCCTTTTCCTGGCGCCGGCGCGAATGCGCCGGGCGGCGCGGGAACTGGCCGACCTGGATAGCCGCGTGCTGAGACTCATCGGGCTGGCGGCCATGCTATTGGGCGCCGGCCTCCTGCTGCTAACACGGTCCTAGGATGAATCAGGAAGAACAGTGGCTCCTGCCCGACGGCGTCGAGGAAGTCCTCCCCGAGCGCGCCCGGGCCATCGAAGAACTGCGGCGGCGGGCCCTGGACCTGTACCGGTCCTGGGGTTACGAACTGGTATTCCCGCCGCTGATCGAATTCCTGGAATCCCTGCTCAACGGCGCCGGCCGTGATCTGGAGCGGGATACCTTCAAGATCACCGACCAGCTCAGCGGCCGCCTGATGGGCGTGCGCGCCGATATGACGCCCCAGGTGGCGCGCATCGACGCCCACGGCCTGCGCCGCAACGCCCCCACCCGGCTGTGCTACTGCTCCACCGCCCTGCGCGCCAAGCCGCCCCAGGCCGGTGGCACGCGCCTGCCCTATCAGCTGGGCGTGGAGCTGTTCGGCCATGACGGCGCCGACAGCGATCTGGAAGTGATCCTGCTGCTGCTGGAAACCCTGGCGCTGGCCGGCGCCGGCGACCGGGTGGTGCTCGACCTGGGGCACGTGGGCATCTTCCGCGCCCTGGTGGCCGCCTGCGATCTGAGCGAAGCCGATCAGGCCGCTCTGGAAGACATCTACCTGCGCAAGGCACGCACCGAGCTGGAAGGCTTCGTGGCCGGGCGCGCCCTGCCGGACGCCGCCCGCCGGGCCCTGGCGGCGCTGCCGTTCCTGGACGGCGACGCCGGCGTGTTCCCGCAGGCGCGGGAACTGCTGGCCAGCTTCCCCGCCGCCACCGAGGCGCTGGCGGAACTGGAGCGTCTGGTGAGCGTGCTGGAAGCGCGCGGCGCCCGGGTGCACCTGGATCTGGGCGAATTGCGCGGTTACCACTACCACACCGGCTGCGTGTTCGCCGCCTACCTGCCCGGCGACAGCGAGCCGCTGGCCAAGGGCGGCCGCTATGATCACATCGGCGAGGTATTCGGCCGCGCCCGGCCCGCCACCGGTTTCAGCGCCGACCTGAAAAAACTGGCGTCGCTGGCGCCGGTGACCCGGGGCGGCGGCATCCTCGCCCGGGGCGCGCTCACCGACGCCGGCTTCGCCGACCGCGTGGCGCGCCTGCGCGCCGACGGCGAGCGTGTTCTGCTGGCGCTGGACGGCGCCGACAACGATCCGGCCGAACTCGGCTGCGACCGCGAACTGGTGGCCGCCGACGGCGGCTGGACCCTCCAACCCATTTCCTCCTGACAGGCCAAAGCGAACAGCCATGGGCAAGAACGTCGTAATTCTCGGTACCCAATGGGGTGATGAAGGCAAGGGCAAGATCGTCGATCTGCTCACCGACCAGGCCGCCTACGTGGCCCGCTTCCAGGGCGGCCACAACGCCGGCCACACCCTGGTGATCGACGGTGAGAAAACCGTCCTGCATCTGATTCCCTCCGGCATCCTGCGCGAAAACGTCCAGTGCCTGATCGGCAACGGCGTGGTGCTGTCGCTGGAGGCCCTGCTCAACGAAATCCGGGGCCTGGAGGAGAAGGGCGTGCCGGTGCGCGAGCGCCTGCGGCTGTCCTCCGCCTGCCCGCTGATCCTGCCGGTGCACGTGGCCCTGGACCAGGCCCGGGAAGTGGCCCGTGGCGCCCAGAAGATCGGCACCACCGGGCGCGGCATCGGCCCCGCCTACGAGGACAAGGTGGCGCGCCGTGGCGTGCGCCTGGGCGATGTGTTCCACCGCGAACGGTTCGCCGCCAAGCTCGGTGAAGTGATGGATTACCACAACTTCATCCTGCGCAGCTTCTACAACGCCGAGCCGGTGGACTTCCAGCAAACCCTGGATGAAACCCTGGCCCTGGCCGAGGAAATCCGTGCCCTGGTGTGCGACGTCACCGCGCGCCTGCACGGCGCCCGGGAAAGCGGTGAGAACATCATGTTCGAAGGCGCCCAGGGCACCCTGCTGGACATCGACCACGGCACCTACCCGTACGTCACCAGCTCCAACACCACCGCCGGCGGCACCGCCACCGGCTCCGGCTTCGGCCCGCTCTACCTGGACTATGTGCTGGGCATCACCAAGGCCTACACCACCCGGGTGGGCGGCGGTCCCTTCCCCACCGAGCTGTTCGACGAGACCGGCCGGCACCTGGCGGAAAAGGGCCGCGAGTTCGGTGCCACCACCGGCCGCGCCCGCCGTTGCGGCTGGTTCGACGCCATCGCCCTGAAACGGGCCATCCAGATCAACTCGATCAGCGGCCTGTGCCTGACCAAGCTGGACGTGCTCGACGGCCTGGAAGAGGTGAACATCTGTGTGGGTTACAAGGGCCCGGACGGCGAGACCCTGGAGTGCGCCTGGGACGCGGACAGCTACGCGGAAGTGACGCCGGTGTACGAGAGCCTGCCCGGCTGGGACGAATCCACCATCGGTATCAAGTCCCTGGATGGCCTGCCGGACAACGCCCTGGCCTACCTCAAGCGCATCGAGGAAGTGACCGGCGCGCCCATCGACATCATTTCCACCGGCCCGGACCGGGCGGAGACCATCATCAAGCGCCACCCGTTCGGGTAAGCCACCACACGGGCCCCGCCACTCGGAGGGGCCCGTGCTCTCCCTTCGCCGTTAACCTTTTTTCAGTGGGATTGGGACCGGGTTCCGATTGTCTGGCCGCTGCCTTTTTCCTATCGCCTAACTGTCATGAAGCGCCGTGATACTCACCTCTGGGACCGACCCGGGGTTAGTGAAGGTCGGCGGAAATGGACACCATGACAGGATAATCCGATGAAGATGCTCAAGATGGCAGGGCTTGCCCTGGCCGTGACTCTGGCGGGTTGCGGCGGGGATAGTGACAACGATAATGACGGTACGCCGCCCCCCTCTGAAACCAGCAAGAAAAACGTATTGTTTTTTCTGGGTGATGGTATGGGGATCACCACGCTGACCGCCATGCGAATCTACGAAGCAGGGGAAGCCGGCAGCATCACCATTGATGAGCTTCCTGAATCCGCCTTTGTGCGCACCTATTCCGAGGACGGTCAGGTGACCGATAGTGCGCCGTCCATGGCCGCCTATATGACCGGCGTGAAGATGAAGAACGAGGTCATCTCCATGAGCACCGGCACCAACGCCTACGCGCCGGATGGCTCGCAATACGTGGACGCCGATGGCAACACCACCTGCGAGCAAGGCAACGGCATGCCGGTGGCCACGCTGCTGGAAAAAATGAAAGCCCGCGGCTACGCCACCGGGGTGGTGACCACCACCCGGGTGACCCACGCCACGCCGGCGACCACCTACGCCCATTTGTGCAACCGTAACGGCGAGAACACCATCGCCGCGCAAATGGTGCCCGGCGGCGAGGGTTACAACGAAGCCCTGGGCGACGGCATCGACGTGGTGCTGGGCGGCGGTCGCCGTCATTTTCTGCCCAACGACAACGGTGGCCGCCGCACCGACGGCCGGGATCTGATCGCGGAAATGCAGGACGCCGGTTACCAGTACGCCTCCAGCACGTCCGAACTGATGAACGTGGCGGACGAGGACCGCGTGCTGGGTATCTTCACCAGCAGCGACATGAGCTACGAGCTGGATCGCGTTGCCCAGCAGGAGCCCAGCCTGGAAGAGATGACCGGCAAGGCCATCGATATGCTGCACGCCCGTGACAGCGGCTTTTTCCTGATGGTGGAAGGTGGTCGCATCGACCATGCGCTGCACGCCAGCAACACCAAGCGCGCGCTCACCGACGGCATCGCCTTCGACAACGCCATCGCCGCGGCGCTGGAAAAGATGGAAGCCATCGACCCGGGTCTGGAAAACACCCTGATCGTGGTCACCGCCGATCACGACCACACCCTGGTGATCAACGGCTACGCCGAGCGCACCGGCGCCACTTCCGACGACCACGCCGGCGTGCTGGGTCTGGTGAAAAACTACGCCAACGGCCCGAACAAAGGTGAACCGCGCACCGACGTGGACGGCAATCCCTACACCATCCTCGGCTTCGGCAACGGCCCGAACCGGCCGGACAGCCGCGTGGCCCTGAACGAGACCACCACCGCCGGCAACGATTACCTGCAAGAGGCCACCATCCAGTTGAGCAGCGAAACCCACGGTGGCGGCGACGTCTACCTGGGCGCCACCGGCATGGGCGCCGACGCCTTCCACGGCGTCATCGACAACACCGAGGTGTTCGAGAAGATCACCGCCATTCTCGATTTGGAATAAACCGCCGACCACGCAGGAGAACATCATGAAAGCTTCCATCATTGGCGGTGCGCTGATTTGCTGTGCCGCCGCCCTGGGTACCCAGAACGCGGCCGCCGAGGCCAAGAACATCATCTTCTTCCTGGGCGATGGCATGGGCCCGGTGACGCAGACCGCCGCGCGCATCTACGCCGGCGAGAAACTGGGCCTGGACGTTCCGGAAAGCCACAAGCTGGCCATGGAGCAGCTGCCCTACGCCGCCCGCATCAAAACCTACTCCGAGGACGCCCAGACCACCGACAGCGCCCCGGGCATGGCCAGTTACATGACCGGCATGAAATCCAAAAACGAAGTGATTTCGATGACGCCGGACACCAACCCCAACGACGCCAACGGCAATCCTTACCAGACCAATGGCGACAGCACCTGCCCGGCTAGCGGCAACGGCGAGCGCGCGCAAACGCTGCTGGAAATCCTCAAGGCGCGCGGCTATGGCACCGGCGTGGTATCCACCACGCGCATCACCCACGCCACGCCGGCCACTACGTACGCCCACATCTGCAACCGTAACGCGGAGAACACCATCGCCGCGCAAATGGTGCCGGGGGGCGAAGGCTACAACGGCGAGCTGGGCGACGACGGCATCGATGTGATCCTCGGCGGTGGCCGCCGTCACTTCCTGCCCACCACCGACGGCGGGCGCCGCACCGACGGCCGCGACCTGCTGGTGGAAATGCGGGACGCCGGCTACACCTATGTGAGCACCGGTTCCGAACTGGCCGGCGTGAACCTGGCGGGCACCGACAAGCTGTTCGGCATCTTCAATAGCAGCGACCTGAACTACGAGCTGGACCGGGTCAATGGCGACTTGAACGAGCCCAGTCTGGCGGACATGACCGGCGCCGCCATCGATATCCTGTCGCGCAATCAGGACGGCTACTTCCTGATGGTGGAAGGCGGTCGCATCGACCACGCCCTGCACGGCACCAATGCCAAGCGCGCTCTGGAAGACACCCTGGCCTTCGACGAAGCGATCGCCACGGCGGTGAGCAAGGTGAACCTGGACGACACCCTGATCGTGGTGACCGCCGACCATGACCACGTGATGGCTTTTAACGGTTACTCCAAGATTGGCAATCCGGTGCTTGGGCTGCTTAAGGAATATCGCAGTGGTGAGCTGGCGCTGGACGCTCAGGGCAAGCCCTTCACCACCCTGGTGTTTGGCAACGGTGGTGGCCCCCGCGAGGCGAGCCGCGCCACCCTGACTGAAAGCGAGGTTTTGGAAGACGATTACCTGCAGGAAGTGGGTGTGCGTCTCGGTGGTCCGGGCAGCGAGACCCATGGTGGTGGTGACATCCGTCTCACCGCCGGCGGCGCGGGCAGTGAACAGTTCAAGGGCACCCTGAACAACATCGAGGTGTTCGGTCTGATTCAGGACGCGATGGGGCTGTAACGCTTCGCGTTCCAAAGGGTGGTCGTTTCCGGCCACCCTTTTTTATGGAGAAGGAAAACGTGAGTAAAGTTATCAATCGCATGGGGTGCCTGGGCGTGGCGCTGATTCTGATGATGTCGCCGGTCGCCTCGGCCGAGCCAGCCGAGGCGTTGCGTGTCGAATACCAGCAATGGCAGATCGGCCGCGACGGCGTACGCCAGCAAATGGACTACGCGGAAACCCTGTACCGTGAGGAAAACGCTCTCTGGATCGAGCGTGAGATCCCGGAGGCGGCGGAACGGGAACACGACCAGCATGCCCACGGCGGGTTGGGGCACAAGCATGCCGATGTGGTGGGCGCGCCGCTGTGGATTCGCCGTGATGGCCAGGGCAACCTGGACGTCAAGCTGGTGGATCGCCACGAGAAACGACTCATTGATATCGCTCGCCCCTACTATGGCAACGTGGGGTTCGACGGCCATTGGGCGGAAAGCTGGGCACTGGCGGACCCGCGCGCGCTGGAGTCCCTGAAGCCGGCGTCCACCGACGAAAACGGCAGGGAAACCTATCAATTGGAGCGGGGCGACCAGAGCATCACTCTGGTATGGGACCCGACCGGGCGTTACGCGGTGTCGATCACCGCGAAGGGCAGGCAAGGTCTGTCCGGGCGTACAATCCGCGCCACCCCGTTGGTGGCACCCGATAACATGCCCTGGGATGACCTGGGAGATTATCGGGACCGGGATTACTCGGATTTGCTGGATTGAGTTGGAAGGGCTCAGCGCCGGCGGCGGGTAATGATGATCAGGGCGATGGTCAGCCCCAGGGCGCCGGCGGGGAACAGCAGCAGCAGGCGTTCGCGGCGTTTGATTTTCTCGCGCTGGGCGTCGGCTTTCTGGATTTCCGGGTGCACCGCGCCGTCGTCCTGCTGGGCGGGTGCGGGCGGGGCCACCGTCAGGCCCAGGGCGAGCATCATCGAAACAATCAATAAGCGCATCGGTTACCGGCGTCGTTCACGAAGAAGAACGGAGCGCGAAGCCCCGCCGGGCCGCCGCGTGACGGGCGGTCCAGGGGGCGGATAGTGGGCCAGTTCGGCGGGGCATGCAAGTGCCGCCCCCGCCGCGCGGGTGTCAGTCCGGTGACACCAGGGCCGGGGTGCCGGCGCGGACCCGCAGGCTGTGGCTCCGATCGGTGTCGAGCGCATGGTCACGCTGTTTGACCGTGTCCACGAAACGCCAGTCGGCGCGGGCTTCCTCGGCGGTGAAGGTGACCCGCAGGTAGCCGCGCTGGCTGGCGTTCAAGTACCGCAGGTCGTCCACCAGCACGGTGAGCGCCTGTTCGGCGCTGGCGATGGCGGCCGCCGGCAGTTGCAGGTAGGACTCCAGGCCCGGTGAGGACACCGAGGCGGTGGCCAGTTCCACGCCCACGGCGTCGCCGGCCTGGTCGGTCAGGTGGCTGGCCCAGGCGTTGTGGGTGTCGCCGGCCAGCACCACCAGGTTCTTGTTCTTGGCGCGGGCCAGCGCCAGCACCCGCTCGCGCTCCACGGCGTAACCGTCCCAGGCGTCCAGATTGTAGGGCAGCACCGTGGTGACGCGCTGGATCTCCGCGTCGGTGAGGGTCGGGTCGTTCCGAAGGTAGCGCATCTTCAACGCCGTCAGCTCGCCGATCAGGTCCACCAGGGACGGGTCCAGGGCGAGCAGTTTCTCCAGCATTTCCGCGGGCATGTGCATACGGCCCATCAGCACCTGCTGGCCGAGGACCTGCCAGGTGGTGCCGGACGCCTCCAGGGCGCCGTCCAGCCAGGCCAGTTGGGCGTCGCCGATCAGGCGCCGGTCCGGGTTGGCCATGGCGGCGGTGAACGCCGCCTGATCGATGCCGTCGCCGGTCAGGTAGTCGCCGTAATCCAGTTGTCGGTCCCGGGCGATGATGCGGGTGTCCATCATGTGCAGGCTCACCAGATCGCCGAACTGGAAGCTGCGGTAAATGATTTCCTGGTCGTTGTCATCGAAGGGGCGGATCGGCATCCACTCGAAGTACACCTGAAGGGCACGCTGCTTGCGCATCAGGTAGTCGCCTTCGCCGGGGTTGTGGTTCTCGGCGCCGCCACGCCAGGCGTCGTTGGCGATTTCATGGTCGTCCCACACCGCGATGAAGGGCGCGGCCGCGTGCAGGGCCTGCAGGTCCGGGTCGGTGCGGTAGAGCGCGTAGCGCCGGCGGTAATCGGCCAGGGTGATCATTTCCACGTCGTTGTCCGCCGGCAGGGTGCGCCCCATGCGCTCGGCGTCGGCGCCGTCGTAGCCGTCGGTGGCGTACTCGTAGACGTAGTCACCCAGATGCACCACGGCGTCCAGGTTCTCCTCCCGGGCGGCCTCGGCATAGACGTGGAAGAAGCCCGCCGGGTAGTTGGAGCAGGACATCACCGCCAGGGTCACGGCGTCGATGCCGGCGTCGGGCAGGGTGCGGGTGCGGCCCACCGGCGAGGTGACGCCGGCGGCGTGGAAGCGGTAATAGTAGACTTGCCCCGGGGCCAGGCCGCGCGCATCCACCTTGAGGGTGAAGTCATAGGCCTCCCGGGCGTCGGCGCTGCCCTGGTTCACCAGGTTCTGGAAATCCGCATCGGTGGCCACTTCCCAGTCCAGGGTGATGGGGGCGGTGTCGCCGTCTTCCGGGGTGACCCGGGTCCAGAGAATCACGCCGTCGCGCAGCGGGTCGCCGCTGGCGACACCGTGGCGGAAGGCCACGGCGCGGTGGTCGTCACGGCTGGAGGAGGCCCCGCCGCAGCCGGCCAGGCCGGAGGATACCACCACCGCGCCCATGCCCAGGGCGGAAGCCCGCAGAAAATCCCGTCGAGTCAGGCGGCTCATCGTTATGCTCTCCCATGGATGTGTCATGGGCAGAGGAGATTAGGGCGCCGATATGAAACTTTGATGGTGGGGGATGAAAGCGTCGGCCGGGAGTCCGATTGAGCAATAAAAAAGGGCTCCCTACTGGGAGCCCTTCCTTGAATGGTGCCGAGGAGAGGGCGGAAAGCACCGCTTTCCGCGCCGACGCAGCGACGGGATATCGCCCGTCGCGTCTCGGCGTCGGCCGGGAGTCCGACCGAGAAACGAAAAAGGCTCCCTGCTGGGAGCCTTTCTCTAAATGGTGCCGAGGAGAGGACTTGAACCTCCACGGGGTTGCCCCCACTAGCACCTGAAGCTAGCGCGTCTACCAATTTCGCCACCTCGGCCAATCGCGTCACGTTCCGGGAACGCTTCATCGCGAAAGCGCGTGCATTCTAGTATATGATGCCCGGATGTCAACGGTTGATTTCCTCTCTTTTCTCGCTGCGTTAAGGTAGCCCCCGCTGGCGCCGCTCCGGGCCGCGCCGATACATGTATTTTCATAGAGGTTGTTGAATGTCCAGGAAACGCTACAAGGATCCCCACGCGGACCGGGAAGCGGAGAAATACGAGAATCCGGTGCCCAGCCGCGAGTTGATCCTTAAGGTCCTCGACGACCAGGGAAAGCCGCTCGGCAAGCATCAGCTCGCCGACATCCTGGAGGTGGGTGAAGACGGAGAGGTGGGCCTGGAGCGCCGCCTCAAGGCGATGCTGCGCGACGGCCAGCTGGTGGAGAACCGCAACGGCAAGGTGGGCATCGCCTCGCGCATGGACCTGATCGCCGGCCGCGTGCAGGCCCACCGGGATGGTTTCGGCTTCCTGATCGCCGACGAGCCCGGCCGCAAGGACCTGTTCCTGGCGCCGCGCCAGATGCAGAAGGTGATGGACGGCGACCGGGTGCTGGTCAGCGTGGCCGGCTTCAACCGGTTCGGCAAGGAAGAGGCGCGCATCGTCGAGATCGCCGAGCGGGCGGTCACCGAAATCGTCGGCCGTTACCGCCAGGAAGCTGGCGTCGCCTTCATTGATCCCGAGAACCGCCGCATCACCAAGGAAGTGCTGGTCGAGGACCACAACGGCATCAAGCCGGGCGCCGGCGACCATGTGCGCGCCGAGATCACCCAGTACCCGTCCCGGGACCACAACGTCCTGGTGCGCCTGGAGGAGATCATCGCCACCCCGGAACAGCCGGGCATGGAAGTGGACGTGGCCCTGCGCCGCTTCGAGATCCCCCACCAGTGGCCGGACGGCGTGGAGCAGGACGCCGAGCGCTTCGGCGCCGAGGTGCCGCACCCGGCCAAGGCCCATCGGGTGGACCTGCGCGATCTGCCGCTGGTGACCATCGATGGCGAGGACGCTCGCGATTTCGACGACGCGGTCTACGTGGAGCGCCGCAAGCGCGGCGGCTGGCGACTGATCGTGGCGATCGCCGACGTCAGCCACTATGTGCACCCCAACAGCCCGCTGGACAACGAAGCCCACAAACGCGGCAACTCCGTGTACTTCCCCAACCGGGTGGTGCCCATGCTGCCGGAGGCCCTGTCCAACGGCCTGTGCTCGTTGAACCCCCACGTGGACCGGCTGTGCCTGTACTGCGACATGCTGGTGTCCGCCAACGGCCGGGTGTCGCGCTTCGTGTTCCGCGAGGGCGTGATGCGTTCCCGCCACCGTTTGACCTACACCAAGGTGGGCGCGGTCATCGAGGAGCCGGAATCGGCGCTGGCGGTGAAGACCGTGGAGAGCCTGGACGACGAATCCCTGGATTCCATCTGGGCCTTCCACGAGATGTACACCGCCCTGCGTCGCCGCCGTGAGCTGCGCGGCGCCATCGACTTCGAGAGCGACGAAAGCCGCATCCTCTACGACGAGCATCAGAAGATCCGCGATATCGTGCCGGTGCACCGCAACGTGGCCCACGTGATGATCGAGGAGGCCATGCTGGCGGCCAATATCTGCGCCGCCCGCCTGCTGGAAAAGGCCGGCGTGCCGACCCTGTTCCGCAATCACGAGCCGCCCAAGGAAGAACGCCTGGCGAACCTGCAGCAGTTCCTCGGCGGCCTGGGGCTGAGCCTGGCCTGGTCGGAGGGTTCCATCACGCCGCGGGTGTTCCAGGAGCTGGGCGAGGCCATCGACGAGCGTCCGGATCGCCAGGTGATCCAGACCATGATGCTGCGCACCATGACCCAGGCGAAGTATGAGGCGGAAGTGAAGGGTCACTTCGGCCTGGCCTACAACGCCTACACTCATTTCACCTCGCCGATCCGCCGCTACCCGGACCTGCTGGTGCACCGCGCCATCCGCTATCTGATCCGTGGCGGCGCCGAGACGCCCCACGCGGACAACCCCGGTGAACTGCCGGCGATCCCCCGCGACCACATCCTGCCGTACAGCCAGAGCGACATGGTCGCCATGGGCGAGCACTGCTCGATGACCGAGCGGCGCGCCGACGAGGCCACCCGCGACGTGGTCCAGTGGCTCAAGTGCCAGTACATGGAGGATCATCTGGGCGGCGAATTCGACGGAGTGGTCAGCGGCGTGGCCGCGTTCGGCCTGTTCATCCAGATCCAGGACCTTCACATCGACGGCCTGGTGCACGTGGCCAACCTGGACAGCGACTACTACCACTTCGACGACGTCAACATGGCGCTGATCGGCGAGTCCTCCGGCCGCCGCTTCAGCCTCGGTGACGGCGTGCGCGTGAAGGTGGCCGGCGTGCACACCGACGAGCGCAAGATCGACCTGGAGCTGATCAGCAGCACCCCGGCCAAGGGCCGGCGCGGCGGCGGCAAGAAGAAAGCCGCCAGCCGCAAAAAGAAAGCGCCCGCCAGGCAGGGTGGCAAAAGCGGTTCCGACAAAGGTGGTTCCGAGAAGGGCGGTTCCGAGAAAGCCGGCTCCGAGCGGGAGAAGCTGGCCCGTGGCGAGATCCCCAAGGGCGGCAAGGGTGACGCCAAAGGCGACGGCAAGGGCGGCGCCGGCAAGCGCCGCCGGCGTCGCTGAGGCCGGCCGCCATGAGCGACCCGCGGCCGCGCCGCCCGGCCGGCAAGGCCGCCGCCCGCAAGGGCGGCCAGGCCAAGCCGCTGATGTACTCCGGCATCCATGCCGTGGAGTCGTTGCTGCGGCACCGCCCCGAGGGCGTGTTGGAGCTGTTCGTGCTGGACAGCCGCGCCAGGCGCGGCGACGCCCGCCTGGAAACCCTGATGATCGCCGCCCGCGACCAGGGCATCGCCGTGCAGCTGGCGCGCCGTGAGTCCCTGGACAAGCTGGCCGGCCCGCAGAACCAGGGCGTGGCCGCCCGGGCCCGGCCGCGCCGGCCCGGCGACGACGCCGCCCTGGCCGATCATCTGGACGGCCTGGGTCGTCCGCCGCTGCTGCTGATTCTGGAAGGGGTCACCGACCCGCATAACCTGGGCGCCTGCCTGCGCAGCGCCGACGCCGCCGGGGTGGACGCGGTGATCGTGCCGCGCCGTCACGCCGCCGGGCTGACCCCGGTGGCCTGCCGCAGCGCCGCCGGCGCCGCCGAATCGTTGCCGTATTTCGAGGTGGGCAACCTGGCGCGGCTGTTGGAGGGCCTCAAGGAGCGCGGCATCCGGGTGGCCGGCACCGCGCTTCAGGAGCACAGCGCCTCGCTGTTCGAGTACCGGCCGCCGGCGGCCCTGGCTCTGGTCATGGGCGCCGAGGGCGAGGGCCTGCGACGCCTGACCCTGGAGCGCTGCGACGATCTGCTGGCGATTCCCATGGCCGGCTATGTGCAAAGCCTGAACGTGTCCGTGGCCACCGGGGTGGTGTTGTTCCACCTGGTGGCCGGTCTTGATCGTGGCTCAAGCCGCGATCCGGCTTGAGCCCGCGCCCGGTCTGGGCTAGAATCCCCGCCCTTCCGTTTTTCCGGTCCGCCGGGGGAACGGGCTCCTTGCCTCACCGCACACCGCGGGAGGCTGCGCAATCCGAAAGGAGACCACAATGCGTCATTATGAAGTCGTGTTCCTGGTCCATCCGGACCAGAGTGAACAAGTGCCCGCCATGGTGGAGCGTTACAGCGCCATCGTTACCGATGGTGGTGGCACCATCCACCGTCAGGAAGATTGGGGCCGCCGTCAGCTGGCCTACCCGATCAACAAGATCCACAAGGCACACTACGTGCTGATGAACATCGAATGTGACGGCGACACCCTCGCCGAACTGGAAAACACCTTCCGGTTCAACGATGCCGTAATCCGTCACCTCGTGGTTCGCCGTCATCGGGCCATCCCCGAAGCCTCGCCGCTGGCGAAATCCAACGAGAAGGAGGAGGCCGCCAGCTGATTTCCGACGGCAATCACTGCCAGATGACCGGCGTCATCGCCCGCCTGGAACAGGCGGCGGTTACTCCGGCCGGTGTGCCCCGCCAGCGGTTCTGGCTGGAACACCGCTCCCGGCAGGAGGAAGACGGTCACCCCCGTGAAGTCCAGGTACGCCTCGCCGTGGTTCTGGTCGGTCGCAAGACCGGGCTGATCCAGGGGCTCCGCGAAGGACAAAACGTGAAGGTGACGGGGTTTCTCAGCCGGGCCGGTTACAAGGGCGAAGCCCGCGACCGGGTGCAGTTGATTGCGGAAACACTGGTGCCCCTGGACTAAGGAATCGAGAGGAGAATTATCCATGGCCCGTTTTTATCGCCGTCGCAAGTTCTGCCGCTTCACCGCGGAAGGTGTTGAGTTCATTGACTACAAGGACCTCGACACCCTGAAAGCCTACATCACCGAGACCGGCAAGATCGTGCCCAGCCGCATCACCGGCACCAAGGCGCGCTATCAGCGTCAGCTGGCCACCGCTGTCAAGCAGGCCCGCTTCCTGGCGCTGCTGCCGTACTCCGACAGCCACGACAATTAAGCCGAGGGGACCGTCATGCAAGTGATCCTGCTGGAAACCATCAAGAACCTGGGTGACCTGGGCTCCGTGGTGGACGTTCGCCCCGGTTACGGTCGTAACTTCCTGATCCCGCAAGGCAAGGCCCTGCCCGCCACCAAGGACAACCTGGCCGAGGTGGAAGCGCGCCGCGCCGAGCTGGAGAAGCAAGCCGCCGAGCAACTGGGCGCCGCCGAAAGCCGCGCCGAGAAGCTGGCCGAAGCCAGCGTTACCGTGGCCGCCAAGTCCGGCGACGAAGGCAAGCTGTTCGGCTCCGTGGGCACCGCCAACATCGCCGATGCCATCACCGAGCAGACCGGCGTGGAAGTGGCCAAGGCCGAGGTCAAACTGCCCTATGGCGCGATCCGCCAGACCGGTGAGTACGAGATCGACCTGACCCTGCACGCCGACGTGACCGTGACCATCACGCTGACGGTGGTGCCCCAGGAATAAGGGGCTCGCCGCCAGCGCGCCGGTCGGGTTTGCCCGACCGGGGGCGCGGTGACAGAATCAAGGGCACCGTCCGGTCTCGGGCGGTGCCTTTTTCGTTTACGCCATGCGGACCCGCCATGACCGAACCCCTCACTCTGGACGACCACCTGCCGGACAATCTGCGCGTTCCGCCCAATTCCCTGGAAGCTGAACAGGCGGTGCTGGGCGGCCTGCTGCTCAACAACGACGCCTGGGACGACGTGGCCGAGCGGGTCGGCGTCAAGGACTTCTATCGCAAGGAACACCGGCAGATCTTCGAAGTGATCGGCCAGTTGGTGGAAGAGGAAAAGCCCAGTGACCTGGTGACCGTGTCCCAGGCGCTCACCCATCTCGGGCAGCTGGAAGAAACCGGCGGCATGGCCTACCTCTCGGAGCTGGCCCGCAACACGCCCAGCGCCGCCAATATCACGGCCTACGCGGACATCGTCCGTGAGCGCAGTATCCTGCGGCAACTGATCCAGGTGTCCCACGGCATCGCCGATCAGTCCTTCCAGCCCAAGGGCAAGCCGTCCCTGGAAATCCTGGACGACGCGGAATCGGCGATCTTCGAAATCGCCGAGCAGCAGAAAAAGGGCGATGGCCCGCAGAACATCAAGTCGGTGCTCAAGAAAGCCGTGGACCGCATCGACGAGCTGTACAAGAACAAGAATGCCCTCACCGGCCTGACCAGCGGCTTCGAGGAGCTGGACAAGATGACCGGCGGCCTGCAGCCCGCCGACATGGTGGTGGTGGCCGGGCGGCCCTCCATGGGCAAGACCACCTTCGCCATGAACCTGTGCGAGAACGCCGCCCTCAAGGCCCACAAGCCGGTGCTGGTGTTCTCCATGGAGATGCCCGCCGACTCCATCGTCATGCGGATGCTGTCGTCCTTGGGGCGCATCAACCAGGGCGCGATCCGCTCCGGCCGCCTGGAGCAGGACGACTGGCCGCGCATCACCTCGGCGATCCAGATGCTCAGCGAGCAGAAGTTCTATATCGACGACACCCCGGCGCTGAGCCCCCTGGAAATGCGCGCCCGGGCGCGCCGGGTGGCGCGTGAATGCGGCGGCGAGCTGGGCATGATCATGGTCGACTACCTGCAGCTGATGCAGGTGCCCGGCGCCGACAGCCGGGTCAACGAGATCTCCGAGATCTCGCGCTCCCTGAAGGGCCTGGCCAAGGAGCTGAACTGCCCCCTGGTGGCGCTCTCCCAGCTCAACCGCTCCCTGGAACAACGCCCCAACAAGCGCCCGGTGATGTCGGACCTGCGGGAATCCGGCGCCATCGAGCAGGACGCCGACGTGATCATGTTCCTGTACCGCGACGAGGTCTATAACCAGGACAGCGTGGAGAAGGGCATCGCCGAGGTGATCATCGGCAAGCAGCGGAACGGCCCCATCGGTACCGTGCGTCTGGCGTTCCGCGGCGAGTTCACCCGCTTCGACGACCTGGCGCCGGAGTACTACCAGCAATACAGCGGCGACGAGTAGGGGGCGGCCCATGCGCGGTACCTTGCTTGAGCTGCGTCCCGGCGCGCTCGCCCACAACGCCCGCCGGGCCCGCGCTCTGGCCGGCAAGGCGCGGGTGTTCGCCATGGTCAAGGCGGACGGTTACGGCCACGGCCTGGGGCTGGCCGCCCGGGCCCTGGCCCACCAGGTGGACGGCCTGGGCGTGGCCGTGATGGAAGAAGCCCAGGCCCTGCGCCATCTGGGGCTGGCCCACCCGCTGCTGGTGGCGGAGGGCTTTTTCGACGCCGAGGAGCTGGCCCTGGCCGCCCGCCTGCACGCCGAGGTGGTGGTGCATTCCCCCTGGCAGGTGGATCTGCTGGTGGCGCAACCGCGCCCGGTGGGCGTCTGGCTCAAGGTCAACACCGGCATGAACCGGCTCGGCATGGCCGCGGACCTGGCCCGCGCCCAGGCCGCCCGGCTGCGCGGCCTGAAGGGCGTGCGGCTGCTCGGCGTGATGAGCCATTTCGCCTGCGCCGACGCCGCCGACGACACCCGCACCGACGCGCAGCTGGCACTGGCCCGGGCGCTGGCCACGGAACTGCGCGTGCCGCTCAGCGCCGCCAACTCCGCCGCCCTGATCCGCTACCCCGACGCCCGCGCCGACCGGGTGCGCCCGGGCATCATGCTGTACGGTTCGTCGCCGTTCCCCTGGCGCGCCGCCGCCGATCTGGATCTGCGCGTCACCCAACGCTTCAGCGCCCGCCTGATCGCCATCAACCCGGTGCAACCCGGCGACAGCGTTGGCTACGGCGCCACCTGGACCGCCACGGCGCCGGGGCGCATCGGCGTGGTGGCGGTGGGCTACGGTGACGGCTACCCACGCCATGCCCCCAACGGCACGCCCCTGGCGGTGAACGGCCAGCGTACCCGCCTGGCCGGGCGCGTCTCCATGGACATGATCACCGTGGACCTGGACGGCATCGACGCCCGCGTCGGCGACGAGGTGGAATTGTGGGGTGACGTGGTGTCCGTGGATGAAGTGGCCGCCGCCTGCGGTACCATCAGCTATGAGTTGTTCTGCCAGGTGACCGCCCGGCCGGCGCGGGTGATCACCGAATCGTGATACCGCCACCGTAGGAGCGACTTCAGTCGCGATGGCGCGCCAGCGCCCGCCCAATCGCGGCTGAAGCGGAGCGCCGCCCGGCCGTTCCTACAGAGCGAATAAGGAGTCTCCGTGGCGAAAAAGAAAACCGCCTTCGTGTGCACCGAGTGCGGTGCCGACTTCCCCAAATGGCAGGGCCAGTGCCCGGCCTGCGGAGCCTGGAACACCCTGCAGGAATTCGTGGTGGATCCGGCCACGCCGAAAAGCCGTGGCGCCGAGCGCACCGGTTACAGCGGTGAACTGACCGAGGTGCGCAACCTCGACGAGATCGTCCTGGAGGAAACGCCGCGCATTGGCACCGGCATGGGCGAGCTGGACCGGGTGCTGGGCGGCGGCCTGGTGCCGGGCTCGGCGATCCTGATCGGCGGGCACCCGGGGGCCGGTAAATCCACTTTGCTGCTGCAGGTGATGTGCCGGCTGGCGGACACCGAGTCGTGCCTGTACGTGACCGGCGAGGAATCCCTGTCCCAGGTGGCGATGCGCGCCGATCGCCTGAAGCTGCCCAAGGAAAAATTGCGCCTGGCGGCGGAAACCGACGTGGAACAGATTCTGGACCTGGCCCGCAAGGAGCGCCCCCGCCTGCTGGTGGTGGATTCCATCCAGGTGATGTACCTGGCCGGCCTGCAATCGGCGCCCGGTTCGGTGGCCCAGGTGCGCGAGTGCGCTGCCGCCTTGACGCGTTTCGCCAAGCAAACCGGTACCGTGTTGCTGTTGGTGGGCCACGTCACCAAGGACGGCACCCTGGCCGGGCCCAAGGTGCTGGAACACATGATCGACTGCTCGCTGATGTTGGAAGGCTCCACGGACTCCCGCTTCCGCACCCTGCGCGGGCTCAAGAACCGCTTCGGCGCGGTCAACGAGCTGGGCGTGTTCGCCATGACCGGCGAGGGGCTGAAGGAGGTGAAGAACCCGTCCGCCATCTTCCTCAACCGTGCCGAGGAGATCGCCGCAGGCTCCCTGGTCACGGTGGTCTGGGAAGGCACCCGGCCGCTGCTGGTGGAGCTGCAGGCCCTGGTGGACGCCAGCCACTTCGGTAACCCGCGGCGGGTGTGCGTGGGGCTGGAGGCCAACCGCCTGGCCATGCTGCTGGCGGTGTTGCACCGCCACGGCGGCATTCAGGTGGGCGACCAGGACGTGTTCGCCAACGTGGTGGGCGGCGTCAAGGTGGCGGAGACCGCCGCCGACCTGGCGCTGGTTCTGTCGATCGTGTCCAGTTTCCGGGACCGGCCCCTGGGTCGCGACCTGGTGGTATTCGGAGAGATCGGCCTGTCCGGTGAGATCCGCCCGGTGCCCCAAGGCCAGGAGCGGCTCCATGAGGCGGTGAAACACGGCTTCAAACGGGCCATCATTCCCAAGGCCAATCTGCCCCGCCAGATGCCGGAGGGCGTGGAGGTGGTCGCGGTGAGCACCCTCTCCGAAGCCCTGGAACAATTGTAGTAGGAGCGACTTCAGTCGCGAAGCGGAGGTCATTCGCGGCTAAAGCCGCTCCTACGGAGAGGAAAAGGAGCGCGCATGAAGAAACAATTCGCGGTAATCGGCCTGGGCGGCTTCGGCGAGGCGGTGGCCGTGGAACTGATGCGCCTGGGCCACGAAGTGCTGGGCGTGGACAGCGATCCGGACAAGGCCAACCACCTGGCCGACAAGCTCACCCAGACGGTGATCGCCAACGCCACCGACGAGGACGCCCTGGCGGAGCTGGACCTGCACCGCTTCGATGCCGTGCTGGTGGCCATCGGCGCCCACATCGAGGCCAGCATCCTGTGCACCATGATGGTCAAATCCCAGGAGGCCAAGGAGGTCTGGGTCAAGGCGATTACCCCCACCCACCACAAGATCGTCGAGAAGCTGGGCGCCGACCGGGTGCTGCACCCGGAATACGAAATGGGCCTGCGCGTGGCCCAGAGCCTGGCGCATCCCAACATGCTCGACTACATCGGGCTGGGCGATAACTACTTCGTCATCGAGATCCGCCCCGGTGAAGTGCTTGAGGATCGGCCGCTGTCCGACCTGCGCATCGACGACTTCGAGGTGCGTCTGCTGGCCATCAAGCACGGCCAGAGCGTGAGCCTCAGCCCGGACCCGGAACAGCGCCTGCGCCGCAATGACCACCTGGTGCTGGTCGGCGAGGAGCAGGCCCTGCGGCGTTTCTCGGCCAGCCTGTGAGGACCTGGCACCCGGGCCTGCGCGGCCGCGCCGCCCGCCAGTTGCGCCGCGCCTGGCGCTACGGGCCGCCGGTGATCCTGGCGGCCAGCTTCGCCGTGCTGATCGTGCTCGGCGCCCTGCTGCTGTGGCTGCCGGTGGCCAGCGTGGACGGCCTGAGCTTGTGGCAGGCCCTGTTCACCGCCTGCTCGGCGGTCACCGTCACCGGCCTGGTGGTGGTGGACACCGGCGCCCAGCTCACCCTGTTCGGACAGAGCGTGGTGCTGGTGTTGATTCACCTGGGCGGCCTCGGGCTGATGACCTTCGCCGCCCTCACCGTGATGGCCCTGGGCGGGCGCTTCGGTCTGCGCGGCCAGCGCCTGGTGCGCGAGGCCCTGGATCAGACCTCGCCGGGGGATGTGCTCGCCCTGGTGCGCCATGTGGCGCTGCTCGCCTTCACCCTGGAGGCGGTGGGCGTGGCCCTGCTGGCCACCGTCTGGGTGCCGGAAATGGGCTGGGCCCGAGGGCTCTGGTTCAGCCTGTTCCACGCCGTTTCCGCTTTCAACAACGCCGGCTTCGGCCTGTTGCCGGAGAGTCTCTCGGCCTGGGCCGGCCATCCGCTGGTCAACCTGGTCATCACCGCGCTGTTCATCATCGGCGGGCTTGGTTTCACCGTGGTGGTGGACCTGTGGCGCCGTCGCCGTTTCCGTGCCCTGACCCTGCACAGCAAGCTGACCCTGGTGGGCACCCTGGTGCTGGCGGTGGGCGGCGGCTTGCTGGTCCTGCTGCTGGAATGGAACAACGCCCGCACCCTGGGGGCGTTGCCGGTGGGCGAGCGCTTTTGGGCCGCCTGGTTCACGGCGGTGACGCCGCGCACCGCCGGCTTCAACACGGTGGACACGGCGGGCCTGGGCGTGCCCGCCATGCTGTTGGTGATGTTCCTGATGTTCATTGGCGGTGGCAGCAACTCCACCGCCTCGGGCATCAAGGTCAGCACCTTCATGGTGCTGCTGCTGTCCACCCGGGCCTTCCTCATGGGCAATGCGCAGACCACCATCTTCCGCCGCGCGGTGGCCCGGGACGCGGTGTTCCGGGCCCATGCGGTGGTCATGCTGAGCCTGATCCTGCTGGCTCTGGCCGGGTTCATCCTGGTGGTGCTGGCGCCGAAGCAGGCGCCGCTGGACGTGTTCTTCGAGGCGGTGTCCGCGTTCGGCACCGTGGGCCTGTCCCGGGGCATCACCGCGGACCTGTCGGCGCCCGCCCAGGGCGTTCTCATGCTGCTCATGTTCGTGGGCCGCATCGGGCCCCTGGCGTTCGCCTATGCCCTGGCGCGCCCGCGCCCCGCCAAGGTGCGCTTCACCGAGGATCAGGTGCAGATCGGCTAGCGCCCGCCGCCGTCGTTGAGCGACCAGTCGTAGTCCAGAAAGTCGATGTCCAGGTCGCCGTCCCGCGCCTCGGAGCGGGCGGCGTCGGGCAGCGCCAGGGCGTCGCCGTGGTTCGCCAGCCAGGCGCCCAGGCCGTCGGCGGCGGCGTCGAAGTCCGATTCGTACCAGTCGAAGATCGGTGATACTTCCAGGGTGCCGTCCCGGAAGCGGTTGCGCTGGCGGTCGGAGAGAAAACGGTGGGTGGCGTCGGCGAGCTGGGCGTCCAGGCGGGCACCGGTGTAGGCCTCCGGGCGTAGCGCCGGGCATCCCACCGAGGCGCAGTTCACCGCGAAATGAATGCGCTCGTCCATCAGCGCCGGGTTGCCCCGGATCATTTCGTGCTCCAGTTCGTCCAGGGTGCGTTCCTCGCCCAGCAGGGTGAAAAAGCGTTGCTTCCAGGGGCCCCGGAAGATCGAGCCGATGTCGCGAATGGAGTCCGGGCGCGGCGTCTGGCGTAGAATCAGTTCCACGGTGAAAGCGTTGTAGGCGTTGATCAGGAAGGCCAGCCGGGCGTCGCGGTCGAGACGTTGGAAACCCGCTTCGCTCAGCGAGCCGAGCGCGTCCAGGTAGGCCCGCAAGGCGTCCCGGTCGGCGGCGAAGCCGTCGTAGTCCACCACCGAGGCGACGCCGTCCCGGCGCCATTCAACGTGTTCCTGGAGCAAGGTGTTCCAGGCGCCATGGTCGAAACCGGCGTCGGCGCCGGCCGGCGCCGACGCCCAGAACACAAGCAGCAAAACAAAGAGCCAGCGGGACGGACGCATGGCGGGCCTCCTGAACGAATTACGCTTCAGGATACCCGCTTCGGCGTGGCGTTGGAGTGAGCGCCGGCGCTTAGAATTGCTCCCATTCCGTTGACTGTTCACGCTATATTCACTTCAGCGTTGCCAATCGTGAAAACGTTGCACCCAGCGCAGCAGTTTTTCCGGTTTGTGGGCTTGCTTCCATTCGCCGGCGGCGAACTTGTTCGCTTCCGCCCGGGTGGGATAGATGTGGATGGTGCCGAGAATTTTGTTCAGCCCCAGTCCGTGCTTCATGGCCAGCACGTATTCGCTGATCAGATCCGAGGCCGCTTCGCCGACGATGGTCACGCCGAGAATGCGATCCTTGCCCGGTGGCGTCAGCACTTTCACGAAACCCCGGTCGCTGCCGTCGGCGATGGCGCGGTCCAGATCATCAATGCCGTAGCGGGTGACCTCCACCGGGATGCCCTGTGCGCGGGCATCGTCCTCGTTGAGCCCGACCCGTGCCACCTCCGGTGACGTGAAGGTAGCCCAGGGAATCACCCGATAATCCGCCTTGAAGGTTTTCAGGCGGCCGAACAGGGCGTTCACGGCGGCGTACCAGGCCTGGTGAGCGGCCACATGGGTGAACTGGTAAGGTCCGGCCACGTCGCCGCAGCCGTGGATATTGGGAAAGCGCGTGCGCAGGCGTTCGTCCAGGTCCAGGGTGCCGTTGTCGCGGGTGCCGATGCCCAGTTCCGCCAGCCCGAGACCGGCGGTGTTGGCGCGCCGGCCCACCGCTACCAGCACCGCGTCGAACGGCAGCCGCCGTTCGCCATCCCGGCTTTCCGCGTACAGCACCTGCTCCCCGTTCTCCACGGCGAAGCGTGCCGCCCGATGCCCGGTGAGCAAGGTCACGCCGTCCTCGCCCAGGGCGTCGGCTACCATCCGTGCCGCGTCCTCGTCCTCCCGGGGCAGTACCCGGGGAGACTGTTCCACCTGGGTCACGGCGCTGCCCAGGCGGGCGAAACTCTGCGCCAGCTCGCAGCCGATGGGGCCGCCGCCGAGCACCACCAGCCGGCGCGGCTGGCTGTCCAGGCGCCAGAGATTCTCCGAGGTCAGCACGGTGACGTCATCGATGCCCGGAATCGGCGGCACCAGGGGGCGCGCCCCGGTGGCGATAATCGTGGCCCGGGCGCTCAGGCGTCGCTCGCCGTCGGCGGTGTCGATGGCCACTTCCCAGGGCGAAACCAGACGTGCGCGGCCTTGAATGCAGTCCACCCCCAGGGCGCTGTAGCGTTCCACGGAATCGTGAGGTTCGATGCGACCAATAACATCGCGGATCCGTGCCTGAATGTCGGCGAAGTCGAACTCCGGGGTAATGCGCTTGAAACCATACCGTTCCGGCACCTTCTCCAGATGTGCCAGGGACGCGCTCTTGATCAGCGCCTTGGACGGCACGCAGCCGGTGTTCAGGCAGTCGCCGCCCATCTTGTCGGCTTCGATCAGCGACACCTTCGCCTTCACCGTGGCGGCGATGTAGGCGCTGACCAGGCCCGCGGAGCCGGCGCCGATCACGATCAGGTTGCGATCAAAGTGCCTGGGCTTTCGATAACCGCGATACACCTTGCGCCGCTGCACCACCGCGAGCACCGCCTTGGCCAGCCAGGGAAACAGCCCCAGCAGCACGAACGCCCCCAGCAACCCCGGCGACAACAGGCCGGACAGCCGCTCCAGTTCGCCCAGCTGGGTCCCCGCGTTCACGTACACCGCGGTCCCCGCCAGCATGCCCACCTGGCTTACCCAGTAAAACGTCCAGGTCTTCAACGGCGTCAGCGCCATCACCAGATTGATCACGAAAAACGGAAACGCCGGAATCAAACGCAGGGTAAAAAGATAAAAGGCACCGTCCTTCTCCACGCCGGCGTTGATCTTCTTCAGCCGTTCACCGAACCGTTCCTGCACCGCGTCCTTGAACAGAAACCGCGCCGCCAGAAACGCCAGGGTCGCGCCCATGCTGGACGCGAACGACACCAGCAACAGCGCCACCCAGAACCCGAACAACGCCCCCGCCGCCAGCGTCATGATCGCCGCCCCCGGCAAACTCAACGCCGTCACCAGCACGTACAACGCGAAAAATCCGCCCAGCACCGTCACCGGATACTCCCCGGCCAGCGCCTGAAATGCCCCGCGCTGCTCCTTCAAGTAATCCAGACTCAGAAACCGTCCCACATCAAAGATGAAGTAGCCCGCCACCAGCGCCACGATCACCAACAGCAACACCACCTTCTTAATGCCCATAATTCACCCTTATCCACGGGGACGGTTTTGTCCGACCATTGGCTACCACTGCAATGCTCGCGCCCTCACTGGAGGGTCAAGCACTCACTAACAACAAGAACCTGCCGAAGAACCAACGTCACTTTCCTCGAAGGGCACACTCAACCCACACCCCTCGAAAATCCCGAAATGCCGGGAAAAATCCCCAACAAAATCGAAATGCCCGGCGAACCGGCTCTCCGCCAACATCCGCCAGGTATTCCCGCACACCGGAAACACCCGCCCGGCCTCCATCACATGGTGACCGTCCAGCACGAAGGCCTCCGGCTGATCCGCCATCGTGCCCCGGTAAACCACCGCCTGACCGTAATCCTCGCAGGCCGGCTCCAGGGCCTCGATGTTGAACAGCCGGTAAGTGGCGGAATAGAAACGGATATTGCCCAGCTTCGCCTCGATGGCCGGGTTGTCCACGGTCAGCCGTCGGGATTCCACCAGGCGGGGATCGCCGAACCCGCCGCCCTTGGCCAGGTTGAGAAAGTCGTTCCAGTACAACGCGCCCGCCAGGCACTCGCCATACAGCACCGGGTCCGTGGTCAGCGAGGCCGGCACCCGGCGGTCCGCGTACACATCGGAAAAGTAGAACTCGCCGCCGGGCTTGAGCAGCCGCTTCACATCGCCGATCACCTTGGCCTTGTCGGTGCTCAGGTTGATCACGCAATTGGAGACCACGATGTCGAAGTAGCCGTCCTCCAGATCCAGGGCGTCCAGCTCCTCGATGTAGCCCTTCAGGAAACGCACGTTGCTCTCGTCGAAACCGAACGCCTCGCGGTGGTAGTCCTGGTGGCGGCGGGCCACGGCCAGCTGCTCGTCGGTCATGTCCACGCCCACCACCTCGCCGGTTTGCCCCACCAGGGCGGAAAGCAAGTAGACATCGCGGCCGGAGCCGCAGCCCAGGTCAAGCACGCGCATGCCCTCCAGGGCCGCCGGCGCCACCAGGCCGCAGCCGTAATAGCGGCTCACCACCTCGTCGTGGAGTAGGGCGAGCAGGGGCTTCAGGTGTTCCGGCGGCGTCTGGTCGCAGCAGGCGTTGGTTTGCAGATCCTGGCTGCCGGTCAGGTGCTGGCCATAGTACTGTTGAACGTCTTCGCGCACGGGTGGGACCTCTTGCAGTAACGACGGGGACGCCCCCGGGATGCTGGCATCCTCGGGGGCCGTGCTCCGTGAAGAAAGAAAGCGGGAGCGTGGGGTTCAGTCCAGGGCGGCCAGCCGCAGGGCCTGGTCCAGGTCCAGAGGCTCACCGACGAAATAGCCCTGCACCTTGTCCACGCCCAGGCCACGCAGGGTCTCCAGCTCGGTTTCCGATTCCACGCCTTCGGCGATCACCCGGGCGCCGACCACCTCGGCGAAGCGGATCAGCGCCGCCGCCAGGGCCTGGCGGGCCCGGTCGGAATGAATGTCGCGAATCAGGCTCAGGTCCAGTTTGATGGTGTCCGCGGCCAGCTCCAGAACGTGCTGAAAGCTGGCGTAGCCGGCGCCGGCGTCATCCACGGCGATCTGTACGCCCTTGTCCCGCAGCGGCACCAGCGCCTTGCGCAACGCCTGATAATCGGCGATGCGCGCGTGCTCGGTGATTTCCAGCAGCACGCGGTGGGCGGGCCAGGGATCCAGACAGGACAGGAAATGGTCGTGGAGCAGGTGCGCCGGAGACACGTTCAGCGACACATACAGTGGCGCCGGTATCGCCGACGCCGCCTCCAGGGCCGTCTCCACCGCCAGCTTCTCCAGTTCCAGGCCCAGCCCCACTCGCTGGGCGTCGCCGAACCACTGATTGGGCGGCCGGTAGGGCTCGCTTTGGAAACGGGTCAGCGCCTCGAATCCCACCACCTTGCGTTCGCCCAGGTGGAAGATGGGCTGGAACACGGTGTTCAGCCGCCGCTGCTCGAGCATGTCGAGCACGGTCTCCTTGATGCGGCGCCCCCGACTCTGCTGTTCCTCCTGCTTGCTGATCAGCCGCCCGGCGAAGTCCGCGAAGGCGTGGAGCAGGGCCAGATCCCGCTGGTCCAGCTCGGCGCCGGTCTGGTGATCGAAGCAGCAAAAGCTGCCGAACAAGGAACCGTCCGGTAGCCGGATCGGCACGCCGATGTAGTTGGCGATGTTCAACTCCGAGGTGACCGGCAGGGCCCGGGTCACGGTGTTTTCCCCGGTATCCGGAACGATGCTGTCCAATTCGCCGCTGGAAATATAGTGGCAGTAGCTTTCTGGCAGGGTATGGGAATCGCCGGGCCGCAACGCTGAGGCGTGCTGCTTGGCGTCCACGTAACGGATCAGGCGGCGGCCCTCGATGAATTCGGAAATGAAGGCCACGTCCATGCCCAGGTGAGAGCGCAGCGTATTGAGGATGTGCTGAATGTCCTGGGTGTTCTGGTCCAGATCAGCGTTGTGTTCGTCGCCGGCGGCGAGCAGCGGGGTAATCAGGCTGTCGTCCCCCATTCGGATCCCCGAAACAAGGCATGGAAATTTCAGGCTAATGGGCGCCCCGGCAAAGATCAACGGCCGGGCTCTCCGGCGCCGGCCGGCGGGCGTGCGGACGGTGAGCGGTGTCGGTGACGAACATGGCATCCTTCCTCCTTGGCGTTGAAGGAAGGATGCGCCCGGCGGCGTTTTGTTACGCCGCCGTCAGGCGATGCGCGCCGGGGCGCTGTTCTTCTCCAGGCGGATGGCGATCAGTTTGGAGGTGGGCGTGAAGCTGCCATCGCCGTAGCTGTCCATGGGCACCAGCGGATTGGTTTCCGGGTAGTAGGCGGCGGCCTGGCCGGCGGGCACGTCGTACTCCAACAGGGTGAAATCGCTGACGCGACGCTCCACGCCATCGCGCCACAGGGACACCAGGTCGATTTTGTCGCCGGGCCGAAAGCCCAGGCGCTGGATGTCGGCGCGGTTGGCGAACACCACCTTGCGCTCGCCGTGCACGCCCCGGTAGCGGTCGTGCAGGCCGTACACCGTGGTGTTGTACTGGTCGTGGGAGCGCAGCGTCTGCAGCACCAGATCCGGTTCCTCGCCACGGGCCAGGATGGCGTCGTCCACCAGGCTGCCCGGCAACGGATTGCGGGCCAGGCGGGCGCGGCCGCTGGCGGTGTGCCACTGGCGGTCGCGGGCCGGATTGCCCAGGTAAAAGCCGCCTGGGTGTTTGAGTCGTTCGTTGAAGTTCTCGAAGCCGGGGATGGTGTCCTGGATCAGATCGCGGATACGGTCGTAATCCGCCACCAGATCGGACCAGTCCACCGGCGCCTTGCCCAGGGTGGCCTCGGCGATGCCGGCGATGATGGCCGGCTCGGAGCGCATTTGCTCGGACAGCGGTTTCAACTGGCCGTGGGAAATGTGAACCATGGAGAAAGAGTCCTCCACCGTGACGCCCTGGGGGCCGGCCGCCTGACGGTCGATGTCGGTGCGCCCCAGACACGGCAGGATCAGTGCCTCGGTGCCGCACACCAGATGGCTGCGGTTGAGTTTGGTGCTGATCTGCACGGTCAGTTCGCAACTGCGCAGGGCCTCGTGGGTACGCGGCGTGTCCGGGGTGGCCTGGGCGAAGTTGCCGCCCAGGGCCAGGAACACCTTGAGCTTGCGCGCCACCATGGCCTGCAGGGTGGTGATCACGTTGTAGCCCGGCTCCCGGGGCGGCTGAAAACCGAAACGTTTCTCCAGGGCGTCCAGCAGCGCCGCCGGCGGCTCGTCGGCGATGCCCACGGTGCGGTCGCCCTGCACATTGGAGTGGCCGCGTACCGGGCACAGGCCGGCGCCTTCGCCGAACTGGCCACGCAGCAGCTGCAGGTTGGCGATCTCCTGAATGGTGGGCACGGAGTGTTTGTGCTGGGTGATGCCCATGGCCCAGCAGATGATCACCCGCTTGCTGTCGCGGTGGATGCGCGCGGCATGCTCGATGACACCGCGGCTCAGGCCGGACTGTGTTTCGATCCGCTCCCAGGAAGTGGCGTCCACCTCCGCCAGATAGTCGTCCATGCCGTCGGTGTGCTCGGCGATGAAGGCGTGGTCGAACACCGGCTCGCCGCCGCTCTCCAGGGCCTCCCGGTCCCATTGCAGCAGCCACTTCACCATGCCGCGCACGGCGGCCATGTCACCGCCCAGGGCCGGACGGAAATAGGCGGTGTTCAGGGGCGAGGAGCCGCCGGTCAGCATTTCCCTCGGGTCCTGGGGGGCCTGGAAGCGCTCCAGGCCGCGCTCGCGGAGCGGGTTGAACACCGCCACCTGGGCGCCGCGCTTCACCGCGTCGCGGATTGGCTCGAGCATGCGCGGGTGGTTGGTGCCCGGGTTCTGGCCGAACAGGAACAGGGCGTCCGCCTTCTCGAAATCCTCGAAGGTTACCGTGCCCTTGCCGGTGCCGATGCTGTCGGAGAGCGCCACGCCGCTGGCCTCGTGGCACATGTTCGAGCAGTCCGGGAAGTTGTTGGTGCCGAAGGCGCGCACGAACAACTGGTACAGGTAGGCCACTTCGTTGCTGGCCCGGCCCGACGTGTAGAAGGCGGCGTCGTGGGGGCTGTCCAGGTTCTTCAAATGGCGGGCGATCAGCGCGAAGGCGTCGTCCCAACGGATCGGCTCATAGTGGTCGGTGGCCCGGTTGTAGACCATCGGCTCGGTGAGTCGGCCCTGGAATTCCAGCCAGTAGTCGTCCTGCTTGAGCAGATCGGAGACACTGTGTTTCGCGAAAAAGTCGGCGTCCACCCGGCGGCTGGTGGCTTCCCAATTCACCGCCTTGGCGCCGTTCTCGCAGAATTTGATCATGCCGCCCTGAGGCGCCTCGCCCCAGGCGCAGCCGGGGCAATCGAAACCGTTGCTCTTGTTGGTTTTGACCATGGCGAACAGGTTCTTGAATGGCTGCTTGCTCTCGAACCAGTGGTCGGTGACGGCGCGCAACGCGCCCCAACCGGCGGCGGGGCCCGGGTAGGGCTTGAAGCGCAACCGGTCGGCGGGGGTATGAGGATCACTCATGGGGTTCTCCGTGTTCCCGGGCCCGATGTCCGGGATCAGCGTATCGGGCTGTACAGGCGCGGCGCGCCGTGTCGGGGTTGATGAATCAGGTTCAGTTCGCTGCGGCGCGCCTGGCGCACGCTCAGCGAGGACGGCGCGGACAGGCTGACCAGGGTGCCGGCGCCGGCACGCACCGCCTTGTGGATCAGCTCCAGGCCGCAGCGGCTGGTAATCGCCAGGAAACCGTCCGCCGGGTCCAGACCCTGGCGGGCACAGGCGCCGATCAGCTTGTCCAGGGCGTTGTGCCGGCCAATGTCCTCCCGGCAGATCCGCGTCTCGCCGGTGCCATCCACGTAAATCGCCGCGTGCATGGCGCCGCTGTGCCGCGCCAGCCGCTGGGTGGCGTTGAAGCGCTCACGCAACCCCTCCAGGTGCGCGCGCGGCGGCAGCGACGCCTGCTCGCGCACCGGCAGCGGCGGCAGTGCCTGGTCCAGGGCCTCCACTCCGCACAGTCCGCAGCCGCCGGTGCCGGCCTGACCGCGCCGCTGCTGCTTGAAGCCGGCGAAGGCGCGGCTGCTCAGGGTCACCGCCACTTCCACCGCGTCGTCCAGGGCCGTCAGCTCGATGTCGTAGAGGGCGCGGACGTCGTCCACCAGGCCGGCGGTCAGCGTGAAACCGGTGACGAAGTCCTCCAAGTGTTCCGGGGTGGCCATCATCACCGCGTGATTGATGCCGTTGTAGCTGAGCGCCACCGCCACTTCCCCGGCCAGCGCCTGCTCGCCGCCGACGCCATCGGCGCCGTATTCCCGGTAAGCAAAGCGGGGAGACGGATCGTTCAGCGTTTCCTGGATGGGATCATGCCCGGCGTCGTGCCGGGGCGGGGAGGTCATGCCGGTGCCTCTTGCGGTCGGAAAGCATTCTGCCCGAGAGGATAAGCGCTTCGCGCGTGCTGGCCAAATAACGAATGCCTATCGGCCAATTGGCCGTGCCGCGGCCTTGGCGCCCGGGTCGGAATCGTCGATGCTTTGGTCACTCGTTGACGAGAGGCAGGCGCCGTGAATCAGGGACGCTACGATACGGCCGGTTCACCGGAAGGCGAATGGGAACCGGGCTCGGAGGAACAGGTGCTGGCCAATCAGCTTGGGGTTACCAACCCCTGTCTGATGGACCAGATTGAGCTCGATGGTTTGAACTATCTCTATCAGAGTGTGTATGAATCCGTGACCGAAGACGAAACGCTGGGCATGGAGGACATCATTGCCTGGCACCGGGAATGGCTGGGGGGCATTTACGCCTGGGCGGGCCAGTATCGGACCGTCAATATGAGCAAGAATGGCTTTCCGTTCGCCGCCGCCGCCCAGTTGCCCCGTCTCGCCGAGGAGCTGGATCAGATGATCCAGGAATCAACCCCATGTCTTTGTATGACGGAGGAGGAACTGGTTGCCGCGATTGCCAGAACCCACGTCGAGTTTGTTCTTGTGCACCCTTTTCGGGAAGGCAATGGGCGCATCGCCCGGTTGCTGGCGGATATCATGGCCCTTCAGGCGGGTAAGGCGGGGCTGGATTTTTCCAGTTGGGACCGGGACCGGGATAATTACTTCGCCGCCATTCAGCAGGGGCTTGGTGAGGATTATGGGGCGATGGAAGCGTTTGTCAGCTCTGCCTTGCGGGACGCCGAGTCGGATGTTTTTTGAGTTTGGCCTTGATCACCTTTACTGATTCGCCGGTTTCAATGGCGGTGGAACTGGCCACGGAGCGGGCACGAACACGCCACGCGCCGCCTGCCCGGCGGAGATGGGGGTTGGTCTCGGAAAGAGGTGCGGTGCCGCGTTTTCTATTCATGACGCCATTATACCCGCTCTGAAACCTATCCCGAAAGCGGTTTGAAAGCGTTAACGCCGTGGTTCCAGCCGCTCCAGCACCGCCCGGGTGTCGCGTTCGTTCAGGGGCGGCGGCGGTTGGTGAAGGTGGTCGGTGAGGGCGTCGAGCTGGCGCAGGTAGCGGCGGCAGTGGCGGCAAATCAGCAGATGGGCGCGCAGGGCCAGGCGCCGGCCGGGCCGCAATTCGGCGCCGTCGATCAGCAGGTCGGCCTGATTGACCAGATCTCGGCATTTCAGCATTCGCCGGTCTCCTGAAAGTGATCCACCATTTGGAAAATGCGGGCCCGGGCCCGGTGCAGCAGCACCCGGGCGTTGGATGCACTGACCTCCAGAATGTGACAGATGGCGTCGAAATCCAGCCCCTGCACGTCGCGCAGCTGCAGTAGCAGGCGCTGGTTGTCGGGCAGAGCCGCCAGGTTCTTCTCCAGGCAATGCTGCAGCTCATCCCGGGTGAGCAGGGCGTCCGGGCCGGTGAGGTCCCAGTGGCGCGGCGGGTCCCGCCAGTGGCCGCCGGGTTTGAAGCGGTGGTCCAGGGCGTCGCCGCCGTCCTCGGTGGGGTCGAACGGTATTTCCCGGCCGCCACGGCGCAGCTGCATGCGGGCCTGGTTAATGACGATGCGGGTGAGCCAGGTGAGCAGGGCGCTGCGGCCCTGGAAGCGGGGCAGGGCCCGGTGGGCGGCGATCCAGGCGTCCTGAACCGCCTCCTCGGCGTCCGCCGGACTCAAGAGAGTGCGGGCGGTGGCCAGCAGGCGCGGATGATACCCGCGCACCAGTTCCGTCAGGGCGTCACGGTCGCCGGCGCGCAGGCGATCCAGGAATTCGGGACTTTCCAGCTCCGGGATGGCCATGGCGCGCCCGGCCCCGTCCTACCGGCGACACGCCGCGGGCCGGCGCCGGAATCGGCGTGCGGCTTGCGGCGTGTCTTCCGGGGCCCGATTCATACCTCGATGCGCTTGTACTTCATGCGCTTGGGCTGCAGGGCGTCGTCGCCCAGTTGCTTGCGGCGGTACTCCTCGAACTCGGTGTAGGAACCCTCGAACCATTCCACCTGGGCGTCGCCCTCGAAGGCCAGGATGTGGGTGGCCACCCGGTCCAGGAACCAGCGGTCGTGCGAAATCACGATGGCGCAGCCGGGGAAGGTGAGCAGCGCTTCTTCCAGCGCGCGCAGGGTTTCCACGTCCAGGTCGTTGGTGGGTTCGTCCAGCAGCAGCACGTTGGCGCCCTGCTGCAGCAGCTTGGCCAGGTGCAGGCGGTTGCGTTCGCCGCCGGACAGGTCGCCGACCCGTTTCTGCTGGTCGCTGCCCTTGAAGTTGAAGCGGCCCAGGTAGGCGCGGCTGGGGATTTCGTAGCTGCCAATGCGCAGGATGTCGTTGCCGCCGGACACCTCTTCCCAGACCGTCTTCTTGGGGTCCAGGTCCTCGCGGCTCTGGTCCACGTAGGCCAGGTCCACGGTCTCGCCCACCTCGATCTCACCGGAGTCCGGGGTTTCCTCGCCGGTGAGCATGCGGAACAGGGTGGTCTTGCCGGCGCCGTTGGGGCCGATGATGCCGACGATGGCGCCGCGCGGCACGGCGAAGTCCAGGTGCTCATAGAGCAGCTTGCCGTCGAACTGCTTGGCCACGTCCTTGATCTCGAACACCTTCTCACCCAGGCGTTCGCCGGGCGGAATGTACAGCTCCTGGGTTTCGTTGCGCTTCTGGAAGTCCTGGTTGGCCAGTTCCTCGAAGGCGTTGACCCGGGCCTTGTTCTTGGCGCGCCGGCCTTTCGGGTTCTGGCGCACCCATTCCAGCTCCTTCTCCACGGTCTTGCGGTGGGCGCTTTCCTTCTTCTCTTCCTGCTCCAGGCGCTGCTCCTTCTGCTCCAGCCAGGAGGAGTAGTTGCCTTTCCAGGGAATGCCCTCGCCGCGGTCCAGCTCCAGAATCCACTCGCAGGAGTTGTCCAGGAAGTAGCGGTCGTGGGTCACCGCCACCACGGTGCCGGGGAATTCGTGCAGGAAGCGCTCCAGCCAGGCCACCGATTCCGCATCCAGGTGGTTGGTGGGCTCGTCCAGCAGCAGCATGTCCGGGGCGCTCATCAGCAGCCGGCACAGCGCCACCCTGCGGCGCTCACCGCCGGACAGGTTGGCCACGTTGGCGTCCCAGGGCGGCAGCCGCAGGGCGTCGGCGGCGATGTCCAGGCGCCGCTCGATGTTGTGGGCGTCGGTGGCCTCGATGATGTTTTCCAGCTTGGCCTGTTCCTCGGCCAGCTTCTCGAAGTCCGCGTCCTCTTCCGCGTAGGCGGCGTACACCTCTTCCAGCCGCGCCTGGGCATTACGGATCTCGGACAGGGATTCCTCGACGATCTCGCGCACGTTCTTGTCCGGATCCAGCTCCGGCTCCTGGGGCAGGTAGCCGATGTTGATGCCCGGCTGCGGCCGCGCCTCGCCGATGTAGTCCTTGTCGACCCCGGCCATGATGCGCAGCAGGGTGGACTTGCCGGCGCCGTTGAGGCCCAGCACGCCGATCTTGGCGCCCGGGAAGAACGACAGGGAGATGTCCTTGAGGATCTGCTTCTTGGGTGGGACGACCTTGCCCACCTTATCCATGGTGAAGATGTACTGGGACATAGAAAGAAACTGCCTGAAATCGGGATGAAAAGCCCGCCATACGGGGCGCGGGCGGAATGGCGCCTAAACTAACCGAACCCGGCCCGGGATGAAAGCCCGCTCAAGTTCCCGCCGCCGGCGCCGATATCCAGCGCTGGGAACGAATAAACGACGGGCGCCATGGATGCCCGCAATGAGGGAGACGAGCGGTGTTTGCCAAATTCAACCAGATCAATGTGAAGTACGGGGCCGCCTTCATCGGCGTGGCGTTGGCGCTGCTGGTGGTGGTCACCGCCAATGCCATGCTGGTGCACACGGTGAAGAACCGCATGGTGGAGGTGGCGGAGGTGTTCAACCAGGCCCTGTCGCTGACACTCAACGCCGACCGCGACCTGTACCAGGCGCGCATCGCGGAGATGTCCTACCTGGCCACGGTGCCGGAAACCGCCGAGGCGGAGGCGAACCGCCGGACCTTCGAGGAGAACGCGGACCAGGCCCGGGACCGTCTCAAGAAAGTGGCTGAATTGCTGGCGCCATACACCGACACCGGCGAGCAGCTGGACCGCTTCCAGGCCCTGTACGGCACCTGGCGCGAGGACGCCACCCAGGTGTTCACCCTCTACGACGACCAGGACATCGGCGGTGCCATGGATCAGCTGGGTGGCGACTCCCTGAGCGCTTTCCAGGCCCTGCGCGGCTTCTACGACGAAACCGGCCAGGCGGTGGACGCCCGCGTTCAGGCGCTGGAGGAGGAAACCCTGGCCCAGGTGGCGCGCCAGCAAACCCTGGTGATCGGCTTCGCCGTGGTGGTGGGGCTGATGGCCGTGGCGGTGGCCCTGATCGGCCCGCATTTGATGTCCAAGGCGATCCGCCAGGTCAGCCAGCGTATCCGCGAGATCACCCAGGGCGACGGCGACCTCGCCGCCCGCATCGACAGCCACCGCCGCGACGAAATCGGCGAGCTGGCGGCGGAATTCAACGCCTTCATCGACCGCATCGACACCACCCTGCAGTCGGTGCGCGACAACGCCCTGGGCGTCAATCGCGCCTCCGACGAGATCGCCCAGGGCAGCCAGGATCTGGCCTCGCGGACCGAGCAGTCCGCCGCCAACCTGCAGCAGACCTCCGCCTCCATGGAGCAGATCACCACCACGGTGCGCAATACCTCCGACGCCGCTCGCCAGGCCGAAGGCATGGCCCAGTCCACCGTGGACGTGGCCCGTCGCGGCCAGGAAGCGATGCGCGAGGTGGAAACCACCATGGAAGAAATCAGCGACGCCTCGGCGAAGATCAACGAGATTATCGCCATGATCGACGGCATCGCCTTCCAGACCAATATTCTGGCGCTGAACGCTTCCGTGGAGGCGGCCCGGGCCGGTGAGCACGGCAAGGGCTTCGCCGTGGTGGCCCAGGAAGTGCGCACCCTGGCCGGCCGCTCCGGCGACGCCTCCCGGGAAATTCGTGAGCTGGTGGACCGCTCCGTGACTTCCACCCAGAACGGCGCCGGCCTGGTCAAGAACGCCGGGCGCACCATGGAGGAGATCGTCGAGAGCATCGACAAGGTGACCCGGGTGATCAGCGACATCAGCACCGGCGCCCAGGAGCAGAGCCAGGGCATTGGCCAGGTGAACACCGCGGTCACCGAGCTGGATACCATGACCCAGCACAACGCCTCCCTGGTGGAGGAAACCAGCGCCGCCGCCGAGTCCATGCGCCAGCAGGCGGCCGCCCTGGCGCGGCTGATCGCCGGCTTCCGGCTCAGCGACGGCGCCCCGGCTGGCGGCGACCGGGAAAGCGCCGTGCCCACCCTGCGCGCGGTGCCGTCGGATCGCTCCGCTGGAGGCGGTGACCTGGCGGCCTGAGGCCCGGCCCGCCCGGAAACACGGGCCGGCGCCGCCGGTCCGTTTTCGCGTGGGCGGATTTTGGTGTTTTCCTGTTATTTTCGGGGAAATTGCCGACAAATTGCCCGCACTTTTCGTTATTTTTCACCGATCTGACACATCCGGCCGGCATCCTGCACTCCGTCTTTCCTCAGTATTTTTCAGGAGTCGGTCATGCCTCGCTCACTCAATCGCATTGGTGTGAAATACGGGCTCGCCTTTATCGGCGTGGCCCTGTCGCTGTGGCTGGTGGCGGCGGCGGACGCCCTGCTGGTGAACGCGCTGCGCGAGCGGGTGGACGCCTTCAGCGGCCCCTTCCACGCCGCCACCGTGGCGGTGATGGGCGCCCACCGGGATCTCTACCAGGCCCGCTCGGCGGAGAACGAGTACCTGCGCTATATCCCCGGCACCCCGGAATCCAAGGCCGCCAAGGCCGCCTACCAGCAAAGCGTGGAGGGCGCCCGCCAGGGCATGGCGCGGTTCCGCGCGGAAATGGCCGGCTACCCCGCCGTGCTCGAGCGCACTGAAGGCTTCGCCGAACGCTTCCAGGCCTGGCGCGACGCCTCCCAGGCCACCTTCGATTACTACGACGACCAGAACGTGGTGCGCGCCAGCCAGCAAATCGATCGGGATTCCCTGGACGCCTTCCAGGCCCTCGGCGAGGCCTACCGGCAGGCCAGCGCGGCGGTGGAGCGCACCACCGGCGCGTTGGCGGCGCGCACCGCCGCCGGGATCCGCCGGCAGCGTTTGGTCGTGGGCGGCTTCGCGGGCCTGGTGGGCCTGCTGGCAATGGCGCTGGCCCTGATTGGCCCGCACCTGATGGCCAAGGCGATCCGCCAGGTCAGCCGGCGCATCGGCGAGATCACCCGGGGCGACGGCGACCTCACCGCCCGCGTCGACAGCCCCCGGGGCGACGAAATCGGCGAGCTGGCCCGGGAGTTCGACGCCTTCATCGGGCGCATCGACACCACCCTGCAATCGGTGCGCGACAATGCCGTGGGCGTCAGCACCGCCGCCGAGGACATGGCCCGTGGCAGCCAGGACCTGGCCGCGCGCACCGAGCAATCCGCCGCCAATCTGCAGCAGACCTCCGCTTCCATGGAGCAGATCACCGATACCGTGCGTGGCACCGCCGGGGCCACCGACCAGGCCGGCCAGCTGGTGCGATCGGCGGTGGACGTGGTGCGCCGGGGCCAGGGCGCCATGGGCGAGGTGGAAACCACCATGCAGGAAATCAGCGAGGCGTCGGCCCGGATCAACGAAATCATCGCCCTCATCGACGGCATCGCCTTCCAGACCAACATCCTGGCGCTCAATGCCTCGGTGGAGGCGGCCCGGGCCGGCGAGCACGGCAAGGGCTTCGCCGTGGTGGCCGAGGAAGTGCGCACCCTGGCCGGCCGCTCCGGCGAGGCCTCCCGGGACATCCGCGCGCTGGTGGACCGCTCCGCGGGCGCCACCGACAAGGGCGCCGGCCTGGTGCGCCGCGCTGGCCGGACCATGGAGGAGATCGTGGCGAGCATCGACCGGGTCAGTCAGGTGATCGGCGACATCGGCGCCGGCGCCCGGGAGCAGAACCAGGGCATCGACCAGGTGAACACGGCGGTGGCCGAGCTCGATGCCATGACCCAGCACAACGCCGCCATGGTGGAGCAGGGCAGCGCCGCCGCCGACGCCATGCGCCGCCAGGCCGCCGTCCTGGCGGACCTGATCGCCGGCTTCCGGCTCACCGGATCATGAGCCCCGGTCATGGTTAACCTGAACCCCCTTCAAGTGCTATCCGGCCAGGTTTTGGGTAGAATACGCGCCCCTGACACCCACCATTGCACGACGACAGGTAACCCATGTTCCCGAAATCCATGTCCATCGCCGAGTTCGACCCGGAAATCCAGGCCGCCATCGACGCCGAGCGCGAGCGCCAGGAACAGCACATCGAGCTGATCGCCTCCGAGAACTACGCTTCCCCGCGGGTCATGGAAGCCCAGGGCTCCGTCCTCACCAACAAATACGCCGAGGGCTACCCGGGCAAGCGCTACTACGGCGGTTGCGAGAACGTGGACGTGGTCGAGCAGCTGGCCATCGACCGCGCCTGTGAGCTGTTTGGCGCCGACTGGGCCAACGTGCAGCCGCACTCCGGCTCCCAGGCCAACGCCGCCGTCTACATGGCCGCCCTCAAACCCGGCGACACGGTGCTGGGCATGAGCCTGGACGCCGGCGGCCACCTGACCCACGGCGCCAAGCCCAACTTCTCCGGCAAGATGTACAACGCCGTGCAGTACGGCCTGGACAACGACACCGGCCTGATCGACTACGACCAGGTGGCCGAGCTGGCCCGCGAACACAAGCCGAAAATGATCGTCGCCGGCTTCTCCGCCTACTCCCAGGTGGTGGACTGGCAGCGCTTCCGCGACATCGCCGACGAAGTAGGCGCCCTGCTGCTGGTGGACATGGCCCACGTGGCCGGCCTGGTCGCCGCCGGCGTCTACCCCAGCCCGGTGGGCATCGCCGACGTGGTTACCACCACCACCCACAAAACCCTGGGCGGCCCGCGCGGCGGCCTGATCATGGGCAAGGCCAACGACGACCTGCTCAAGAAGATCAACTCCGCGGTCTTCCCCGGCGGCCAGGGCGGCCCCCTGGAGCACGTCATCGCCGCCAAGGCGATCTGCTTCAAGGAAGCCATGGACCCGGCCTTCAAGACCTACCAGCAGGACGTGATCAAGAACGCCCAGGCCATGGCCCGCGTGTTCATCGAGCGTGGCTTCGACGTGGTCTCCAACGGCACCGAGAACCACCTGTTCCTGCTCAGCCTGATCAAGCAGGACATCACCGGCAAGGACGCGGACGCCGCCCTCGGCCGCGCCCACATCACCGTCAACAAGAACGCCGTGCCCAACGACCCGCGCTCGCCGTTCGTCACCTCGGGCCTGCGCATCGGCTCGCCCTCCATCACCCGTCGCGGCTTCAACGAGCAGGACGCCGCCAACCTGGCCGGCTGGATCTGCGACATCCTCGACAACATGGGCGACGAGTCGGTGATCGACGAGGTGCGCGGCAAGGTCGGTGAGATCTGTAAGCGCCTGCCGGTCTACGAGCGCTAAGAAATGAGTTAACAGTTAACAGGGAACAGTTAACAGCGAAAACAAAACGAGGCGTCAAGGATGACGGAAAAATTCGTGGCGCGGGAGAAATCCCGCGCTTTCGCGTTGCGGGTGGTGAGAAGCTGCCAGTATCTGCAGGGGCGGAAACGGGAATACGTGCTCAGCAAGCAACTGCTGCGCAGTGGCACGGCCATTGGCGCTCTGGTGCGCGAGGCGGAGTACGCGGAAAGCCGGCCTGATTTCGTGCACAAAATGCACATGGCGTTAAAAGAAGCCAACGAGACGGATTACTGGATAGACTTACTCTCGGACGCGGGTTACTTCGCCCCGGAGGCGGGCCAGTCGCTGCGAGTGGACTGCCGGGAGCTGCTGCGCATCTTGATCGCCATTATCAAAACCACAAAAAGTCAGCGATAATGCCTCCTTGTTTTCGCTGTTAACTGTTCACTATTAACTATTAACTGGTCTCCCATGTATTGTCCTTTCTGCGGCGCCCAAGACACCAAGGTCATCGACTCCCGGCTGGTCGCCGACGGCGGCCAGGTGCGGCGTCGCCGCGAGTGCCTGAGCTGCTCGGAGCGCTTCACCACCTTCGAAACCGCCGAGTTGGTGATGCCCCGGGTGGTCAAATCCGACGGCACCCGGGAGCCCTTCAACGAGAGCAAGCTGCGCGCCGGCATGCTCCGTGCGCTGGAAAAGCGGCCGGTGAGCATGGAGGACCTGGAAGCGGCCATCAGCCGCCTGTGCCACCGGCTGCGCGCCACCGGCGAGCGGGAAGTGCCGGCCCGGGAAGTGGGCGAGTTCGTCATGGAGGCCCTGCAGGAACTCGACGACGTGGCCTATGTGCGCTTCGCCTCCGTGTACCGCAGCTTCCAGGACATCTCCGAGTTCGCCGCCGAGGTGGACCGCCTGCGCAAGGGCGGCCGCAAGGACGGCGAGCCGGGTGACGACCAGGGCGGCGCATGAGCGACGCCGCCTTCGACCAGCAGTGCATGCTGCGCGCCCTCTATCTGGCCCGGCGCGCGCTCTACACCACCGACCCCAACCCCCGCGTGGGCTGCGTGCTGGCCCGCGACGGCGCCGTCATCGCCGAGGGGTTTCATCCCCGCGCCGGTGAGCCCCACGCCGAGCGTTATGCCTTGGCCGCCGCCGGCGACGCCGCCCGGGGCGCCACCGCCTACGTCACCCTGGAGCCCTGTTCGCACACCGGCCGCACCGGTCCCTGCGCCGACGCCCTGATCCAGGCCGGCGTGGCCCGGGTGGTGGTGGCCATGCAGGACCCCAACCCGCAAGTGGCCGGCAACGGCCTGCGCAAGCTGCGCGACGCCGGCATCGAGGTGGAGGTGGGCCCGCAGGAGCAGGAGGCGCGAGCGCTCAACCCGGGCTTTATTCGCCGCATGTCCGGCCAGCGCCCGCTGGTGCGCATCAAGGCCGCCGCCAGCCTGGACGGGCGCACCGCCATGGCCAGCGGTGAATCCCAGTGGATCACCGGGCCGCAAGCCCGGGAGGACGTGCAGCGGCTGCGCGCGCGCAGCTCCGCCATCGTCACCGGCATCGGCACGGTGCTGGCCGACCGGCCCTCCTACACGGTGCGCCCGGAACAATGGACCCTGGGCCGCTACCACGATTACGGCGACGGCGAGGTGCGCCCGCCGCTGCGGGTGATCCTGGACCCGGCCCTGCGCACGCCGCCGGACAGTCCGGTGGTCTGCGCCGCCGGCCCCTGCCTGATTGCCCACGGCGAAGCCGCTCCGCTGGAGCCCCGGGCGGCGCTCGAGCGGGCCGGCGCCGAGCTGCTCGTGCTGCCCCTGGCGGCGCGGCCGGAGGGCGCCCCGGAAGCGCCCCGGGCGGAGGAGCGTCGCGGCCTGGATCTCACCGCGCTGCTGGCGGAACTGGCCCGCCGCGAGTGCAACGAGGTGCTGGTGGAATGCGGTGCCACCCTGGCCGGCGCCTTTGTTCGCGACGGCCTGTTCGATGAGTTGATCGTCTACATGGCACCCACCCTGCTGGGCCGCGACGCCCGCGCCCTGCTCGACCTGCCCCTGGACCGCATGGCCGACCAGGTGCGCCTGCGCTGGGCGGACGTACGCCACCTGGGCGACGACCTGCGGCTCACCCTGACCCCGGCGTGATATGCGCTGCCCCAAGTGTGACCATCCCCGAACCGCCGGCCAGACCACCTGCGACGGCTGCGGCCTGGTGTTCCACAAATACGGCGCCTACCTGGAGCGTCAGCGGCGACTGGAACAAAGCCGCACGCCGCCCGGCCCGGACCGCCGCGAGCGGTTGAAGGCCTGGCTGCGCGGCCTCGCCGTGCCGCCGGACAGCTTGCGCCGTTACCCCGCCGCCTACGCGCTCCTGTGGTTGGGGCTGGCGGTGTGGGGCGGCGCCCAGATCACCCAGAACCTCCACGAATTGGGCTACCAGCCCAGCGTCCTGCACAACGTGAACCTGCCCTTCCACGAGGCCGGCCATGTGGTGTTCGGCGTGTTCGGCCGTTTCATCGGTTCCCTGGGCGGCACCCTGGGGCAGCTGCTGATACCGGTGATCTGCGGCATCGCCCTGCTGCGCCGCCCGGACACCTTCGGCGCCGCCGTCTGCCTGTGGTGGTTCGGCCAGAACTTCCTCGACATCGCCCCCTACATGGCGGATGCCCGCGCCGGCCAGCTGCCCCTGGTGGGCGGCAACTACGGCCGGTCCTCGCCCTACGGCTTCCATGACTGGGAATTCCTGCTCGGCGAAACCGGCCTGCTGGCCTGGGACAAGGCGCTGGCCACCGTCACCCTCAACCTGGGGCGGCTGATCATGGTGGCCTCCGTGGCCTGGGCCGGGTTGCTGGTGTGGCGGGGCCGGCGCGGCGACGCCTGAGCCTCAGGGGGCGATGGCCAGCCGGTTGCGACCGTCCGCCTTGGCCTGGTACAGCGCCTGGTCGGCGCGCCGCAGGGTGGCGCGCCAGTCGCCGTCGGTGAGTTGGGCGAAGCCCACGCTGGCGCTCATCTCCAGCCCCGGGGCGGCCGGGTCCAGGTGGCGGAAGGCACGCAGCAGGCGCTCCGCCACGGCCAGGGCCGCGTCGCTGCCCGCCTCGCTAAGGTGCACCACGAACTCATCGCCGCCCCAGCGGCAGGCCACGTCCTGCTCGCGCACGGTCTGGCGAATGCCGTCCGCCACCGCGCGGATCAGCCGGTCGCCGCGTTCGTGGCCATAGCGGTCGTTGACCACCTTGAAATGATCCAGGTCGATGAACAGCAGGCCGCCGGCGCCCTCGGCGGGCAGCCGGTCCAGGTGTTGCTCCATGTAGGCCCGGTTGAACAGGCCGGAGAGAGGATCCCGGGTGGCCTTGTCCGCCAGCCGGCGCATCTGGTGGTCGTGGTAGGTGCGTTCGCGCAGCGTCTTGGAGTAGTGCATGGCCATGGCCGCGAAGGCGCCGATCTGGAACACCGCGCAGGCCAGGGTGAGACCGCTGAAGGGCAGCAGCTCCATGCCCAACTCGCGGAAGGTGTCGTGGACGCCGGCCAGGAAGAACACGGTGAAACCGAACACCGTCATCCGCCACGGCAACCGGCCCTCGGCCCGGCGGGCCCGGCGCAGCATGGCCCAGGCCACCGCCACCAGGGTCGCCAGGCAGGCCACGTAAACGGGCCCGGCGAGAACGCCGTAATCCGCGAACACCCCCACCGGCGTGACCCGGTACTGGTCCGAGGCGATCACCAGCCGTGGGTCGTCGATCCAGAACAGCAGCGCGAGAAGCAGGCCCACGGCGTAGATCGGCGACAGCCGTCGCAACGGCACCGCCCGGTCGCCCAGCACGCGGTGCAGAGCGATCAGCGACGCCAGCGCCAGCACGATGGCGCTCAAGGACAGCCGGTAAGGCACCATGACCGCGTCCAGGCGACCGCTCAGCAGGCAGATGCGCACGGCGATGTCGCCGGCCACATAGACGGTGGCGCACAGATTGGCCACGGAGAAATGCAGTGCCACCGGTGCTTCCCGGTCGCCATTGCGGTACAGCGCCACGGTGAACACCACCAGCAGGCTGGACAGGGTGGCGGTGGCGCCCACCGCCATGATCTTCCCCCACAGCGCCCAGGTGTCCACGCCCGCGCCCGTCAGGCCGGCGACCACGATTTCATTCGGCATACAGCCCCTTTCACGACGAAAAGCCCCCGCGAAGAGAGTAGCAAAAGCGGTGCCGGGCCGCCGCTTCCCCGGGTGTTAAAGCGTTGTCTTTTGGTTCCTGCCTCAGAGAAGGGGGCGGATGGGGCTGCCTCTGTATCGTATTGTTAACAGTTTCCCGGTTGAAGGGCGCGCACGGGAGCCCGAAACGATGCTGGAAAGGGCAGTATTATTGCCATTAAAAACAAGGATTTATGCAGGTTAATCCTGGCCGGTCGGCGGCCCCGTTTCAATATGATACGTAATTGAGATATTGACACTAAATTATGTGTCGTATAAAAAGGAGCCATTCATGGCGGAAACCCCGGCGCCCCGGCGTTCCGCCCACGCATCAAGGAGGCACCCATGTACGCACAACAGGTGGACACCGGCAGCAAGGGCCTGAAGAGCCTGGACGAGATGAGCCCGGAAGAACGCCACTTCCAGGAGAAGGTGGACGCGGAAGTCCGCATCGAGCCCAAGAACTGGATGCCCGATGGCTACCGCAAGACGCTGATTCGTCAGATCTCCCAACACGCCCACTCGGAAATCGTCGGCATGCTGCCGGAGGGCAACTGGCTGACCCGGGCGCCTTCGCTGAAACGGAAACTCCAATTGATGGCCAAGATCCAGGACGAGGCCGGTCACGGCCTGTACCTGTACAGCGCCATGGAAACCCTGGGCGCCGACCGCGACGAGGAAATCGAGAAACTGCACCGGGGCGAAGTGAAGTTCTCCTCCATCTTCACCTACCCGACTCTTACCTGGGCGGACATGGGTGCCATCGGCTGGCTGGTGGACGGTGCCGCCATCGTCAACCAGGTGCCCCTGCAGCGCTGCTCCTACGGCCCTTACTCCCGGGCCATGATCCGCGTCTGCAAGGAAGAGAGCTTCCACCAGCGCCAGGGTTACGAAATCCTGCTGACCATGATGCGCGAAGGCACCGACGAGCAGAAAGAGATGGTGCAGGACGCCATCAACCGCTTCTGGTGGCCATCGCTGATGATGTTCGGCCCGTCCGATACCAATTCGCCCAACTCCGCCCAGTCCATGGCCTGGAAGATCAAGCGCCACAGCAACGACGAACTGCGCCAGCGCTTCCTCGACCAGACCGTGCCGCAACTGGAATTCCTCGGCTGCACCGCGCCGGACCCGGATCTGAAATGGAACGAGGAAACCGGCCACTACGACTTCGGCGAAATCCAATGGCAGGAATTCTTCGACGTGCTCAAGGGCCACAGCCCCTGCGGCGTCGAGCGCATCCAACAGCGCAAGAAAGCCATCGACGACGGCCAGTGGGTGCGTGACGCCGCCGTGGCCTACGCCGAGAAGCAGAAAGCGAACGCCGCTTAAACCGAATTAATTCAACGGAAATCGAAATGGCAGACTGGACCCTCTTCGAAGTCTTCGTGCGCAGCAAGCACGGCCTCAACCACAAACACGTGGGCAGCGTGCACGCCGCCGACGCCACCATGGCCCTGGAAAACGCCCGCGAGCTGTACACCCGCCGCAGTGAAGGCGTGAGCATCTGGGTGGTGCCCGCCGAGCAAATCACCGCCAGCGCCGGCGACGAGAAAGAACCCTTCTTCGACCCGGCCGACGACAAGGTCTACCGCCACGCCAGCTTCTACAAGCTGCCCCCGGAAGTGGACCAGATGTGAGGAGCGTGACGATGACGAACGATCAAGCACTCACCGAATACCTGCTGCGCCTGGCCGACACCGACATGGTGCTGGCCCAGCGCTTCTGCGAATGGTGCGGTAACGCCCCGGCGCTGGAAGAAGAAATCGCCATGATGAACGTGGGCCTGGACCTGATCGGCCAGGCGCGCAACTGGTACGACTACGTGGCCGAACTGCACGACGACGGCCACGATGCCGACTTCCTGGCGTTCCGTCGCAACGAGCGCGAGTACCGCAACCTGCTGATCGCCGAACAGCCGCGAGGCGATTACGCGGTGACCACGGCGAAGCAATTCTTCTTCGACGTCTGGCACCACCTGGTGCTCACGCGCCTGACCGAATCCCGCGACGAACGCATCGCCGGCATCGCCGCCAAGGGCCTCAAGGAAGCCACCTACCACCGCCGCCGCTCCACCGAATGGATGCTGCGCCTGGGGCAGGGCACCGAGGAGAGCCACCGCCGTCTCACCGACGCCGTGCAAAACCTGTGGCGCTTCACCTACGAGCTCACCGACACCGACGAGATCGAGGACCAGCTGGCCGAGGCCGGCATCGGTGCCGGTAACGTGGGCGACGCCTGGCGCGCCGAGGTGGCCCGCGTGTTCGCCGAGGCCGGCCTGGAGCTGCCGGAACCGGCACGCCACTTCTACATGGACGGCAAGAACGGCAAGCACACGGAGCACCTGGGCTTCTTGCTGGCCGAGATGCAGTACCTGCCGCGGGCCTACCCCGATGCAACCTGGTGATCTGATCTACCGCGAGCGCAAAGCCTACCAAGGTGTACCGCTCGGCGAAGACGACCTGCCCCGGGCCTGGGAGTGCCTGGCCGAGGTGATGGACCCGGAAGTGCCCGTGGTCAGCGTCGTCGATCTGGGCATGATCCGCGCGGTGGAATGGGAGGGCGACCGCCTCAAGGTCAAAGTCTCGCCCACCTACTCCGGCTGCCCGGCCACCGAAGTGATCGAGCGCGACGTGCAAGAGGCCCTGGAAGACACCGGCTTCAAGAACCCGCGCATCGAACGGGTGCTGGCCCCGGCCTGGACCACCGACTGGATCACCGACCAGGGCCGCGCCGCGCTCCAGGCCTACGGCATCGCGCCGCCGCCCAAAGGGCAGGGCCGGGACACCCTGCACGACCCGGGCCCGGCGGAATGCCCGCACTGCGGCAGCACCGACACCGTGCAGGTCAGTGAATTCGGCTCCACCGCCTGCAAGGCGCTCTACAAGTGCCGCGATTGCCTGGAGCCGTTTGATTACTTCAAGTGCCTTTGAAGTGGCCACCTGAATCAAGAGCGGGCTGCCCGCCGCCAAGCACGCGGCCCCTCGAAACCGAAAAGTGAAGAGTTCGCGCCATGAACCAATTTCATTCCCTGACCATCCGTGAAGTGCGCCCGGAAACCCGCGACGCCGTGTCCATCGCCTTCGACGTACCGCCGGAGCTCCGCGACACCTTCCGCTTCACCCAGGGCCAGCACCTGATCGTGCGCACCCACATGGACGGCGAGGAAGTGCGCCGCTCCTACTCCATCTGCACCGGCGTCCACGACGACGACCTGCGCGTGGCGGTGAAGAAAGTCCCCGGCGGCCGCTTCTCCGGCTTCGCCAACGGCGACCTGAAAGAAGGCGACACCCTGGAAGTGATGCCCCCCAGCGGCCACTTCTTTATCGACCTGGATCCCGAGCGCCAGGCCCACTACCTGGCGGTGGCCGCCGGCAGCGGCATCACGCCGATCCTGTCGATCATCAAAACCACTCTGGAAGCCGAGCCCAACAGCCAGTTCACGCTGCTCTACGGCAACCGCTCCAGCAACTCCACCCTGTTCCGCGAAGCACTCAGCGATCTCAAGAACGCCTACCTCGGCCGCTTCAACGTGATCTACCTGTTCAGCCGCGAACAGCAGGACGTGGATCTCTACAACGGCCGCATCGACGCCGACAAATGCGACGCCATCTTCTCCCGCTGGCTCGACACCCCGAACCTGCACGCCGCCTTCCTGTGCGGCCCGCAATCCATGACGGAGACCGTCAAGGAACGCCTGGTCGCCAACGGCCTGGATAAAAGCCGCGTGCACTTCGAACTGTTCGGCGTGGAAGGGCAAACCCAGCGCAAGCACCGCGCCCCGGAAGAAGTGACCGACGACGAAGACAAAACCCAGGTCACCATCATCGCCGACGGCCGCGAAGTACTCGTCGAGCTGCCCCGGGACAGCAAGAACATCCTCGACGCCGCCAACGAACACGGCGCCGACCTGCCGTTCTCCTGCAAGGCCGGCGTCTGTTCCACCTGCCGCTGCCAGGTGGTGGAAGGCGAAGTGGAAATGGACAACAACTTCGCCCTGGAAGACTACGAAGTCGCCGCCGGCTACGTGCTCTCCTGCCAGAGCTACCCGGTCACCGACAAGGTGGTCCTGGATTTCGATCAGCCGTAGGCCTCGATCAAAACAATCGCGGCTGAAGCCGCTCCTACAACTCAAGCCGAAGCCGCTGTAGGAGCGACTTCAGTCGCGATAACCAGGGCCAAAAACCGGCACGTCGCCAGACGCGGCACGGGCCACCAGGAAGCACAGCCTTCCTCCGCCAAACCACGGCCCAAACAAAACACAGGCCGCGGCCCCAAGAAGCCGCGCCCATACGCAGACAAACAAGGAGCCACGCCATGACCGTTCTCCAAAGCTACCTCGCCGGCCAATGGTTCGGCAGCCAGGCCGCCAAACCCCTGGCCAGCGCCATCAACGGCGAAATCGTCGCCCACACCCACGACGACGCTCCCGACTTCGCCGCCGCCGTGGACTACGCCCGCACCACCGGCACCCGCGAACTGCTCAAACTCGACTTCCAGGAACGGGCCGCCCGCCTCAAGGCCATGGCGCTCTACCTGCAAGAACACAAAAAAGAGCTCTACACACTGTCGCGCCACACCGGCGCCACCAAAGGCGACAATGCCTTCGACATCGACGGCGGCTTCGGCACCCTGTTCGCCTACGCCAGCATGGGCCGCAAGGAGTTGCCCTCCGGCAACGTCCTCCACGAAGGCCCGGTGGTCCCCCTCGGCAAGGAAAACCACTTCGCCGCCACCCACATCCTGGTGCCGCGCCGGGGCGTCGCGGTGCACATCAACGCCTTCAACTTCCCGGTCTGGGGCATGCTGGAAAAATTCGCCGGCAACTTCCTCGCCGGCATGCCGTGTCTGGTGAAACCGGCCACCGCCACCAGCTACCTCACCGCCGCCTGCGTGCGCCTCATGCAAGACTCCGGCGCCCTCCCGGAAGGGGCCCTTCAGCTGATCATCGGCGGCACCGGTGACCTGCTCGACCAGCTCGACGAACAGGACATGGTCACCTTCACCGGCTCGGCCAACACCGCCCGCAAACTGCGCGCACACCCCAACATCATCAACCGCTCCATCCCCTTCAACGCCGAAGCGGATTCGCTCAACAGCGCCATCCTCGCCCCGGACGTCACCCCCGACGACGAGGAATTCGACCTGCTGGCCAAGGAAGTGGTCCGTGAAATGACCGTCAAAGCCGGCCAGAAATGCACCGCCATCCGCCGCATCCTGGTGCCCCAACAGCACCTGGACGCCTTCGCCGACCGCCTGATCCAGCGCCTGGAAAAAATCACCCTCGGCGACCCGGACGAAGAAGGCGTGCGCATGGGCGCGCTCGCCTCCCTCGACCAGAAAGAAGACGTGGCCGCCGCCGTCAACGACTTGCTTAACACCTCTGAATGTATCTTCGGCGGCAACGGCGACCCGCAACCCATCGGCCAGGGCACCGACAAAGGCGCCTTCTTCGGCCCGCGCCTGCTGCGCAGCACCGATCCTCATGCGGAAGGCGGCGCCCACGACATCGAAGCCTTCGGCCCGGTCAGCACCCTCATGGGCTACGGCGACCTGGATGAAGCCATCGCCCTCGCCGACAAAGGCAAAGGCAGCCTGGTCACCACCTTCGCCACCAAGGACCCCCAAAACGCCGCCCGCGCCATCCCGGTCCTCGCCGCCCGCCACGGCCGCCTGCAAGTGCTCAACGCCGAATCCGCCCAGGAATCCACCGGCCACGGCGCGCCGCTGCCCATGCTCAAACACGGCGGCCCCGGCCGCGCCGGCGGCGGTGAAGAACTCGGCGGCATCCGCGCCGTGCGCCACTACCTCCAACGCACCGCCATCCAGGGCTCCCCCACCATGCTCGCCGCCGTCACCGGCGAATACGTGCGCGGCGCCGACGTACTGGAAACCGAAGTGCACCCCTTCCGCCGCCACTTCGACGACCTCGCCATCGGCGAATCCCTGCTCACCCACCGCCGCACCGTCACCGAAGCCGACATCGTCAACTTCGGCTGCCTCTCCGGCGACCACTTCTACATGCACTTCGACGACATCGCCGCCAAGGACTCGCAATTCGGCAAACGCATCGCCCACGGCTACTTCCTGCTCTCCGCCGCCGCCGGCCTCTTCGTCTCCCCGGCCCCCGGCCCCGTCCTCGCCAACTACGGCCTCGACACCCTCCGCTTCATCACCCCCGTCGGCGCCGGCGACACCATCCAGGCCCGTCTCACCTGCAAACGCAAAATCGACCAGGGCAAAGCCGCCCCCGACGGCACCCCGCAAGGTGTGGTGGTCTGGGACGTGCAGGTCAAAAACCAGGACGACGAACTGGTCGCCAGCTACGACATCCTCACGCTCGTGGCGAAGAAGAAAGGGGACGCATAACGACCGTGTGGTGAGTTAGTCCTTACTCTTTAATTCAAGGCTTCCTTGGTGATGGCCGCTCCTTTTGGGGGCGGCCATTTTTTAGGTTCATCGCGGATTCCCGGGAAAGGCGGCTTTGATCTTGAGGAAGAAGTAGTCGCTGTCCCGGTAGCCGTAGGCCATGCGCTTGATGACCTTGATGCGGTTGTTCATGCCTTCCAGGACGCTGGTGTTGAGGCGGTAACAGGCACTGGCGATGATGCCCTCGGCGTAGGGTTTGAGCAGGCGGGCGAAGCGGATCAATGGGGTCAGGCCACTGGCCTGGGCCATGTTGAACCATCGTGTCCAGCGCCAGCGGGCGGCCCGTTCGGTGCGGGCGTACCAGAGCTCCTTGAGCTGGGCCTTCATCAGATACACCGTCATCAACGGCTGGTTCAGATCCAGCAGAGCCTTCAGTTCACCGGCCTGCTCCCCCTTCAGGTTCTCCGGATTACGCAGCAACAGCCAGCGTGAGCGCTTCACGGCCCGCCGTGCGGGCTTGTCGTGGCGCAGTTGGTTGGCCTGGTCCACTCGCACCCGGTCGATCACCTCACGGCCGAACTTGGCGATCACATGGAACAGGTCGTAGACCACGCGGGCCTTGGGGCACCAGGCCTGCACTTCCAGGTCCATGGCGGTGTTCATGTCCATCGCCACGGCCTCGATGTGCTCGCAATGACGGCCCAGCCACTGGAAGCAGGGCCGGATCGCTTCTCGGGACCGGCCTTCCCCCACCCACAGCACTTGCCGGGTCTCGGCGTCGATGACCACGCTGGCGTAGCGGTGGCCCTTGAACAGGGCGAACTCGTCCATCACCAGATAGTCGGCCCTGAACAAAGCCCTGTCATTCATGGTTCCGTCGATGCCAAGCATCCCTGAGTTGCATTCAGGCCAGTAGTGGTACGGTTTCACGATCTTC